>Ga0138256_10001351_pt1 | contig 26473 bp, 19 predicted proteins | sample KNB2016incub_MG_FD_105486 | JGI IMG/M metagenome (GOLD analysis project Ga0138256, IMG submission 105486) | Active sludge microbial communities from wastewater in Klosterneuburg, Austria - KNB2014incub_MG | ecosystem: Engineered > WWTP > Activated sludge > Unclassified | place: Austria...
CGGGTCGTACCCGCGATCTTGAAGTAGTTGCCAAGCTTTTCGTTAAGGAAGCCGCGCGAATAACGGAACGAAGCAACGAAGTTGTTCCACGGCGTGTAAACTGCCTGGAAGGTAACGTTGTTCGAGTTTTGACGGCCGCCCTGACGGCTTGTCAGGTCGTTTCCGCAATACTGGCCAAGCGGAGGTCCAAAGTTGAAGCAGTTTGAGCTCGGCGTATTTGGAATGTCGCCCGAGAAAGAGAGTGTGCCGTAGGGCAGAGCGCCTTCCTGGCTAAGCGGGTTCCAAAGGTAAGTACCGGTCAAACGAAGGTTCTGGATCGGCGAAGCATCAATACGTCCGAATGCATATTCATTCTTTGAACGATATTTATACGTCTGCGTTCCGTATTTTACACGGGTCGCGGCCGGTGCCGTGTTGTAGAACTGTGTGTTCACGGTCTGGGTCAGGATCGTCGGCGAGTAGCTGCCGAAGAACCAAACTTTGTCCTTGAGGATCGGGCCGCTGAAGTTCAGCGACGGAAGCGTGGTCAAATACTGTGACTTCGGCGACGTGATGTACTCAAGGTTCTGTGTGTAAGCGGTTGTGCTGACTGCACCCGTCGTGAAACGGTTAAGGCCCGGACGGTTTCCGCCCTGGAGCTTCGACGGCTCAAAATTGATGCCGAAGTCGCCATGGAAATCATTGTTTCCACCCTTTGTCACAACGTTGATAACGCCGCCGGTCGCTCCGCCGAATTCAGCGTTAAAACCGCTGGATTTGACCTGAACTTCCTGCACAAGGCCGAAAGGAACGTTGTTGTTGCTGTTGATGCCGGCGTTACGATAGTTGGTAACTTCCTGGCCGTCGATAACAAAGGTGTTCTCCGCATTGGTTGCACCGTCGATCGAAAAGCCGCCCGCAAGAGCTTCGGGGCGAACACCCGGAACGATCTTGAGGATCGAGGTGAAGCCCGTGCCCTTTGGCAGCGACTGGATCTTGGCCGACGAAACCGATGTCGAGATCTCGGAGCTGGTGGTGTCGAGCGGAGCATCGCCGCCGGTGACATCGACAACGGCGCCTACCTGCACGCCCATCTCCACATTGACCTGGCTGGTCTTACCAAGCTCAACGCGGGCGTTCGACGAGCTTTCTTTAAAGCCGGCGGTCGCCGCTGCGGTGACTGAGTAAGTACCAGGTGCTAATTGAGGAATACGCACGAAACCGCTCGAGTCGGTCGTTACCGTTCGCCGGAAACCAGCAGTTGATGCCGTGCTGGTCACGGTTACGGCAACGCCGGGAACGACGGCTCCCGCGCTATCCTTAGTAGTGATCTCGATGCTGCCGAACGTTTCCTGACCGAACGTAAACGTTGCGGCCATCATAACGATCGCGAGCATCGAAATAACTTTAATAATTCGTTGCATAGTAATTCTCCTGAATTTCTTGAATAAACAAATGAGCCCAAAAACTTTCGGATGTAAACCGGATGGTTTGAGGTCGGGGACGTAATGCTGTCCGTCGCACTCTTCTATGCAATAAGTGAGCCAAAATCCAGCAGAATGAACAGGCGGCTGCACGGAACTGGCTAAACCTATTTGAATGAGCCATTTAGACGCGGCCTCCCTTCCGGCAAGAATGACCGGTGATTCATTTCCGGTCTTTTTCATCCAAAAATTTGAATTTTCTTGCCCTTACTGAATACCCGGCCGGGATACTGTTCCCGAGGATACAGACGCGCAGGGCCGCGTGCCGGTGCATCTTCGCTCTCCACCGGACGGTCGCAGGTAATTCGACCGTCAATAGGTTAGAATTTAATGCACAGCCTTATCATCGGAATATGGAACGAATATATCGCGACGCAGTACATAACATCATTCGGCTGAGGACCGATACGGCCGAAGGCGGCTTGATCGCGTCATTGATCGATTCGGCGGAATTTCAACGCCTTCGCCGCATTCGCCAGCTTGGACTTGCCCATTTTGCCTACCAGGCGGCCGAGCATTCGCGGTTTGCACACAGTCTTGGGGCATTCCATCTGGCAACCAGAACATTGGCGAAGCTGCGGTTGAACCATGAGATCGCCGACGCCGACCAGACAGCCGTTCGCGTTGCCGCGCTCCTCCACGATACGGGCCATGGCCCATTCTCGCACGTCGTCGAGCCGATACTTGGATTTCATCATGAAGATTTTACCGTCGAGACGGTTCTGAGCACTGAAACCGAGGCCGGCCGCCTCTTGCGTGAATTCTCGGCCAAACTTCCCGAACAGGTCGCGGCCATCATTCGCGGCACTTTTCGCCCAATGGCCCTGGCACAGCTTGTTTCGTCGCAGTTGGACGTGGACAGGATGGACTATTTGCTCCGCGACAGCCTTATGACCGGCGTGAAATATGGCGTTTACGATCTTGAATGGATCATTAAATCACTCGAGATAAATGAGGCGGACGATCAGCTATATGTGTCGGCCCGCGGCATTTATGCGGTCGAGGATTATCTTCAGGCCAGATACTATATGTTCCGTCAGGTCTATTTTCACCGAATGCTGCGTGCTGCGGAAAGCGTGCTCCATTCCATTCTCCGGCGGGCCTTGACACTTTATTCGACGGGCGGAAATGTGTGGCATCAGCCTGGTTCGGCGTTTGAGAAGATTCTTAAAGGCGCGAAATTAACGCTCGGCGAGCATTTGTCCCTTGACGATTCGGATATTCTTTATCATATAAAGCAATGGGCCAGCGCGGACGACCGCATTCTTTCGGACCTTTCCCGCCGATTTCTTAACCGCAGGCTTTTCAAGGCCTTTGACCTTGATATGCCGCCGGACGAAATGGCGGAATTTCTCGAGAACGCCAAGACCGCGGTTGCCGATGCAGGATTTGACACAGATTACTATTTTATTGAAGACAAGGCCGGCGACGTTCCGCACTATTTTTATACAAAGGACGAAACCCGCCCAAAGGACCAGATTTATGTCGAGGTCGGATTTTCGCGGCCCGCTATCCGCGAGATCTCAGAGGTGAGTTCAGCTGTTCGGGGGCTTCAGCAGGGCTACCGGATCCACCGCGTTTGCTTCCCGGGTGAAGTGAAGGCTCGGATCGCCTCCATTTACCGCAAATAGGCCGCTTGCCGCCGCAAAGCTTGGCATTATTCGTCCTGCCAAGCTAAACTTGGCGTTATACTTTGCAATGACTGCCGTTTTTACCCAATTTACCCGGGCCTTTGATCGATGAAAGCTATCCTCGCAACTTTCCGATTCGCGGCGTTCGTGCTCGCGTCAATTTTCCTTTACGCTCTTTGGTGGGGCGTTTCGTGGGTAGTGCCAAACAAGACGATGTGGCGGCAAGTCATCTTTCGCTGGTGGTCACGGTCATTTGCCGCGATCGCGGGAATGAAGGTCGAAACTGTCGGCAAACCGCCAACACCGCCGTTTCTGCTAGTCTGCAATCACTTAAGTTATGTCGATATCCCGGCCTTGAGACTTGCGGCCAAAGGCGTCTTTGTCGCAAAACGCGAGATTGACGACTGGTTTCTGGCCGGCCCAATGGTCCGCAACATGGGCAACATTTACATCGACCGCAACAACCGCCGCGATATTCCGCGGGCCGGCGCTGAAGTGATCAAAAAGTTAGGCGAACAGGAAGGCGTGATCATTTTTCCCGAAGGGACAAGCACAAAAGGCGAAACCGTACTTCCCTTCAATTCCTCATTCCTCGAATTTGCGGCCAGATCTGATATCGCGGTCTCGTATGCTTCACTTCGTTATGTCACACCCGAAGGCGGACCGACCCCGAGCGAACGTGTCTGCTGGTGGGACGACACCGGATTCTTAAAACACATGTGGCTACTCTTCTCGTTGCCGTCGTTCAAGGCGGTCGTCACATTTGGCAAAGGGCCGCTCGTCGAGACCGATCGAAAAAGACTCGCAGCTCGGCTCCGCGACGGGGTAGAAAAGGCGTTCGTTCCGATGATGTAACCCCTGCCGTTGTCAAGCGCGGCTGTTGACAAGCCTGTGCCTGAACGCTATCTTTTCAGCTATCCAGCTCAGTTTGGGCATCTGCAGCATGGCAACTCCCATGAAGAATCACGATGATCGTATTTCTGAACTTCCCCATTTCGTCGAGCTAACTCTTTTCCTCCTATTTCTTGCATTAGTCGCATCGAGTATTTCGGCTCTTGGTCAACCGGTAGCGAACGATGATTTCTACATAATCGATAGGTACCACGATCTTCCGACGTACGAAAATGATGATAGCCCGGGTGGACAGTTGGTGTTTACTCGTGTGCCTGACTCGTCGTTGGGTCATGTCGGCGTCGCGAACTGGGGTGGATGCACGACGTGTCCGTGGGCGAACCCGTCCGGCTCGGCCACGGGGGCGGATTTTTTTCAATACAAATATATACCCGTCGGAGTGCCCGGACCCGAATCGAACATCGCCACTGTTGGGTTGATATTCATTGGCAACAGCGAACAGCAAAATGCCGGACGGTCGTGCTCCATTCCAGGTTGGCCGAAATCGTTCGTAGGCGAGCCGGTAAACGTGACGAACTGGAATATGTGGCATGAACAGGCCGATTATTCGCTTCCGGGCCGGGGTGAAGCCATCCAGATCACTAGGTTCTACAACAGCATCAACCAATGGGGAGGACCCTTCGGATTCGGGTGGACGACGCAGCACGACAACGTTCAAGTATGACAACAATCAAAACGTAATCGAGGAAGTTGATCTGCACGGGACCCAGAAATGGACTTACAACAGTTTCGGGCAGGTACTGACCTATAAGGATAGGGTCGATTCGCAGAACCCGACTTCAAACACAGCGGTCGTGACCTACGATTCAGCCGGGAACTTGAAGACTTACATGGACGCTCTGGGGAAAGCGACAACTTTTGATTACCCCGCGACAAACAATGCCGGGCTGCCGGAGTCGGTGAAGGATGCGCGGAACAACGTTACCAAGTTTAAATGGTTCAGTTCGGGGCTGCTGGACGAGATCGAGGACCCGTACACGAAGAAAACAAAAATAACCTACGACGCTCGCGGGCAAATGAAAACGGTGACGAACGCCCTGAATCACGTAACCACTTACAATTATTTCGACGACACTCAGCGGAAAGTCGAGATGATCTATCCGAACGCGGATAAGATCACTTACAAATACGATGTTCGACGGCTGCTGGAATCGGTGACGGACGAGCGCGGGAAGGTTACGAATTACGAATTCGACCCGCAATATCGGATCAAGAAGGTCACAGACCCGCTCGGGCACGCTAAGGAGTTCGGCTACGACCTAATGTCGAACATGACCTCTTACAAAGACCCGCTCGGGAACGAGACGAACTATGCTTTCGACGATTTCAACCGTCTGAAAAAGATCGTTCACCCCGCGGCGGTTTCCGGCGGCACTCGGCTCGAGGAAGAATTCGAATACGACAAGACTGGCCGGATCAAGAAATACTTCGACACCGCCGACCGGCTTACGGAGTACACCTACAACGACACGACGCGGACCAACACGGTCAAGAACGCCGAGAACGAGATCACTACAACGAAGTACAACCAGCGTTTTCAGACCATCGAGGTAAAGGACGCGATCAACCAGGTCTATACGTTCGGCTATGATCCGCTTGGGCGATTACTCAATCAGACGCGAGCGGGCGGAACGATGAGTTTCCAATATGACGAGGTGGGGAACCGAAAGAAGCGGACGGACTATGCCGGGCGGGTGACCAATTATACCCATGACAACCTCAACCGGCTCACGAAGATCGAATACGACCTCGACCCGCTGAACCTGGTCGATAAGCTCAAGTCGGAATATTCCTACGACGACCTCTCGCGGCTCACCTCCGCCGTGAACGAAGCGGGCACGGTCACGTTCAACTACGACAACCGGAACCGGGTGAACAACACGACCGACGTTTTCGGACGTCTGATCGAGTACGAATACGAGCGGACGCCGACCGTTAACCAGAAGCGCCTAAAGTTCGACGGGACAATGTACGCCGCATACAACTTTGACGACGTGGGCCGTCTGGCGAGCCTCGTAAACTCATCCGACAGCACCACGACGACGTTCGCCTACGACAACGAAGACAAGATTACCTCCCGCGTCTTCCCGAACGGCGTGACGACCACTTACGAATATTACAACAATGACTTGCTCAAGCGTCTAAAGGACGCGAGTACGTCCGCCGTCCTATTCGACCGTCAGTACGCGTACAATACCGCCAACCAGATCGACTCGATCACCGAGCTTACAGGCACGAAGATTTTCGGCTACGATCCGGTTGACCGACTGAAAACGGTGCACACAAACGGGACGCAGACCGAATTTTACAATTATGATGATGTGGGCAACCGCGCGTCCAGCCACCTCTCCGCGACGTACGGCTATCAGTCTGGTAAATTCAACCAACTCGCATCAACTGCCACCGCGACCTATAGGTTCGACGCCAACGGCAACACTGTGCAGAAGTCGGAAGGCTCGAATCTCTGGCGGTACACGTGGGATTATGAAAATCGCTTGACCGAAGCTTCGACACGAAAGAACAAAGTTCGCTATCGATACGACGCACTTGGAAGACGTGTTGAACGCAGCCTAAATCAAGGCAAAGAGCGGACAAAATACACGCTCGATGGACTCGACGTTCTTGTCGATAACGACGCCGGCACCCTAACGAAATACCTAAACGGCCCCGGCATCGATAACAAGTTCCGGTCGCAAACCGGAACCACAGTTAATTATTTTCTGACCGATCATCTCGGTTCAACCAATGGATTGACGGACGCAACCGGAGTTTCAACTGCTTCTGCCGCATACGACTCGTTTGGGAACGCGACGAATAGCGGTTTTCCGAACCGATATCAATTTACCGGTCGGGAGTTTGATGCGTTCAGCGCGATGCAGTTCTCGCGAGCAAGATTCTACGACCCGAAGCTGGGAAGATTCATCTCCGAGGACCCGATCGGCTTCGGCGGTGGAATTAATACTTACGCATATGTTGGCAACCGTCCAACTATGTTTGCAGACCCGACCGGGTTGTTCCCCTCCTGGTGGAAATTCAATTATCATGCTGAGATTGTTAGACACGGCTTGCAGGGATTGGCTTCCCCCGCCCAAATCGAGGCCATCGCCGATGAAAATACAAAGTACGACGAGAGAACTCAGGACACGATATACGCCCCTTATCATTCAATGAGGCGTCCGGGCCAGAGTCCGGAGGACGCACGTGATGAGGCAAACGACTTCGTCAGAAGAAAAATTTGCGAGGCAAGGCAGTACGCAGCCCACGGGAGGGAGGGGGAGGCCATGAAGTCCCTTGGAGCAGCTACCCACACTGTGCAAGACAATTTTTCCCCAGCACACTCTGGCTTCAAGCCAGCTTGGCCAAATACGTGGTTCTTTAATTCATCTGCATGGCCTCATTATCTATGGGAAACTCTAGTTCCGGGTCGAGGAAACCTCGATAACGCTGAACGGGCCACGGCAGATGTTTGGCGTTTCTACAAGGGTGCGCCTATGCCAAATGATTTTTTTGGAAAACCTACTAGGTGAATCTGAGTGTAAATGTCTCAAGATAAATAGCAAATATGCGAAAAAGAATCATCGTTGGAGCGATCGTCGGTTTATTGGCCGTGTGTTTCACTTTGGCAACAGATTATGATGTCATTGCCTTTAATGAATTTAGATATCGCAGTCCAGTATTAACGTTTTTGTACGGCCTTGTTAATTTGCCGATAATCATCGTAATGTCGGCTACAAGCGCTGGATACTCACAAAGAATTTCGACTCTTCTTTTTTTCGTTTGGTGGTTCACCATCGGCTTCATCTTGTGCTTGGCATTCGAAAAATTACTCTCCCAAAGGAAAAAAGGCTAGCGGCAAATGGACTTGGGATTATTACGGACGTTTGGCTACGACCTTGTTGACCGATTGAAAACCGTCCACACAAACGGAACGCAGACCGAGTTTTATAACTTCGATGATGTAGGCAATCGCTCAAGCTCACATCTCAGCTCGACGTACAGCTATCAGGCGGGCAAATTCAATCAGCTTGCTTCGACAGCCACGGCGACGATGCAGTTTGACGCGAACGGGAATACTGTCCAGAAATCTGAAGGTTCCAACCTCTGGCGTTACACCTGGGATTACGAAAACCGCCTCACCCGAGCTTCGACTCGAAAGCAAAATGTCCCCTACCGCTACGACGCCCTCGGCCGCCGTGTCGAACGCAATCTCGATTACGGAAAGGAACGAACAAAATTCAGCCACGACGGCCTCGACGTTCTTGTCGATGACGAAGCGGGAACGCTGACCAAATATATCAACGGCTCCGGCATCGACAAAAAGCTTCGGCTCCAAACAGGCAGCGATGTAAAATATTTCCTCGCCGATCATCTCGGTTCAACAAACGGCCTCGCCGACTCCACCGGCCTTGTCGTGTCGCAAACCGCCTACGATTCATTCGGTAATCAAACCGCCACGATTCAGACTCGGTACGGCTTCACCGCTCGCGAACGCGACGATTTTACCGGGCAAATGCATTACCGGGCGCGGTTTTATAATCCCAACCTCGGCCGCTTCACTTCCGAAGACCCGATCGGCTTCGGCGGCGGTGACGTGAATCTATACGGGTACGTTCGAAATCAGCCGCTCTGGTTTCGCGATCCGATGGGACTACGGCCTGGTGCCGACGTGATGAATGCGGAGACGTTGCGCGCGGCTGGGTCTGCCGCCGCTGCGGTCGGATCGACTGCCGCAGCCGCCGGACTTTTGGTGCCAGCCGCTGTTGTCGCGGGTGGGGCGCTAGCTATCTACGTATCCTGGCAAGTCGGTGAAACTATCGCGAGGCACCCCTCAAACCCGCTTTCGCGACCCTGGGTCTCCCCGGACGTCATAAGACCTCCCTATCCGCCGATCACCATGTCACCAACTTCCCAACCGTACTGTAAGCCGATTTCGAAAGCGATTCCGTTCCCCGAAGCTATTCCTTTTCCGCGTGTCATTCCAGTACCGACGCCTGAAAGAAGGAATTGCGCGGAAGAAATTAAGGGTTGTACCCGAATGTGTGCAGATCGGCAAGGCGACCCTGACTTCAAAAAGGGTTTCGGCGGTAGTCTTCAGCAGTGCATCAAGAATTGTTTAAGCGAAGAATGTGGGGGCGAACCGAAGTGGAAGGGTTTCAAATCAAAACCCGGACCCAGGATTTGGAAGTTTTGACCGCCTAGTTGAAATACTATGAATCTGGAAGAAATATCCACACTGATTGAGAATAGACAGTTTGACGAAGCGATAAATGAATGCAATCTTCTTCTAGCCAAAATGCCTGAAGAGAGGATCGAGATTCTTCGGATACGAGCGTTTGCGTTCGACATGGCTGGAGATTCCGAGCGTTCATTGGAAGACCACGAACGAATCTTTGAAGAGGAAGGAGTCACAATCAAGGATTTTTATTTGGCAGCATTTCGTGCCGTCTTCGCGGCACAATTTGAAAAGGCTCGCGTATGGTTTTCTGAAGTGCTGAGGCTCAGTAGAGAGCAAGAAGAAACATGGTTCTTGTCCGCAACACTGTTTCACCTTTCCTATGTTGAAATGCAGCTAAACGACTATGGTAAAGCAATTGAATACTTGAACGAGGCAACCCTTGTTGACGCGGATGTAGGAATGCCTATCCCCGAGGGCGGCATTTGTACCAGTGAGCAATTACGTGAAGAAATCGAGCGACGTGCACTTGGAGAATGAAGGTCGCTCAGGCTACATTTCGCATAGCGAGATAGAACAGGGTTCCAATCCTTCGAGGTGAAGGACGCGATCAATCAGGTTTACACCTTCAGCTACGATCCCCTCGGAAGGCTGCTCAGCCAAACCCGCGCGGGCGGCACTATGAGCTTCGAATATGACGATGTTGGCAATCGCAAGAAGCGCATCGATTATGCTGGCAGGATCACGCACCATACTCACGACAATCTCAACCGCCTCACCAAGACAAGCAACGGCGACCCGGTTGACGTGGGTGCCCCGCCCAACTTGCAGGTCACACACGGGTACGTCCGAACGGCGTCACTACCACCTACGAGTATTACAACAACGACCTGCTGAAACGGATCAAATACGTGAACACGACCGCGACGCTGGTCGACCGGCAGTACACGTACACCACCTAATCCTATCCTCGGGGCGGGTCATTTCGACGTACACATCCGAGAAGCGATAAAACGAACCACTTAGAGTCAGCCGTCGGGGAGTGACACTGGTCTCGTGCCCGGGGAGTCTATCACGTCCCCAGGCCTGACGTTTTGCATAGCAATTTGTCGAAGATCGGCAATGTAGTCCCCGCACGAAACAGGGAAACGGCAATGCTTCGTGCGGGGTCTTACGGCGCATTTTTTGGATTAAATGTCGTCGTCATCGTCGAGGTCGACTTTCATCGCTTCGTCGATGTCGAATTCTTCTTCGGGTTCGTCGAGCGTCAGATCGTCGGCGGCCTCTTCCGCATCATCGAAATCGCCGTTGGTTTCGACGCCGGGTACGCCGGCCATCACCGGAAGCTCGAGGCCGCCGGTAATGTTCGACATTTCATCAAACTCGTCCTCGACCTTCTGATTCTCGGTCGGATCGTGATCGACTTTGACGTTGCGGTAGTATTTCATACCGGTGCCGGCTGGAATAAGCCTTCCCATGATGACGTTCTCTTTCAATCCGCGAAGGTAATCGACGCGACCCGAAATGGCCGCTTCGGTCAGCACTCGTGTCGTTTCCTGAAACGAGGCGGCCGAGATGAACGAATCGGTCGAAAGCGACGCCTTTGTGATGCCGAGCAGCAGCGGTTCGCCGACCGACGTTTTGCCGCCCTCTTCACGAACGCGGCTGTTCTCGTCCTCGTAGCGGAACCGGTCAACCTGCTCTTCCATCAGGAATTCGGTATCGCCGACTTCTTTGATCTTCACCCAGCGAAGCATTTGACGAACGATCACCTCGATATGCTTATCGTTGATGTTAACGCCCTGCAGACGATACACTTCCTGAATTTCATTCACAATGTAGTTCTGCAATGCACTGGTTCCCAAAACCCGCAAGATATCGTGCGGGTTCAGCGGTCCGTCCATCAGCGGTTCACCGGCACGGACGCGGTCATCTTCCTGCACGTTGATGTGCGTACCGCGCGGAATGTCGTATTCCCTTTCCGAACCGTCGTCGCCGGTGATAATGATCTTGCGCTTACCCTTTGCGATCGGGCCGAATTTGACCGTTCCGTCTATTTCGGACATAACGGCCGTTTCCGCCGGGCGCCGGGCTTCGAACAGCTCAACGACACGCGGAAGGCCGCCGACTATGTCTTTCGTCTTGGTCGTTTCGCGGGGTATCTTTGCGATTATGTCACCCGGCTTAACGGCCTGGCCGTCCTCGACCAAAAGGTTGGCCCGAATCGGCATCTGATAAGTTTTCAGGGTCTTGTTGCCTTCCTTGATCTCAAGACGCGGCTGGTTCTTTTCGTCCGAGTCCTTGACGACAAGCCGTTTCTGACCCGTCACCTTGTCAATATCTTCTTCGACCGTCTTACCTTCCTTAAGGTCTTGATACTTAACGTTACCTTCTACCTCGGTCAAGATCGCGAATGTGAACGGGTCCCACGTAACGAGAACGTCGTCTTCCTTCACTTTCTGGCCGTCCTTGACATGAAGCTGCGCTCCGTAAACCACCTGGTATCTGGCAACCTCGCGGCCACGCTCGTCAATGATGGCTATCTCGGACTGCCGCCTAAGAGAGATCATTTCCTTATTCCGGTTCTTGATCACCTTAAGGTCGTCGTCAAATTTAACGGTGCCGTCCATCGACGCAACGTGCTTTGTCTCCTGCTCCAGACGGGCCGTGCCGCCGACGTGGAACGTTCGCATCGTAAGCTGCGTTCCGGGTTCGCCGATCGACTGTGCCGCGACAACGCCGACCGCCTCGCCGATCTCTACCGTCTTGCCCGTTGCCAGATTGCGGCCATAGCATTTAACACAAATGCCGCGGCGGCTTTCACATGAAAGGGCCGAGCGAAGCCGGACCTTCTGCAGCCCCGAGAGCTGGACCTGTGCGGCCAGTTCCTCGTCGATCTCGGTATTTGCTTCAACTATCGTCATGCCTTCAACCGGATCGATAATGTCGTCAAGCGATGTGTTGCCGACAATGCGGTCACGCAGGCTTTCAACCTCTTCACCGTTGCGAATAATAGCTTCCGCCCAAACACCCTTGAGCGTTCCGCAATCCTGTTCGGAAACGATAACGTCCTGCGCAACGTCAACAAGGCGGCGGGTCAGATAGCCCGAGTCTGCCGTTTTCAGCGCCGTGTCTGCTAGGCCCTTACGGGCGCCGTGCGTCGAGATAAAATATTGAAGCACGTTCAGGCCTTCGCGGAAGTTAGCGACGATCGGCGTTTCGATGATCTCGCCCGACGGTTTGGCCATCAGGCCGCGCATACCGGCGAGCTGCCTGATCTGGGCCTCGGAACCGCGGGCACCTGAATCGGCCATCACCAGGATCGGGTTCAATTCCTTTCGCTCATCCTCGCGAATGTGCATTGCCTTGAACATTTCCTTAGCTACGCGGTCGGTAACCTCGGACCAAATTGCCGTCACCTTATTCTCGCGCTCCATGTTGGTCATGGTCGCTTCTTCATACTGCTTTTGCAGTTTATCGACTTCTTTACGGGCATCTTCGATAATGCCTTTCTTGCTTGAAGGCGTGACCATGTCATCGATCCCGATGGACATGCCCGACTTGGTCGCAAAGAGAAAGCCCATCGCCTTCAGGTCATCGAGCAGAGCGACCGTAGGTTCATGGCCGAGACGCAAGTGGCAAAAGCTGACCAGCGATTGGAGGCCTTTTTTCTTGAGCGTTCCGTTCACGAACGGAAGGCCGTCACGCGTCAGGCGTTCATTCAAGATCGCGCGGCCGGCAGTCGTTTCGATCACGCGGTCAACATTTTCGCGGACCGGTGCCCGAAGTACATCCTGATTGTGAGTTTCAACCGTCAGGTCGAGCAGATCGCCGCGCCAGCGAAGACGGATCTTCGACTGTGTTTCAACAACACCGGCGTCGAGAGCGAGCAGAACTTCGTCGATCGAGTTGAACGCCTTGCCATCACCAGGCAAACCTTCGCGGGCAAGCGTCAGGTAATAGCAGCCGAGAACAATGTCCTGAGACGGAACGGTGATCGGCTGGCCGGAGGCCGGCGATAAGAGGTTATTCGAGGCAAGCATCAGTACGCTCGCTTCGATCTGTGCTTCGGCCGAAAGCGGAATGTGAACGGCCATCTGGTCACCGTCAAAATCGGCATTGAAAGCCGTGCAAACGAGCGGATGGATCTTGATCGCCTTGCCTTCGACCAGCACCGGCTCAAAAGCCTGAATACCGAGGCGGTGAAGCGTCGGCGCTCGGTTAAGCAAAACCGGATGCTCGCGAATTACTTCTTCGAGGATGTCCCAGACGATCGGCTCCTGGCGTTCGACCATTTCGCGCGCCTGTTTGATCGTCGCGGCGTGAGCGTCTTTCTCAAGCTTGTTGTAGATGAACGGCTTGAACAGCTCGAGCGCCATCTTCTTCGGCAGGCCGCACTGGTGCAGTTTCAGTTCCGGCCCGACGACTATGACTGAACGGCCCGAATAATCGACGCGCTTTCCGAGCAAGTTCTGACGAAAACGTCCCTGCTTGCCCTTCAATGTTCCTGAAAGCGATTTGAGCGGGCGGTTGTTCGCACCGCGGAGCACGCGGCCGCGGCGGCCGTTGTCGAAGAGAGCATCAACCGCTTCCTGCAGCATTCGCTTTTCGTTGCGGACGATCACTTCCGGCGCGCGAAGCTCGATCAGCTTTTTCAGGCGGTTGTTGCGGTTGATCACACGGCGGTAAAGGTCATTCAAATCGCTCGTCGCGAATCGGCCGCCGTCGAGGGGCACCAGCGGACGAAGCTCGGGCGGGATGACCGGAATTACGTCCAGGATCATCCAGTCCGGGTTGTTGCCGGAACGCAGGAATGAATTCGATACTTTTAGCCGCTTGGAATACTTCAGCTTTTTCTGCTGCGAGGTTTCCTCCCGCATTTTTATGCGGAGCTCATCAACCAATTCCTGGATGTTGATTCCCTGGAGAAGGTCCTTGATCGCCTCCGCCCCCATCTTTGCAACGAATTGGTTCGGGTAATCGCGGCTCAGTTCGCGGAAACGTTCGTCATTGAGCAGGTCTTTTTGCTTCAGGTCCGGCACATCGCCTTCATCAACGACGATGTAGGTTTCGAAGTAAAGTATCTTTTCGAGATCGCGCAGGGTGATGTCGAGCAAATGGCCGATACGCGACGGAAGCCCCTTGAAGAACCACACATGCGAACACGGCGAGGCGAGCTCGATATGGCCAAGCCTCTCCCGGCGAACCTTGCTTTGCGTTACTTCGACGCCGCACTTGTCGCAGATCACGCCGCGGTGCTTCATTCGCTTGTATTTCCCGCACAGACATTCCCAGTCCGACACGGGACCAAATATGCGGGCACAAAACAGCCCGTCACGCTCCGGCTTGAAGGTGCGGTAGTTGATCGTCTCGGGCTTCGTCACCTCACCATGCGACCATGAGCGGATCTTGTCCGGCGATGCCAGCGATATGCGGATCGCTTCGTAATTTGTGGTCAGCTGCGTTTTGCTTTCGTTGTTGAATCTGAACATATAAATTTTTCAACTAAACTCTTCACCGCGCCGCGGTGCCTGAATGTAGCCGCTAAGCGACCTGATTAATCCACTCCGACAAGAGCATCGACACCCGCCGCGACATCTTCCGGATCGATCTGGTCTTCCTGGATCAACTCGACATCGAGACATAGCGACTGAAGTTCGCGAACGAGCACGTTAAACGATTCCGGAATGCCCGGCTCGAAGTTTGACACGCCCTTGACGATCGTTTCGTAGATCTTCGATCGGCCTGCCACGTCGTCCGACTTACAAGTCAGCAGTTCCTGAAGGATGTGGGCGGCCCCGTATGCTTCGAGTGCCCAGACTTCCATCTCGCCGAAACGCTGTCCGCCGAACTGTGCCTTTCCGCCCAGCGGCTGCTGGGTGATGAGGGAGTACGGCCCGATCGAGCGTGCGTGGATCTTGTCATCGACAAGGTGCGAGAGTTTGAGCATATAAATGTAACCTACGGTCACCTTTTGCTCGAACTGGTCGCCGGTCAACCCGTCATAAAGCCGGGTTTTCCCTGAGGGGCCTACCGAGTTCGGCAGGTCCAGCTCGTCGTATTTTCCGTTTGCCTGGCCGATGTATTCCTTGATCTCCTCTTCGCTTGCTCCGTCAAAGACCGGTGTCGCAAAGTGCAGCCCAAGAACACGCGCGGCCCAGCCGAGATGCGTTTCGAGGATCTGGCCCACGTTCATACGCGACGGCACGCCAAGCGGGTTGAGCACGATCTCGACCGCCGTTCCATCCGGCAAGTAAGGCATATCTTCTTCCGGAAGAATGCGGGCGATAACACCCTTGTTGCCGTGGCGGCCGGCCATCTTGTCGCCGACGCTGAGCTTGCGCTTCATCGCAACAAAGACCTTAACCATCTTGATCACGCCAGGCGGCAGTTCGTCACCCTGCTTTAGTTTGGTGATCTTCTCATCGTATATGTCCGCCAAGATGCTGATCTGTCGGTCGGTCCGCTGTTCGTATTCACGAACCTCAGCCGTAATATCGATCGAACCGGCGGAAACCTCGGCCTTTTTGAGCAGCTTAAGATCGATCTCACGAAGAACGCCGCGGTCAAGGGTAGTTCCTTTCTTAACCACGACCTCTTTGCCGTCCATCAGGTCCTTGTTCAGCTTGCGGCCGTCGAATAATTCAAAGATGCGCTCGTCCCGCTGTTCCTGAAGGATGCGGATCTCGTCTTCAAGGTCGCGGCGAAGATCGTCCTCTTCCATCTGCTCGATGTCGAGGCTGCGTTCGTCCTTCTCCTGTCCCTTTCGTGTGAAGATCTGAACGTCAACAACAGTTCCGTCAATGCCCGGCGGGCACGTCAGGCTGGCGTCTTTAACGTCGCCTGCTTTTTCGCCGAAAATTGCCCGAAGCAGTTTTTCTTCAGCAGTTAGCTGGGTCTCGCCCTTAGGTGTGACCTTTCCGACGAGGATAGAGCCGGGCTTGACCTGAGCACCGATACGGATGATGCCCGATTCATCAAGGTCACGAAGCATGTTCTCGCCGATATTCGGGATATCACGCGTAATTTCTTCAGGCCCGAGTTTTGTGTCGCGGGCCTCGATCTCTAGCTCTTCAATGTGGATCGACGTGTAATAGTCTTCCTTAACCAGCCGTTCGGAAACGAGGATCGCGTCCTCAAAGTTGTAACCGCGCCAGGGCATAAAGGCCACCAGCACATTGCGTCCCAAAGCGAGTTCGCCGCGGTCGGTGCAGGGTCCGTCGGCGATGACTTGGCCCTTTCGGACGCGTTCGCCGGCCTGGACGATCGGCCGCTGGTTGATACAGGTGTTCTGGTTCGACCGCTTGAATTTGACCAGCGAATAAATATCCGCGGTCACCTCACGCGAGATCGTGCCGTCAACCTGATGGTCGGCCTTCACGATGATGCGCTCAGAATCGACGTAATCGACGACGCCGTTTCGACGGGCGATAACAACCGCTCCCGAATCTCGGGCCGCGATCTTTTCCATACCAGTTCCGACATACGGCGACTCGGCACGAAGCAGCGGAACGGACTGACGCTGCATGTTTGAACCCATGAGGGCGCGGTTAGCGTCGTCATTCTCAAGGAACGGGATCAGAGACGCGGCAACCGAAACTAGCTGCTTCGGCGAAACATCCATATATTGAATGTCAGCACGGTCGGCGGTAATAAATTCTCCTTTTTGCCGTGCCGCGTTGCGTTCGTTGACCAGATTCCCCTTCGGATCCAATTCAATGTTCGCCTGCCCGATCACATAGCGGTCCTCTTCCCACGCCGTCAGATAGAAAGGATACGGCTCAAACTCAGCCTGTTTTCCATCCTCTTTCGCAACTTTATTGTTTGCCTTTTCTACTTCCTCAAGCGGCACATGCTCGTTTGGCTTAAACTGAGTACCGCCGCCGTTGTGGACCTTTACGTATTCGATAACGCGGCCGTCAACGACCTTGCGATAAGGAGACTCAATAAACCCGAACTCGTTTATCCGCGCAAAGCACGAAAGTGACGAGATAAGTCCGATGTTCGGGCCTTCAGGCGTCTCGATCGGGCAGATGCGGCCGTAGTGGGTCGGGTGAACGTCTCGGACCTCGAAGCCGGCTCGCTCACGCGAAAGCCCGCCCGGCCCAAGGGCCGAAAGACGTCGTTTGTGCGTAATTTCAGACAGCGGATTGGTCTGGTCCATGAACTGCGAAAGCTGTGACGAGCCAAAGAACTCGCGGACGGCCGCCGTCACAGGCTTAGCGTTCACGAGGTCGCGGGGCATTGTCGTGAACATATCCTGCTGAATGGACATCTTCTCCTTGATCGCGCGTTCCATGCGTTCGAGGCCGATCCGGAACTGATTTTCGAGCAGCTCACCAACCGCGCGGACACGCCGGTTGCCGAGGTGATCGATATCATCCTGATAGTAGTGCTCACTGTCCTTCTTCATGCGAAGAAGGTAATTCACGACCTGAACAAAATCGGTTGCGGCCAGAAGCGGGTTGTCGATCCGGTCCTTTTCCGGCCGCCCCATCTTGATGTTGAACTTCAAACGGCCAACGCGTGACAGGTCAAAACGCCGGTCGTCGAAGAACATTCCTTCCAGAAGATGATAGGCGGTCGGAACGGTCGGCGGGTCGCCGGGACGCATTTTGCGATAGATCTCAAGCAATGCATCGACAGGTTTTGAAATAGCGTCTTTTCTGAGTGTTTGTGTAATTACTTCGCCGATAATGTCATTTTTCGGGAAAATTACTTCAAAGCTCTCGACGCCTTCCTCAATAATCTGCTGCAGCTTTGCCGGCGGAATTTCACTATTCGCCTCGACTATGACCTCTCCGGTTTCCAAATTGACGACATCGACCAGAGCAAAGGCCCCATCGAAATCGTTTACTGAAACCTCAACCCGATCGCGGCCGAGCTTACGAAGCTCGCTCAAAGCCAACCTTGTAACCTTCTTGCCGACACGGGTGATCTCTTCCTTCTTGTCCTTTATGTCTTCCTCGGCCCGCATTCCGACAAGATTCGTATCCCCTTCCGGCTTGACCTTCAAAAATAACTTGCCCTTTTCGATTACGGCAGTGTCATAAGCGTAGAAAAGCCGCAAAATGTCCGCGTTCGAATATTCGGCGTTCTTGACCACCTCTTCGAGAATATTGTCCGAAACGGTCTTCATGTCGATCTGCGGCGAGAGCCATAGCCCAAGAGCACGCAGGAAGATAGTTGCAAGTATCTTTCGCTTGCCTAAACGGGCATGAAGCAGCCCCTTCTGGTCATACTCAAACTCGACCCAAGAACCGCGGTAAGGAATGATCTTCGCCAGATATTCGTCACGGTCGCCCTTAAAAAATACTCCCGGCGAGCGGTGAAGCTGTGAAACGATGACACGCTCAGTACCGTTAATGATGAAGGTGCCGTTGTCGGTCATCAGCGGTATCTCACCGAAAAATACATCCTCTTCCTTGATGTCACGGATCGTCGAGGTCCCGGTCTCCGCATCCTTATCGAATACGGTCAGCCTGATCTTGACCTTGAGCGGAACGCTGTACGACATTCCCCGCTCCTGACATTCCTGCTGGTCATGCTTGTGCTTAAGTCCCACCGGTTCGCCGCAGTTTGGGCAAAGCTTTGGACGCACGGCGTTGAAAGTGCCGCAATTGTTACAAAGCACTTCGGCCGGGTTGAACGGATCGACCTTTATTTTCGAACCGCATTCCTTACAGTTTGCCCGCAGGTGCTCGAGGCCTTCGAGATTTCCGCATTTACACTGCCAGTTGCCGATCTGAAATTCGACGAATTCGAGCGTCGCCGTCTCGCGGAAATCGGAAACCGGAAATATCGATTTAAATACCGACTGGAGCCCTATCTGATCACGCTCCTCGGGAATCAGGTCCATCTGGAGGAACCGGTCATAGGATTCACGCTGAACCTCGATCAGGTTCGGGATCTGCGCTGTCGTGTAGATCTTCGAAAAATCTACCCGTTCCGGCGACTTACTGGTCCGGCGTCCGAGTCCGTGTGCATTTGTCTGAAGCGGATTATTGATCATATTCGTATAAATAGGACGGGTAAAAAACTATTGATTTCTCCGGCCGGAATTGTTAGCATTCCTCAGTTCGGCCGATACCCCAAATTTTCAAGAAAAGACGGCAAATGCGGTCGAGGGTAAAGTTTGCCCAGACCGCTTATGAAGCAGCTAACATGCGTTAGATAAATTGTTCGAGCGTGCCGAAACGAAGCACCAACTCTCCACTTTCTTCGAAAAAACCGCCTAAAAACTTAACGGAAACCCTAAGGTATTAACGATTTATACCAAAGGGATTGTACGCGAAAAACACAATACCGGTTGCCTGCATTGTAACTATAACAACAAGGGCTTGACATTTCAACCTGCCGCAATAAGATGCAGAGTGTCGAATTCGCGTTTCCAGGATATTTGCGAGGGCCCGCACGTTAGCAATGACGCAATGCAAACTACGGCTTTGCGGCATATACCAACATGCGGGCGGCCGCGATCGCTATTTCAGCTCGACAGTTGCGCCGGCCTCGGTAAGCTTTGCTTTGATCTCTTCGGCCTCGTCTTTCGAAACGCCTTCCTTGAGCGCTTTTGGAGCGCCGTCAACAAGGTCCTTGGCCTCTTTAAGCCCAAGCCCCGCAACTACTTCGCGGACAACCTTAATGACCGCGATCTTGTTGCCCCCGGCGGCTGTCAGGATAACGTCGAACGAATCCTTCTCTTCAGCTGCCGGTGCGGCGTCGCCTGCCGGAGCTGCCATCATCATTGGAGCAGCGGCCGCGGCGGCCGAAACACCAAACACTTCCTCAAGTTCTTTAACAAGCTCGGAAGCCTCAAGAAGGGTAATGCCCTTCAAATACTCAACAACTTCATCTTTTGTGATTGCCATGTTCTTTTATCTATCTCCTAATTAGGGTTCTCTTCATGGATGGCGGACAAACGGCTTAGGATAAATTCGATCCCTGCTCCGATATCCGACGATCCGGTTGTAAATACGAGAATGAAAAGTTCAAGCATTGACAGGCCTTACCCCATCCTTCTGCCTTTTTGCTTTATGTTCCCGCCCCGCCGCTAGAACCCATGGGACCATTGAAAATCGGGTGCATCTCCTCTTTTCACCAGCCCGAGCCGCGCGAGTGACCTGACAAATCACTCCGCCCGTTTTCCTTGAGTACGGCTATCTGTATGACAAACTTTTATTTGCCGCCATTCGCGACACCCAAAAGCCTGCCCATCAAAAACTATTCAGGCTTCGTCTCCGCCGCATCGCCGCCGCCCTCGCCAGAAGTTTGGGCCTCTGGAGCTGATGCGTCCTGCCGGTCTTCCTTTGACTGCTGTGCCTCTTCGGCCGCGGCAGCCGGAACCTCAGGCTGATCCGCCGTCGGATTTTCCACCGGTATTTCGAGAAGATCGTCTTCCGGCGCCTGAGTTTCACCGCCAGGGTTTGAATCAGCCGAAAGCTCAATCGGCGAGGAGTCCGTTGACGCTTCCGCCTTCGGCCCGGCATCCGACCCGCCTCTTTCCGCCGGCGACTTTTCGCCGATCTGCTTGATCACAACTGCAAGATCACGCGGTACCGCGTTGATAACCGTAACAAGCCGCTGAGCCTGTGCGTTGATAACATAGAGAAGCTTGGAAATAAGCTCTTCTTTTGACGGCAGGCTTGCGATCTCGGTAACCTGTCGAAGATCGACAAGCTTTCCGTCAACCACACCAGACTTAAAGGTGTAAATGTCGGCGTTGTCCTTCATGAACTTGGAGATCGCCTTGGACAGAATGACCGGGTCACTCTCGGTCCACGCGATCGCCGTCACGCCTTTAAAAGAATCGGTCGCCTGCTCAAAATCGGTTCCTTTTACCGCGATGCGGGCCAAAGTGTTCTTTACTACCTGATACCTCGCACCTGCTTCCCGAATGCGGCTGCGAAACTCCTGGTCCTTACTGACCGACAACTTTGAAAAGCTGACGACCATGGCGGATTTTGAGCTCGCAAGCGACGCGGTGAGGGCATCCAAATCTCTTTGTTTTGTTTCTTTTGATTTCATTTATTTATGTACGACAAACTTTAGTTTGTCGTCCGCAAGCTAAAGCATGCGGGACAACCCCCTCACTTAAACGTATGCCAATTCATCCAACAGAACGCCCGGACTCATCGTCGCTGCAACATTTATCTTTTTCAAATAGCGTCCCTTTGCCGTTGTTGGCTTTGCCTTAATTACCGCGCTTATCAAAACGCGCGTGTTTTCGACAAGTTTTGCATTGTCGAACGAGACCTTACCTACCGGAGAATGGATAACTCCAGTCTTATCAACACGATACTCGACCTTGCCGGCCTTGGTCTCTTCGATGGCGGTTTTCACATCCATCGTCACCGTACCGGTCTTTGGGTTCGGCATCAGGCCGCGAGGGCCGAGGATCTTTCCCAACTGGCCGACCTTGCCCATCATATCCGGCGTGGCGATAAGCGCGTCAAAATCCAGCCATCCGCCTTTGATCTTTTCGACGATGTCGTCGCCGCCGGCGATGTCAGCTCCTGCTTCTTCTGCTTCTTTGATCTTATCGCCCTGAGCGATGACAACGACCTTTTTGGCCGCTCCGCCCAAACCGTGGGGAAGGACTATCGTTCCGCGTACGAGTTGATCGGCCTTTCGCGGGTCAACGCCCAGCCACATTGTCAGCTCAACGGTCTCATCAAACTTTGCGAATGCGATCTCTTTTAGTTTTGCGACCGCATCTTCAAGCGTGTGCTTCTTAAACGGCTCGATCTTCTCGAGAGCCGCAAGGTATTTCTTGCCTCTTTTCATTTTACCTCCAGGTGTTAACGGGAATCAGCGATTCCCTCCCTTATTCCTATCTGCTTTAGCGGATAGGCGAAATTCTTAATGATACATAAGTTGCCGTTAATGTGCAACTCGCAGGAACACGTCCCACGCCCAACGGCCTACCTGTGCTCCTGTTGCGTCTCGTACCCTCGCCCGGTATTTGAACTTGTTCCTGTGCTCGTCTTCCCGTCTTGATTCCCGATAGTTTAACTCGATCACGCGGTCATCGGTGTTGATAAGCCGTTTCAGCTCAGTCGGCTCCGATATACCGTCATGATTCCGATCTCGCCACAACTTAAGCCGAGCAAATACCTGATCTCTGAAATCAATTTGCCTGTCACCGTTGCCTCCCCTCGCAGGCTTGTCATGCTCAGCAAGCGCGATGAAACCATTACCGATCTCACCCGCGGCCGGAACCGGTTGAGGACTGGAGCATCCGAATAACTCGCTGCCGTCGTCGATAGTACCGTTTCCGTTGATGTCCAAAACAAGAAATGAATCGTCGTCATTCTGCGAAGTCCACGCAGTTCGTATCTGACCAGTTCCCGGCGATGGCCTAAACCAGACTCCGTTGCCGCCGTTCGTCAATGCAAACCCGTCGCCGTCAATATCGATAACAATCGGCGTCCAACAGTATCCGGTCTGATCACACCACTGACCTCCGAGGAAGTAGCAATCTTTACAGGAAACTGGCTTGCATATACCACCATCCCGTTCATCCTGATACCATCCGCACTCTCCCTTGAGGGCGTAACAGTACGCATCGCTTCCGTCTCCAAAACATGGATCAGGCGTCGGGGTTGGAGTCGGTGTAGGCGTGGGCGTCGGCGTCGGTGTTGGAGTAGGATAAGCTGTACTGACCGCCGTATTATCGCAGGACGTTATAACAATCCTTTCCAGAGAAGAGATACACATGACGGAGCAGTTTGCAGGACTGTAGCTGTTGCGGTTCGCCAGTCCCAGCGCATGGCAGATCTCATGCCTTGTCATTCCGCGAGTATATGCCGCTCGTCCCTCAGGAGTGCCGCCAATCCGTATTGATGTTCCAAGTTACATCACAGCGTATCCGTTCTGGTGCATTGGGTTTTCGGCACCGCTTCGGTTAGGGTCATAACCGATGAACTGATTTCCGTTAGCACGTACCGGCGTTTCTCCCGTCAACGGCGGAAGAACGAAAGTGACACCGCTGCCATTTGCAGCATTTGCCGTATTCCAATTTCCGAGTGCGGTGATGATGCTTTGTCTTTCAGTCTCCGTAAACGCACTGCTGATCGTTACCGTTACGGGGGTGTTGCGGGCAAATCGCGGAGCGGATAGAGGGAAGGTCGGAGGATTACAACAGTCTGATCGGGCCGACACGAAGTCAAAAAAGCATCCCGCGAGGTAGAATGTCAGAAGTCCCGAACCGACCAGGATAGCTATCGTAGCAAACAGAGGCCGGTTCATAGTTCGCCTCCATTGTCGGGTATCTGAGAAGCGTTACCACGGGAATCCTTCAACTTTTCCCTGAGTTTTTCAAACAATAATTGCCGTTTTTTCCCAGAGAACTCCAGAAACGGGGAAGTTTCGCCGCCCGGTGTATCAAGTGGTATTACAATTTCGTCTTTGAGCTCGTAGGCAGTTAATACGTTTAAGTCGCTCTTTGAAATACCGCTCAGCGGAAAATCTCTATTCAGAAAAAAGAGATATCTACTTCCCGTAGTCGGCATTCGCTGACTTGCGATAAGAACCCACTTCTCGAAGCCCGACGGAAAGCGGACTATGCCGCCATCTCGCTCGGCAAAAATGTAATATCCCTTTTTTAACTCCGCGTCGGTTTCGTTCTTAAAAACCTCTTCGATCTTGATCTTAAACTCGGAATAGACATTTTCTTTGTTGTCAGACAAAAATGCGTTCGACTCGACAACAGTTCCGCGTACCACCACGATACTCTTGTCGACCGGCAGGGCCGTCACTCCTACTTCCCAATCTACATGAATGAATGATTGGTCATCTTCGGTGATGTTTGGATCAATCGTTTTGAGTTTTCCATAGTTCCGCCCTCTAGCCTTGCGAGCGGGGTCCGATACGGACCCGTAAGAATAATCGACTCTGGGAAATGTCGCCTTTATATCTTGAACCTGTTCTGAAGGCCGCGTGGTCGTTTGCCCTCGTAAAGTTACGATTACGGGAAGGGCGATTATCAAGAGCATCCCAACTATAGGAACCAATATTCGTTTATCGTACATTTTTGCCTCCTTTCCGCACGTGGAAAAACGGGAAGAAATTGTCAGTAGATTGTCCGGCGGCAAAACTCAGATCGTACCAAAAGCCGTGCGTTAAATGCTCACTGCATCTCGATAGTTTAACCCATTGAACGCGCCGTTCCCTCGATAGTCCGCATCACCGCATCGATGTTGGTCGTGTTGAGATCTTTGAGCTTCATTATTCCTCCGAATTTCGAGCGCACCATATCACAGCCCATCCCTCAAGTGTCAAGGAAAAAGCCGGAAAAATTAAGCGTACCCGTTTCTCTTAGTTATTTTGGACGAGGAGCGATTTTGCTAGCCCTCAACTGTTAGGCCCATCGACTTCGCAGTTCCCTCGATGGTCCGCATCGCGGATTCGAGGTTGGTCGTGTTGAGATCCTGCATCTTTTTCTTTGCGATCTCTTCTATCTGTGCCTTGCTGATCGTACCGACCTTTGTCTTGTTTGGCGTACCGGAACCCTTCGGAATTCCCGAGGCCTTTCTCAAAAGATCGCCTGCCGGCGGCGTCTTGGTTTCAAAAGTAAATGACCGGTCAGCGTAAACTGTAATTACGACCGGAATTTTCATATCCGGATCATCGTTCTGCGTCTTCGCGTTAAACGCCTTGCAGAACTCCATGATGTTAACGCCGTGCTGGCCCAAAGCAGGCCCGATCGGCGGTGCCGGATTGGCCTTTCCCGCCGGAATTTGCAATTTAATATAACCTTCTATCTTCTTTGCCATTTTTCTTTTTCGATTAACGATCCACAGCCAGGCTGTGGAATGTCCTCATTCAATTATCGTAAAAACCGGCAGCCTTTACCTATTCTTCTTCTGCAAAAGTAACCTTTTCTACTTCCAAAAATCCCAATTCGTAAGGCGTCGAGCGGCCAAAGATCGTTATCGACACCTTTAAAGTATTCTTGTCTTCGTTCACTTCCTCGACCTTTCCGGTAAAGCTCGCGAACGGGCCCGACTTGATCCTGACGACCTCGCCGACCTCGTACATAAACTTCGGACGCGGCTTTTCGGTCGCGACTTCGATGTTGTGGACGATCTGGTCCACCTCGGCCTGCGTCAGCGGCGTCGGCTGTTTGCCGCCAAGAAAGCCGGTCACCTTTGGCGTAGATTTGATCGCGTGAAACACATTGTCAGGGATCTTCCCTTTTTCGTCGCACTCGATCTCGACCAGGACATAGCCCGGATAGAACATGCGCGACGATTCGATCCGCTTATTGCCGCGCATTTCAACGACGGTCTCCTTCGGCAACAGCACCTCGGTTATCTGCTCGCCTAGCTCCATATCGCGAATACGGGCGCCGAGACTTTCGACAACCTTGTTCTCATGCCCCGAATATGTGTGGATGAAAAACCACTGCTTCATTAAAAAGCCCCTTAAAAGCCCGCTATTTTATTGACGACCCAAGCAAGGCCGTCCAGCAGATACGTCCACGCATGATCGACCAGGAAAAGATAGGCCGCAAAGAAAATCACGCTAATTATAACGATTATCGTCGTGTTCCTTACTTCCTCGGATGCCGGAAACGTCGTCCTGTCAAGCTCTTCGCGGGTATGACGGATGAATTCCCCAACACTTTCTTTTTGATTGCCCTTGTCTAGTGTTTCAACTGCTTCAGCCACGGGTCCACTCTCCTCGGCGGCAAACTGTGTTCGCCTGAAATTCTAAATGGCAGGGGTAGCAGGACTCGAACCCGCACCTAAGGTTTTGGAGACCTCCATGCTAACCATTGACACCATACCCCTGAATGGATCTGCGAATTTCGAATGTCGATCTGCGATTTTGTGATCGCTTTTCATTTGCATATCAAAATTCACAAATAGCAAGTTCCTACTTATTTTCTCTATGCAGCCGATGGCAGCGGCAGCGGCGACAGAACTTATTCATTTCCAACCTGTTAGGTGTGTTTTTCTTGTTCTTTGTCGTCACGTAATTCCGCTCTTTGCACTCGGTACACTGCAAAATTATGTTATCTCTCGGCATAAAAACCTCTAATGTCCAACAATCTTCAGCGTCCAACAAACTTTAGTTTGTTGCCGGTCTAGCAGGCGTTAGTTTGCTGCTTGTCCGATGTTCGACAAACTAAAGTTTGTCGAACTTTATTCCACTACTTCCGAAACTGTTCCGGCACCGACTGTTCTGCCGCCTTCGCGGATAGCGAATCGGAGGCCTTTTTCCATCGCGATCGGAGCGATCAGCTCGATCTCCATCTGGATGTTGTCGCCCGGCATCACCATCTCGACTCC
>Ga0138256_10001352_pt1 | contig 26470 bp, 25 predicted proteins | sample KNB2016incub_MG_FD_105486 | JGI IMG/M metagenome (GOLD analysis project Ga0138256, IMG submission 105486) | Active sludge microbial communities from wastewater in Klosterneuburg, Austria - KNB2014incub_MG | ecosystem: Engineered > WWTP > Activated sludge > Unclassified | place: Austria...
CAATTTAACATTGAGGGTTCAGTGCCGTTATTCACAGACTATTTGCTGTATGCGTATTTTGTGGGTGAACTGCTCGCACTGCCAAATGCCTTAAAACACGGGATTTCTTTACGGATAGCCTCTAAGCGCCGACCGCTACATCTTTCAGCCGAGGTTCCAGGTACTCAACGGTGCCAGCCATCGTGTTGAGATTCGAATAGTCCTCTTCCGGAATCTGGATGCGGTACATCTTCCGCAATTCCATCACGATGTCCAGAAAGTCCATGCTGTCCAGTTCCATCTGTTCGCGGAACGGGCGGGCGTCATCTAGTTCGGAGAGATCCTCATCTGGAGCGATCTTCTCCAGAATTTCCAGAATCACTTCCCGAATCTGCTCAGACGTCATCAATCCACCCTCTCGACTTTGGATCGGATGCCGTTGTGGCAATCCGTCATTCCTGAAAAAACTGTCAGCCCTGATACTTGCGGACAATGACAACCGAATTGATGCCCAGCATACCGAATGAATTGTTCAGAATGCAGCGCACTTCACCCAATTCTCGCGGTTGATTGACAACAAGATTCGGAAGCTCGCATCTGGGATCCAGATCATCGAGGTTGATTGTAGCGTGGGCGACTCCATCGTCAAACGACGGCAAATTACCAAGCATCTCCAAAGCCCCGGCAGCCCCCATTGCGTGCCCAATAAAGCTCTTCGTGTTGTTGATCACCGCCTTGCTGCCTGCGAAAACTCGCCGCAGGGCAGTTGCTTCTTCGATATCACCCTGTTCAGTGGCTGTCGCATGGCTGCTCACAAGGTCAACGTCATTCGCGTTGATGCCCGCACGTTTCATTGCCAGCATCATGCATTCGGCCTGACGATTTGCATCGGGCAGCACGAAGTCCCGGGCATCGGAATTCATGGCATAACCAATGATTTCCGCATGAATCATAGCGCCTCGGGCCAGTGCATCCGGGAGTCGTTCGACTGTACAGAGTCCGCCGCCTTCTGCGACAACAATGCCATTGCGGTTCATATCAAACGGACGGCACGCCTTGGTGGGGTCCTCGTGAGTTGCCAGAGCTCCCTGGGCCGCAAAGCTGGCGAAGATTCCGAATGTGTGGATGCTTTCTGAGACCCCGCCAGCGATCGCGATATCGACTTCACGAAGTTTCAGCATCTGGGCCGCCTGAATAAATCCCGCATTTCCTGCGGCACAGGCAGCACCCAGTGTCAGATGAGGCCCCGTGATCCCCATGTTGAGCGTGACTTCGCCGGCAGCGTTATTCGCGACGGTTCGAGGATTATGGTGGTGCGACCAGACCTTCGTGTCGTACTGGAACTTCGAAATCTCGTAGATTTCGTTCTCCGTCTCGACATTACCGTGCTCGGTGATGCCAATGTAGACGCCAACCCGGTCGCGAGCGACATTCGGCCAGTCCAAGCCCGAATCACGGACAGCTTCGTTGGCACAATAGACAGCGATTGAACCTGCTCGCGTGCCCCGGCGGATATCTTTCTTTTTCTGATAGCGCAATTCTTCGAAATTGCAGACACCGGCCAGCACTGGCCCCATATAGCGTGTTTCGTAATTGACGACACCAGACTTCCCGGCCAGAAGACTCTGACGGAATTCCGCCAGATTGTTTCCGTTGGGGGCGGTCAATCCAATCCCGGTGATGACAATTCGATCCTGGTCCGACAAAAGATGACCTCAACGTTGATTGGAGCCACGGAACGCCGCTCGATCCCTGCGAATTCGGCATTTCTCCAAAGAACTGTGCGAAAACTGGCTCCGCAAAATGCCTTTGAAACGGCGAGCAGGGTATCTGGATGGCCAAAACAAGACAAGCACTTGGTCAAGTTCCTTATTTCTGCGACGAAATCCAGCGTTTTTGGAGAATACCTGCGACTCCGGAATCAGGTCATCCCCAACGCCAACTGCATTCCGAGAATTGACGTGTTCAACCGATTCCGCTGTTGCCGAACCAGCGTTTGCGCCTGCTCCATCGTAACCGTGACGAATCGAACCGACTGGCTCGGGCGCATCTGTGCCGCAATTCCCAGGTCGGCGGTAATGACATGTCCGATTCGTGGGTAACCTCCAGTCGGCGCACAATCAGCCATCAACAGGATCGGATTGCCGTCAGGAGGCACCTGGATCGTGCCGGGAACAACGCCTTCTGACTGTAACTCTTCCGGGTGTGTTATCGCCAGTTGGTGCCCCGTCAGTCGAAATCCCATGCGATCCGACTTCGACGAAACGACAAAGTTAATGTCCTGCAAGTTCTCCCATTCGGCCTTCGTCAGCCATGACGCATGCGAACCGGGAACGATTCGAAGAGTCGCGATGTCGGAGTGCGGCAGTTCTTCCGGACGCACAAGCCAGTGCGGCTGCAGCACCTCCGAGGACGGCGGCGCAACGTGGATCAGAGCTTTCATGAGAGATTGGCTCGGTCCCGGCACATCGCCTGTCACCAACTCATCCCCTGCCGCCACGATGCGGCCACAGTGCCCTCCAAGAGCCGCGCGAAGCAACGTCGAACGACTGCCAAGGACGACCGGAACGTTGATGCCGCCCGCAATCGCCACATAACACCGGCAACCGCGTCGCGCAGCCTGAAATCGAATGCGACCGCCTGACCTGACGACAATCGGACAGTGCTGCGCGAGTGCCAGCCGGTGACTATCAGGATGACTCATCTCCGGTTGCGTGTCGGCACCAGTAATCGCGATAAGCGTGTCATCCACAAATTCAATTTCATCTCCGGTGAGCGTCATTTCGAGCGTCGCCGCTTCGGCAGGATTGCCCACAAGTCGATTCGCCAAATCATGCGAGAGCAAATCCATCGCGCCTCCGACGGGAACGCCGAGATGCCGCAAGTGCGTTCGACCGCGATCCTGAACGGTCGTGGAAAGTCCCGCGCGTAGAATGCGAATTCGCGTCATGCACGGCCTCGAAAGTTATCAAATTGGTCACGATCGATCTGAACGAACCGAACTCGGTCGCCAGCGGTCAGGAGACATGGCGGATCACGCTCCGCATCAAAAAGCCGCACGGGAGTTCTTCCGATGATGTTCCATCCGCCCGGAGTCTCCAGCGAATAAATGCCAGTCTGGTTGCCTCCAATCGCCACCGATCCCACTGGAACCCGCAATCGCGGCGAATGACGTCGAGCCGTATGCAACTGCGGCGGCAACCCCGCCAGATACGGAAATCCTGGAGAAAATCCGATCATCTGGACGTGATACTCTGTGCCGCAGTGAATTCGAATTACCTCATCGGGCTGCAGTGCATGAGCGACAGCAACGGCTTCCAGGTCCGGGGCGAACTCTGTTTCGTAGCAAACGGGAATCTCAACCAGTCGCGACGTTTGATCGTCCCGCATCGGGATCTCGTGTGGAACAGACGTAATCCATTCCTCCACTTCATTCCACTGGATCGCGACCGGATTGTAGTACACAGTGAGCGACTTGAACGCCGGAGCCACCTCATACACACCGGTGATGCGATGGCGATTCAGCTGCTGAGTGGCATTCTGCACAGCCCGCAATGCCGTCAAATCGTCCAGTGTGCGCCAGGCAACAATCGCTGCGGAATCTCCCAATGGTTCGATCGTCATGTTCATCGCTGGCTGCTGCTTGTGCATTCGCTGCCTCTCATCATAAAGTGATGATACCGCGTTGTTGATACAGTTCAGGACTCATTGCGGGCGACTGATCCAGATTACAAACTTTGCATCTGCAGAAACAATAACGGCAGATTTGGAAAGCATAACATGTCACCTGATGCGAAACATGGCATCTACCGAGGCTTTCGGCGTTCATCCGGAATCGGCGCTTTGCCGGGCACGATCGATCGAGGCACTGATCCAATTTCGGAGAAGTGCTGTCTGACTCGAATCTCCTACAATGCCCAACTGGCCGAAGAAGAAGTGATCGATACGGTCGCGGAACTCAACGAAGAGGTGCCGGAAGATCGAGTGTACTGGTTTCGCCTGGAAGGTGTCGCCGATCCGGATACCCTTCGGCGGCTGGGCGAAGCCTTCGAAATTCATCCATTGGCCCTGGAAGATGTCGTCAACACGCATCAGCGCTGCAAGGTTGAAGATTACGGCGACCATTTATTCGTCGTGATTCGTCTGCCAGCCCAGGCTGCCAACGGAGATCTGACGACAGAGCAGGTGAGTCTCTTCATCGGTGACGGATTCGTCGTGTCAATCCATGAAGGAAGCAGCGCGCTGGAAGTCGTGCGTGAACGCATTATGACGGGGCGGGGACGGATTCGGGAATACGGCGCAGACTATCTGGCGTACACGATTCTGGACCTTGTCATTGACAACTATTTCCCGATCATCGAACGGATCGGAAATCGCCTGAACGAAATCGACGAGCAACTGGAGTTCGGCTTCGATCTCGGTCAGCGGTTGGAGATTCGTGGTGTCCGCTCCGACCTGTTGCTGCTGCGAAGAACAGTCTGGCCTCAACGAGAAGCCATTGCGGCCCTGATGCGTGATGACTGCACATTGATCTCAAATACGACGCGAACCTATCTCCGGGACTGCTACGACCACACGATCCAGCTCATGGATGTCATCGAAACCTATCGGGAACTCTGCGCCGATCTCCGCGACTATCACCTTGCGGAGATCAGCCTCCGCAGCAACGAAGTCATGAAAACCCTGACTGTGATCGCCACGCTGTTCATGCCGCTAAGTTTCATCGCGGGCTTCTACGGCATGAATTTCCAGAACATGCCGGAACTCAAATCAAAGATCGCCTATCCACTGACGATCGCAACGATGCTGACCGTCGCCATCAGTTTACTGTTCTGGTTCCGGCGACGAGGCTGGATTTAGGATTGCTCGATCGATACGTACGCGGAATATCGCCGGAAACGTGCCCAGGTTAATGAAACGCAGGCGTTGGCTATGCGGAGGATACCTGAAAGTGCGGCTTTGCATGGATTCATTTCTTGTTCCTCTTTTCCTCCTCGGCTTTTCGCCACTCCCACGGTGCGATTGGATTTTCCTCCGCCCACAGCCCACGCTTCGACGTTCGAGCAGACTGTTCGGCCGCTGCCAGCTCTTTGTTGTCCGGCGCGAAACGAACATAATGCCAGGCGAAGCCATCTCTCACCATTGCCACATTCAACAATGTCTCCGGATCATTCTTCGCGGCGTTCTCCGGTCGGAAGTACACGTCAGCGATCACCTGCCCGGAACGGTCTTCGCCGAGGGTGACAACTCGCACGGACTTTTGTCCAACCAGGTGACGCAGCTCTTTCAACGACTCCGACCCGAACGGCTGCGCTTTCTCAGGCGCGTCGATTCCGTTGAGCCTGATTCGGTACTTCTTCTTTTCCACAGTCAGCAGTTCGATGATGTCACTGTCCGGGATCTGGATCACTTCGCCAGTCAGTTCTGTCTCCCTCGGAAGTTCTTTTCGGTACTCGACCAGATAGTTCGTCGTGCCGTCTTCGGACTTGAACGCAGTGGGAAAGGCCTTGCCGCCAAGGTCGTAGCAGACCCGCAACTTGCCCGCTTCAGGCATTTCGAAAATGGCCAGCAGTGTTTTCCCCTTGTTCGGTCCTTCAGTGCCGGAAATTGTCATGCGGTGCGGCGTCGTTGACGTATCTCTCACGCAGGTGCCTTTGTCTGGCCTGCCGTTTACCCTGACGTCGTATTGATCCTCGGTCAGCTTTAGAACGATGCCGTCCCGGATTTCTTTCGAGAGTTCCTGGCCACCGAGAACGGCTGTCACTGGATGCCAGGTTCCATCCGTTGCAGACTGCTGCTGGAACGCCGGACAACTCTTCCCTGCCGAGATTGCGGCGACAACACTGACAAGTATGAACGACAAATGGCGCATTGTGAATTCTCCATGTGCTGTGTTTCCTGCCCGGCATTGAGCATACGTTTGCGGAAAGGGGGCTTCGTTTCGGATCACGTTTCCGTAACCTGGCCCGATGCTGCGTTTGGATCATACGAAACTTCAAAACATCTGCGTTGAGCGTTCGCGAATCCGTCGCAGGATCGCCGCACTTGAACTGCCCCCGCTGCTGATCACAAATCGACGGGATTCTTCACCGGTGGCGTTGATATCGATTCGCAGTCGATCGTCCGGAAGGCATTCGGAGACACGTTCGGCCCATTCGATCAGGCACAGCCATTCGTTGTCGCCAATGTATTCATCCGCGCCGATTGCGAGGAACTCATCAGTATCACCAAGGCGATACGTGTCGAAATGGGCGACTGGAATTCGTCCATCGGTATAGAGTTGCAGCAGCACAAACGTCGGACTGTTGACCTGAGTCGTATCAATCCCAAGCGAACCGCAGATGGCTCGGACGAGACGTGTCTTGCCCGCGCCGAGTTGACCATTCAGCTCGATCACACATCCAAGGTCAATCGATTCAGCGATCCAGACCCCAAGCCGATCCGTGTCTGCTTCGTGGGAACATTCGAAGGTGCGGGAATTACTGGTCTCGTCGGCCATGATCGCTATCAGATTTTTGTGGTGTATCCAGAGAATCGTCTACTGAAAAGTAGGAACCGTAGCTGCCGTCACTGTTTTCGCTCTTGGTTTGGTAGTTCAGTCGCCACAGTCGGTGCGGCTGCAATTCATGCAGCATCGAAGCGCATCCCGGCAGTGCGAACAGAATGAAACCGACCAGTGAAAGTATTGTCAATCGTGTCATGATTACGGAACCTCTGCCGCAGCCGACTCAGCAGAGCCACCGCGCTAAATACAACTTCTCAGTCAGCCGTGTCGCCGGTTGTATCCGAATTCCGGAAGTTTGATGCCCAAAAAATTGGGTTGACTGCCGCAGCGCAGCGTGTCGCTAAATCTGTTTTGGTGATTCAGTGGCAATTCCTGCCACTGTCGCAGGTTTCCTGCACGGAACGCCTTGAATACACGGCCTTCCAAATTCACACTTAGGCGACCGGCAGGAATGGAATTCCATTCGGCGAGATTACCTGTTTGGTAGACTTGTTTCTGCCGCTCGCCTTGCTTTGGTACACTTTCACCGATGCGGCGCTGAGTCGAATGATGCCGCAAATTGTCAAAGATTGAAGCTCCATGACCCACGTGTAAGACTGGAGGCGGGAGCCCAATGGCACTTACTTTGTCTATGTTGCTCGTTTGTAGTACCGCCTTCAGGCGGAATTTGCACGGACCGTTGCGCCGATTTCCGCCTGAAGGCGGGACTACGAACACAAAGTGAGTGCCATTGGGCGGGAGCCTCCACGCAGCGCGTTCCAGGGCTGGAGCCCTTGAGCGAGAACTACCGACAGCAAAGATGAGCAAACGATGGAATTGGGTGTCCGGCTAAACCGACTGCAGTTGCAAAATCCGATCCTGGTGGCCTCAGGAACTTTCGGTTACGCGAGGGAAATGACGGCCTTTGTCGATTTTGCTCAACTCGGCGGGATTATTCCAAAGACCGTAACACCGCAGCCGCGCCCAGGCAATCCGCCGCCACGGACTGTCGAAACGGCCAGCGGGATGCTGAATTCGATCGGTCTGGACAATGACGGCTTTGACCAGTTCGTCGCTGAAAAGCTGCCATACCTCACGGGGCTTGGGACAGCCATCATTGTCAATATCGCAGCGAAGACAAACGACGACTTCCGGCGGATGGCAGGTGCTCTGGCCAAATGTCCGGGCGTGGCGGCGATCGAGCTGAATATTTCGTGTCCGAATGTTTCCGGTGGCGTCGATTTTGGAACGAATCCCAAACTGGCTGCGGAAGTTGTTGCTGCCGTGCGAGAGACCTGCGAAATCCCGGTGATCGCAAAGCTCACTCCGAACGTGACGAGCGTCGTGCCGATCGCCCAAGCCGTTGCGGATGCCGGAGCAGACGCGGTGTCGCTGATCAATACTTTTCAGGGCATGGCGGTTGACTGGAAACGCCGACGACCGGTACTGGGCAATGTGCTGGGTGGACTGAGTGGTCCCGCCATCAAGCCGCTGGCGCTGCGGATCGTGTGGCAAGTTTCAAAAGCCGTCAATATACCGATCATTGGGGTCGGCGGAATTCAGTCCATTGACGACGTGATGGAGTTCTTTCTGGTCGGTGCCACCGCCATTCAGGTCGGAACCGCCAATTTCTATAATCCGAGCCTCGCCAATCAGCTGGTTGATGAGTTGCCAGCCGCGCTGGCGACTCTGGGATCCCGAAGTGTTGCAGAAGTCGTCGGCACACTGCAGATTCCCGGTGATTGACGAGCATGCACGATTGTTGCTACGTCCGGTCAGCCCGTTGAGAAATGTTCGGCAAGGCCGGACACAAACTGTCCGCGACTCATGACGCGACCGATTCCGGCTGATCGTGCGGCTTCGAGTTTGGCGGTGTGGACGTGTGGACCGAAGGCGATCGAGCGAGTCCGCAAATCGGTCGATGCCGCTGCGGCAAACTCCTGCGGGTCCGCAAACGTGGCTGACAAATCGAGACAAACGATGCCTCCGGATGTCGCCGCTTTATCGATCGCCTGTTGGATCGTGTTGACGGAGCTAAATGCAAACCCCCGCGACTCGGCAATACCGCCCACAGTGCTGATTAGCATCAGGTCTGTGGAACACAGTACGATACACGCGGTCATCGCTTCTCACGAATTGGAGCGAACTTGATCCGGCTGATATACGGGATTTGGACGCCGTTTGGCCCCAGTCGCCCCGAACACGCCCCGATTGCGTTAATGATGTAACGATAGTTGAGGTTGTAGTCCGGATCGATTTCGACTTCCTGCTTTTCCAGCTGGTCGCCGCCAAGCGCTTTTAGTGATGTGATACTGCGAAACACTTTCGAATTCAAAGAGGCGATCGCATTGTCACCGTTGCCGAGATTTTCACCGTTGAACTCCAGAGATGCCAATTCGCCATTTCCATCGGACAGCATGCGAACTTTGAACGGCGGCAGATCGGGATCTGTATCCTGCTGCTCACTGGGTCGTCCCAGCGGCATGCTGATGTCGAAGTCGCCTTCGGGCTCAATGACCTTCAGTGTACACATGAAGAAAATCAGCAACTGAAACACCACATCAATCATGGGTGTCATATCGACGGTGATCTTACCACCCGTAACTCGGTTTCGCAGCTTCATGATGACAACTCAACGACTATCCTGAGTGAATCTGAATTCGTGATCGCGAATCTCGCAAAGTCCGGGAATCAGCAACATTCCTTTGCGTCGGCTTGCCAGCACACTCGCAATCAGACTTTTCCGCTTTCATTACTGATCAACTACCTGCGTGGCTTTCAATGCAAATCGCTGAAATTCGATCTTTGACTCCTGGCACATTTGAATCAATTCCTGCACCATCCCGGAAGGTACACCGGCGTCGGCCCGAATTTCCACGGTGACATCCGCCAAGCTTGTTCCAATAGTTTTGAAGAACTGAGCCTCCTGCTGCAATCGGGGACGTACCTGTTCCAGCGTGGCTTTTTCGTCACCAAAAAACAAGTACGGAGGTGCACCGGGAACCCGCTTCCCGCTTTTATCGACATCGTATCCAAAGTTCAGCATGAAGGAATTTTTCCGCGCGGTGATTGGCGGTTTGGCCAACTGATCACGTGGCAGAGTAACTCGTTCGTCAGCTTCATTCTGATCAAAATTATTGATCACCATGAAGAAAGTAATTAGCTGAAACACGATATCGATCATGGGTGTCATATCGAGTTCGGTGGTGTGGACGTTCGCTGGTTTGATCTTCATTGACTCGATCCTGAACTACTTCTTGCCAACAGTCGCAAAGCGACCCATCAAACCTTCGCTGACCATGCCAATTTCCAGGACCAGCCGCTGAATGCGGTTCTTCAGAATGCTGTGGAAAACCATTGCGGGAATGGCGAGCAACAGTCCGATGAGCGTTGTTACGAGAGCTGTCGAAATCCCGTCCGCCAGTTCGGATGGCTTGGGAGAAACCGCAGACAGCGCGATCTTGTCGAAACTGGCGATCATACCCTGGACGGTTCCCATCAGCCCCATCATTGGAGCAACCGAACCGATCAGGGCGACATAGCTCAGCCGATGCTCCAGTGCCATGTTCTCGTCTTCGCCAGCTTCCTGCATCCCTTCAACAGCTTCGGGATAACCTCGGCTCAGCCGACCCATCCCCGCCGCGAGAACACGTCCTACGAATGATTCGTCACCGCGAGCGAATTCGTAAGCACCCTGAAAATCCTTGGCGTTCAGCTTCTGTTCGAATTCTTCCACGAACTGCGACGGCAGGAGAATGTCACGACGAACCTGCAACAAGTTCATCATAATCAAGGCGACCAGAATGAATGAAACCAGCAGAAACGATGGGCCCCAAAACCAGCCCAATGCTCGGGCGATATACGCCAGGAAACTGCGAGACTGCGGTGGAGCATCCGCAGCGGCGGCTGGAGCTCCCGCCGCTGCAGGCTCCGCAGCAGGCGGCGCATCAGCCGCAGCTCCGTCGTCCTGCGCTGACACGGTCGAAGTGCCGAACGCGGGCCAAATCAGGACGGCTGTCAGTGCCAGCAACAAAAACAATACAGACTTGCGTCCACCAAACCGAGCAGGTGATACAGAGACATAACGCATTTCGAATAATCTCCGGGATGGCCTCAAGAGGGCAGGATTGTCCAGTGTGAAATGTCAGAAATTTTTAGAATGGGGAACTGTAGTGGATTCAGGGTATCTCGTCACTCGTCAGGGGGCCACACAAAACGCGAGAAATTCGGATTTGCGAAAAGTAACCCTGCCCCCTTAGACAATCATGGCGTATTCGCGGGGGTCGGAGGAATCGCAATGGCTTGTTTGGCCCACGGGCTGTTTGGATATTTCATACTCAGCTTTGCACTCGCTTCGTCCGCACGGTCTTGATGACCGGCAGGAGCCCAAAGGGACACAAGATGATACAAGGCTTCCGCATGGGCCGCTGGTTCGGAAGAATACAGGACATCCACATGCAAATAGGCCATCAGAGCATCTTTCGGCAGATTCTTCATCCGGAGGCAATCGCCTTTCAGCACCCAAGCCGCGGCAAGTGTCCGGGACTCAGATTCCGAAGCTTTGCTGATGATGTCATCCAGAGTCGCGATGGCTTCATCCAGTTGTCCCTGCTTTTGCTGGCACTCTGCCTTTCCCAGCAGCCCTGCGAACTGAGCAGCCGCTGACGACGCATCTCCCGCACTTTGTTCGATCACCTTGTCGAATGCCGCCGATGCCCCGGCGGTGTCATTGGCTGCCAGCAACACATGTCCCAGTTGAACGCCAGCCTGAAGCTGATATCCCTTCACCGGACAAGCCTGTACTTCTGTCAGCAACGCTGTCGCTTCATCGCCCTTTGCCAGGGACGATTCCAGCAGCAGCGATTCAAAGTAGCGAAAGTTCGTTTTGTGCGCTTCACGAAATTTTTTGATGGCGGCCAGGGCATCTTCAACTTTCGACGGATCCGCCAGAGCCATCTTGACTTTTGTACGGGCAATCAGAAATTCGACATCTGATATCACGCGTTTGTCACCGCCGTTGTAATCCATCTGGACTGAGATGAATTTCTCCAGAGCCACATCCAGCGAGCCGCTGCGTTCGTTGGATTGCGCCTGGGCCAGCAGAGGTGGTTCCATGTCAAATCTGACACTAAAGACGTCGGATACCGGCACCACCTGAGTCTGCGAATTTGACAGCGTAACGGTGAGGGATTCCACCGTCATTGATGTCAACTCGCCGCGAAACGTGACTCGATCACTCCTCCTTGTCACCTGATCCACCGCGAACGCCATTCCAGCGTTCAAAGTGGCGACCGTCAGAAACGCCACCATCGCGGAGATGAACGATTTACGGAACTGAAATTTAAGAGATGTCATAGGCTTTGAACCTTTCAATGGTCTTTGACGATGTGTTTTAGATCATTCTGTCTTGTCTGGAGGCGTTTGTGGTTTTCGCTGAGGGCGTGGAGGCTGTCCGGCCTCAGGCGGTTTGGCCACAGGTGGCTTTGTCGATGGTGGCTGCTGCTGAGAGGGTGGACGCGGAGCGACGGGACGTTCACCAGCCGGTCGAGCGGCTGGTGGCTGCGTTTCGGATGGAGTCGCACCACCAGCAGACGCCGCTGGCCGTGGGCGTGGTTTCGGTGGGACAGCGCTATCACCGGTACCAGCCGCAGGAGCGGGTCTGGTCCGAGGTGCGCCACCGGTCCCTGATCGATCGCCGCTGGCCGGTCGAGATGCCTTTGATGGAACTGCACCTGCCGCAGTTGCACTCCGGCTGGCACCTGTCCGTCTTGGCGCTGCGACTGCAACGCCAGAAAAGTCCGGTCCTGTCACTGGTTCATCCGGCACTCCTGTAAAATGTGGAACCTCACTGGCAGTTGAAATGGCGGCAAATTTCGGCGTCTTTTCCGTACCGGGGACTCGCACTCGCTTGCCTGGCCTCCGCATAAAGAAAAAGAAGCCGCCCGCAATTCCCAATGAAAGCAGAGAAATCAGAATTCCCAGCAGGACTGGATTCAATCTGGATTCTTCTGGCTTTGGCTGCACCGCAGCCACGCTGTCATTTGCCGCGACCAGTTCCTCTTCCACAAGTTCGACGACGTTCTGGTCTCCGGTCGCATTTCCCGTGATCGATTTGCGTTCGAGCGGCATAGGGGGTTTTCCCAGATCCGTCTGCATGTCCTGATAAAGTCTGTCGAACCGTGCAAAGGTCGCGTCATCGAGATCCTGGTATCTTTGTGCAAAGCTGATCACTTCCGCCAGCCCGGCCTGCAACTGCTTTTCGCTTTCCGGGGCGTCAGTCTTTGCATAGCGACGCCGACTGTTTGTCAGCTGATAGCGAGCATCCAGAAAACGTTCCTTCATTTCGGGTGTCGGACTTTTCTGCAGAGTCTGCTCCAGTTTTCGAGTCATCAACGACCAGCCCCAGATATACCCAGCCTTGCCATCCGGCGCTCGGATTCCCTGGATTGCTTCGAGGAGTTTTGCTGGTTCGCTTTCGGCCCCCCAGTCACTCAGGACATGGGCGACTTCAAACTGAGCATCGAGCGCGTTCGGATTGGATTTCAGGATTTCATCACACATGCGAAACGCTTCATCATACTTTTTTTGCTGACGAAGACACCGAGCCAGCCGCAGCTGCACCACCGTGCGATTGCTTTCCGCAGCCAGTCCGCCGCTGATGATCTCGTTGTACGCATTCGCCGCTTTTGCATAGTAATCCGCCGCCGCAGTCGGGTCGCCAGCAACCCCCTGTCCCAGTCCGAAGTACGTTTCGCCAATCCAAAGCAGAGAGTTGTAGTCCGATTTGTTTCTGGACTCGTAGACCTTTTGCAGAAATTTCTCGAACGATTCGCGAGTCTGATTCAGGCGTTCTGTATCCCCGGCCAGTTTGAGCCGTTGCAGTTCTTCCTGAAGTTCGAGTCCCAGTTGCGTATACACCGCAAGGATGTTCTGGCCGCCGACGTTTTCGAGCTTTGTCATTACGCCTAACGCCTGATCGATCTGCTGTGTTCCCACATAAGCACGCAGCAAAAGTCGATACGTCAATCCCGCAAACGAATTGCTTTGAATTCCGTCCGCAGGCCTTTCAGTCCCTTCGGGCATTTCAATGGCCGCCACAACCGAGTTGGCGTCGCCACTTGTCAGGCGTGTGATCGTGCCCTGGAAATCACCATCCAGGTTGGTGATGCTGGCAAGTGAAACTTCGGCGGCAACCACTTCGTCTGAGGGCTTCGCATCCGCGCCGATTTTATCGCGTGTGACCTTGATGCCCTGAATCAACAAGTCGCGAGCCTGAGTTTTCAACGCCTGCATATCCGCAGCTGGAGTCTGTGGATCGTCCGGGTGCTCGACTGCGGCAGCCGCTTGCTGAGTCCACGCGGTCCAGTACGACTGACCGGCGCTGATGCGAGCCGATGCGTATTGCGGGTCCGTTTCCGGAACTTCCATGAACCACTTGGCGGCGTCCAGAGGTTGATTCATCGTACGATACACGCTGCCCAGCCGCATTCGCGCTTCGCCACCGCGACTGGACTGCGGAAACAGTTCCAGGATTTTCTGGCAGACGTCTTTCAACGCACGAGTTTCAAAGTCACGATCACGGCTCGGTGCCATGTTCCAGGCGGATACCGCAGCCGCCATGGCAATCTCAGTCGCATTCAGCGCCGTATCCGGATCCGCCGCTCGATCCTGGACCATACAGTGTCGCGCCAAAATCATAGAATCCAGCGGACGTCCAAGTTTCAGCATCACAAAACTTTGCAGATAGCGAGATTGGGCAACCGCCTTCGGGTCGCTATCCGAATCACGCAGATCCTGGGCGAGCTGCAACATGGCCGCGACCTGCTTCAGGTGCGATTCCAGCGCCGCTTTCTTTAGAGTCCGTGCGGTGTCATCTTCCGCGTTCGCGACATCGTCGGTCAGCGCCTGGATTTGAGCAATCATATTGCGAGCCCGTTCGAAGGCCGTCGCAAAGTCCTTTGGCTCCTTATCCTTGACTCCCAGCGCGACCTTGATGCGGCGGGTCATCGCGTTCGCCGGTTCGCGGTAAGGGCCCTGATACCGTCCAACCTGCGTCGCGTCCTGCAACGCCGACTCCAACGCCGAGTTTCGGTTCTTTTCGTCAATTTCCCGGCTTTCGCCCAGCTTCTCTCCCGCGATCGCGCGTTCCCAGAGAATCCCGAGGCTATAAGGCTGCGACCCCTTGTTCTTGTTGGCCTGCAGCCAGATCGTCGCTTCGTTCATAACCAGCTGATGGTCGTGTCGCTCAGGATCATTGAGACAAATCAGGCGATAGTGCAGAGCGATGCCCTTCAACTGCTCAACCGCATCGCTTTCTGACTTATGGTCCAGCATCTCTTTATAGATGCCCAGCGCACGACCGAGGTCATCTTGCTCCTGGAAACACTTGCCCATCATAAGACGGGCATGCAGTCCAATCTGATTGGTGCGGTACTTTGTATGCAGCGCTTCATAGAGACCTGCCGCAGCGATGAGCGTCGTCTTGCGCTCTTCAGATCCTCTGTCGAAAGTCTGGCCGCGTTCATAAGTGCAGCGAATCAGATTGAACCAGGCCCGCAGGTACTTCGCTTCGACATCCTGCCGTGCGTCATACTGCTCTTCGTCCTTTGTTCGGTCGATGAAATTTGGAAATGCGTCAAAGGCCGCCTTGTACTTGTCATTTGCGATCTGATAAATCGCCTGCCCCTCGTCAATTAGCTTGCGCGCCGCCTGCTGGTATTCGAGTTTCTCGGCGGGCGACTCGGTGCCTTCCATCTGCCAGATCAGCGTACGAGCACGTTCGAGCAGGAGTTCACCCAGCATTGAGTTTGCGAACGCCGACTGTGGATGGTCCATGTGTTCCGTCGTAAACTTCTGCAGCGAATTCTTTGCCCGCTGCAAATACAGCTCACGATCCTCAGGCACGCGCGACGTGGATCCCATGGCCTGGAGAGTTTTGGCTCGCTCCAGATCAATGACGTCTCGTACGTCAGCAGACAGTCCGGGCTGCAGTTGAGCGAAGTCCAGATACTCCAGAGCCGTGTCAAAATACTGCCGCTGGCGCAGGCCTTCGACAAATTCCAGCACGGGTTCCTGAGAAAATACCTGTGTCGATGTCAGCACGCACAGCAAAGCGATCCAACACACCGCAGATCTGCCGAGCGACCCGCACCTGCATATCAATCCGACTGGCCGACATGGGTTGATAACGGCCGATATTCGCGAGTCATCCATGCGAAATCCTTTGTCGATGAAATTCGACAGCGTAGGGACAGAAATGCAGAAAGGAAAAAACGCCCTGAAGCGAAGCTGTCTGTCTGCACAGCATATTGACAGATTGACCGGCCCGCAACGATTCAGTGATACTCTGCGGAATTTTGGTGCGTACTTCTCTGCACACCTTCCGGATGCGGGTGTTACAGTGCGTCTCTGAGAAGCGCCCGACGACACCACAACCGCCTGTAATCGACAGGTAACGAGGCATCCCTGGACTCTTGTCCGAATGAAATTCAGACGACGCAACTTGACGCGGATTATATGCCGACGATCAAATCAATGGGGCAGCGTGATTGCCGAAACGGCACTCGGCCTGCTAGACTCACCGCTTTCAGGAACGATATCTGCGGGACACCCGGAGTGGTGAGTTCAGTGGCTGAGAACGAACGACGCTTTCATCGATACCCCATCTGGGCACCGCGATACTGGGGAGGCATGACAGTCTCCGGATGGTGGGGTTTACTGAGCCGCAATCGATTCGCGGTTCATCCGTCCCGAATGCCATGGGCGATTCTGATCTCGGCAGTTGTGCCATTCAACAGCCTGCTCGCGCTCCTGCAGTGTATTTTGTTTTCCCGCAAGATCAACAAGACTCAACTGTGCGGGCCGCCTGTCTTCGTGATTGGTCACTGGAGAAGTGGAACGACGTATTTGCAGGAGTTACTGAGTCTGGATCCGCGACATGCGGCACCAACAACCCTGCAGACATATGCTGCGAACCATTTTCTTGTGTCGCAGTGGTTCGTCACCCGGTTCCTGAGCTGGATGCTCCCCGCGCGACGCCCCATGGACAATGTGGAAATTTCATGGAATAGTCCGCAGGAAGATGAATGGGCGATGTCAACGATGGGACTGCCAGCGCCCTATCAAAAGATCGCTTTTCCCTGCAATTCTCCGCCGGCTCTTGATTATCTCGACATGGATTCGCTCTCGCCCGCCGAACTGGATCGCTGGAGCGCGGCTCTGGTCTCCTTTTTCAAGGCAGTGACGCTGAAAACAGGCAGGCAGCTGATTCTGAAATCACCGCATCATACGGGACGGATTCACGTTTTGAGTCGTCTGTTTCCTGACGCGAGATTCGTGCATATCTCACGAGATCCGTACACCCTGCTGCCTTCCACTGTGCGGATGTATCGAGCATTCGAAGAGACTCAGTCGCTTCAGGTGCCGCCGCAGGAAGGTCTCGAACGATATGTTTTGGAAACCGGGGAGCGAGTCTATCACAGCTATTTTCGACACCGGGGCGAACTTCCGAATAATCGATTATGCGAAGTGACGTTCGAGGAATTGACTCAGGACAGCGTCGGCACGATGGAAAAAATCTACCGGCAGCTGGAACTGGGGGACTTCGGTGTCGCTCGACCGGCAGTCGAGGAATATGCGGGTCGTCGAGAAAATTATCAAAAAAACCGCTATCTCTTTCCGGCAGAGTGGAAATCGGAGATACAAACGCACTGGAAGGATTACTTCGATCATTTCGGGTATCCCCGACAGACCGAATGACTGTATCATAAGGTCCGAAATACCAGCGTGCGAAGTTCCGAACGCGGCTGGAATCAGTCCCAATACCGTTTGCTGGCAATGCCCCGGCGGACTGACTTTCATCATGATGAGCTTAACATGTCGCAGGGGAATATGACCGAGAGTGTCGGAATTACTGAGACCGTCCGAGTTTCCGACCAGCTTGAGGTTCCTAAACATCCGCCGGAGAAACCAATCCCAATGATATCCGGCGATTGGCCCACCAAAGAGGACCAGTGGCGGACCAGCAGTAACCTGACGGAAGCCGAATGGGCGATTGTCGAAGATTATGCGATCCGGTACGGCTGCCAGTACGACTCATACCTTACTGTCCGGGCTCCCGGAAGGCATTTTTTCTTCGCATCGGACGGAAAAGGCGTTGTCAGCGGAGTTCTGCGAGGCAAGAGGCTGGGCACTTTTGGAGGAATTCTTGGCCCCCAGGATGGGTGGAGCGACATTCTCGGGGAATTGCTCCAACACTGCAAAGAACAGCGATGGCAGCTTGGATTTTTTGCGGCGGATCAGGGTTTGAAGGCAGTTCTCGATCAGCACGGCTTTCGCTCAAATAAATTTGGTGAAGGGGCCATTGTTGATCTCACCAGTATGGACTGGAAAGGGAAAAAATTTGAATGGGTCCGTCGCCAGACTAGTTTTTGTCTGCGGCAAGGCCTGAAATTTCAGGAGCACCGAGAATGCGAGTCCGATTCAGAGCATTGGAGCAAGCTCACTCAGGAACTGCTTGAGATCGAACGTCAATTTCTGGCGGACCGCTCGCATGGCAGCCGGCTGCGACACGTTGTGGGAGAGTTTTGCGGAAAACTTGGTCGTGGCCAGCGACTTTTTACGGCATGGAACGAAAAGTCGGGGCAGATCGAAGCGTTTGTGGTTTGTAACCCCAGCCTTGATGGGAAACGCTGGGTGCTGGAGTGTTTTCGACGTCGCCCCGAAGCCACCCGCGGAGTCATCAGCTTTCTGCTGCATCAGATCATGCAACAGTTGAAAGAGGAAGGCGTTGAGGAAGCCGATTTATGTATGGTTCCCTTTGTGAACTGCGAAAAACCGGTGAAGAACGACCATTGGCTGTCACGAAAATCGATCAGCTTCCTCGGAAACAAGCTCAACTGGATTTACGATTGCCAGGGGCTGTACCATTTCAAGAGCCGGTTTCGTCCCAAATTTCGGGACCTGCATGTCAGCGTCCATCCTGATATTAATGCCGGATGGATTCACTACATGGTCGTGGAATGCGGCTTTCTAAAAATCAACCCCGGCAATGTCTTTCGTCAAATGGTGCGGCATTTTTTCAAACGCCGCGACCGAGCCAACATGGCGAACGCAAAGACTGATTAGGCGAGCGGTGGGTGTCAGCCCACCGAGTTGTCCGCATTTGACTCACGAAGCACGAAGGAGGCTCCGGGGTTTCGAGCTGCGCTCTCCAACCCCGGCCACCCATCAAATCCGTGAAGAGCAGAGGACCAGAAACGCAGTGAACTATTGGCCGACTGATTCTGAAAACTGGAAGAAATCCAGTTTGACCAAAGTCATGATGGAGCCAGCGTTCCTCGACGTGGGCCGCGGGAATCCGTAAGCAATCACGGCCCCGGACGAAAGTTCACCCACGTAAATGACGCCCCAGGCTGGCTGAATTCCGCCAGACGCCTGCAGGTTCACCGGTGCGGCTACGATGGCATACTTCGGTTCTGGAGTCTTTGCCGCCGTCTGAAAGTCGGCAGCTACGTTGTGAACATATTTGTATCCAAATTTGCCCGTTTGGATGTTGATCACTCCACCCGTCAACGCACCGGTGAGGTGATTCAGGACGAAGACGGCTTCATTTTCTCCCGTTTCGATCAGCGGCACCGTCACCATCGTGAATTTGTCGTTTCCATTCGCAACGGCGGCTTTGATTTCTGGCTGAGGCCAGAAACAGGTGGCCGCTCCCATAACAAGAGCCCCGGCTGCAAACACCATCGCGGAACGCAGAATGTGATTTTTCATAAGCTAGCCTTTGCGTTTTTGCTGAATATACGGGCACCTGAACAGTGACGATGCCCCCGAAAATGATCATACTCTTTCGTATCACGTTCGAACAGGGATCGCCTTTGCGATCCTGTTCAGGACTCAACGCCATTTTCGACGCCAGCCGTAACGACTTCCCAATTCCTCGCAAATCACTGTCAGCTCAACATGTCAACCAGGTCGTCAAACCAGGAAACCTGCATTTGGTCATCGATTCGCGAACGAGCGTCCGAACGGGCGGCGTCGGAGCCGATGCTGGCCAGTTTTCTCCACGCCACGGTCCTCAATCATGAACGCTTCGAAGACGCCGTGAGTTACCACCTGGCGGGAAAACTCGCTTCCAGCACGCTTTCCGCCATGCAACTGCGAGAAATTATTCTGGACGCGATGCAGAAGGATCCTTCCATCGCCGAGGCCGTCTGTGCGGACATCAGTGCCGTCCGCGAACGCGACCCTGCCGTGACCTGCAACATGGTGCCATTGCTGTTTCTGAAAGGGGTGCATGCACTCATTGGCTACCGCATTGCGCACTGGCTTTGGGGACAAGGCCGTGAACTGCTGGCGCTGTATCTCCAGAACAGAATGTCTGAAGCGTTCGGCGTTGATATTCACCCGGCCGCAAGAATCGGACGCGGCATTCTGATGGACCATGCGACATCAATCGTGATCGGCGAAACGGCTGTCATCGAAGATGATGTGTCTTTGCTGCACGAGGTCACCCTGGGCGGTACCGGAAAATCCACGGGTGACCGTCATCCCAAAGTGCGGCGCGGTGTCCTCATCGGTGCTGGAGCGAAGATTCTGGGCAACGTTGAAATCGGCGAAGGTGCCAAAGTTGGCGCTGGCAGCGTCGTGCTCAAACATGTCGCTCCGCACTGCACGGTTGCCGGAGTCCCGGCGGTCGTCGTCGGAAAGCCGTGCTCCGAAAATCCCTCGCTCGATATGAATCACGAAATCCAGGCGGGTGATGCTATTTAGGCGGTCGGCAGTTGTATCGTCCGTTTAACCCGAGCCAGCGGCGAGGCGACCAACAATGCAGCCACGCCACTGACTTTTGGAAGTTGCGTATTTTCGACTTACGGTCGTTACTGACTGAGAAACCACAAGGAAGAATACTAACCCGAAGCGTCAGCGAGGCAAAAAAATTCACGCCGAACGAGAGACGGGACTTGTTTGTCTCGCTGGCGCTTCGGGTTAATATCAGGACATTTGCGCAACTTCAAAACCGTTGGCCCAGGTGAGTCGAAGACATTTTTCCGAGACCTTTCTTCACACAACTCAAGTCTCATCAATCGCATGCCCATCAATCTGCTGACAACTCCACACTGGAAAGCCGAACATCTCGGTCTGCCGATGCCCGATTCGCAGCACGCCGTTTCTGTCGCGCTGCCGCTCTGGGAACATAACGTAAAGTATGAAGAAGGCGATCCAGAAGTCATCGGTCGGCTCCAGGCCGCGTATCCTCGTTTTTGCCTGCATCCTTTCGTGCGGAGATTGTGCCTTGATGTCTTCGGAGCCGAAAACTCTGGGCTGATTTTCCCAAGCGTATCAGCTGCCGAGCGTGCCATTGAATACGTCGTCTGGCGCGGCGGAAAGTCCGCTCGTCGCGTACAACTGCCGGGGCAGTCAGCGTGCGGCGTGGCGATTGATCCAGATGAGTTCTCACGCCTCCGCGAATACTGGCAACACGCGGGCGAAGTGCTGACGTCCCGAGCGGCAGAACTGATTCTTCATGGTCGGCCTGTGTCCAGTTCCGAAACTTTAGCAAGGCAGACAGTTCGGCAGCGTGTGCGTGAGTTCAGAAAGGACGCAAACGTTGAAGTCTGGCTCTATCCGTGCGGCATGGCCGCCATCGCGGCCGTGTGGCGAGCCGTTCGCCAGCGAGAGTCGTCGCTTCCCTCCGTCCAATTCGGATTTCCCTACGTTGACACACTCAAGATCCAGCAACGATTCGCACCCGCCAACGCGCGGTTCTATCCGGTTGGCGACAAAGACGAATTGCAGCAGCTGGTCGAGTTCCTGAATACGAATAAAATTGCCGCCGTATTCTGTGAATCTACCACCAATCCGCTTTTGAAATCACTGGATCTGGCCAGACTCCGTCAACTTGCCGACCAGCACGGCTTCCTGCTCGTCATCGACGACACGCTTGCCGCCTGCGTCAATCATGACGTGCTGCCATACGCCGATGTCGTTGTGACCAGTCTGACAAAATATTTCGGCGGCTACGGCGATGTTCTGGCCGGTTCCGTCACGCTGAATCCCAGCAGTCACCACGCGGAATGGCTGCGATCAGGACTTGGTGAAAACTTCGAAGAGTTACTCTGTGATGTGGATATCGAGGTCTTGGAACACAATTCCCGCAACGTGTGGGAGCGAGTCGAAGTCATCAATCATAACGCCCATCGACTGGCGGAATGGCTGACCCGGCAACCGCAGATCGAATGCGTGTATCATCCCAGTCTGGACGGCGAACGATTCGAGTGGATGAATCAGCATTCCGCAGCACACAACGGCGGACTGCTCTCGATCGTGCTGAAGAATCCCGCTGAAACAACACCCATCGTGTTCAATCATCTGGAAGTCTGCAAAGGCCCCAATCTCGGGACGAATTTCACGCTCTGCTGTCCCTACACGATTCTGGCACATTACACCGAACTGGATTACGTCGAACAGTGCGGCGTATCGCGCTGGCTGCTGCGAATCAGCGTCGGTACGGAACCGTATGCGGAGCTGCAGGCGAGATTTGCGAGAGCGCTCAGTTATGCCAACGTGTAGGGCAAGCGGCAGAAAGCGATGTAGCGTCCTACCGTAAATTTATTTCTTCCGCTGGCCTTAATTGGACAGCGCCACTTTTCCCGAAATATTAGCCCGAAGCGTAAGCGAGGGAACGAGTGAGGGACAATCCCTCGCTCACGCTTTTTGAAGTTGCGCAAACTGTCCTGATATTAACCCGAAGCGCCAGCGAGGCAAACAAGTTACGTCTGCCCTTCCGCGTGAAGTGTTTGCCTCGCTGGCGCTTTTTGAAGTTGCGCTATTTTGGAAACCCGCTGCGTAAGCAAGGGAATACAGATCTTAATTTGACAGCGCCAGTTTTGGCGGAAACCGGGTGTTTTTGCAACCCGAAGCGTCAGCGAGGGATTGTGCCTAACTCGTTCCCTCGCTTACGCTTCGGGTTACTATTTCGGAAAAACTGGCGCTGTCCAATTAAGACAGATCATTCACCAGTTTACCCAGGGGCAGGATCAGAGCCGCGCCGATGACGACAAGAACACCGCAGATTGCAAAGGAGACAAGGAATGAACACCACTGCGTTAGTCGTCGCGTGGTCGGATCACTGTGGAAAAATCCATAAAGCAGCCCGTCCGTAACGATGGCAAACTGCATCAGAACCAGAAACAGCATCGTCTGCCAGACATTCCAGCTAGTGACGTCCCTGGTCGCCGCAAACCCGGCGAGCGGAGCGGCGTAAGCCCTCCGAGTCAAATGCGTGTAACTCGGTGGGCTGACACCCACCGCTCGCCAAATCATGCCCCAAGACTTACGCATGGGGGCTTATGCCACCGCGCGCGGCGTCAACTCATTCATCACGGCGGACACCGTGTCGGCTGAGACGTGAACTCCAGGTGACGCTTCATGCAGGATGCCAATAAGTTCACACACACGCGCCATTCGAGCCGTGTTTCCTCGACTCAATTCATGAATTGCCCGGATGGCAGTCTCATCAATTGCCGCTGTCGGAACGCCATGACGTCGGACCAGCGAACGGACGAAATCCGAAGACTCTGCAACGTCCAGCGCCGTTAGTCGAATCTGCAGCAGCGACTCGAGCGACAGGCCATTTTCCAGCGGTCGATCAGAAGCCACGATCACGGTCAGTTTCCCCTGGCCGCCGGCATTGAGTGCGGTCAGCACTCGCAGAAATGATTCCATGTCGCTCTGAGCGCGATGCAGATCGTCCAGCATCAGAACCGTGTGGGAATTGCAATGGGCTCGCCCGGCCATCTCATCACGGAGCGCGCAGATAAGCTGGTGTCGAGGCATGTTGCGGCGAGCGGATGAAGTCACGCACGTCGCAAATTCGGCCAGCGCCGTGTCTTCGTCCAGCCCCGCCAGATTGAGAGAAATCACCTGTTTGCCGATGCGTTCAGCTTCTTCACGCAGGCGGTTCAGAATTCTCGTCCGCCCGCTGCCATCGGGACCGCAGATCACGCCAAACGGTTCTCCAACTTCGATCAGATACAGCAGGCGACTAAAGGCCTCCAGATGAATTGAACTGTCGAAATACCATGCGGACTGTTTCTTCTCGCCAAACATTCGTGCAACTCCTGGACCCCGGTTACCATGACAAAGCCGTCGTCAGACCGGAAATCGGCAAAATCAGCGTAATCAGGTGAGTCAATTCCTGGCAAACTGTAGCTACCTCAGGATTGGCAATTCGAAACTCTGCAGTACCCTGCGAGTCCAGCGACTTGACAGCCGGATCGGCAGGTCGTGCAATTCGCCCGTTCTTTTCCCCTCAACCTGCGTTCATGGTTCGTGCTACATGTCTGAACTGACCTATCGTTCCGCCGGTGTGGATCTTGAGTTGTATGAGCAGGCGATGCAGAAACTGCCGCGTCTGATGCAGCGGACGTTCACACCGGGTGTGATGGAGTTGCCCGGCGGTTTTGCGGGCTTGTTTCGCCTGAATGGAACAACGGCATGGAAAGATCCGGTCCTTGTTTCCGGGACCGATGGCGTTGGGACCAAAATCAAAGTCGCGATTCACGCCCAGAAGTACGACACGATCGGAATCGATCTGGTCGCAATGTGCGTCAACGACTGCCTGTGCCTTGGCGCAACGCCGCTGTTCTTTCTCGATTACATTGCAATGGGAAAGGACAACCCCATTCTGCTGGAGTAGTTTGTGAGTGGTGTTAGCGATGGCTGCGTGCAGTCGAAATCCGCGTTGCTCGGCGGCGAAACAGCCATCATGCCGGACTTGTATGCCGCAGGTGATTTTGACATGGCCGGATTTTCAGTCGGTGTCGCCGAACGTGATGAACTCGTCAATGGCAAGACGCGCGTGCAGCCCGGCGATGTGCTCATCGGCGTGCCTTCATCCGGTTTCCATTCCAACGGTTATAGCCTGGTTCGCAAAGTGGTTTTCGAACACGCGGGCCTCAGTGTCAGCGATCACGTCGCTGAGCTAAATTCTACCGTCGGTGACGCCCTGTTGAAACCGACCCGTATCTACGCCGACACAGTCGCCGCCGCTCTACTGGCTGCGGGCAATGCGAACCTGCACGGGATCGCTCATATCACCGGCGGAGGCATCGCTGACAACTTCGAACGGATCCTGCCGAAGCACGTTCAGGCCGTGATCGAACGCGGCGCGTGGACGATTCCGCCGATCTTTCAATGGCTGCAGCAACTTGGCAACGTGGCGGAAAAGGAAATGTTCAATGTGTTCAACATGGGCATCGGCCTGATCCTCTGTGTTCCACAAACCATTGCCGACGAAGTTCAAGTCGCCGTTTCAACGCCGGAGTATCCCGCTGTGAGGCTCGGCGAAATCCGGGCGCAGGAAGCGGAAGAACCGACTGTGGTGCTGGTGTAATTCAACGCAGCATCTCCTGAAGCTCAGCCAGAATCCGTGGCCCGGTGGTTGCCAGTCCGTGTCGCTCATGGCAAACATCGCAGAGTTGCGTGTTCCAGTTCACAGGTTGAATCTCTGCAGGCGGCAAATTCAGGATTGCATTTGCAAGGTCCTGTCGGGAACCCGGTTCGTACAGTTGTCCGATTCCAAGATCCGCGACACGTTCCGGAAACGCTCCATGATTCGGCAGCAGGGAAGGCACACCGACGAGCGCCGCTTCCAAAACATAAAGCCCCTTGGGTTCATGATATACTGTTGGGATGCAGAGCCAGTCAAAGGATCGCAGGATACGAAATTTCTCCTCGCGATCCGGCGGACTTCCGGCCCAGCGCATCCGATCCTCGCTGGTGTTTCGCTGCACCGCGCGGAGACGTTGCTCGAACGCGACGCGATGCAAATCCGGCAGGAATCCCGCGATCACAAAATCGATGTCGCCGCGTTGCGCAATCACGTCTTCCGCTGCGTCCAGAAAATGAAACGCACCTTTCTCAGGACAGATCCTCGCGAAGTATCCAATCGTCGTCCGCGCACGTGGGGGTGCCGACGTCACAGAGTTTCGATGCAGTGACGTGTCAGTCCTCAGCGACTCAGAATCCATCGTCAGTGGAATCGTGCGAAATCGATCTTTAGGCAATTGCAGATAGTGCTGCATAAAATCAGCGTAGTAGCGGCTGTGAGTCAGCAGACGGTCGAATCCCGCTGAATTCTGCGAAACGAGTTCGCGCGCCTGTGTTTTCCACGGTTCATTGAGGGCCTCCAGAAAGATGTCGTCTCCCTGAAGCAGACACGCAATTCGGCCGCGAAACCGCAGCTTCAAATCTGGCAAGAGTCCTGACAGCAACGCATTGCTAAAAACGATTACATCGGGCTGGAGATCATCACACAAGTAATCAATCAACTCATTGATCTCGCCTTGCTGCGGTCCTTTCGATCCTCGCAATAGATCGATCGTGATATCCCCCAACTGACTGGCATCTGTGCTGCTGCTTCGTCGCGAAAGAAATCGCACAATGGCGGGACGATCGAGCCACCGTTTGAAAACGCCAGGCAGACGGTTCCAGCCGGGAAGTTTTGAATCCAGATAGACGTTGATACCACCCAGAAAAATGCGGGACGTGGATTCATTCTCTTCATCGACGCGAATAGGCGTGTACGTCGGCAGCAGAATCGCGTCGGCCCCCGCCAGACGCAGCGCGCGGACCAGCGTGTTGTCCTGCATGCAGGATCCACAGAACATCCCCGCGCCGCCAGCCGTGATGATCGCGATCTTCATGGCGTCTCCCAACCTCGCTTCAATTGCCCTGTGAAAATAGCACTTTCTTAAACATGTAGCCAGCGAGGCCGTCTCCGGAGCTTCGTTCACCGTACCGATGTTTTCAACAGACACGATTTCGTGATCCCGCTGAGCCTCCAGAACCTCACGCTCCAGTTTGTGTCACTTCGCGAACGACGTAAGCACCCATGCGTAAGTCCTGAGGCATAACTTGGCGAGCGGTGGGTGTCAGCCCACCGAGTTGCCCGCATTTGACTCGGAGGGCTTACGCCGCTCCGCTCGCCGGGTCTGCGGCGAC
>Ga0138256_10001353_pt1 | contig 26469 bp, 38 predicted proteins | sample KNB2016incub_MG_FD_105486 | JGI IMG/M metagenome (GOLD analysis project Ga0138256, IMG submission 105486) | Active sludge microbial communities from wastewater in Klosterneuburg, Austria - KNB2014incub_MG | ecosystem: Engineered > WWTP > Activated sludge > Unclassified | place: Austria...
ACAATTCCGATAACTCTACACCCTTCAATCGACTCATCAAACTGGTCTCCGTGTTTGGAATTTCGATACTCGAAACCCAACACGGTAGACCATCTGTCAATTATGGGATTGCTGTACGCTTACCGGTGCAACACTTCTGAACGGCGTCACAGCAGCCGTTGTTATCAGTGCAGCACTTCAGACCCTTGTCGCAGCAGTCGAGTTTGGCGTCTGCCACGCAACAGGCACTCATTTCATTACAACAGGCGAGCTTGGCAGAGCAACAGTCTTGGGACTTGTCGGCATCGACTCCAGCGATCAGTAGACCCAAGGCGAGGAACGAACCGGCAAACAGTTTGGTAAACATGGAAATTCTCCAGTGAGTTTTGTGTGGATAGATCAGCAATCACTGCGAAGACGAAGAGCGCAGCAACGGGGCCATTAGGCCGAGACACTATTGATTGACGAACGAGGATCGGATGCGGTCAATCAACAACGCCACACACACTGAAGAATTTGCAGGCGGGGACCAGAGCGGACGGGGACGAACCCCTTAACGCCGAATACGAGAGATTCGATGTCCAGAGTGGCATGATCGGCAACGACGGTGAAAGCCAAGTGGTTGTCGGTCGGTTGAACCGACTTCTCAGGCAGTGCCGAATCTCGAACGCAGCAGCACTTGACACTTGGTTTGGCCGGACAGTTTCCCGACTCGCAAGGAGAAGTGGGAGCCTTGTCGTGGCAGCAAGACAACTTCGCTGGGGCTGAATCGCCTCTTTCATGCTGCACCAAGACACAGCACGATCCTAGCGGTAAGGCCAGAATCAAGCTCGTGGAGACAGCGATCAGGTGTTGAAGGAGGACGCTCATACTTTGATTATACGCAGCAGCCCAAAAGGTTGGGCGAAAATCGACGATCTTCAACTAATTGCCGTGGCAATCTCAACACGATGTCGGGCATCAACTCTGTTTCAACTGGCCCAGACCTCTTGCAAGCACTGCTGCTTGTTTGGCGCACGACGCTGTGGTTGCGAACCCTGCATGGGCAGTCTCAGTATACCCGGTTTAGAACCCAAAGTACGGCCATCGTCGTATTGGTAAAAAACTGCACAAATTACGTTAACATGACGATAGGTTATATGTAATGTATATTCCGTGGAGGCCAAACATGTCAGCGAGCAAACTTCAATCTCAACTGAAGAAGAAACAACCCTTTGAATTGCAGGAGCAGGAAGCAATCCTGAACATCCTGCGGACGAATGATCGATTGCAGAATCGGTTCGGGCGGCTTTTCCGTGAGTACGATCTCACGTCGTCTCAATACAACGTCCTCAGAATTCTGCGAGGCGAAGGGAAGCCCATGCCGTGTTTGGAGATCTCTGGTCGAATGATTCAGGTCGTCCCTGCCATGACAGGTCTGCTGGATCGTTTGGAAAAGCAGGATCTGGTGAAACGAGAACGATGTACTCAGGATCGACGAGTTGTTTACGTTGAACTCACTGACAAGGCGAAAGCATTACTGAACAAGATGGATGGTCCTGTGAATGTGCTACACAAACAACTGGCTGGTCATCTGACTCGTGCTGAACTGAAGGAACTCAGCCGACTATTGGAGAAAACTCGTGAGAGTTTCAACAGCGAATAACGCCGTTTTTTTGCCCATAAACATTACATGTAAACTACTGCTGTGAAATCTTTTTGAAAGTGCGAGATCATGACATTCAATGGAAAAGTGGCTTTGGTAACTGGCGGAACATCAGGGATTGGCAAGGAAACAGCACTTCAGTTTGCACGGGAGGGAGCGAAAGTTGTTGTTGCCGGTCGTCGGTCAACTGAAGGCAATGCCGTGGTTGCTGAAATTGAATCAGCAGGCGACGAAGCGATCTTTGTTCAGACGGACGTGACCAAAGAAGATCAAGTCAAACACCTTGTTGACGAAACTGTTCGAAAATTTGGACGTTTGGATATCGCCTTCAACAATGCTGGTATTGAGCAGGTTGGACCAATCACTGAGTTCACAGAAGCCGACTACCGAAAAGTCTTTGACATCAATGTTCTGGGCGTGTTTCTCAGCCAGAAATATGAAATACCGGCGATGCTCAAATCTGGCGGCGGATCAATCATAAACACGTCGAGCATCGTCGGCCATGTGGCGATGCCCGGTGCCAGCATTTACATCGCCTCAAAGCACGCCGTTGAAGGCATCACCAAGACAACGGCGCTTGAGTTGGCTGGACAGGGCATTCGTGTGAACGCTGTTGCTCCCGGTGCCATTGCCACTGACATGATTGATCGGTTTGCCGGTGAAGAAGGTTCTGACAATCGCCAATGGTTGGCATCTCAGCATCCAATGGGCAGGTTGGGACTTGCGAAAGAGATCGCCGCCGCAGTGTTGTATCTGGCATCAGATGCAGCGTCATTCACGACGGGGATTTCGTTGCCAGTTGACGGAGGATATCTGGCGAAATAGTTGCCAGACACGTTTGGTATTCAGAATCACTGTTTTGGGAATTCAGATTTAAGGTGCAATCATGATTCAAGTTCGTAAAGCTCAGGATCGAGGTCACGCCAATCATGGCTGGCTCGATACCCACCACACATTTTCGTTTTCGACTTATCAGGACCGTGACCACATGAAGTTTCGGTCGTTGCGGGTCATGAACGAAGACACGGTCGCTCCCGGTCAGGGATTCGGGACTCATCCTCACAACGACATGGAGATCGTAACCTACGTGCTTGAGGGAGCCTTGGAACACAAAGATTCGATGGGAAATGGTGAAGTACTGCGACCCGGCGAGTTCCAGCGAATGACGGCGGGAACCGGGATCACGCACAGTGAGTTTAATCCGTCCCAAGATGAGCCGGTTCACTTGTACCAAATTTGGTTGTTTCCAGAACGCAAAGGAATCGAACCAAGCTACGAGCAAAAACGGTTTCCTGAAGAAGAGCGACACAACCAAATGCGGCTGGTTGCGTCTCGGAATGCAGAAGACGGCTCGCTGCTCATTCATACGGATGCTCGCATCTACTTGTCGCAGATCAGTGCAGGCAACGAGATCGGGCATCAATTACCTGAAGGGCGATACGGATGGCTGCAAGTTCTGCGTGGAAGTGTTTCGGTAAATGGGGTCGAACTGGCCACCAGTGACGGAGCAGCCATAAGTGAAGAAACATCACTGAAGATTCGAGCCAATACGGACGCCGAGATCATGTTGTTTGATCTCGTGTAGACAAACCATTTCCAAAGAGTTCTTTCATTCAGAGGATATTGATCATGCAAGCAGTAGCTTCCCTTTTTGGCCGATTGATGATCGCCACCATCTTCCTGATGAGTGCGGTTGGTAACAAGATTCCGAATTTCAACGATGTGGCTGCTTACATGGCATCAGAAGGCGTCCCAATGCCGCAAGTCGCTTTGGCCGGAGCCATCGTATTTCTGATCGTTGGAAGTCTGTCTGTAATCGCAGGTTTCAAAATTCGTTTAGGAGCCGCATTGCTGCTGGTATTTCTTGTGCTTGCCACTTACTTCTTCCATGACTTCTGGAAGTTCGAGGGTCAGGAGCAGCAAATGCAGATGATTCAATTCATGAAGAATCTGTCGCTGATGGGGACGATGGTATTTCTGATGGCAAACGGAGCGGGCAGGATGAGTCTGGACGCCATGCTCGCTGCTCGCAAGGCTGATCAACCATCGTAAATCTAAAAATGGAAGCTCATCGGCGGTATCGCAGGTGAGTTTTGACGACTCAAAATTCATAGTCAAAAAGGCGAGTAGGAAATGGCAAGCTTGTTTCAGGAATTCCGGCTGAAGGATGTTGTGTTGAAGAATCGCATCGGTGTCTCACCGATGTGCCAGTATTCGTCGGACAATGGCTTTCCCAACGATTGGCATTTTGTTCATCTTGGTTCCCGTGCCGTGGGTGGGGCCGGTCTTGTTATTGTTGAGGCAACTGCCGTCTCGCCTGAAGGTCGAATCAGTCCGGCCGACAGCGGTATCTATCTCGATGATCATGTAGAATCCTTTTCTCGCATTAGCCGTTTCATGAAGCAGTTCGGTGCAGTTCCCGGCATTCAAATCGCTCATGCTGGTCGCAAGGCAAGTGCCAACAAAACGTGGGAAGGCGACAACCATATTGAAACGGGGAAAGGTGGCTGGGATACTATCGCACCATCTGCCGTTCCCTTTGGTGGTTTGCTGCCGAAAGTCCCACAAGAGATGACAGTCAAAGACATCGAGCGAGTTCGGGATGCGTTCGTCGCTGCGGCACAACGAGCCTTAGCGGCTGGATTTGAGTGGCTGGAACTTCATTTTGCCCACGGCTATCTCGCTCACGAGTTTTATTCTCCACTGGCGAATAAGAGAACGGACAGTTACGGAGGCAGTTTCGACAACCGAATTCGATTTTTGCTGGAGACATTTTCCGCAGTCCGCAAAGTCTGGCCTGAGCGATTTCCACTGACTGCACGACTTTCAGTAACAGATTGGCTTGAAGGGGGTGTCACAGTTGAAGAATCCATTGAACTTGTGCGGCAACTAAAAGAGGCTGGGCTTGATCTGCTGGATGTGAGCCAAGGATTTGTGACGCCTGATATCTCGCAGATTCCGTGGGGGCCGGGATTTATGATCCCGATTACCAGCCGCATTCGTAAAGAAACAGGAATCCCAACCGCAGCCGGTTGGATGATCACTGATCCGCAACAGGCGGATGAGGCAGTCAAAGATCAACACACGGATATCGTTTTGCTGGCAAGAGAAATGCTGCGTGATCCTTACTGGCCGTATCATGCCGCTGTGAAGCTCGGCGTGGAGAAGTCCTCAGAAATCCTGCCGGTTCAGTACGCTCGTGCGGTGAAGCAACGATAGGGGTTTGTGTCTCCAAAATGATCACCAATGCCCGTTCAGTTTATCTCAACTGAACGGGCTTGTTGCATTTGATTCGGTTGTGTCAGAAGAAGAAGATGCGACGGCGAGCGTCTATGAGTACAAATCCTGTAAATGATCTGTAAATCAATGACACCCTTGAAAGAACGACATGTCCCCGATCCGTTGCTGGCAAGTTGATGCGTTTACCAATCGACCGTTTGCCGGAAATCCAGCGGCGATTTGTTTTCTGGAAACAGAAGCTGATCCGACATGGATGCAATCCGTTGCTTCAGAGATGAACCTATCGGAAACAGCATTCGTGCGACGATTGACCGAGGGACTGGAGTTGCGTTGATTTACACCAACGGTCGAGGTTGACCTCTGCGGACATGCCACGTTAGCGACAGCACACGCCCTCTGGTCATCAGATCTTGTGCCACAAGGAAAGCCCTTGTGGTTTCACACTCGAAGCGGCGTCCTGACCTGCAAGCAGAATGACGATTTTATCGAACTCGATTTCCCAGCTACTCCAGCAACTGCTATTACGATTCCCCCCACACTATCAGAAGCACTTGGAGTCGAACCAGTGTATTTGGGAAAAAGTTGTTTCGACTATCTCGCTGCCTTTGATTCCGAAGATGCGGTGCGATCATTGAAACCAGACTTTCGCAAAATGGAAAAGATCCCGGTGCGTGGAGTGATTGCGACTGCACCGGCTGACGATCCCAGCTTCGACTTCGTGTCTCGCTTCTTTGCCCCGGCACTTTGGCGTGGACGAAGATCCGGTTTGCGGTTCGGCACACTGCTGTCTGACGCCTTATTGGGCAGAACGGCTGAACAAGACCAACCTGATGGCACATCAAGTGTCGGCTCGTGGCGGTGTGCTTCGACTCAGGCTCAATGGCGACCGTGTGATTCTGGGTGGTCAGGCTGTGACCGTGTGGCGAGGTGAGTTGCTGTGACGGTTCGATTACCTGCCGATCTCTCGGACTGCCCAACCAATCTTCGGTCGCACTTGGAGAGATTCTGAATCCTGCGTGAAACCAGTAAATCCAGCGAGAAACTCCATGCGGTATGTCTGGTTCAGGTATTTCCACACGAATGGCACTTTGCTGAGGCTGCTTGGCAAACTTTCAGTCGTGATGTGATAGTCGGCTGGTGACTTCTGGTGCTTGCCTGCATCCAGAAACAGTGGATTGAGTGTGGTATTTTCGTTCCCAAGGTAGGGGAAGAATTTCAAGATCCAGCCGGACAAGAATGGGCCGCCACTCTCGCCTTGCTCTTTGTAAATAGCCTCCCACAATTGTGGATTGTCGTCGCCTGCGGCGTTCTCGGCGATTTGGTCCAGCGTTGGCACCAACTGGTCCGTCCACCATTTCACGTTAAACGTTGCCCCAAGAGATTCCGTCTTGTCTCTCAGACGGTTCCAGTCGCCAACTTCGCCTTCCAGCACAACTTCTGGAATCCCGCAACGACTACGCACTCTGAATTCAAAGAAACTCTTGACACACTCCATCAGCACGATTTCGAAAGCAGCCTTTTCGACCCTTCCGGTCGTGGAGAATTCTGCAAGGATCGCTGAGTGGTTCTGCTCGCCAATTCGGTCTCGAATCTGCGATGATAACTGATCAAATACGTCTTCCCACGGATTCTCCAAAGCCTCTTTGCACAATCCATCGTGTCTGACTTCGATGAGTTCCTTTGCTGCCGAAGCACCGAATTGCTCACGGTAATCGTCAGCATTGTTATTGATGTGCTGTGCGAGTCCCTGAGTCACCAGCAGCCAGAACATATCTGGCGACAAAACGAGTGGCCGGTGATCAGCGTATGCCCGATGTACTGCTCCGACGAACGGGTGAACTACCCCTTTGGCTCGAATAAGATGTCGGAACCTTTCTGCTGCGGTCGTAAATTCTGTCGGTTGTGACAAACTTTGACCCCCCACCGATTTTGAAAAATCTGAGCATGACTCGATGGGGCCACCGACCAACTCTTCGATGGCACTGCGCATCGAAATCTCTTCCAGCGGTTGGCTTGCTTTCTCAACCGGTGATACTTTTTGCATCATCAATGGTTTGGTCATGAAAATACCCTCCGCTGAGTTTCGTTACATGCTACTCGTCACAACACAACTGCCAGTCAGCACTATGACATAATCGCTGGGTAGGTGAGCAAGAAAACAGCCGACGCCTCCATCAGCCCTATCATCAGGCCAATCATCAGGCCAAAGACTGTGTACGGCGATGCCCAAATAATCTTGCTCAGTCGAATAAGAAACATTTGACCATTCTATCAGCACCTTGTCAGCCGTAAACAGGTCTGCGAATAATGGTTGTCGTCACGAAATCGTTTTGCTCATCCACAGAAACATCTTCACCGCTCCCTTGTGGCACAGATGCAATCATTGTTGAGTTGACGACTCGTGTGAAATCACGGTTCGGGTTGATAATTCTTGCGGTATGGAGAACGCCAACAAGCCCTTCTCCAAGTTGTTTCATACTGTTGTTGATAAGCAATATCTGAAACGACGTGTTGTCAAAATCGTCGATTGGCGTGGTGTAACCAGACAGTCTATTCTGTCCATCAGGGAACATCGGGTTGAACTGATCCAAAAACTCAGCAGAAGTCATACCGAGATCGTGTGCGCACTTTGAATAATCCGACAACTCCACACGGCTTTCAATCGGTGACGGTTCATACCCCAGCATCAAGATCGATTCATCAGGGCCACCGTCACGGTGAGGTTTGGTTGTCACCTGCTGGTCGAATCTGGTGAGTGACTGGTACACAAGATTCCGTCCTCGATGCCTGCGTTCGAGTCGGTCGAACTCGTTTTTCAAATCAATCATCAGTTGCCGCTGCGATTCAGAACCGTAATCCGGGCCGAGGTTAATCAATGCAAATCCCGGTTGGTTGAATTCCGTGCGGAAAACACGGTGGTACACAGAATTTGCAAGATCACTCGGTGAGTGGTTGTTTTCAGTCATGGCGTTCTCCAGTTTACTTGGTATCCGAATCCGACACAGCATTGGAGGCAGGGTTCAGTCTTCAAGCTGTTTCCAGTGAACCTTTCTGAATCGCAAGTGTCCGTGACCGCAACTCTAACCAATTCGGAGGTGTACCATGCGACAAACAAACCACGAACAATTCGACGAACAGCCATTTTTTTGAGACGATGAGCAAACGTCGAAGAGGATTCCCGTCTGAAACGCAGGTTAAGCGTGGCGAACGGGTTGTCCACGGCGACAAGTTGCTGGAGGAAAAGCTCGGCAGAAATGATCTCTGCCCCTGCGGTTCTGGCCAACGCTTCAAAAAGTGCTGTCTCATAAAAGGCTGCTTTTGACGGCGTGAATCGGGATCACTTTTTTTAGGGACTGACACTCCTCAAAATAAATCGAAGGCTCGCTCGGTTCGAAGCAACTGAGTGGGCCTTTGTGTTTGATAGACTTTGTTTCAGGAGGCATGTCAATGACAACAATTCTCATGTCATCTCGACACACTGAAGACGATCAAGCTCTCTGGAGGGCTGCGATTGGTCGGAGATGGTCTGTTGCCCGTGCCCGTGGCATCCGACTTCCAGAGATCGACGACAATGAAGTAGTCATTTATGTTGAGGCTTTGTACGCCCCGACCATTGCAGGGATGATTGGCCGCAGACTACTTGATCCTCCCGAGGATTGGCTCGTGAGGCTCCAGCAATTATTTTGCCAGCGTGAAGTCATGTTGACCACGTTAGGTCAGGCTCGCAATCTGGATAGGCCACGTTTCGTCAAACCTCCAAACGACAAGTCCTTCGCTGCTCAGGTTTACAATTCGGGAGCGAGTCTGCCATTGGAATTCGACGATGACATGGCGGTGTTGGTGGCCGAGCCTGTTCAATGGGAATGCGAGTTTCGATGCTTCTGTCTTGATGGAAGCGTGGTCACACTCTCACCGTATTTGAGGTCGGGGACACTCGCCAAAGAAACCGACTACGAAGCGACGGGCGATGAACTTAGTGAGGCAACCGATTTTGCAGAGAAAGTTCTTGCTTCGACGCAGAGTTTCACACCGAGGGCGGTCGTTATTGATGTCGGCCAGATTGCAGGTACGGGATGGGCTGTCGTCGAGGCAAATGCTGCATGGGGATCGGGCATCTATGGATGTGATCCGAGCCTCGTGCTGGACATGATTCGCCATGCCACAATTCAACCAGAACACAAGGAGCCTGATGATGGGTACTTCCCACGGTGATTTCACCAAGTATCCCCGCACGCCCCATCTGTTTGGGTCGAAAGGGACTGACGATGACAAACATCTTAGCGAAAAGGAGTCTCAGAAATTCGTGTCGGATAAGTCGTTGATCGTCGAGGAAAAGATCGACGGCACAAACGTAGGCATTCACTTCTCGGACTCGGGTGATATGTTCCTGCAATGCCGGGGGCATCTCATCACCGAGGGAATGCACCCGCAGTACGATCTGTTCAAACAGTGGACAGCGGCAAAGCGGCATGTGCTGGAGATGCAATTAGAAGACCGCTTCATCCTGTTCGGAGAATGGGTCTATGCCCGGCACTCGATCCAATACCGAAAACTGACTCATTACTTCTTCGAATTCGACATTTACGACAAGCAGTCGGAATCGTTTCTTGATCTGGAACAGCGACTCGTGTTGCTCGACGAAACAGGGATTCAGACCGTGCCGGTGGTTCACACTGGCACGCTGACTCGTGATGATCTGGAAGAATTGATCGGGCCATCGAGCTTTGACAGTCACTTCGAGAATCCGATCACGAAGCGTCCTGACAATCTCATGGAAGGTCTCTACCTGCGAACCGAAGCGGATGGTGCGGTCACGGGACGAGCCAAGTTCGTCCGTCCCGAATTCGTGGAAAAAATCAAACAAAGCACACACTGGCAACATCAGCAAATGGTGGCCAATGAGCTTGCTGACGATGTGGATATCTGGTCATGAAGAACTGGGAACAACTCAAAGAGTCGTCGCTGGAGGAAATCACAGCTTGGGCCGAAACCCAACCGTGGTGTCGAGCGATGGCCGACTGCGCACAGGATGCCGAATGGCATTCGGAAGGCGATGTCTGGACCCATACAAAAATGGTTCTCGGGCAACTTGTTGAACTTGCTGAGTGGCCGTCGCTGACTGCTCACGAAAAGACCGTTCTGATCTTCACCGCTCTGTTCCACGATGTCGCCAAGCCACTGACGACCGAGATTGATCCCGAGACGGGTCGTGTCCGCTCACCAAAACACGCTGTCAAAGGAGAACACGTTGCCCGTGCGGTCCTGCGTGATCTGGGTTGTGATCCGACGACTCGTGAAGAGATTGCTCGGATGGTCCGGTATCACGGACGACCGGCATTTCTGCTGGAGCGTGAAGAGCCGACGCATGAAGTTGTCAGGTTGTCATGGTTGGTCAACAATCGACTTCTGTACTTGTTTGCACTGGCCGATACCCGAGGTCGAGATACCGACTCGATGTCCCGGCCCGAGGAGAACCTGCATTTCTGGAAACTCATGGCCGAGGAAGTCGGCTGCTACGATCAACCGTATCCGTTCGCCACGGACCATGCACGCTTCACGTTTTTCCGACAACCGCAGCCGAACCTGCACTACGTTCCTCACGAGGACTTCACCTGCACCGTCACATTGATGGCCGGATTGCCCGGCAGCGGCAAAGACACATGGCTGTCCAGAAACCGTTGTGACCTCCCTGTCGTTTCGCTGGATGACATCCGTGGTGAACTCGATGTCGAGCCGACCGACAATCAGGGGCAGGTGGCGCAACTTGCCAAAGAACGTTGTCGTGAACTGCTGCGAGCCGGAACGTCTTTCGCCTTTAATGCCACGAACACCATGCGACAAACAAGAGGTCGCTGGCTCGATCTGTTTGCCGATTACAATGCTCGCATCGAAATCGTCTATCTTGAACCACCGCAGGAAAGCGTGCTTCGTCAGAACAAGTCCCGATCTTCTTTCGTGCCTGAGCAGGTGATTCGTAAGCTGGCTGACAAGTGCGAGCCGCCGACGTGGTTGGAATGCCACCAACTTGTATTGAGTCAAGGCAACGAGAAACACTCCAGCACATGACTGAAACAAATCGCACACTCTTGATTCTTGATCTGGACGAAACTCTTCTCTTCTCAAGTGAAAAGAAGTTGGATCGAGAGCCGGAATTCCTTGTCGGCCCGTATTTCGTTTACCGCCGTCCTCACCTCAATGAATTCCTTTCTGCTGTTGAACAGTTGTTCGATTTAGCAGTCTGGTCGTCTTCAAGTCCTGATTACGCCGTCGCCATCGTAAGTACAGTTCTGCCAGCGGGACTGCACCTGAAGTTTGTCTGGGGCCGAGAGCGCTGCGTTCAGCGATTCGACCGAGAGCAGCAGACTGCGTATTACGTCAAGGACTTGAAGAAAGTTGAACGACAGGAGTACGACCTGAATCGGATTCTGATTGCAGATGACACTCCGCAGAAATGTGAACGCAACTATGGAAACGCTATTTATGTGAGGCCGTTCTTTGGTGATCCCAACGATACCGAGTTGGAACAACTTGCACGTTACCTGAAATCACTTGCGTCATTCAAAAACGTGCGAAGCATCGAAAAACGCAACTGGCGGATACACTACGAAGCGGGCGGCTCACCGACACAGACAGGATTCTTCGAACGTGACTAATCGAATTCACTACCAACCCAACTTGATTTTTGCTGCTGGCACGCAGGTCGTGACGCTCAAGGATGTTGTCGGCCAGAACGGTCGCACTCTGCATCCTCGTGGAGCGGTGGGGGTTGTCGTGAAGGCACCCGGCGATCTGGACCATTCCTATCGCATTCGCTTTCCGGATGGCGTCGAGGAAGCCATCAAATCCAGTGAATTAACGACGCTGGCCAAGTTCAAAGAAGGAGCCATTGGCGACACCAGCTTCACCGCTCAGGGAAGCGAGATGTTCGAGCGGGTGATTTTCCAGTGCATTATTGGGTCACAGGCATACGGTCTGGCGGATGACGCATCCGACATCGACCGCCGTGGATTTTATTTGCCACCTGCCGACCTGCACTGGTCACTCTACGGAGTCCCTGAGCAACTGGAATGTTACGAAACGCAGGAATCGTACTGGGAGATTCAGAAGTTCATCGTTTTGGCATTAAAGGCAAACCCGAACGTGCTGGAGTGTCTCTACTCTCCACTGGTCGAGAAGGCGACTCCGCTGGCCGAGGAACTGCTCGGGATGCGGGATATCTTTCTCTCCCGTCTGGTTTATCAAACCTACAACGGGTACGTCATGTCGCAGTTCAAGAGGATGCAGGCCGATATCCGCAATCAGGGGCAGGTCAAATGGAAACACGTCATGCACCTGATTCGGTTGCTGATCTCGGGCATCAGCGTCCTGCGAGATGGATTTGTCCCGGTTCGAGTTGAAGATCGGCGAAATGAATTGTTGGCGATCAAACAAGGAGACATGCTTTGGGAAGAAACAGAAAAATGGCGACTCAGCCTGCACAGTGAATTTGATAAAGCCCTGAACGACACACGTTTACCGGAACGCCCTGACTACGAGAAGGCGAATGCCTATCTCCTCAAAGCACGCCATGCCGCAATTGGAACTGAGTTGCCATGAAAATTCTATTCTGCAATGACGACTTGATGCCACGAACGGTTGACTCGTGTTACGAAGATGAATCAAGAGCCGCTTCAGAATGTGGTCTCAAATTTGAATTGCTTGATTTTTCGGCGGTGCGGTCAAGACTTGCCGATGCTTCAGTTCGTTTCACAAAGGCGGCAGCGGTGTCGGAAACTGCGGTGTACAGGGGGTGGATGGTAACGCCATCGGAATACAGCACACTGTACGACGCCCTTGCCAACCGCAACGTCCAGCTTATCAATTCACTGGAGGAATACCGGCATTGTCATTGGCTCCCTGAAAGTTACTCAGTTATTGAAGGCCACACGCCACGTTCTGTCTGGATACCAGCACCAGCTTCATCTTGGGACATGAATGCCGTGACAGAGACGTTAATGCAATTCGGTTCTTCGCCGGTCATCGTGAAGGATTATGTGAAATCACGAAAGCACGAATGGAGTGAAGCCTGCTTTATTCCTGATGCGTCGGACAACCTACGAAGCACACAGGTCGTGAGTCGTTTCATCGAGTTGCAGGACGACGATTTGCAGGGTGGTCTGGTTTTTCGAGAGTTTGTTGAGTTCGAGCCTATCGGGACGCATCCAAAGAGCGGAATGCCTCTTACCTTGGAGTACCGACTGTTTGTACTTGATGGTTCAGTGATTGCTGAGGCACCATACTGGGAAGGTCAGGCTCACAAAGAGCGTCCGCCAATCGCACAATTTGAGAGCCTGCTTAAACAAGTCAAGAGCCGATTCTTTACCTGCGATGTGGCAAAAACGAAGGATGGGCGATGGCTGATTGTCGAACTTGGTGATGCGCAGGTTGCCGGACTACCGGAACGATGTGACCGAAAAGCATTCTATGAAGCACTGGCAAAGAGGATAGACGGCCAATGAGTTCCATGAACATTGACCCACGATTACACAAGCAGATCAACGACCATCCTTATCCACTACTGTTCGCCACTATCAGCGGAGCGCATCTGTACGGTTTTCCGTCGCCGGATTCAGACTTCGACCTGCGAGGTGTGCATTTGCTGCCGCTGGAAGAAGTCGTCGGACTTCAGGAAGGGCGTGAGACCATTGAAAAATCAGGCATCTATGACGGCATGGAAATCGATCTCGTGACCCATGACGCTAAGAAGTTCTTCGGGCTGATGCTCAAGAAGAACGGTTATGTTATGGAGCAGGTTCTTTCACCGCTGATCGTTCACACTACGCCGGAACATGAAGAACTCAAGGCCATCGCACCAACGTGCCTGACAAAACATCATGCCCACCACTATCTCGGTTTCGCAGCTACGCAGTGGAAGCTGTTTGGTAAAGAAAATCCACCACGGGTCAAGCCGTTGCTTTACGTCTATCGGGTGTTGCTCACCGGAATTCATTTGATGCGTGCTGGAGAAATACAAGCCAATCTCGTTGTGCTGAATGAGACCTTCAAACTTCCGTACATACCTGAATTGATCGAACGCAAAGTCACTGGCACTGAGAAGGGAACTCTCGATCAGGCCGACCTTGTGTTCCATGAACGGGAGTACGAACGATTACGGACAGAACTTGAGCGGGCATTCGAGGAAAGTCAGTTGCCAGAGAATCCCAGTGGTGCTGCGGCGTTGAATGATTTATTGGTGCGACTGCGATTGAGGATAGAAAATGAATGATCGAGCAATTCTGGGATGCTTGATGGGTACGGCAGTTGGCGATGCTTTGGGATTGCCGTACGAAGGCATTTCGCCCCGTAGAGCATACAAGCTGTTTGGTCCGCCAACACGTTTTCGATTCCTGTTTGGCCGTGGAATGGTTTCGGACGATACGGAACACACAGTAATTGTTGCCGAATCATTGATTGAATCTGGGGGAGAAACAGATTTGATCGAAAAAGCGTTCGCTCGAAAACTGAAACGTTGGTTCGTGCTGCTGCCAGCAGGTGTCGGGTTGGCGACAGCAAAGGCATGTTGCAAGTTGTTGATCGGTATTTCGCCGCAGAACTCGGGCGTGTTTTCTGCCGGAAACGGCCCGGCCATGCGAAGCGCCATTATCGGAGTGTTTGCTCACGACATCGATCAGGTTTCAGAACTTGTACGGATCACCACACGAATCACACACACCGACCCAAAAGCTGAAATGGGAGCATTCGCCATCGCCCTTGCGGCACATTGTGCGAAATTTGGCCAAACAATTGTACCGCACGAGTATCTTTCCAAGCTAAGAGTCGGTCTTCGGTGTGGCGATTCATCGGACTTTCTTGCACTGATTGAACGGGCAATTCAATCCGTGGTGAAAGGGGAGCCGACGATGCAATTCACAGCGGAGCTTGGGCTGGGCAAAGGAGTCAGCGGATATGTGTATCACTGCGTGCCTGTAGTGATTCATTGTTGGCTCTCACATCAGGACAGTTTTCGAGCTGCAATACACACGATCATTTCTTGCGGAGGCGACACTGACACGAATGCTGCAATGCTTGGTGGAATTCTGGGAGCGAAGGGCGGGCTGGAGTCCATTCCTCCTGAATTGCTAAACGGGCTGTTGTTATCTCCGTTTTCGATGAGATCGTTGAAGACATTGTCATCTCAACTACAGAACACAATTGAGTCCGGTCAATCATGTCGGCCCGTTACTCCGTTTTGGGGCACCGTTCTTGTGAGGAACGTTGTTTTTCTGTTCATCGTTCTGCTTCACGGGTTTCGTCGGCTCCTTCCGCCCTATTAGACAATCTTCGATGAATATCACAATCCCCGAACTCTGCCTCGTCGTTCTCGTTGGCCCCAGTGGGTCTGGCAGGAGTACGTTCGCACGCAAACATTTCCTGCCAACCGAAGTGCTGGCAATGGAAAGCGAGCCAGTTGATCCGAGGTTGTAGAGGAAGGCAGTCGATTTTTATGCGAGAAATTATTCCCAACGTACTGTGGATCGGAAACGCCTTTGATGCCCGAAACATCAAGGCAGTGATGGATGCTGGATTTCCAGTTGTCGTTGATCTTGCCATTGAAGAGCCACCCATTCAACTTCCTCGGGATGTTGTCTACTGTCGGTTTCCGTTGCTTGACGGAGAAGGCAACGCACCAGTTTTAATCAGGTCGGCCATCGACCTCATAGTCAGTTTTGTCAACGCACAAACAAAAACACTCGTCGCTTGCAGTGGCGGTATGAGCCGTTCGCCCCTCATTGCGAGCGCAGTCGTAGCGGAGGTCGAGAGTATCGACTTTGGCGATGCCATTCGCCGTGTGACAAGTACAGGTCCATGCGACATCTCGCCGAATCTCTACGCCGCAATAGAACAACTATTGTAAGGCCCGTGACAGAAGTTGAGTTACCAACAAAGAAACCTCGGTCAGGCAATCACAATTCTGAGAGGGGAAATCGTTTAACCATGCCAAATGAATGGATAAAGCCCGAACACGCTGAGGCATATCTCGCCCGGATGAACGACATCCCTCATCGGGTCGAAGGAGAAGCCACTCTGCTTTCCGAAGTTCCCAAGGACTCAAAGCGGGTGCTGGACCTTGGCTGCGGTAACGGGCATCTGCTTTCGCTCGTATTGGCTCACTGCTCGGAAGCTACCGGCATTGGACTCGACTTCTCACCGACCATGCTGGAGCAGGCTCATGAACAATTTCGAGGCGATGAGAGGATCACGCTGGTCAAACACAACATGGATCATCCATTACCGGACCTCGGTAGGTTTGATTGCGTTGTCTCCAGCTTCGCTATCCATCATTGCACGCACGAGCGAAAGCAGGAGCTTTATGCCGAGGTGTTCTCGCTGCTGGAGCCGGGCGGCGTGTTCTGCAATCTTGAACACATCTCCTCACCAACAGAGGCCATCCATACCCGATTCGTCGAACAAATGGGCATGAAGCCAGAAGACGAAGATCCATCGAATAAGCTGCTCGATGTGGAGACCCAGTTGCGGTGGCTTCGAGAAATCAGGTTTGAGGAGGTGGACTGTCACTGGAAGTGGCGAGAACTCGCACTCCTGTCGGGACGGAAGCCAAAGGCCAGTAACAATTGTTGTAAAGGTGAGTGAGTGGCTTTCTCCCTCAATGAAATTGTGCCGTGGGGTCGATCCTTCGACGAATACGTTGGAATGTTCGATCTCAATGAACAGCATTTGAAACAGCGAATTCTGGGTTGTGCCGATGGGCCAGCCGCTTTCAACGCCGAATTAACACGGCGAGGAGGACAGGTCGTCTCCTGCGATCCGTTATACTCTTATTCCAGAAACGAAATTGACCTCCGCATCAGAGAATGTTTCGACACGGTACTGGAACAGACTCGTCTTAACTTGGATGCCTTCATCTGGACACATGGAATCTCCACCGTTGAGGAATTGGGACGAGTGCGGATGCAGGCAATGGCCTCGTTTCTCGACGACTACACTGATGGGCAGGCACAGCAGCGATATGTTGCAACGGCGCTTCCCGATCTGCCGTTTGATTCGAACACATTCGATCTCGCACTCTGCTCACATTTTCTCTTTTTGTACGGGTCGCTGGGCCTGAACTTCCATATCCGTTCGGTTCTGGATTTGATCCGGGTCGCTCGTGAAGTGCCAATCTTCCCACTCCTTCAACTTGACCGGGAACGGTCTCCATTTCTCGATGCTGTTATTTCTGAGGTGCGGAATCAAGGATACGTTGCGGAGATTACACGAGTTCCCTACGAGTTTCAAAAAGATGCCAACCAGATGCTCGTCGTCAAACGTTGCGAGGTAACATGACATCACCACGACTCAACCTGCTCGTGATCCGATCTGAAGAACCTGCTCGTGCAATTGGCTTCTACGAGTTGCTCGGCCTGCGTTTTCAGGAAGAGCAGCACGGCAAAGGCACAGTCCACTGGGGTGCTGAATTTGGATCGCTCAGCGAGATACTGGATGAGGTCGTCGTGCAGTTAATCGCACAAGACCACAATGATCTCGGTGAGTCGGCGGTATTTTAATCGAAACGGCTATAGTGCCAAGCCCAATTCGATTGAGCCAACAACGAATTTTGTGTCGCAAAGTTGGTGGTTGTTCTCGCATAAGAAGTTGAACTTAGACGACATCATAAATCGATTTCAACTTTCAGCCTCAAAGTTGTGGCAAGAATAACTTGTGACAACTTTGAGGTTCAAAGTTTGTTTTAGGATGCCGCTATAGAGCCACGCCAAATTCAATTTCGCCACATTCGGATTTTGTGTCGCAAAGTTCTCACATAAGAAGTGATGCCCTGTTGTCTGATCACAACAGGGCATCAGTAACGTTGCTTACTCCTCGTATGCTTGAAGCTCAAGAAGGAACTCTTCGTTCTCAACTGCGGGTTGCGAATCTACTGCACTCATCTCGGCAGAGACGTGAGCAACTTTCTTCGCTACTGCGTTTGCCACGACCTTCTTCCAATCGCCAGTCGTTGTTCCCAGTCGTTTTATATCCGGCCTCACGCTCCGCAATAGTGCGTCTTTCTGAGCTTCCAGCCCATGAATTGCAAGCATCCCTTCGCAGAACGCACGAACAACCATCCAGTCAATGCACTGATCGTCTTGAGACAGGACAGGTTCGACAGTGGCAGGTTGAGAGTCCTCGACGGCATCATCACCAGACCAGATGGTCGCCCCCGGCCAAAACTTCTCCGGTAGTTTGGCCATGTCTGGTATCAAGTCCCCATTTCCAGCGTTGGTTCTCTGGATTTCGCACTTTCGTTTGAACCAGCTTTCATTCCACGGATCAAGCTCAGAGGGGGTCAACCAAGCATCATCCGTCCGCTGAAGCAACTGCATCGTTTCTAAGCGATCACATGCCTGCCTAACGGTCGCTGGTTTCAAGGTCAGCACACTGGCAAGATACTTCACGCTCCATCCGTGCTTTGGGGTAAACGCCTTCTTGCGGGTATTGATCTTGCTCCACCAAAGATACGAGAGGACTGCCAGATCACTGACATTCAACGGCGACCCTGCACTTTGCACAAGGCATTTCCAAAAGCGAAGTCTCTTTGAGAAGTGTTCTGATTTTGGAACACTTTTGACCTCAAAGAAAGCATCTGGCTTCAGCACTGCCTTTCCATCGACAATGAACCCTTTATTCTCCAGTGAATCCAGATTGCGAGACACAGTGTCGCGATTGATCCCAGTTCTCCACGCCAAAGCCAGAATCGTCGGGGTTTGGTTACGACCTTGCGCATGGGCCAGTGCCGAATATACTTGAAGCTCGTAGTGGTCGAGGTCGCAGTTTTTAGTTGGGTTGAAGACCCAGTTAGTAACATACCCGTCAAAGATCGGGTGCTTCTCTCTTTCTTCTGTCATGATTTCACATCCTTGCATTTCCATTCCTTGCACGGATGTCGGGTTAATAATCCAAACCCGACGAAAGCCTGACCGAAAACTGCTCCATGCTGCTTTCGCCCATGCTTTAGGCCGTGCAGTAATAGAATAGTATGAATCGTTTTATTTTGCAAAATGCGTGAAATCGCACCCAATAACTTATTTACAAAATACATTACCAAGGCCCGAACTTAGTGTATTACTAAGTGACGAGAGCAAGCACAGGCACTTCCAGCTTCGTGGAGCAGAATAATCGTGCCTTTGATCGCCTTCCTTCAGGGCGATCTGATGGCACTACTGGCTGATCCAGAGAAGACTTTGCGTTCGAAAGTTACGATAGCTGGCAGTAGTGTTGGCTGCGCCAAAACTATCGGACGGCTGCGCCGCCCGATAATGGTTTCGGCTGACGCAATTAGATGAACAGCATCCACCAAATTGTCTGATACAATCATGTTCGGTCTGAGACGGTCTTCTGTCAGCACCCATTGCCTCGTAGCCATCTCAGTCAGGTGGCTGTGTGGCACTTCCATCTGAATCCCAAAACAGAATTTGAACTTCAAAGTTCTCATCTGATCTGGAATGCGAGTTCCGACTGGCTGTGGAGGAATCAACTGAATTTCACCGACCATCTGCATTCTTTAATTTCTCGGCGGTACAGCCCACGATCTGGATGTTCTGTCGATTTTTGGTGAACTCTCATTCAGGATCGCTGAGTTCCGCCCAACTTTCGAGCAGAAATTTTTGCTGTCATCCCAGCAATGGTGTGTTCCGCCACAACTGCCCGCCAACTGCCCGCAGAACGTCTGGTGTGGCTCGAAATTCGGGGGCGGATTTCTGAGGGAGTCCCGAGTCTATGAGGTGATTGTCAGCCTACCTGACCACCAACGTCAGCACGAAAAATACAATTTTCGTAACGGCCTTTTTTCGGCAACCTTACCAGCCAGCAGATTTTCAGAGGCGGCGAAATTTTCAAGATCGCATTTCTGATGACGTTTTCAGCCCCTACCAGAAAAACACAAACGAGCAATCGCATATAAAAAGTAACATAGCGTAGTCACTGGGGAGGCGGGGGTGGGTGCAGGCTTTGGGAGACAAAGACGAAGAGTTTCTCGATTACAAACTTTGCAACCCACTTACTCTTGTTGCAGGTGCCTGATCGTCTCTCGCTGCCGTGACCAAGTGGTAAGGCACGTTGAACAGAGTGCCGCTCGGATGCTTGCCCCGCTGCTCCAGCAACTCAACTCTGACACGAGTTGGGTTCAGCTTAACGATCTTGCCCGGACTCTGTTCGCCATCACGACCGAAGATGACAACCATTCCAATGCTGGCATCAAGTCTGTTCATAGTGTGCCCCAAAAGAAAAGCCAGCCCCGTTCTCACAACGAGCGAGATCGAGGCTGGCCACCGAGAACTAATCAGCGGAGAAACCGTAGTACAGTCGAGGATTGTGCTGAAAATACAGACTACCCTTCACGCCATCGCTCTTCCTTGCAACAACTACCGGCGGTGAACCGAACCCCAAGACACTGAAATCTTGTTGAAGTTCAGTTGTGTCCCAAACCTGCCCGTGCTGCGCTTCAAGGTATTCACGACGACCCGGCTCTGCATTGATCTCAGCAACCATTTGTCGGCGAGTGTTCTCTGATGGATCGTTCATTCGATTCTCCTGCGTGGTGAAGTGTGTTGTTCTTACAATGAACTAGCAGGTGCCTCGATGAGCGGATCAATACTCCGATGGCAACAGCAATGTCGTGGCTGCTCGCTGGCCGTTGTCGTCAGCAGCTTCGGTGATGATCCATAGCTTCACTCCAGTTTTCAGCAGGTAAGAACTCAGCAAACGACTGCCATCCTTGAGCGACTCTTGGTTGGACTCAGCATCCTCCTCGCACACATCGCCCCAGTCACCATGAACATGGCGGTCAAGAAAATCAGACGGGGCTTGTCCCGACTTGTCCAATGCTGCCAATGCTTCGGGTGTTGCAACAACCTGCCCCAAATTAAACAGCGGTTTGCTTTGTGTAACCATGATGACTCCTCCTGAATTGAATGAATGTTGTTCGACACTTGAGTAGCAGGTGCCTCATCAGACAATGATGGCCTTTTTTTCTTTCCGCTTTTCCAACTGGCGTCGATGGTACTTCATCACCTTCACACGCCATGTAGCATTGCCGCCGTAACGGTCGAGCGGAACAAGATCGAGGTATCCTCGGGGGCAGCTAAAGAAGTATGGAAACATCTTTTCGTTCAGCGACTCGTAACCCCAACGACCTCCGTAATAGTGCAACAAATCCACGCCGATCCATCGTTCGGACTGTTGCACTTCAAGTCCGTCTTTCATAAACGTGCGTTCCCAGACTGAATAGAGGACTCCCGAAAATATGCCGCCTCGAAAACAGTGTTTCAGGCAAGTTGTTTTGACCAGCACCTCACCGTTCTCTTCTTCACAATCCTCAATACGCTGGGCAATTAACTGCATTCGGTTGATTCCGTTAAAGTAAAACCAGCCCATGAATTGTTTCCTGCTACTTGGTGAAATTGATGTCATACCCAAGTAGCAGGTGCCTCGATGGTTGGATCAGTATTCCTCGGGCAACAAAATGCACGAACGACTTCGATCAGCCTCGGTGATGATCCAGAGCATTACGTTGAGCTTCGTGCGATACGAACTGAGAATACGACCGCCATCTTTCAACGATTGCTCGTTAGTCTCAGAACGTTCCTTACAAACATTTCCCCAATCACCACATACATGTCGATTGAGGAAGCCTGTAGGAGCTTGTCCTGCCTTTTCCAGTGCTTCGGATGCTCCGTTTGTTGCAACAACCTGACCAAGTGAAAACAACTGTTTGCGTTCGGCGACCATGTTCGACTTCTGCTCCTGAGTGATGGTGATTTCCAACACTCAGGTAGCAGGTGCCTCAATCAAACAACGATGACCCGTGGTTTTCGTTTCTCTGCCTGACGGCGGTGATGCTCGATCACGAGTTCACGCCATTCTTCGTTGCCACCAAACTTGTCAATAGGGACGATTGACAAGTAGGACAACGGGCAGGAGTAATAATACGGATGCTCTGCCTCGGTCATGTCTTTGTAATCAAAGCCATCGCTGTCCTTGGCATACTGAAACAGATCGCAGCCGATCCAGCGTTCTTCCTTCTGAACTTCGACGCCATCAACAACGAACGTTCGTCGCCATACAGTCCAGAGGACACCACGGAAAGAGCCACCACGGAAACAGTGCCTCATGCACTCGCTGCGGACGATCATTTCGCCGACCTGACGTTCCCACGGATTCGTGCGATCTTCAATCAGGCTTTTGCGGTTTGCGCCATACGGAAATAACCAACCCATGAATGGTCTCCTGCTATTTGAGTGACATTGACTTGCCACTCAACTAGCAGGTGCCTCATTCGTCTTCGTGGGCGATCTCATTCTCGCATAACTGTGTGGGATCGACGCCCTCCACAGGCAGGCCGTCGCCGTGGTATCGGCAAGTGATCTGGACGGCGCAGCCGGGCAACGAAAGCCTATCAGTGTCGATCACTTTGCCCGATGCCGAGTATTCGCAGCTTTCCGGGTCGAAATCGTCGAGGTCAGATTCATCGACGACGATGTGATGAGAATACTCCTCACTTTCGGCCAGCGTCTCTATTGCGTCCGATTCCCTGTCCGCCTCAACGACGAGTAGCAATGGCGTTGATCCACCGCCAAATGCGAGCAAGAATGTTTTCCCAGCCCCATCACCGGGATTCACTACATCAACGCCGGTCATTGCTTGGCCGTTGAATTCGAAACTTGCGGTGATCTTCTGAGGCATTTGCCCGTCTCCGTTACAATAACTGGATTGAGTGACTGGTTTGTTAGCAGGTGCCCAGTCGTCACCACGTTGAAGCCGGTCGTTGGCATTGAATACTAACGATTCACCACCCAAATTCCCAACTCATTCCTCCTCGTCGGCAATCTCTTCCCAGCAAAATTCAGTCGGCAGTACACCATCAGCAGGCAGGCCATCGCCGTGATAGCGGCATTGAAACGGCACAGGACAGCCTTCGCCGCCATGAACGCTGATCCAATCGGTGTCAATGACCTTTCCTGAACCAGAGTATTCGCAGGTCTCCGGGTCGTAATCACCGTGTTGGTCAGCAGCAACCACGATTTCGTGACCCCATTTCTCGCTATCGGCCAGTTCATCAATCGCATCGCTGATCGAATCAGCTTCGACTATCAGGAACAGCGGCGTAAAACCGCCACCAATCGAGAGCAGCCACGTTTTTCCAAACCAGTCGCCCGGATTAACAACATCAATGTCGGTGAGTGGTTGGCCGTGGAACTTGCAGGTTGCAGTGATCTTGGTCATCGCCCGTCTCCAGAATACAAAAAGTTGAAATGTTGGAACTGGCCTCTCGAACTCGGCATCTTCACGTTGAGTTGTCTTACACCTGACTGGCAGGTGCCTCAGCGAGTAAAGCGAGTCCATTTGGCATGGAACTATTCCAACCATTCCATAGAGCGGTGAGGACATGTTGACCGGCAGAGGTGATTCCGAAGTTTGAACCTGAATCGAATCGTGAATACACTGCCCATCCGACAGGCAAGTCATTCATGGAATTGAAATCAGGCTTGAGTTTCACCTCATTTTGCTCGAACCCACGAATCGTATTGGGAATATCTTTCGGCTTGAGTCTGCCTTTCGGGTCTACTACTTTCATACGTTTTTGGAACGCTTCATATTGTTTGAATGTGGGACGTTCGGCGTGTCCATCACGAAACTCAATCAGCAGATCGTGTTGGGCTATTGAAAGGTGGATGTAATGTTTCATTGCGTTCTCTGGTGAGTTTGAGTTGTCTTACACCTGACTAGCAGGTGCCCCTTTCAGCAAACCAAACAGGGAAAAACCATATTGGTCACAACGGGATCACTTCGAACTCAACGTCTTCGCCACGCTGAAGCTTCTCGATGGCATCGAATGCAGCAGATTCACGAGCCAGAGACAATCTGCACAATGAATAAAACTTGCTGACGAATGCGATACTGATTGGATGATTGTTCAGGTCGTCGCCGCACACACCAACCTGACGCAGAGCTTGCAAATGCCGGTGGAAGCTGCCAACAATGGCAATGAGGTTTACTGCGTCTTGAACGGCTACGGCATCCGCAGCGGCTTTCTGGATGATTTCATTGTGGCCGTTGGCAATAGTGGTTCTGGTCATGTACTTCCTCCGATTAAACAAGTGAATGTTGTTCGTCGGAGGAAGTAGCAGGTGCCTCATCAGATCACAGATCAACTTTTTTCATTGCCTCGTGGTACTTCTCTTCGAGGTCTCCATCGAGAGCGATATTCTGATAAATCGCCAACGTTTCTCTGCGAGCATGGCCAGTAATCAACTGCAACTCAGCATCGGCCAAACCTGAATTCCGAGGCAGCCATGTGATGGCCTGATGCCGGAAAGTGTGCGGTGTGGCCTTCACGCCAGCTTGCTCAGCGTAACCTTTAACGATCTGCTGGACTCGACGTGTCGAATACTTCGTATTACGGCGAGTCTGATACAACCAGCGGTTCTTGGGATGTGCTGCAATATGCGTTCTGAGTGTCGTGGCAAACGACTTCCCAAACAAAACGTATCGATCCTTTGATCCCTTGCCCTGATTGATCCTGATTTTGCAGTTCTCAATATCAACGTCGGCGACCTGCATGTTGCAGAGTTCTGAAACACGGACGCAGGTAAAAAACAGCAACCGCAACATCAGGGCGTGTTGCACGTCGTCAGCCTGATCGACCATTTTGTAGAACTTGCGAAAGTGATCGGCGGTCAGAACGTTCGGCAGTTTCTTGGGCCGCGTGGCTGGTTTGAGTTCACACAACTGGCGGACTCGCTTGCTGACGTATCGCCAATCGTCATAAGTCAGACCGTGCTTCCTTACGATTCGGGCCACCTGCGAGACGATTTCTGATTTCGCTTTTCCATTTTGTGATGCGCAGTTGTCGGTGTTTTCGGTCATTGTAGGACACTCCAAAGGGTGAAAGGTGCAGTTCTATTTCGTGAACCATGTGTTCTGCGAAATTGCAGGTGCCTCATTTCTTCTTCGTCTGAAGATGAAGAAAGACCTGTCGGACTCGCTGGCCGTCGTCGATGTCGGCCCACACGGACGGGAACAACTCATTCAATGCGCCGTTGACTATCTCAGCGGTCGTTTGCAATCCCAGCGACTTCAGGGCATCCAATAGGTCGGCGTGATCGCTGGTCAGCTTGGGCCGAGACTTCTTGCCAGTCTTACTCTTGCGATTGAAGAGAACAGGACCATTCAGCCCGATCCCAGACCGCCGAATATCGAGACATTTTTGCTGCAATTCCAAGTCATAAACAGGACGCTTGCAGGACTCATTTCGGATCGGTTCAGGAAAGGCACCGATCTGGATCAGCGAGTAGAAACGTGATCGTGAAAGAAGACACAAATTTGCCATTTCCACGACAGAAATAACCGCCTTTGTGGGCTTTTCTGGGACATTCATGGGACTATTCCTCGACGAAAACAGGACAATTATGGGCGTGTTACTGGACGGTTTCAGGCCGTCTCTGACTCAATTTCAGCCAGATGTTCACGCCCAAACTCACTCAATTGGCGCAGGCCGTTGTCTGATTTGACCACCAGCCCTGAACGAAGCAAGAACGGTTCGATGGTCGCCGTTACAACTTTTGTACTCACGCCGATCATTGACGCCAGAACATTGAGACGCTGGCTCGACGGCCCGAGCAACCGCAGGTATTTCTGCTGAAAGTTGTCGAGGCCACGGGAAGAGATTCTTTCGATCCTACATGCGTGTAGCAGGTGCCTTACTTCAATCCTGTTTTCGCCTGATGCGACTGCCACACGACGGGCAGCACCAAGAAGTCTGAGGGCAATTCTCGGCGTCTGGCGACCACGCATTGCGATCTCTGACAGAAGCTCAGGCTCATATTCCCAGTGAAGGGCGAGGCAACGTTGCTGGACGATCTTGGCAAGTTCTTCATCGCTGTAGTAATCAAGATGCAAGACCATTTTGAAGCGATCCACGAGCGGACTGATCACTCCATCGGGATCAGTTGTTGCGCCGATCAATGTGAATGGTGCAACTGGGATTGATTGCACAGACTTGCCGCCGCTCAAGAAAATGCGACGCTTGTCCAATACGATGAGTAAAGCGTGTTGCTGTGTCGGGTGAAGCAGATGTATTTCGTCGAGGAACAAGATGCCCTCTGATGCTGATAACAAGACGGAATTGAGTTCTGCGCTGTTCGACACTGATTGAGCTAAAACCTCAGTGAAGGGCACGCATTTTTCATCAGCCAACACTTGCACGAGAGCGGTTTTCCCTAAACCCGGTGGGCCAGAAAGTAAAATTTCACAGAGCCGACTGTTCTCATGGAAACTTGCATCGACGGCGACCTGCAAAGCCTGTTTGACGTGATCCTGTCCGATGACGTGAGAAAAACTTGAAGGTCGAACGTCACTCAGTTCAGTTGGTGTTTTCTCTTGTTCGTTGAAGTCCATTGTTTGTTCCCGTTACAAAAGTTGGATTGGTTATGCCTGACTAGCAGGTGCCTAGTGCCACAAGTCGGAGTTGACATCCCACGAAGCGGGGAAGCTGTGCAGTTGTTCGCGAGATCCAGCGATTCAGACTGTGCAAACCTTCAGGTTTCACATTGACATCAAACGTGCCTCCG
>Ga0138256_10001354_pt1 | contig 26462 bp, 19 predicted proteins | sample KNB2016incub_MG_FD_105486 | JGI IMG/M metagenome (GOLD analysis project Ga0138256, IMG submission 105486) | Active sludge microbial communities from wastewater in Klosterneuburg, Austria - KNB2014incub_MG | ecosystem: Engineered > WWTP > Activated sludge > Unclassified | place: Austria...
ATCGTCTTCTGCGGCCCGAAACGGTTGCGAGCATAGGTGGTATGGAACCTGTGCGCGGTGAGGTACGCCAGGTTCTCGCGTGACCAATCCGTTTTCTTGATGGCCTTGCCATGCACCAGCTGCAGTTCAATGCGCAACCGCTCGGCGCGCTCTTCGAAATCCACCTGGCCGGCCTTGGCGGAATCGGCATCGCGCAATACACGCTGCAACATGCCGCGCGGGGTGGCCCCCAACCGGGTGCCGTTGATCATCGCGCTCACCCGCTCCCGGTCCCGGGTGGGGAATTTGGCCGCATGAAGGAACCCGCGCGCGATCCGTGCGCTCTCTTTCTCATGGCCGACGTAGGTGCGCGCATACCCCGCATCGTGGAAAAGCGCCGCGATCTCCAGCAGGAGCAGGTCGTGCCCGCATAACTTCAGCGCACGGCCGATCTCCAGGGCCGTACGTGTTACCGAGAGCGTATGGTCCAGGTCGTGGAAGACGAATTTCGGCGAGACCTCTTTGCTGAAATGACGACGGATGAACAACCGCGCGCTTTCCAAGGTCGCCTCGCCCGCCTTCCTCATCGCGTGGCAAAGTAAGTGCTGCGACCGACCCCGCACGGGGACCGGCTTCTATATTTGGCCGGCCCGGCCGGATGAAGGCACCACGCGCTCATAGCCTTTTCCAAGCCTTGGTAGGGGAGGGTCCTTCCTTTCTGTACAGTGGGGCGTTCCATGATGGCCATACCGCCCGATTGATCGGGATGGGAGAGGCGTTGGCAGAGCACTTGGGGCTCTCTCGAGCGCACCGTACGAAGCTGGCCTTCATCATGGTCGAGGCCTACCAGAACATCGTCCGTCATCGCGTTCGTGACATACAGCAGGGTGCGGCGGACAGGAGCATGTTCCTCTTGCGCGCATCCGCACGCTCCCAGCAGGTGGTCGCCTTCAATCCGTTGCTGGAACAGGACCTGCCGGAACTCACCAGCGCCCTATCACGCCTGAACGGCAAGGGCAAGGACGAACTGAAGGAGATGTTCCTGCAAGGTCTGCGCTCGAACACCTCCTCCGCGAAAGGTGGGGCCGGGTTGGGCCTCATAGAGATGGCCCGCCGCAGCGGGCATCCCATTCGGCACCAGCTCTACGCGCTCGCGAACGGTTCGCACCGCCTCGGATTGGAAGTGGACCTTGGCGAGATCCCACAGAGCGAGGGTCCGCAGCGTGAACTGCCTCTTTTGGACCTTGTTATGGCCGAGGATGTACTCCTGGCCTACGCTGGCCAACCTTTTCCGGCCATGCTGGAAGCGATCATCACCCTGGTCCAAGAGGATCTGGACGATCGGCCGGAGAAAGCCGCGGCCCGTCGATCGGCACTTCTGGCCGCGACCCAACTCCTGGACGATCTGACGGGCTTTGGTCCCGCACCTGTGTTGTTGGCGCTTTCCCGGGACGGTGCAGGGTACCGGCTCTTCATAGCGCGACCATTGCCGCCGGGACCTGCCTCGGACATGATGGAACAGGTCACCGCATTGAACGCCATGGATGCCCGCTCCAGGCAGGCCCGTTATCGCCACGATCTACGCACGCAAGAAGCGGATCGGAGCTTGGGATTGCTGGAACTCGCCTATCGGGCACATGGCCCGCTATCGGCGGAGGTGGTCCCCCGGTCAAGCGGGGACGTATTGTTCACGTTGGAGATCATCGTCTGAGCGCGCTGCACAATTTCCGAGCGGCGAACGCAGTTGTTCAGAGGAACATGGACCGTCTTCTTTTCCTGCTTTTTACCTGGGCCGACCGCTTCGAGGTATGGTTCGACCGCCGTTTCGGCTGGTTCTTCACCAATGGGATGAAAACGGATCGGAGGTCTCCGATCAAAGCTTCACGCACACGTTCTTCGCCTCGGTGAAGAAGCGCAGCGCTTCCCACCCTCCTTCGCGCCCCACCCCGCTTTGTTTCACGCCGCCGAAGGGGGTGCGGAGGTCCCGTAACATCCAGCAGTTCACCCACACGATGCCGCTCTGAACTGCGCGGGCCACCCGGTGCGCGCGTTGCAGGTCCTTGGTCCAGATCACGGCGGCGAGCCCGTAAGGCGTGCTGTTCGCCAAGGTCAGCGCCTCCTCTTCCGTATCGAAGGGTTGGAGGGTGACCACAGGTCCGAAGATCTCTTCCTGGTTGGTTCGGCACGCTGGCCCCAAACCTTCGATCACCGTCGGTCGCATGTACCATCCACCAGAGAGCGCGCCTTCGAGATGCACCTGATCACCGCCGCAGAGCACCCGCCCTCCCTCTTTCCGGGCGATCTCCACATGTCCCAGCACTTTTTCCAGATGCGCCTTGGAGACCAAGGCGCCCAGATCGCTACCAGGGTCCTTGGGGTCGCCCACACGCAATGTGTTCGCACGCGCCACGAAAGCATCGCGGAAGCGATCGTACAGACCTCGTTGCACCAGGATCCGCGAACCGCACAGGCAGATCTGCCCCTGGTTCCTGAACGAGGACCGCACCGTAGTGGCGAGCATCGCTTCGAAGTCGCAATCATCGAACACGATCACCGGGTTCTTTCCGCCTAGTTCCAAACTGAGTTTCTTGAACAACGGTGCGGCTGTACGCGCGATCTCGGCTCCGGTGCGTGTGCCCCCGGTGAAGGAGATCGCCGGAATGCCCGGATGCGCGCTCATGGCAGCTCCCACCTTGGGCCCAAGACCATGAACGATGTTCAGCACCCCTGGCGGAAGACCCTCCTCCGCGCAGACCTGTGCGAGAAGATAGGCCGTCCATGGTGTCACCTCCGAAGGCTTGGCCACTACCGCGCAGCCTGCGGCAAGGGCCGGCGCCACTTTCCAGGTGAAAAGGTAGAGCGGCAGGTTCCATGGACTGATACACCCAGCTACCCCGACAGGTTGCCGATCGGTGTAGTTCACCGCCAGATCATCCGTTAGGTGGACCTCACTTTGTTGGTGCAGGATCGCGGTAGCGAAGAAACGGAGATTGGCCACCGCGCGCGGGATGTCCACCTCGTGGGCCAAATGGACCGGCTTCCCGTTGTCTTGTGATTCGGCTGCAGCGAAGCGGTCCAGATCGCGCTCCACACGGGCCGCGATGCGCAACATAGCCTGGCTGCGGCCCTCTCGTCCCAAGCCCTGCCAGCCACCGAGCGCACTGAGCGCTGCCGTCACCGCCAGGTCCACATCCCGTTCATCGCTGTCCGGTATCCGGGCGAACACCGCACCGGTAGCAGGCGTATGCACATCCAACCAGCCTTGGCCTTGCGCGGATAGGAATTCGCCCCCGATATAGTTGAGACCGTGTTCCATGGGAGAGGACGGCCGAAAGGTAGCCTTGAGCGGCAACAGGCGCGGACCCTAAAGCCGAAAGGCCCTCACTGTGTGAGAGCCTTCCAGCCCCTTGTTGCGCTGTCATTGAACGAACCTACTCGATGACCAGCCTCTTGAATTCGATGGGACCACCACTCGTTCCCGCAGGTGCGAAGGAGGTGCTCTTGGGTTTCTTGGTGTACCGGAACGGCGTGGCCCGAAGTAGGTCGTCAGCAGCGGGTCCTACTCCGGTGCGGCGCTGGGTGCGGGTTGTCTCGGGTCCGGCGGGATGCGCGCTGGCGATCCCGGCCTGGAACAGAAGGGTACTGAGCAGAAGGATGCGGGTGATCATGGCGACAGTGGATCGGACGATGCGAACGTAGACCCCGCCCTGCGCGGCGAACGTTAACGCACCGCCAACGGCCGTTAAAGAACGTTAACCGGCCAAGCCCCCCCTGGGCCCGGGATATTTTCGTCGCGTGAACGAGCGGTCCATCATGGGCCTGAGCGTGGCGATCACCCTCGCGCTCGTGGGCCTGGTCATCATCCAGGTGCGGTGGATCAATGATACGATGCTGTTGAAGGACGTGCAGTTCGCGCAGAGCGTGGACAATGCCTTGCTCGCGGTGAGCGATCGCATGGAGCGGCTCGATGCCATCGTCCACTTGCGAGGTCATGAAAGTGGGAAGGAACTATTGGCCCGGATCGACCATGCGGCGGCGGACACGTTGCCCACCGGACCTGCCTCTGCGACGGAGGACGACCTGATCGCGGAGATGTTGCGCGGCATCTTGGCCGCTGGCGCGGCACAGCCCGTGGTGGAGCGGATCGATCCGCGGTTGCTGGATTCGCTCATCACGGAGGAGATGCGCGTCCGGGGTATCGAGCAAGCCCACCTTCACGGGGTGTTCGATGCGGACGGTCGGGCCTGGCTCCTTTCCCAGAAAGAAGCGCTCGACACGGCTGGCCTGTTCGCCTCACCACATCGCGTGCGTCTCTTCCGCAATGATCCGGACGCCTCCGCCACGCATTTGCATGTGCTGGTGCCCGGCCAACAGCGTCATGTGTGGCGCAGCATGCGCCCGCTGCTGGCCATGTCCGCGGCCTTTTTACTGGTGATCGTGCTCGCCTTTGTGATCACCATGCGGACCATCCATCGCCAGAAACGCATCAGCGATATCAAGAACGACCTGGTGAACAACCTCACCCATGAACTGAAGACCCCGATCAGCACGATCGCGCTGGCCTGCGAGGCGTTGTCCGATCCGGGCATGCCACGCACGGAACAACAGACCAAGACCTTCGTGAACATGATCCGCGATGAGAACAAGCGTCTAGGCGTGCTCGTGGAGAACGTGCTGCAGAGCGCGGTGCTGGACAGCGGGCAGATGCGCATCAAACCGGTGGACCTTGATCTGCATGCCGTACTACAGGACGTGGTGCGGAGCATTGAGATACAAGCGTCCCGGCGCAATGGCCGTATCGACCTGGACCTGTGCGCGGACCTCTACCATGTGCAGGGCGATCGCATCCACCTGACCAACGTGCTGCACAACCTGCTGGACAACGCCATCAAATATTCCGCCCAGGAACCTCGCATCATGGTTTCCACTCGGAGCGATGCCTCCGGTCTGTCCGTTTCCGTGCGCGACAATGGGATCGGGATCCCACGTACCGAACAACGCAGGATCTTCGACAAGCTCTATCGCGTGCCCACCGGCAACATCCATAACGTGAAAGGCTTCGGGCTCGGGCTGAGCTATGTGCGCGCCGTGGTGGAACGCCATCATGGACGCATAGCTGTGGAAAGCACCCCGGGGAACGGCAGCACGTTCACCATCACACTCCCCTTCGAACATGGACACACACTTCAAGCTCCTACTGGTCGAGGATGACCCCAACCTGGGCACCCTGCTCGCGGAGTACCTGCGCGTGAAGGGCTTCGACGTGGAGCTTCGCAACGATGGTGCGGAAGGGCTCAAGGCCTATGCTCAAGGCCGCTTCGATCTGCTTTTGCTGGACGTAATGATGCCGGTGAAGGACGGCTTTACCCTCGCCCGAGAGATCCGCCTGAAGGATGAGCAGGTGCCGATCATCTTCCTCACCGCGAAAAGCATGAAGCAGGACACCATCCAGGGTTTCCAAAGCGGGGCGGACGACTACCTCACCAAGCCCTTCAGTATGGAGGAACTGGTGTTGCGCGTGCAAGCCGTGCTCAAGCGTGCCAAAGGCCCCATGGGGGCGAAGGACCAACCGCAGCACTACGTCCTGGGCACCTACGCGTTCGACCTGCGGAAACAATTGCTCATCCGTGAGGGGGTGGAGAAAAAGCTCACCACCAAAGAGTCGGAACTACTGCGGTTGCTATGCCTTCATCGCAACGGCTTGTTGGAGAGACGCCTCGCGTTGCGGGAAATATGGGGCGACGACAATTACTTCAACGGGCGCAGTATGGACGTGTACATCGCCAAGCTGCGCAAATATTTGAAGGACGACCCGGAAGTGGAGATCATCAACATTCACGGACAAGGGTTCCGCCTAGCGGCGCGCGAACCCGCGTGAGACCTACAAGCAACCGGTGCGCCCACCGTCGACCGGCAGGTTGATACCGTTGATGTAGGCGGCATGCGGCCCGGCGAGGAACGCTATGGCGTGCGCTACCTCTTCGGGTGCGGCGAAGCGCCGCAACGGGATCTCATCCATCATGTGCTGGGCCACATCGGCCTCCGTCGCTCCCGTGGCCGCGGCCTTGTTGCGGATGATCGCCGCGAGCCGCTCCGTGCTCGTGGCCCCGGGCAGAACGTTGTTCACCGTGATGTTGAAGGGCCCCAGCTCGTTCGCCAACGTCTTGCTCCATTGCGCCACCGCCCCACGGATGGTATTGCTCACGCCCAGGTTCGGTAGCGGCTGCTTCACGCTGGTGCTTATCACATTGATGATGCGCCCGTGGCGCACCGCTTTCATGCCCGGCGCCACCACGAGCACCAAGGCCTGGAAGGCCAGCAAATGGAGACGGAACGCATGTTCAAAGGCGCCCAGCTCGGCTTGGTGCGCAGGGCCTGGTGGAGGGCCACCGGCGTTGTTCACCAGGATGCTGAACGGGCCGTGAGCGCGCAGATGATCCGAGACCACCTGCCCGAGAGCCGTCGTTTCGGCGAGATCCACCGCTATGATCGCATGGCCGCGCCCGGGCAATGAAGAGAGGACTTGCGCGAGAGCCTTCTCCGTCCGGGCCAGCAAGGTGACCGCCGCACCCTGCTGCGCCAGAGCCTGTGCTGTGGCCCGGCCAATGCCTTGGCTGGCGCCACATACCAAGGCGCGCTCCCCGGAAAGCGGGAGGGTGGTCGGGTCCTGAGGCATGGGTGGGAACGTCGGTGGCCAAAGGTATCCGGTCGTCCTGTCCAAGATGACAGCGGGCCGTTGATAACCATTCATCGAGATCGCCTGCTGAAGTAACATACAGCGACCATCTTTGTGGATCCCAACAAGCAACCACCTGAATCTCACGATATGATCATTCGTTCCGCTCCCGCGCGTGTCGCGCTTCTCACCCTCGCTCTTTGGTCCCTTTCCGCCCCTGTCGCCTGGGCACAGGGCGTGGACGATTGTTCGCAAGCAGTGCCCGATGTTTTGGAGGCTGGCACGCCTCTGCTCTGGACCGGTGACAATAGCACTGCCACCGCCACGGGCGACGCTCTGCCCGGCACCGCGGCCTCCGGTACGGCCAATTTCTGGCATGTCTTCACCACGGATACCTGCACCAATATCACGATCGACTATTGCGGTTCGCCCACCGTTTTCGGGTCGAACGATATCTGGAACGCGTTGTTCACCACCTGCCCGGCGGACAACCAATACCTACCGGCCGCCTTCGTGAACGGCTCGGCGTGCGGCGATGGCAATGCCACTGCGCAGTTCAATAATGTACCCGCCGGCACCTACTATTTCCCGGTCTACATGCCTCCGGGCGGCGGAGGTCCGTACGCGATCAACGTCACCGCCGCCGCATGTCAGGCCATCGTGCCTCCGGCCAATGATAGTTGTTACACCGCAGTCCCTGAACCCCTGGCTTCGGGTGGCACGCTGATCTTCAGTGGTGACAATACCAACGCGACCCATGAAGGCGATTGGATCCCCGGTTTCCCTTTCAGCACGGCCCAGGTTGTCTGGCACGCCATCACCACGGATGCCTGCAATGATCTGGTGGTGAGCTATTGTGGGTTGAACCCTTCCTGGGACAATGCACTGGGTTTCCTGGCACTCACCTGCCCTGGTGACAGTGCGAACAGGGAGTTCTGCGACGATTGCAACTACACCGAGTGTGGGGATGGCAACCCCACTTTCCATTTCAGCAACGTCGCAGCAGGCACCTATTATATCCCTGTTATGCTCGATGCGGGCAATAATGCCATCGGTCCCTATTCGATCTCCGTTTCCGCGACAGCTTGTGCAGGTGGTGTGCCGAACGATGACTGTTCACAGGTGCTCCCCGAAGTGCTCGCGGTGAACGACACGCTGGCCTTCAGCGGCGACAATACGAACGCAACGCCCGACAGCGACTTTGTCCCCGGATCGCCCTTCGCCGGAGCTCCCGTGGTATGGCACGCGATCACCACCACCACGTGTAGCAATGTCACCGTGAGCTACTGCGGCCTCGCCCCAGTTTGGGACAATGCCTTCGGCTTCCTCAGCCTGGATTGTCCTGGCGATTCGCTCCTCTTCTTCAGCACCTTCAACGACAACGATTGCGGCGACGGTAACCTGACCTATATCTACTATGAGGTGCCTGCGGGAACCTACTACATCCCCGTGGTCCTTGATCCAGGCAACAACGCGGTGGGACCCTATACCATCCAGGTGAGCGCCACGGGCTGCGCTGCCCCCACCTTTCAGGACCTTTGCAGCCAGACCATCGCGCAGACCTTGGCGGTCGGCGATACGCTCGTTCTTGCCGGTGACAACAGCAATGCCACGCCAACCGGCGATTTCGTTCAGACCTCTCCGTTCGCTGGCGCTCCTGTGGTTTGGCACCAGATCAGCCTACCGACATGTGCGGATGTGACCGTGCGCTATTGCGGACTGAACCCGACCTGGACCAACGCCTTCGGTTTCATGGCCACAAGTTGTCCGGCGGACTCGCTGGTATTCTTCAGCACCTTCGATACCACCTCCTGCGGTGATGGTAATCTCACTTATTCCTTCGATGAATTGGCCGCTGGTGACTACTACGTGCCGGTCGTGCTCGATCCTGGCAACAATGCGGTAGGTCCGTACGCTATTGAGGTGATCGCAGCAGCTTGCCCGGGCAGTAATGCGCCGGTGAACGACCTCTGCGGAGATGTGGTCGTAAACGACCTGGCCCCTGGCGATACATTGACCCTTGTAGGCGACAATACCGGCGCTACGGCCGTTGGCGATTGGGTCCCGAACTCTCCCTTCGCCCTCGCACCCGTGGTCTGGCACGCCTTCAACACGGACACTTGCACGGAGGTGACCATTTCCTATTGCGGCCTCAACCCGGCATGGACCAATTCGTTCGGCTTCCTGGTCACCAGTTGCCCCGGGGATTCAGTGGTCTATTTCAGCACGTTCAACGATACGATCTGCGGTGACCAGAACGTGAGCTACTTCTTCTACCAGCTTGAAGCGGGCACCTACTATGTGCCTGTGGTGCTCGATCCGGGCAACAATGCGGTGGGACCCTATTCGATCGAGGTGAGCGCGGTGAATTGTCTTGGCACCGGGCTGGCGGAGAACGGGCGCCCGAGCTTCTCGGTGTTCCCCAACCCGAGCAATGGCGACATGACCGTGCAGAACAACGGCGCGTTCGCAGTGCAATGGATCGAAGTGCTGGATGTTTCCGGTCGCTCGATGCACCGCGAGCGTGTGAACCTCGCACCTGGCCAGCGCTTCGATCTACACTTGCAAGGCCGCGCCGAGCAAGGCATGTACATTTTGCGTGCTGTGGGCGCGGAAGGCAGGGCCGAGCAGCATTTCGTCGTCCGCTGATCGTCCTATGAACCACTGATCACCTACCTGTCATGAACCACAACTACCTCCCAGATGCAAGAGCCATCGTGTTGATGGCCATTGCCGTTCCGATGATCTCCATGGCGCAGCCGCCGAACGACCTCTGCAGCGGTGCCGTGATCGAACCCTTGGCCAACGGGGCGACGGTGACGAGGACCGGTGACAGTAGCGGCGCAACGGATGAGGTTGGTTTCGGAGCCCCCCAGGTCTGGGAGGCGTTCTCCACCGTGGAGTGCTTGGACGTGACAGTGGACCTGTGCGGGACCAGCCCGATCTTCAACGATTCGTTCATCTTCCTGGTGATCGGTTGCCCCATCACCAACACCGTGAACACCGGCGACTTCAATCAGATCGAATGCGGGGACGGTAATGTCACGATCCATTTCATGAACCTTCCTGCCGGAACGTATTATTTCCCGGTGATCGCCACCACCGGGGCGATCGGACCCTACACGCTGCATATCACTGGAACCGCCTGCGCCACACCGCCACCAATGAACGACGATTGTCTTGGGGCGACCATGCTGACCCCGGATGTGGTGTGCAACGCTGTTGTCTCTGAGGTGGCCGCTGCCACGGAGTCCCTGCCTGGAGGGCTCTGCAACGGATTTACCGGAGATGCGAACGACGATGTTTGGTTCTCCTTCGTGGCAGCCTCCGCAGAGCAGACCATCGCCGTTGAGCCCAGCAGTGCATACAACGCGGTGGTGGACCTCTACGAGGGGGACTGTCAGAACCTGATCGCACTGGCTTGTGCGAACGACAACCTGGCTGGTACCGGGGAAACGATCGAAGCTACCGGCCTTACGGTCGGTAACACCTACTATTTCCGGGTGTACGATTGGTCGAGCGGTCAAGCGCCTACGACCCAGGTCAGCGTTTGTGTCATCACCCCCGGTTCCGCCCCACCGAACGATCTCTGCATGGATGTTCTTCCAGAGAACTTGCAGGTGGGAACGCCCCTGAGTTTCTCCGGGACAACAGTAGGGGCCACAGAGTTGATCGACGCTGCGGCCAACTCGACGCTCGACGATGGTGTCCCCAAAGTATGGCATGCGTTCACCACGGTGGAATGCACCAACCTGCTGATCTCTTATTGCGGCACACCAACGCCGTTCGATGAGGTGTATGGATTCCTTTCCACGAGCTGCCCGGGGGATGGGGTCCAGGTGTTCTCCGGATTCGATTTCAGTTGCGGTGATGGCAACGCGGAGGTGGCTTATGCTACCGTGCCCGCGGGTACCTATTACATGCCGGTAGGCCAGTTCGGCCCTGGAAGTACCGGTGCTTATTCTGTCACGGTTGTAGCCACCGCATGCCCCCCGCCTCCCTCGAACGACGATTGTGCCAATGCGACCCAACTGCCTCTGAACCTCTCCCTGGATTGCCCCGCGAATTCCTTGCCCGGTAGTACGATCACCGCCACCCAGGATGCCGGTGATCCCGGATGCGAATCCGCCTCGGGCACCTATCAGGATGTATGGTACACCTTCAACGCCGGCCCGAACACCTCCGTCACTATCAATTTCGACCCTGGGACCATGTCCAGTTGGGCGCTGGTGGTGAGCCTGGGCTGTGGAGGCGCCGAGGTGTATTGCGAGGCCGATCCGTTAGCACCCGCAGTGATCGCCGTTGACCCGAACACGGATTACGCAGTGCGCGTCTATTCCAACACCGAGTTCGGCGCAGGCGGCGAGTTCGCCATTTGCGCGACCGCGGACTTTCCCACGTCCATCCAGCCGCTCAGCGCTGAAGGGTGGCAGGTGTACCCGAACCCTACCAATGGTGGTATGACCCTGACGAACATAGGCCTTGGAGGACCGGCACACATTACCCTAGTGGACATGGTGGGCCGTGCTGTATACACCGAGCGCAGCACGATCCTGGCCGGTGCCTCGCATACCCTTCCCTTGCAAGGCCAGCTGGCCCAGGGTGTGTATTCGCTCCAGGTAGTCCTGCCCGGTGGGCATTGGGAGCAGCGTATCGTGGTACGCTGATCCCTGGATATATAGCGATCAGTGCGAGCGGGCCCTTTCGGCCCGCTCGTTCGCTTCCAGATGAGGCTTGGCCGCTAGGTGCTACCTTGGCCGGTCCCAGTCCCTCGCCCATGATCCGGAACGCTATACTGCTCTCCTGCCTGCTGCTGCTTTGCGGCATGGCACGCGCCCAAGCACCTACCAACGATACCTGCGCCTATCCCCAGGTGCTCCCGGTGAACGGTCTGCTGGAATGCCCGCTGCTGGGCGTTGCTTGCGATAACAGCCAGGCCACTTGGGACGGCGATTTTCCCCTGTGCGACGGCGATGGTCTTAACTACTTCGACCTCTGGTACACCTTCAATAGTGAGGACCATAGCGAAGTGCTCATTGCGCTGCAACCGGGTACCATCACCGATTGGGGGGTGGAGGTGATCGATACCTGTTTTGGAACCTCGCTCGTGTGCGGTGTGTGGCCTCTGTTCGAGTACACGGTCCCCACGGTCCCCAATACGGATTACCTGATACGCGTGTTCACGAACGCCGATTTCGGTTCGCCAGGTACGTACTCACTCTGCTTGAGCGCGGAAGACCCCCCTTTGATCTGCGACGGAGACGTGGTAAAGAGCGATCTGGGCGATACCACGGCCACCATCTGCAAGGACGGTGTTCCCGACCCCTTCACCTTCATCCACTATACCCTTGCCATCGGCAACAACATGATGGTGCTCACTGATGACGGGGATAACGTCATCGCGGAGATGCCGAACGGCTATATCGATGCCGATACCCTGCGCGATGGTGCATACCGCATCCATGGGATCAGCTTCGAGGGAACGCTCACGAACTTCATGGAGGGTATTTCGATCCGCGATGTGGAATCCGATGGCCTTTGCCTGGAATTGAGCGACACCTACTTCGAGCTTTTCGTGGACCTCTGCACTGGGCTGGAAGAGGGCCAAGAGGTCGGCTGGGCTGTTCACCCCACGGCGGACAATTTGTTGATCACCGGACCGAAGACCGGCGGGCAGGCCGAGCTTTGGGTACATGATGTGATGGGACGTCCGGTGATGCGGCAACCGGTCGTTACCGGTCCGATGGGTCGATGCATGATCGCATGGCCAGGTGAGTTGGCCCATGCCGCCTACGTGGTGCGGATCCAACCTCTCGGCGGAAGGGCCGTGGTGGCGCGCGTGGTGCGATAGGGACGCGATAACCTACCGAACGTTCGGGGCGTAGAAGGCGGGATCCTATCCACCTTCCCATGGAAACCCGCTTCCTGTTCATGTGCTCTTTCGCCCTCGCTGGCAGTACGCTCGTACTCGCCCAAGACTACCGCCAAGAGGCCTCCTTACCGGTGATGGGCCGCATCACGGATGGGGAGAACAAGCTGGAAGGGTGCGAGGTGATCACCTACCGTGGGAACGAGCGCATGGCGTCGGTCCTTACCGACAAGAGCGGCAAGTTCCGCGCGGAACTCGCCCTCAACGGAGAGTTCAGCTTGGAGTTCCACAAGAAAGGCTTCGTGCCCAAACGGATCCTCGTCGATACGTCGTTCCCGCTCCAGATGGACGACCTCATGTTCGATCCCTTGATGATGGATATCAGCCTGTTGGCAACGGACAAGTACCAGGGAGTGGCTACCGATGAACTGGATTTCCCCTTCGCCCGGGTGCGCTTCGATACGAAGACGCAGACCTTCGCGCAGGACCAGGAGTGGACCATGGACATGCAGCGCACCAACGGAGCGCTGTTACTGGCTGCCGGCCGGGTGGAGAAGCGCTCCAAGTAACGCGCCCCCGGCAAAGCGATGGAGGACCAAGCGGGCATCCTACCTTTCGGCGGACCAATGCTCCTCGCGCCATGCCCGTTCGTCGTCCGTTCAACCTGAAGCAGTGGATCGCGGACAACCGCGAACTATTGAAACCGCCCATTGGCAATAAGAACCTGTACGTCGATGCGGGGGATTATATCGTGATGGTGGTAGGCGGCCCGAACGCGCGCAAGGATTACCATTGGAACGAGACCGAAGAGCTCTTCCTTCAGATCGAGGGCGATATCGAAGTGGGCATCCAGGAGGACGGCAAGGCCGTGACGATCCCTATCAAGGAAGGTGAGGTGTTCCTGCTACCCTCCCGTGTACCGCATCAGCCCCGCCGCGGAGCGGGCACCGTGGGCCTGGTGATCGAATGCAAGCGCGATGACCGCGAACTGGAGGATGGCCTGCAGTGGTACTGCGAAAAGTGCAATCACAAGTTGCACGAGTACCGGTTCGTGCTCCACAACATCGAGAAGGATTTCCTGTCGCGCTTCAAGGAGTTCTATTCCAACGAGGGGCTCCGTACCTGCGGAAATTGCGGGCATGTGATGGAGGTGGATAAGCGCTTCGTGTGAGCGTTGCACGATGCCTGAGCTGCTCTCGATAGACATACACACGCACATCCTTCCGGAGCGCATCCCTGATTTCGGCGCGCGCTTCGGTTACAAAGGCTTCATCCACCTGGACCACCATCGGCCCGGCTGCGCGCGGATGATGATGGATGACAAATTCTTCCGAGAGGTGCAGGCCAACTGCTGGGACCCGGAAGTGCGCCTGAGCGAGTGCGACCAACACCGCGTGCGTGTGCAAGTGCTGAGCACGGTGCCCGTTATGTTCAGCTACTGGGCGAAACCGAAGGACACGCTCGAACTCGCTGTGTTCCTCAACGACCATATCGCCGGCATTGTGGATCGGTGGCCCCAACGTTTCGTTGGCTTGGGCACGGTGCCTATGCAGGATACGGATCTCGCGATCCTGGAATTGGAGCGTTGCAAGCGCATCGGGCTGGTCGGCATCCAGATCGGGACCCATGTGGAGGGGATCAACCTCGGCGACCCGCAGCTCTTCTCCATTTTCCAAGTGTGCGAGCGGCTTGACATGGCCGTGTTCGTTCACCCATGGGATATGTTGGGCAAGGAGCGCATGCAGAAGTACTGGATGAGCTGGTTGGTGGGTATGCCAGCGGAGACCACCCTGGCCATCACCTCCATGATCTTCAGCGGGCTGCTGGAACGCTTACCCAAATTGCGCGTGGCCTTCGCCCATGGAGGTGGTTCGTTCCCGGCCACGTTGGGGCGGATCCAACATGGCTTCGAGGTTCGCCCGGATCTTTGTGCGGTGGACAACAACGTGGCACCGAAGGACTACCTCGGCCGCTTTTGGATCGATGCGCTTGTGCATGATCCGGCCATGTTGCAACGTGTGGTGGAACTCTTCGGATCGGAACGTGTGGCAATGGGCACGGACTATCCGTTCCCTCTGGGCGAACTTGTTCCCGGCGAACTGATCCGCAGCATGCCGTGGGAAGTGGCCCGTAAGGAGATGCTGCTCAGCGGGGCGGCTTTGCAATGGTTGGGCCTGGAACGGGCGAAGTTCCTGGGCTGATATTCTCCTTTCCGCGTCGACCTCGCCAACGTTACCGCACCAGGTTCACATGTCCGAAGAGCACATGATCCTCCCCGTTGCGTTCCGAGTAATCCACTCGCCATACGTAGGTATCGATCGGAGATTCAATGCCGTTGTAGGTGCCATCCCAGAAACCTTCCAAGGCGACCGCTTCGAAGATCCGCTCGCCCCAACGGTTGAAGACCGACAAGCGGAAATCCGTGATCTCCTTGCCCAAGGCGAAGAACCAGTCGTTGATCCCGTCGCCGTTCGGCGTGAAGGTGTTGGGCACATAGAGCGCTCCGTCCAGAACGACCGTAACGGCATCGGTCACCTTGCAGCCATTGGTATCAGTGAGTTGCACGGTATAGGTGGTACTCTCCTCCGGCTGAACGATCAACCAGGCGCCGTCCATGGTCTCCACATAGAGATCGGGGGTCCAAGTGAACACCCCGTTGCCGATCGCGTAGAGCGTGGCCAGATCGCCGTACTCGATCTCTTGATCGGGGCTCGCGAGCACCGTGGGTGCGGGGTAGAGCGAGACGAACACCGCGGCCGTATCGCTGCACCCGATCGCGTCGGACACGACGACCTGGAACACGGTCGGTGAAGTCACACTCGCAATGGGGGTGGCACTGGTCGCATCGCTCAACCCTTGTGCTGGGCTCCACTGGTAGATGGTCCCGCCAGTGGCGTTCAACGGCACAGGATCACCAGGACAAACGAGCGTGTCGGGCCAGGCCTCTGCTTCCACTGTAAGCACAACCACGGTGACCGTGTCCGGGGTTGTACCGCATGTGTTCGATACGAGCACGATGTAGTCGGTATCCCCCGGCGGGGTAAGCACTGGATCCGGGATGCCGGGATCGCTGATACCCGGGCCCGCCTGCCAGGCATAGCTATCACCACCACTTACGCTTACCTGCACGGAGCCCCCTTCGCAAACCGCCGTATCGCTGCTCACCGGATCGGGTGGTCCGAATTGCACGCTCACCAGCACGGAGTCCGTTCCTACGCATCCCAGGGCGGTGGTGACGTCCACGAAGAACCAAGTAGTGTCCGGAGGAGAAGCCACGGGTGTGGCACTGGTGGGGTCGTTCACCAAGTTCGCCGGCGTCCACGAATAGGCCACGCCTCCGCTCGCGGAAAGAGGCACACTACCCCCAAGGCACATCACCGTATCCGGTCCTGCCACCACGGTGGGGTTACTGAAGACGATGGAAACCTGAACGGTATCCGTGCCGCATTGGTCGGTGACCGCCACCGAATACGTGATGTTCCCCGAAGGGCTGGCGATAGGGTCGGGGATGGTGGTGCTGCTCAGATCCGTACCCGGGAACCACAGATAGCTCGTTCCACCAGAGGCTTGCAACTGCACGGTTTCGCCGGGGCATAGGTTCGGCACGCTGTCCACCGCAGCGTCCAGTGGATCCACCACTTCAACGATCATTGTGGCGGTATCCGGCGGTGCGCAGCCCGTCGTGTCTGTGAGGATCATGGTCACCGTATAGATGCCGGGACCCGGATAGGTATGCGTGGGTTCGAAGTCGGTGCTGCCTGTGCTATCACCGAAATCCCACTGGAAACTATTGCCCCCGTTGCTCTGGTTGATGAACTGTGCTGTACCGGGATCGCAGAGATAGGTCGGGCCGTTGATGTCGATGATGGCCAGGGTTTGCGCAAGGGCGAACTTGAAGACGCCCAGGTTGCAATTGAAGCTGTTGTTGGTATTGCTCCATGCGCCTGGCGTTGTTGGGAAATCATCCTGACCGCCGCAACCCGCGCACACCGCTTGGTACACATTGCCGTTCTTGTCGAAGCGGCTTGTGCCACCATCCACATGTTCGGCGGTGATGCCGCCGCCGAAATAGGTGGCGTAGTTGAGCCCGATCGCTTCGGGCTCCAGCACCATCAGGTAGAAGTCGCTGCCGTCCGTCGAAGCCTGGAAGGTACCTGGGGTGGTGGGCAGCCCGGCCGCAGTGCTGGTGAGCGATTGTCCGTTGAGGTTCACATTTCCGCCCCAGCCACTGAAATAGATCTGGCCACAATCACTCACAAGGAAAGCAGAGGGGGAGACGTCCTCTACGCCGCTCCCGTTGCCGATGCGCGTGCTCCACAGCGAGGTGCCCAGATCGTGACTGAGCTTGTGGATGAACTGCGAACTCCCCGCATTGGCGTACTTGCCCGGTGTAACAGGATATGCGCCGCGTGTTTGGCCCACCACAAAGACCTCATCCGAGGTGTTGAGTTGTACGAAGTAGCTCTGGTCGTAGGAACTTGTGCCGAGATAGGTAGCGCCCAGCCGTGCGTTCCCCGCTGCGTTGAAGCGCATGATGTAGCCGTCCACCGCTCCATTGTGCGAAGCATCATAGGGCGATCCCGCCATAGGCAGATCGACGCTGGTGGTCCCACCTGTGACATAAACCTCGCCACCGCTATCGAACTGTACGCCGAAGCAACTATCGTCTCCGCTTCCTCCCACATACGTGGCCCAGAGTTGTGCAGTGAGCGCGGGGTTCATCCGGAAGACGTACCCGTCCTGCTGACCGCCACCAAAAGTCGACTGCGGGGCCCCCGGCGTAGTGGGCAGGTTGGAGCTCTCGGTACTTGTGGCCACCACCGGGTTGCCCGCAGGGTCCAAAGCCACTTCACCACGGAAAGAGTCGCCATAATTGTAACCAAGCGGTGCGGCATTGTTCAACCCGTCCGCCTCGCTCCCGCCGATGTACGTGGCCCCGATGAGCGAAGTGGCCGACGCGTTGAGGTGTGCCAGGAAAATATCCACCCCGAACGCATGGCCGTATCCATAGGCGATGTTGAAGGTGAGCCCCGGACCCGAACCGAAGCTGCTATCGAAACAGCCCGCCGTGACGGGAAAATCCGACGAGCCGGTGCTGCCAAGGATGTAGAGTTCATCGTTCGCGTTCACCACCAAGCTGTGCGGTGACTCATTCATCGAGCCGCCTATGTAGGTGCTCCATAGCAAGAAGGCGCCTGACGCATCCCATTTCGAGACGCCCACGTCGATCACCCCGCCTTGGAAGGAGTTCTGCAACACGCCGATGGTAGTCGGATAACCGATGCCGAACACGATGCCGCCTCCGTATAGGTTTCCACCGGAATCATAGGTGGCGGTGAACCCGAAGTTGTCCGCAGTGCTTCCGCTGTAGCTCGCGAAGCTCAAGACCGGATCGATCACCAACGCTTGGTTCTGGTCGTATCCGTTCGGAAGGGAGAACCGCAGCCGCTCGCCCTCCAACACGTACGCGCAGGCCACTTCGCCCCCGGGGCCATAGGCCAATGGTGCTTCTTCGGTGACCGTTCCCGCAGAGGTATGCACGATGATCGCACCGGCCCTCTCTTCCACACCGTCCTGGCCGATGTAGCGCATGCGGATTTTAGCCGGATCGGCACCAGCGGCCACGAGCAGGTCGTACTTAACACCATGTCGGCCGTCGATCCGCAGGTCGATCCCGGGGTACAGGTCCTTCAGAAGCACTTGGCCATGCACGGCTACTCCAGCAGCCCACTTCGCCGGGTCGTTCCCCAGGAAATAGTTCTCATAGTGCCCAAGAGAACGCTCACCCCGCCAGGCGGTGGCGTTCCCACCTTCGAAAAGCACCTGATAGGCGTGGGCCCGATAGGGTTCGTTCACCTCCTGATGGACAACATGACCATGCTGATGGCCAGTTCCGCCCGAGGTGAGCACGATGGTAAGGCGATCGCGTTCCACGAAAAGCGCTCCCCCCGGCACCATGGCCCGGTAGAGGACCTGGGCGGGCCACTGGCCCTGGTTGGTGGAAAAGGTCACACCGCCATCGGCGCTGCTACCAAACAGCGCGGTGATCAAACCCAGGAGGAGGGTCAGGGAGCGGGAACGAACGGACACGCAAGCCAAGTTACAGCGGGAAGACAGTCCAAGTTCCGCACAAGTTGCTTCGTGGCGCAGCCCGACCTGCCAGAACGAGGAACGGCCCGGATGACGCCGTATTTTCGCATCCTGAAGTGGGAAGGACGAAAGCCCTTGAACCTCCTGCTCCGGCGGCCCCCTATGAGCGACGCGATCAAGCACGAATGCGGCATAGCGCTGATCCGCCTGCGCAAACCCTTGGAGCATTACCACCAGCGGTACGGCACTCCGTTCTACGGGCTCCAGAAGCTCTTCCTGCTTATGGAAAAGCAGCACAACCGCGGGCAGGACGGTGCCGGAGTGGCCACCATCAAGCTGGATCCGGACCCAGGGCTCAATTACATCGATCGCGAACGCAGTACGGACAAGCAGGCCATCCAGAAGATCTTCGGGAAGATCCAGAAGGGCTACGAAGATGCTCTGCGCCAGGAACCGAAGCGTAAGAGCGACGCCGCCTGGTTGAAGGAGCATGTGCCCTTCTTGGGGGAACTGCTCATGGGCCATTTGCGCTACGCAACCTACGGAAGGGATAGCCTGGAGAACTGCCATCCGCGCCGCCGCCTCAACAACTTCATCACCCGCAACCTTGTGGTGGCCGGAAACTTCAATATGACCAATGTGGACGAGCTCTTCGAACTGCTCGTCACCATCGGCCAGCACCCCAAGGAACGGAGCGATACGATGACGGTGTTGGAGAAGATCGGCCACTTCCTGGATGTGGAGAACGATCGCCAGCTACACATCCATCGGCAATTGGGCTACGCCGACAAGCAGATCACACCGCTGATCGGCCAGAAGATGGATCTGCGGCAGGTGCTGGTGAACAGTGCGGTGGATTTTGACGGTGGTTATGCGCTTGCGGGCATGGTGGGTCATGGGGACGCTTTCGTGTTGCGCGATCCGAACGGTATCCGTCCGGCGTTCTGGTACGCCGATGATGAGTTGGTGGCAGTGGCCAGCGAGCGTCCCGCCATCCAGACCGCCTTCGCCTTGCGCACGGAGGATGTGCGTGAGTTGACCCCCGGCCACGCATTGATCATCCGAAAGGACGGCAGCTACGGCGAAGAGCTGATCCGCGAACCGGCCGAACGGAAGGCGTGCAGTTTCGAGCGTATCTATTTCAGCCGCGGTAGCGACCGCGATGTTTACCGGGAACGTATCGCATTGGGCCGCTCGCTTTGTCCAGCCATCCTGGATGCGGTGGACCACGACCTGGAGAACACCGTGTTCAGTTTCATACCCAACACGGCCGAGGTGGCTTGTTATGGGATGATGAAAGGCATTGAGGATGAACTGGACCGGGTGAAGGAACGCCGGATCCTGGAGCTGGGCGTTCCGCCCGACCCCACTGTGCTGCGAGCCATCCTGGCTATGCGGCCGCGCCTGGAGAAGGTCGCCATCAAGGACGCCAAGCTTCGCACCTTCATCACCGCGGATGATGCGCGCGATGATCTCGTGGCCCATGTGTACGATATCACCTACGGCAGCGTGCGACCCGGCGTGGACAATCTGGTGGTGATCGACGACAGCATCGTGCGGGGCACCACGCTGAAGCAGAGCATTCTGCGGATGTTGGACCGGTTGGAGCCGAAGCGCATCGTGGTGGCCAGCAGCGCCCCACAGATCCGCTATCCCGATTGCTATGGTATCGACATGGCCAAGCTCGGGGACCTCGTTGCGTTCCAGGCGGCCATCGCCCTGCTTAAGCAGACCAAACAGGAGAACATCATCGACGATGTGTACGATCGCTGCCTCGTTCAGGTGGAACAACCCATGCACACCATCGAGAACGTGGTGAAGGATATCTACCGGCCCTTCACCGCCGAGCAGATCAACACCAAGATCACCGAGTTGCTCACACCGCCTTCGATCAAGGCCGAGGTGCGGATCCTGTTCCAAAGCATCGAAGGGCTGCACACGGCTTGTCCTGCGCACACCGGTGATTGGTATTTCACCGGGGACTATCCCACGCCTGGTGGCCGTCGTGTCGTGCTGCGTGCTTTCATCAACTTCATGCAGGGGCGCAACGTGCGCGCGTACTGAACGCGAGCCCCTGCCCATGCTCGCTTTCCAGTGATACCGTGGAAGGCGCTTGTTCCATCGGCGACTTTCCGTGCTTGCGCGGTCGCCGAACAAAAGCTCCTTCGGCGGAATACATTGCGTGCCATCCGGTATGAGACCCCTGTCGTTGACCCTTAGGCGCGGCATGATCACGATGGCATGCGCTGCGATCATCTTGGTCCCCGCACTGATCAATGGGTTCCCGTTCGTTTATGCCGACACAGGCACCTACGTGCGAAGTGCGTTCGAGGGGTATGTACCCTTTGATCGACCCTATTGGTACGGACCCTTCATACGTGCGACCAGCCTGGGTGGAACGACCCTCTGGGGGGTGGTGATCGCGCAAGCGATACTGTGCGCGAGCTATATGCTCCGTATTTCCTCCTTGGTGCTCCCGACCATGATCGTCGGTCGCGTTGCGATCGCAGCCTGCATGCTTATGAGTGTGGGAACCGGCTTAGGCTGGTATGTCGGCCAACTACTGCCGGACATCTTCACCGGTATCGGACTTCTGGCGGTGTTCCTCCTCGTGAGAGGTGCCAATGGCCCCTGGCTCCGAGGTATGGACAGCATTGTGATCGCCGGTGCGTGCTGGATGCACTTGAGCAATCTCCTCATACTTCCATTGGCCGGCATGGCGCTCTTGCTCATCGATCGGTGCTCACCGTCGAGGCCGCTCGGTCGTGGTATCGTGTGGCTTGCCTTGGCCACCGTTCTGGGATGGGGAGCTCTCGCATTGGCGAACAGGATGCTGGATGGCAACGCCTATATATCCCGTTCCAGCCATGTCTTCTTGATGGGCCGGATGCTCGATACGGGCATGCTCCGGCCGTATTTGATGGAGCATTGTGCTACCGAGCAGTTTGGCATTTGTGCCTACATCGATAGCCTGCCACCACACAGTCAAGCGTTCCTCTGGTGGGACAGCAGCCCTGTGGTCAAACAAGGGGGGTGGGAAGCGACACGGGAGGAGTACGATCGTATCGTGCATGGATCGTTCAAAGAGCCACGTTTCCTATGGTGGCATGTACGTGGAAGTCTGGCTTCCACCTGGGAGCAACTGGGCATTTGGGAGATCTGCAAGGGATCCGCTTCGGAGTGGCATCGTGCGCCGGACAGTCCTTCGTACAGGATGCTCGCTACACACCTTCCGCACGAGCTGGACAACTTTCTTGGATCGATGCAGAACGGCGGGCGAGGTGGGCTCGACATGCGATGGCCGGACCTGAGCTACCGGTCGCTATTGGCATTGACCGTGCTCGCGGCGGCGTGGACGCTGGCGTACCGGTCACATGGTCCGCAAGACGCCGAAGCTCGGACGCTGGTCCTGTTCTCCTTGCTGGCGATAGTCATTGGAGCGTGGGTTTGCGCCACGTTGAGCGTGGTGGACGCGCGCTACCTCGCACGCGATTCCTGGCTGCTGCCTTTGGCGGTGATCCTCTTCTTCGCGCAGCGTATGAAGGTACCTGCGCCTGCGGTGCACCGCTCAATCGGCTGATCGTACGAGTCGCCCGTTCTTCTCCAGCTTCGCCATTGCTTTCGCGTTCGCAGCGAGCTTCGCATCGCCATGCACTACGATACGTGAGGAAGGATCCACGTTCAGCTTTGTGGATATGTCGAGGAGGAGCTCCGAGCCAGGCATCAAGTGGAGCGTGCTGCCGGTCTCCAGGCGCAGTTCGCTCCCGGGTTCGAACAACACGGACGCACCGGAGGAGATGGTAAAGCGCGTGGGGGGGGAGAAGTAGGGGCGCCCCTGGACCTCGCCTTGCAGGGCCATGCGCGTGGGTGTGAGCGATCGGTCGATCACCATCCGCTTGCCGGCGGACATGATCAGAGAACGACCGTCCTTGCCCCGCAAGGGTGGTAGCACGATACTGTCCGCGCACCAAGTGACGTCGTTGTTGATCCGTGTAGCCCCCGTGCTTACCCGAAGCAGGATGGGGCCATCGCTCCGTTGTTCCAACAGCTCCACGCGAAGGCCATTGAGGTAGACCGTGCGGTTGTCCGGTACACCACCCTTGTTCTTCTCTCGTTTTCCGCCTGCGGTAAGCGTAAGCATGTTCGCGGAAGAGGGGTTCGAGGCCATGCTCAGCACGCGTGATCCTCCGGCACTGAAGGCGTGGTCCGGCCTCCCGAAGAATCGGGGGCTGCGAGAAGGGTCACCGCCGGGGGCCTTCAGAATACAGGGTACGAAATGTTCACCCCGTTCCAAGGCATCATCCCCGTTCCTGTCATACACCACGAGCTCCTGCTCGCTATTGCCGCTGAGCGGGTTCTCACGCACCCTCCGGAAAGCGATCGTCTGGCCACCGAACGGGCAGGTGCCGCGCAAGGTGTCGTCCGTAAGTTCGAGGTCGTAGTGCCCGCAGGCCGTCAAGGGACGCAGATAGTCCGCGTAGCCGCCGAAAATGTTCCTGCCGCGCTTGTTGTCGCGTTCGATCTGCATCGTCATGAAAAGTCCAGGCCGTGCTTTCGCAATGCAGGGATTGTTGGTGTCCTCCCAATGGAAGCGATCGGTGGGGGAACCGTTCAGCGCATAGGTCTGGTGGTTCTCCACCCAAAGCCACTGCTGGTGCTCCCCCTCCGGCAGGAAGGGCATGCGGATGCGCAAGGCATCGCCACTGGTGACGAGATCGCGCAGCAAAAAGATGCCGGTATCACCGGCGATGGGATCGAGGTCTCCATTGATGACGTTCTCTTCCGCGTCCCGCGCATTGATGCGGAAGGGTGCGTTCGGTAGGCGCCAACCCAGGCGGTCGCGGTCCCATCCGCTGCATGTGAGCAGGCTGCTGCTGGACGCGCCCATCATGCTCCATCCACCTTGCACACAGAGCGAGTAGCTGTCGAACTGGGCGGCGTTGCCTCCGCCGCTGTGGAAGTTGTTGCTGCCCAAAAGCAGGTGATTGAATTCGTGCTTCAGGATCTCGAAGGGCAGGGCGTTCATCCCTCCGAAGCGGCTCTGCGTATCGCTTTCGTAACCGAAGAGCTTGCCGCTGCTGCCCGGGTCGGTGCTGCCCTGACCATGCGTGAGACTGCTGTTCCGAAGGATCACCATCACATGATCGTAGCTGTGCGGATCGTCGGCACCGGGGGTTTTCGGCATTCCCACCGCGGCGCCGTCCTTCCACAGATCGAAGTCGGCGGGTGTGAGCCCATGGGCCGTTCGGAACGCGGGCAACTTGTTCGCCTCTTTGATCACTAGGGCGTTGGCGCTTCCGCCGTTCGCTGCGGTGGGGTACTCGCTCTCGCGCAAGGTGAATAGATGATCGATATGATCGCCCAGTACGATGTATTGACCCAGGCTGATATCGTGATAGTACCGCGTTACCGTCGCCTTGGGAACCTTGAGCTGCTGCGGATCGAAGATGTTGTCCTTCCACCGTGGCAATTGTCCTTTTGGCCAATGCTCGGCGCCTTCGGCCTGTGGGTCCTTGCCCGGGTTCTTGTCGTAGACCACTTCGGCGAAGAGCACCAGGATGCGTATCGTACCATGCGGGCTGAGGTACCAGCCGTTCTCGCTGTTCTGTTCAGTGCTCGTATCCTTCACTACGGCCAAAGTCACCGGTTCCACCACAGGCTTGGTGGTCGGCATCCCTTGAGGAAAACCGCGCGGTGGCATCTTGGCCTTTCCGGGAAGGACCGGGCGACCAGTTTGCGCCTGGCCAAGGGTAGCCAGCGAAAGGAGGATCGGGAAGGTGGAAGCCAGACGCATTCGTCCGAAAGTACGATTAGGCCTTGGGGGCCTTGTAAAGCGGAACTGTGCTGCACGGCTCGCCGAACATCAGGCTTTTCACCACGGGCAACAGCTTGGCGCTCAGTTCCACATAAGCGTTCAAGGGAACGGGCAGTTTGCTGCAGCCCTTCACTACGATGCGGGCGTTGCGATAGGGTTCCACATCCAGTTGATGCACGAAGCGGGTGAAGACCGCTCGCTCCAATTGGTCCGCATCACCCTGTGTGACGAACACCGCGTGCGGTTGCAGGTGCGTGGCGACGAGCATATAAGCCCAAGTGGGAATGATCGCATCCGCCGAGCAATACACGGAAACGAAGTTGCCTTTGTACTGCGACCAGTCATGTTCCTTCGCGAAGGCGCGCAGGTCATCCTCCTTCAACGCGACCTCCTGCCAGAGCAGCGGCTTTAGATCGAAGACCACGCGCTCAGCTTGTGGATAGAACTTCTCCAGATCGAGGGTGACGATCCCGCTCGTGGCTACCTTGTTTACGATCTCCGCCATCGCCGCAAAGGTACCGTCAACCCAGCGGGACCTAGCGGGTCACCATGAGCTTGCGGGCCGCAGTCCGGGTGGCGCTTTCCACCGTGACGGTATACGGGCCTGCGCTGATCAGGCTCAGGTCGAGATCGATCGTCCGTCTGCCCATCGGGAGCGTGCCCTGGAAGAGCGCGCGCACCGGGCGCCCGGCCATATCCCGAAGTATGATCAGGTAGCTGGATGCCTCCGTGACCTCCAACGTGAGTTGCGCACGTTCCCGGGCGGGATTCGGAGAGAGGAGCATGTTCGCATCGCTATTGTGCGGTTCGGGTATGGCTACCGGGAAGTTGCCCAGTTTGAACACCACGCCGCTCGTGTTACATACCCACGCGCCCTGTAGATCGTTGTCCAAGGCGATGCCGCTCAGGTTCGTTACGCCTACGGGGAGCAAATGCTCCGTGATGAAAACGCCGTCCGCAGTGAATTCCGCGATGCCATCGTCCGAGCTGCTCACGATGAACAGGTTGCCCGATACGGGCGAGATGTCGAGGTCGCCATAGTTCACATCGAAGTACGGTTGCACAGAGAACGTGTAAAGTGTATCGCCCGTGGTCGCGTCGATCTCAGCGACGCGGTTCTCCTCGAAACCACCGGGCACATTGTCCTGCACGAGGAAGAAGGTACCGCGTTGTGGGTGGTAGGAGCCACCGACCACATGACTGTCACCGAAGCCTGCTACCAACGTATCGATCACTTGGTTCGTCGCTTCGTCGATGGCGTAGATCTCTGCCGCGCCGCTCTCACCGTTCACCAGAAGCAACTGCCCCTGCGCCACGAAAGTGCCGTTCATGGTGAGGTCCGCAGGCGACATATCGATGTCCACGTCGTTCGCCGATCCGCCCACCATCGTTGCCGAGGTAATGAACGTTCCGTCCTCCGCATAGCGGTCTATGGTGCTGGCGCTACAACCGATGACCATGATCTCAGCAGCGGGCGAATTGTACGCGATGCCACAAGTACCACCTGTGTTCGAGGGGTTGAACTGTGTAAGCACGGTGAGTTGCGCACAGAGCGGAAGTGCGGCGATGAATGCGAGCGGAGTTGCGAAAAGGGCGTAGCGTGGGATCATAGGGGCCGTTGTTGGATGCATCGAATGTACCGAAGCCCCGCCGCAGGCGCCCTCCCGAGTATTCGGGAGGGCTTACATGAACCCTAGCTCCAGCTGGGCTGCCTCGCTCATCATCGTACGGTCCCACGCCGGTTCGAAGGTGATCTCCACCTTGGCGCCGTTCACGCCTTGCACGCTGGCGACCTTCTGCTCCACTTCGCCGGGCAAGGTTCCCGCCACCGGGCACGCCGGACTGGTCAAGGTCATCTTGATGTACACGCTGGCATCGTCGTGGATGACCACATCGTAGATCAGCCCCAGCTCGTAGATGTCCACGGGGATCTCGGGGTCATAGATGGCCTTGAGCGCATTGATGATGCTCTCCTCCAGTTGTTTCTTCTCCTCGGACGTCATGATCTGGAAGGAATGCTGGTCCGAGGTCTA
>Ga0138256_10001355_pt1 | contig 26458 bp, 28 predicted proteins | sample KNB2016incub_MG_FD_105486 | JGI IMG/M metagenome (GOLD analysis project Ga0138256, IMG submission 105486) | Active sludge microbial communities from wastewater in Klosterneuburg, Austria - KNB2014incub_MG | ecosystem: Engineered > WWTP > Activated sludge > Unclassified | place: Austria...
ATGTCAACGATGCGCAATTGTATCAGGTCATGGAAGTCAGCAAGGAGAATGATAAGATCTTCGTAAAACCGCATACACAGGGGCTCTTAGCCGAAACCATGGCTAAAGATTTGCCGGAAATCGAGCGGGCCACCACCTTTTTTTCCCTGGTAAATGAAGGATATACTATCAACTTCAAAACCGACGACGGTAAAGTGACCAAAGCCGGCGGTGTGTGGGCAGATCAAGAGTTTTTCAATATGTTTTCTTATAAATTAAACTCAGGTCTTCCTAACGAGGTGTTGAAGGATAAAAACGCTGTCGTAATCTCCAGCAGCCTGGCCAAAGCGATGTATAAAGCCGGAGAGGATCCAATCGGTAAACGCATTGAGTGGGAAGCATTAGGCAGGAAATATACTGCACAGGTCAGTGGAATCATGGCAGATGTGCCTGATCAAAGCACACAAAAGTTTGACTTTGTCATGACAAAAGAATCGCTATTCGAACTCGTGCCCAATTTTACCAAGTGGTACAATGAAGGAACAAACACTTTTCTCCAGCTCAAAGCAGGGACCAATGTAGACGCTTTTAATGCTAAAATCAAAGACTTTCTCAAGACTTACCATAAAGACAATTTATTTTCATTATTTGTAAGGCCGTATTCCAGTGGATATCTATATGGGAAATATGAAAACGGGGTATTGGCCGGGGGCAGAATAGGGTATGTCAGGTTATTCTCTCTCATTGCTTTTTTTATTTTATTGATCGCCTGCATCAATTTTATGAATCTTTCTACTGCCAAAGCAAGTAGAAGGCAAAAAGAGGTGGGGATTAAGAAGGCAGTAGGATCTACCCGGGTAGCATTGATCGGTCAGTTCCTGGCAGAGTCTGTGATGATCAGTATTTTTTCATTACTCGCTGCAGTTGTGATGGTTCAATTATTCCTGCCACCATTTAATGAGATCACCGGCAAAGATTTATCATTACATCTTAATACAAACAACTTACTTTTATTAACCGGAGCCACTGTATTCACCGGCCTGGTGTCAGGTAGTTATCCTGCGCTGTATTTATCCGGATTTAATGTGATATCCATTTTTAAAGGAAAACTAAAAAATTCGCTGGGTGAATTATTAGCCAGAAAGGGCCTGGTAGTATTTCAATTTGCAGTCTCTCTTTTATTAATCATTGCTGTGGCGGTTATTTACCAGCAAATGAAATTGATTCAAAACATGAATCTTGGCTATGATAAAGATAATGTGGTATATTTTGATCGTGAGGCAAATCTTGTCGAAAACGCTTCTTCCTTCCTGCAAAAACTTCGGATGCTTCCCGGAGTCATTCATGCCTCAGCTTTAAACGGTGGAGTAGCATCTTCAAAGGACAATTCCACGACCTATGGTATAAGTTGGCCCGGTAAACCAGCAAACAATGTTACCAATTTTTCTGATAGATCAGTGGATATAGGGCTGTTAGAAACGTTGAATATAGAAATGAAAGAAGGCCGATCCTTCTCAGAAAAATTCGGAGCTGACAGCAATAAACTGATATTTAACGAAACAGCGATCAAGGCCATGAATCTACAAGATCCAATTGGAACCCCAATCACCATGTGGAACAAATCGTATACGATAGTTGGTGTAGTGAAGGATTTTCATTTACAATCAATTCATGAGGTGATCCCGCCGATGGTCTTCCGCTATGCACCCGAAGAAACATCGCAGTTTATGGTCAAAATAAAGTCAGGTAGTGAAAAAAATACTTTGGCTCAGATTGAAAATCTTTACAAAGAATACAATGCCGGGTATCCATTTAATTATGCATTTCTCGATGAACGATATCAGGCATTGTACCTGGCTGAACAAAGAGTCTCCACCTTATCAAAATATTTTGCAGGTTTAGCGATCCTGATTTCTTGCCTCGGACTGTTTGGCCTGGCCACTTTTAATGCAGAGATCCGTGCAAAAGAAATGAGTATAAGAAAAGTATTGGGCGCCAGCATATCATCGGTAGTGTATTTATTGTCTAAAGATTTTATGAAGCTGGCTCTTATAGCAGTCATCATTGCTTTTCCGCTTGGCTGGTGGGCTATGAATAAATGGCTGGAAGGATTTGTCTATAAAGTGGAGATAGGACCGTATATTTTTATTATTTCTTTTGCATTAATCCTGGTCATTACCATGGTCACTGTTGGGTACCAGGCTGTAAAAGCAGCCATTGCTAATCCTATACAGGCATTAAGAACCGAATAGCTTTGACAGGCTCAGCCGCAATACGTTATGCTTAATTTCGACAAGCACATTGAATAAAAAGTGAATCAAAATCTGAATCAAAAAAGTCAATAATCAGCTACAATCTCTGAAAGCTGATTCATAAATCTAAAAAATATGTTTACGAATTATTTAAAAATCGCCTGGAGGAACCTGGTAAAAAACAGAGGGTATACAGCGATTAATATTACAGGTCTTGCAGTGGGCCTGGCAGTAGCTATGCTCATAGGTCTGTGGATCCGGTTTGAATATAGTTTCGGAAGAGAACATGCCAATATGGATCAAATCTATAACGTGGTTACCAATGGAATAGACAGCAAGTCAGGATTTAAATATACTACGCAAGCTACTCCTTTGCCGCTGTATGTAGCGTGCAAGGACCAAATCCCTGAAGTTAAATATTCGGCAATCGTCAATTGGGGTGGCAATAATGGACTAATGGTAAAGGATAAAAAACTGATTAGAAATGGTACGGAGGTATCCAAAGATTTTTTTAAAATATTCCGATTTAAATTTCTGCAAGGAGACCCTAATACCGCTTTAAATGACCCGGAAGCCATAGTCCTTACAAAAGGTACGGCACAGGATTTGTTTGGCCATCAGGATGTCGTAGGACAGTATGTGAAGTGGAATAATGCAGACGAATTAAAGATAACCGGCATCATAGAGGATATTTCTAATGATACCTACTTTGGGGAGCGCGATTATTTTATGGCTTACCAGCATTTTGAAAACCAGGAGCCCTGGGTGCAATATGCTAAAAATGATTGGGGTAGTTACTCCTGTATTACTTATGTGGAATTGATGGCCGGGGCCGGGAAAGATCAGGTTTTGCCTAAAATAAGGAATTTAATACAGACAAATTATAAAGAGACTAAGAACGAAGTAGGCCTGTACCCGATGTCTCAGTGGCGCCTTTATAATGAATTTGACAATTGGGAAGCCAGTGCAGGCCGCATTGTTTATGTGCGGATGTTTGGTATCATCGGCATGCTGGTATTATTACTTGCCTGCATTAATTTTATGAACCTGAGTACTGCTCAAAGTATTAAGAAAGCAAAAGAAATCGGGGTAAGGAAAGCCATTGGTTCTCTAAGACATCAACTTATAGGCCAGTTTTTAGTAGAGGCTGTTTTCATGTCTTCCATTGCAATGGTAGTTTCAATTTTAATTTTGATGATTCTGCTGCCAGCGTTTAATACCATACTCCAGGTAGGCGTTAGCATTCCTGTTCAAAGTCCGGGCTTTTGGATGGTTGTCATCCTGGTGGTGCTGGGTACAGGTCTGATGGCCGGCAGTTATCCTTCTTTTTACTTATCATCTATTTCGAGTATAAAAGCCTTAAAAGGTAAATTTATATCCCCCGGCACAGCCATCAGCCCCAGAAGGGTATTGGTGGTGGTCCAGTTTGTCGCATCCATCGGGCTTATTATTAGTACACTGACTATTTATAAGCAAATTCAATACACCAAAAGCAGGCCGACTGGTTACAATGGAGCAGGTGTCCTCGTGGTAGATATGAAGGAGGATCTGATTAAAAACTACGAAGTGTTGAAAAACGAATTGTTATCCACCGGTATTGTGGAATCTGTTACAAAATCTTCAAGCCCTGTTTACACTACACACTCCAATTCTGTTATCGAACAGTATCCCGGTAGTGTAGGGGACGACAAAGTCTCCATTGTAAATATTGCGGTCAGTCCCGATTATTTCAAAACACTGGGCATGCAGCTGCTGGAAGGAAGAGATTTTAATGCATTCAGTTTTGATGCTGACTCAGACAAGGTAATTATAAATCTGGCAGCCAAAGAATTAATGCAATTAAAAGATCCACTTGGCAATATTTTAACAGAAAAAGGAGGTCGAAGACGGGAGGTAATTGGGGTAGTCGAAAATTCGATTATGGAAAATCCTTATGAAAAAGTGAGGGCTGCCCGTTTCATATGTGATCCGAATTGGGCAGGATACATAATGTTTCGGATTAAGGACCAGGTATCTTTTAGTAAAGTGGAAAGTTCCATCGCTTCTATATTTGACAAATACAATCCGGCCTTTCCATTTGAATACAAATTCGTCGATCAGGAATATGGAAAAAAATTCGCATTGGAAGTGACAGTGGGAAAATTGGCTTCGATATTAGCCATATTGGCGATTTTTATCTCCTGTCTTGGTTTGTTTGGACTTTCCAGTTTTGTGGCAGAACAGCGTAAAAAAGAAATAGGTGTTCGCAAAGTAATAGGGGCCTCCGTATTCAATCTTTGGCAATTATTGAGTAAGGAATTCGTAGTCTTGGTTGGAATATCTAGTTTGTTGGCCGCACCAATCGCATATTATTTTATGAACGAATGGCTTCAGAAATATAGCTATCGAACCGAGATGTCCTGGTGGATATTTGTTGCAGCGAGTATCGGAGCGCTGCTAATCACTTTGCTAACTGTTAGTTTTCAAGCACTCAAAGCTGCCTCAGCCAATCCAATACAATCTTTAAAATCGGAATAAACAATCGATGATCAAAATCAGGTGATCGTTATTTGGTCAAGGGATTATTCAACAATCAATCGATTCTAATTGATATGGTGCGCTTATGTATAAGATAGAAAGTTGGCAACCAAGGATTCAATTGGATGGTTGCTTAGCGCTAAGCAGAACCAGGACACCTCCAATCAACATCAATCCTACGCCAAGGTAGGGTGACCAGTCCATGCGGTGTGTTTTGTCTTTGGTGATCTCTACAGGGCCGATATCCACTACTTTTGTTTTTGTGACATATTTGAATCCTGCAAACAGAGCAAAAAGCAGACCGAGAATAAATATTGTTTTTCCTAAACTTTTCATAAATAGAATTTTACAACAAAAAGAAATTACAGGGACTTTTGAGCCCCTGCAATCTTACTAAACCTTACAATACAGACTACGCACTGTATTGTGTTATCTAATGCTGGGATTAAACTTGTCAATTTGTATCTTTCAAAGTACTTTATCACCTCTTATAATTCGTAATAAAATGACTATAACCGCTATCACCAATAATAGGTGTACTAACCCACCTGCATGATAACCCAGGAAACCAATTGCCCAGGCAATTATCAAAATTACTGCGATCAGATATAATAAATTTCCCATGTTTTATAGCTTTTTTAAATGTTGTTGTTATTATATATACAAAGTTGGTAACTGTTTGCAAATGGTACGTTACATATTTTAATCAAATCCTTGCATAATTCACTGATTTTCTGATTTTTCTGAAAGTAAATTAATTTTGTAAGATTACCTACATTGGACAATGCCTGCTTTGACCGCATTGGTGATCTTTATGAATAGTCCTTTCAGTTGATGTATAACTTCATCTTTTTTCTAGGATAAATTTTATAGATAAATATTATGAATGAAAATAACTCCATATTGGAAATAAGGACATCTTTGGAGCAGTTGAGACTTCAGAAATCCAGAGAGTTGAAATTGCTAATGGATCAACTCCATGTTGCGTATGAGAATATTCAACCAGCTAATATGATTAATCGCGCAATAAATGAGCTCAAGACAGCACCGGAGATCAAAGATTTATTGCTCAATGCATCGATTGCTATTGCAGAGGACTTTTTGACTAAGACAGCTTTTGTAGGTTTTTCAAAAAGTACTGTAAGAAAAACGGTTGGGACTGCGCTGATGTTGGCTGTCGCTAATGCCTTCATTATAAATACTGATACCATAAAATCCATGTTTCTAAGTTTATTCTGATTGATACGGAATCGAACAATGGGACACAGTGTCAAATAATTATACTGCTTCGGATTAGATTTTTCTAAGATATGAACCGACCCCGATATTCCTAACCAGCAAAGATCTTTAAGAGATATTGCCAATAGCCCTCTCAACAGGGCTCTAAGTGATTAGACATCTAACATCATTGTGTAAATTGATCCCTCTTTGTGTTGGTGAACACAATACATGACTGCGAGGAATTACGATCTTATTTACTAGATTAGAGACCGTATTCCATTGGATATCTACATGGACAAAATGAAAACGGGGTACAAGCAGGAGGCAGAATAGGGTATGTCAGGTTGTTTTCTATCATTGCTTTTTTTATTTTATTGTTTAGCCTGGCCACTTTTAATGTGGAGAGCTGTTCTAAAGAAATTTGTATAAGAAAAGTATTGGGTGCCAGCATATCATCTGTTGTGTATTTATTGTCCAAGGATTTTATGAATCTGGCTCTTATTTCGGTAATCATTGCATTTCTTTTTTGTTGGTGGGCAATGAATCATTGGCTGGCTGGATTTGCGTATAAAATTAAAATTAGCCCCCTGGTGTTTTTATAGTCGTGGGGCTGATCCTTGTCATTACGATGCTGACTGTTGGATATCAGGCGTTTAAAGCAACAGTGGCTAATCCAAATAAAAGCTTACGAAAGGAGTAGAAGTCAGAAGTCAGAGTTGGTATGAGATATTTGTTAACTGATATCTGATGTCTTATTCTGACATCTCATGCTAAAGTCTAAGATTTTGTTTTAGTACCTAGAAGTACAAACAACCTTCCTACCAGCATCATACCTACTCCTAAATAAGGCGACCAATCTAATTGATGTGTTTTGTCCTGGGAGATCTCTATTGGCCCAATATCTACCACTTTGCTCTTTGTGACATATTTATATCCAGCAAACAATGCAAAGAGCAATCCAATAATAAAACAATGTTTTTCCTATAGATTTCATAGCTAATTGGTGTTAATAAAATATTACGAAGACCCGAAGATCTCCGTAATAACAATAAACCTTAAATGCATGTTTTACATTTGTATAGAGGTACAAGGAGTTGGGACTACACTTGTCAATTACTATATTTGTTAAATGTTTCCACCTCTTATCACACGAAATAGTACAGCTATTATGGCAACCACTAAAAGTAAATGCACTATGCCTCCAGCGTGATATCCCAGAAACCCAATTGCCCAGCTAATAACTAAAATTACAGCGATCACATACAGTAAATTTCCCATGATATATTGATTTTAAATGTTATTCCTTACGATATACAATGATCTTGTTTATCTGCACTTCTGGAGTTATATAATTAAAGGTATTTGTTGTATAATTCACAGGTCCAAGCTAACTTGATCACGGTATATGTGATCTATGTAACATTTAAGCTTAATTATGTAACATATTTGGATTTGAAAGGTATGAAATTGCAGAATAATTTAATTTTTAGAAAAAATCAATCCAATTAAAATGAAAAAAATAAGTAAATCCCTGCTAGCTGCGATCATGGTACTCATTGTCGTCATGCCAATCAATGCAGCAAATTATGTGGAATCGAATCCAATAACCATTCCGCTGCCACCTATATCTATAGAAACCAAAGTTGTTGAAGCTCGAATTGCTGAAATCAAAAGCATGGATCGGTCTGTTCTGAATTCTACTGAAAAGCGTCAATTAAGGAATGAATTGCGCACTTATAAAAAGGCACTCAATAATGGTGGCGTTTATTTATCAGTAGGTTCGATCATTATTATTGTCTTATTATTAATTCTATTACTATAAGATATTTTAATATTTGTTTTTATCTAATTTTACCTGGGAGACTAGTCAATTTGGGGTAAGGTCAGTGAACACATAGAGCTATCTTTAACCCAATCCATGCATTAGGCATGGATTGCCCGGAGGGTCTGATGACTCCTATTGTCGTATCAGATCAAGACGATAAATATCGTGATGCTAATAGAATCATCAGTTACTCTTAGGAGCTGACGCAATGAAAAATGCACACGAAATGCATTGCAATGGAAACAACTTTTAAGTGCATTGTTCATTGCGTCGGGTCACTGATGTTTACAATCAGGATGCCAATATTCATCATCGGCAGTTAACCCTGATTAAGTTTTTTCCTAATAGGAAAACTTTCATCAGCTGACTGACGATTTTGTCAGCATCCCGACATTCATCGTCGGGATCCGGAGGAGGAATTCATTGCATTTCTAATTCATTAATACGGTTTAAACGACAGATTTTATATAAAGTTTTAATTAGAAATTGTTATGCACCTATTAAAGTAGGAGCAAATTACTTAAATGTTAAACAAGGTTTGTATTGAGGCTGTATAAGTGAATTGTGTAAATCATTTCAAGGAATGTGTAACACAATAGGAAAATATACCTTGATCTTTGTAAGGTAAGTTATTCACAATTAAACATATAAATTATGGAAAAATTAAAAGTAAAAGGTACCTGGAATGAACAAAAGGGAAAATTGAAAAAGCAATTTGCTGTGCTTACAGATAATGACCTGATGTATGAAGAAGGGCAAAGGGATGAAATGCTTGGAAAATTGCAAATTAAGCTCGGAAAAACTAAAGAAGAATTATTGAAAGTTCTTCATTTTTAACTCTAGATTAGTAAATAGAATTGTTTTCCTGTGATTTAGGTATTGGTTTTCAATTTTTTAAATTAATGAGGTATGAACAAAGCACTTGAGAGTAATAAGGAAAATGGCTTTAATGTAGAAATTGAGAAATCCAAAGTCTATTTAACAGTGGAGATTATTGAGTATTTACCTAATTCTGTTGTGTCAAAGACTATCATTAAAAGGTCAACGGGCAATATAACTGTTATGTCTTTTGACAATGGAGAAGGACTCACTGAGAAAACAACCCCCTTTGATACCTTTGCCCAAATCATCGAAGGCAATGCTGAAATAGTGATCGCTGGACAAGCATTTTACTTAGAAACAGGTCAGTCAATAGTGATACCTGCGCATGCCCCAAATTATATTAAGCCTAATGGCAGATTCAAGATGGTATTAACGGTGATTAAAAGCGGGTATGAATGATTTTTATTAATTGGTACAAGTAGGTTTTTCGATATATGGCTGGGCTATTGTTAAAAGTAATATAGGCCAGCCATTTTTTTATTTTGGGTATAACCAGGGTATAATTTTTAATTATGGTTAGAGTAAAAAAGGAAGGCATCATTTTAACTAAAACCCAACTTGGTTTTGAAATGGAAGGAGTGTTGAATCCTGCTATCATGCAAGAAGATAGCACGGTACACCTTTTTTATCGTGCTGTAGGAAAGGGTAACTTTTCAAGTATTGGCTACTGCAAACTCAATGGACCTATGGAGGTTACATTTCGGAATGGTACTCCGATCATTTTCCCACAGCATCCATATGAATGTCATGGCGTAGAAGATCCCCGGATTGTGCAAATTGAAGGATTATATTATCTCACTTATGTGGCATATGATGGTGTAAATGCTCTTGGGGCTCTTGCGCTTTCATCAGATATGATTCATTTTGAGAAAATGGGCATTATCGTTCCTCAAATTTCTTATGAAGAATTTAAACACCTGGCGGCATGCCAGGGAGAATTAGATGAAAAATACAGTAGGTACAATTCACACAATCATTTGTTGACGATTTCTAGTAAAAATATTTTTGTTTGGGATAAAAATGTGATCTTTTTTCCAAGGAGGATTCACGGCAAGTTGTACTTTCTTCATAGAATTAAGCCTGATATTCAACTCGCTTGTGTGGGTGAATTAGTGGAGTTAAATAAAGAGTTTTGGGACAATTATTTTTTAAATTTGGCTGACCATGTATTACTTACTCCAAGGTTCAAACATGAAGTAAGTTATATTGGGGGAGGAGCTCCGCCTATTGAAACCAAAGAAGGGTGGATTATGATTTATCACGGGGTTCACGATACCACGAAGGGCTATGTTTATTCAGTCTGCGCTGCTTTGTTGGATTTGGATAATCCATTTCTGGAAGTTTCCAGACTTCCTTATCCTTTATTTAGACCTGAACTGGAATGGGAATTAAAAGGAGAAGTAAATAATGTTTGTTTTCCTACCGGCACATCATTGTTCGGTGATACTTTATATATCTATTACGGAGCCGCTGATGAGCGTATAGCTGCGGCATCATTAAGCATTTCGGCTTTAATTGAGGAATTATTGTTTTATAAATTTAGTACTAATGAAAATAGAATTACTGCAAACAAAACAAAATGAAATTCCTATCTTATTCTTTCCTGAAGCGGAGAATATATTGGTGAAAAGCGTTATGCAACCTTTAGCCATGCCCGGGGTATTAATTATCACTACTTATCCGCCAAGGGAGTGTGGAATTGCCACTTATTCGCATGATTTGTTCAAGTCCCTTCATAAATCATTTAGTAGTACTTTTTCTATATCTGTTTGTGCACTTGAGGAGGGATTTCAACGCTATGAGTATCCTGAAGAAGTTAAATATTTTTTAGATACGAATAGTGGGACTCAGTATTCTGAGCTCAGTTACAATATCAATCATGATGACGATATAAAGCTTGTTCTGGTTCAACATGAGTTTGGTCTTTTTGACCATTCTGGTCAGGATGATCTATTAGAATTTTTAAATCAATTAAGGAAACCAATTATACTTGCATTTCATACGATCTTGCCAGAGCCTGATTCAAAATTAAAAATTAAGGTCATGGATTTAGTAGAGGTTTGTATTAAGATTGTGGTCATGACACAGAGTGCAGCCATGATCCTGGTTAATGAATATCAGGTTCCAATGCATAAAATTGAAATAGTAGCTCATGGAACTCACCTGGTCTCACACCTGGATAAAACATTTCTTAAGGATAAGTACGGCTTCCAAGACAAGAAAATATTAACGACATTTGGATTATTGGGCCCTGGTAAAGGACTTGAAATTACGCTGGATGCTTTGCCTGATATCATCCAAGATCATACTGATGTTATGTTTCTAATCATTGGCAAGACACATCCGGGCGTAGTCAAAGCCGATGGAGAAAAATATCGACTTATGTTAGAGGCTAAAGTAAAAGCATTAAGCCTGGAGAGCCATGTTTTATTTATTAATCAATATGTTCAGCTGTCCACTCTTTTGGAATATTTACAAATGACTGACATTTATTTATTCACTTCAAAAGATCCAAACCAAGCTGTAAGTGGTACTTTTTTGTATGCCATGAGCTGCGCCTGTCCTATTATATCCACTCCTATCCCCCAAGCGAAAGAATTGTTAACCAGTGATACTGGATTGATCATAGATTTTAATGATTCCGGCCAATTATCAGCTGGAGTATGTATGTTATTGAATAATGATGGATTGAGGTTATCGTTTTGTTCCAATGCATTGCATCGAATCGCACCTACGATTTGGGAAAATTCTGCTATTTCGCATGGTAATCTATTTAAGGAGTTACTAAATCAACGAAAATATGATGAACAGGATGTTGTTTCAAGAGCCAAGCATTCAACAAGTAAGAATCAGGATGTGAAATTAAAATTTATTTACCCTGAACTTAAGTTGGATCATATTAAAAGAATGACCACTGAATTTGGGATCATACAATTCTCGAAGATTAATCAGCCGGATGTCAGCTCTGGTTATACCTTGGATGATAATTCGCGAGCATTGATAGTCTATTGCATGGCATTCGGCCTTAATTTTGAACAGTCTGATTTGTATTATATCAATCTTTACTTGGATTTTATAGCTTATTGCCAGCAAGCAGATGGATGGTTTTTAAATTATGTAGACGCTAATCGGAATTTTACTGATCAAAATAGCGAAACCAATCTTCAAGACTCTAATGGCAGGGCCATTTGGGCACTTGGATATTTAATTTCGAAACAAAATATTTTACCTAAAGAGCTAACCTTGAAGGCATCATTGATTTTTAGAAAGGCGTTGCCTCAAATATCTTCGATTTATTCTCCGAGAGCTATGGCTTTTGCTATTAAGGGATTATACTACGCAAATCTAACAAATAGATTAGATCACAATTCATCCATCATAAAATTGCTGGCTGATCGGCTCCAGCAAATGTTTTTGCATGAAGGTGAAAAATCCTGGCTTTGGTTTGAATCTTACATGACTTACGCTAATAGCGTTTTGCCGGAAGCTTTGTTACTTTCCTGGATGGATTCAGGAGATGAACAGTATAAAGTCACCGCTAAATTATCTTTTGATTTTCTACTTTCAAAAATCTTCCTCACTAATATGATTAAGGTAGTATCCAATAGGTCCTGGATGCACAAAGGAGAAAAAGCCGATCTTTATGGTGAGCAACCCATCGATGTGGCATATACCATACTAGCATTGAGTAGGTTCTATGAAGTATACCAGTGTGAAATTTATATGATTAAGAGGAACTACGCTTTTGAATTGTTCTTAGGAAATAATCATTTGAGACAAATTGTTTACAATCCCTGCACAGGTGGATGTTATGACGGATTGGAGGAAACTCATATTAATCTGAACCAAGGAGCTGAATCTACTGTTAGTTACCTGATTGCAAGAATGACTGTTTCCAGCATGGATTTAAGGTAAATATAAATTGGAGATATTATTATGGAGATGAAAGTACTTAATGAAATATGTTTAATTACGGAGTATATCAGGGTTTATTTTCCTTCTTACTATGTGTTGTTGAGTGAAATACCTTTGTCAATATCAAATGACAATGTGGGAATCATTGAAGATGATTTGAAGGAATATCTGGAAACACTTCAATCACAAATAAAACATTTTCAAGGATTGAAGGGTGGAGACTATATACCTACTTTGCTAGATCATTTATAAATGGTTAGATCCATGCCTTTGGCAGATAGTATTCTTGTGTTATCATTCTATTTTTAATGATTTTGTAATCGGCCAAGTATGGTTTCAAGTGCTGCTTTTAATTTATTAAGAGCTCCTGAGACTGCTTGTTCAATGGTGTCTTCCTGATCGGAAACAGCTATGGGTTGTCTGCCTTCAAGCCGTGCTTCCAGTATACAAATGAAGTCCTTCGTTCCTTCTTTTTTGCCGTTTTGGTCGGTTATATGAGCCTCAATTCTTGTTATATGAGACTTAAATCTTTCAATCTCTTTTGATATTTGATCAGAAAATTTATCCTGAAGTCTTTCGTTTCCATTTATGTTTTTATCGGTATTAACTAGAATTTGCATTTTTAAATATTTATATTTTAGTTCTTGCTATTTCGACTCCTTCAGGATATTCCAAATCTCCTTTATTTTCAACGGTGATAAAAATTTCATTAAAATCAAAAGGTGTAACTGTTTTAAATGTAGTTTTTTTTGCATTTTCAACGTTTAATTGTCCTATATTTTTCACCCCATGGTCTTTTGTTGAAATCCATATGGAGTAGTTATTTCCGGCTGGATCTAAACGATCAGCACTTGCCAGGTTTTGCGCTGTGATTTCTATGTTAAAGTTATTCTGACTATCAATTTTTTTCTTTGCTGAAATAACAGCTGCTGGGACTACGTTTGAAATTGGAAATTTGGCATTCGATGCGCAAGAATTTATTAATGCTATAAATATTAGAAATAATAATTGTTTAAGTATTTTCATTATTTTATGTTTTAAATTTAAATTATTTTACGAAGGCTTTAATAGTTTATTATATCCTAGTTTAATTTGTAGGAAATATTTTTACTAGAATTCAACCCCGGCAGTAAATTGCATCCATTGGTTTTTATAGCGTGGAGTTAGGGAAGTGCCATCCCCATTGTTTCTTTGTAGATCTCTTCCAATTCTGCCTGATAAAGCTAAATGTCCAAAAATTAAATCTACTCCTCCAACTAAGCCAAGAATATTTTTGCGGATGTTTTCATTATTGAACTCTTGTTCTTGTTCTGTACTGTTGGAGCCATAAGTATAAGTGTCTTTTTGTTTTAAAAGGTATGAGAACTGAGGTCCAGCTAATAAGGTAATAAAAGGGGCTGGTTTTAATTGCAACTGTAAAGGAATATCTAAGTAAGTGGTGGTCCTACTTGTTGAATAGGGAGAACCTAGCAATGTCCCTGATCCTTTAAATCCCTTTTGAGATATTAAAATTTCAGGCTGTAACCCTAAAAAGCTTCCTATGGGTATTCCTAAAAAGATACCTCCAGCAAATCCTACTTTAGAGTCAGCGGTGAATTCTTGGTTTTGGGAATCCCAGATATTGGAAACATTAATACCGGCTTTCACTCCAAATTTTAAGTTTTCGCGTCTGTCGGTGCTTTGAGCGTGTATGGTGACCATAGATATTAAGCATATTGCGCTTAATAGTTTTAATTTATTTTTCATGATTACTTTGTTTTTTATTTAGGAATTAAATTAATTAACAACTGTTTATAGCTTTGACTAATATATAAATGTCGGTTTGTATATATAAATATTGATTGGAGGTATATATATGTATTCAAATACATTCAAGTGGTTCTATTTATATTTAACTTCGTTCTATAAACTTATTTGCAAGGTAAGGGGTTTTAGAATTTGGATCATTACACAACTTTAGAAATTATTTACATGATTCACACATTGCCTTTATAGAGGTATTTATATATGTATATGACTGAAATTTAAGTTTGCATTAAAAATATTTATAAATTGGGTTGTTAAAAGTATCGTATTTATTAGTTTATTGGAATTTATTGTGATTTTGATGTGTTATATATATTGACATCGGATGAATTATTTCATCGGATCATATTTTTCATTTTAAAAATTTATATTATGATTTCAGGAAAAGTTTTTTTAGGTTTACTCGCCGGAGTAGCAGTAGGGGCTACATTAGGTTTATTGTTTGCGCCAGAAGAAGGCTCTTCAACTCGCAAAAAAATTTCTAAAAAGAGTGATGCTTACGCAAAGGAGTTTGAAGATAAGGTAAATCTCTTTTTTGACACGCTTAAGGAGAATCTCGAATCAATTAAGGAGAATGTTGTTTCTGTGGCAGAAAATGGAAAACAGCAAGCCAAAGAGAAGGTTTCTTCTATATTGGATGATTCTTATATTGTTAAATAACGATATGTTGTTTGTAATCTTGCCTTATTGGTTACTTTTTTGAGTAACGATTTTTTGATTTGTAAATGAGATTTAAGCGAAAGATGGAAAAACCTTTATACAGTGTTGTAAATATTTTAGAAACTGTTAAGCAATTGGCTACAACTAGTTTGGAGTTACAAAAGCTTTATTTGCGTGAAAAAGCAGTTTCGATATTATCAAAGTTAATTAAGTTAGTAATAAGTTTATCTTTAATTTTTTTCTTACTATTATTTTTGAATATCGGAATTGCTATTTGGATTGGGAGACTGATTCAAAATGGTTATATGGGTTTTTTTATAGTAGCTGGATTCTATGGATTAGGAATTTTTATATATTTTTTTCTATTTCAAAAGTGGATTAATAGGGCTGTGATCAAAATACTAACTAAATGACTACTTTTAATCTTTTAATACTATGAGTAATACAAATTCTATGCTAGAAATAGGTTCAGCTATTGAACAACTGAGGCTTAAACAATCTAACGAAATGAGATTGCTTGAAGAACAACTCAATGTGGCATATGAGGATATTCAACCTGGCAAAATGATTTCGCGTGCTATGAAGGAAATCAAGTCTAAACCGGAAGTCAGAGATTTGGTAATCAATACTGGTATCGCTATAGCAGCTGGTTTTTTAAGTAAGAAGGCTTTTGTAGGTTTTTCCAAAAACCCTATTAGAAAGACTTTAGGTAGTGCAGTCATGTTTGCTGTAACAAATGCTATACTTAATAACCCAGATGCTGTAAAGTCTGTTGTACTGCACATGTTCAGATTTGTGAGAGAACGAACTGTTGGGCACCAGGATTAATTTTAATTTAAGTATAAGCACCCTCTTTTTAGTTAAATCCTTTTTTAATTTGTTTTGTTTTTCAAAAACATCTTTGACCTGACCCCTAAATATAGGACTCGAATTGAGGTAAATAATTAATCTTGAGCAGGCAACAAAATGGATAAAATCATAGTCTCTACAAATTACAGATTCGACGATAATATGGTATGATTCAATATGAGCATTTTGTTGTGTCGTAGCCGGCATAATAAACTCTTGTTGAACTTGATTCGCCTTTAAATATTGTTGTACCAGATTAGCTTCAGATTGTGAGCCGTTATCGTTTCTGACATGAACTCTTTTTGGGTAAATCATATCGTGCAAGGGATTTGCTCAAGTAGCCTGATAACTTTGCTCAAATAACCTGATAACATCATGCTTACTGATATTCCATTTTAAAGTGTGACCTGGCAGCACCCATCTGAAGGATACATCCATAATGGTTAAAGCCATATCATTTCTACAATTTTTTTGGATATAGATATACCTTCTTGATATCAATCTCCAAATATGATAGGTCACACGCTGGATTTGGTAGTAGTTCTTTTACGCATTGCTCTCTTTGATCCAGATCTATACCTATATTTATTAAGTAGCTGATTATCAGACATCAAGTCATAGATTTTTTTGTTGTTGATCAGATATTCATAGTCCTGTTTAAGTGCGTAGGTTACTTTGTGATATCTGTAATCCACAAACTCTTCACTCAAAATGCATTTTATATCCATTATGACCTGGTTATTGTGGACCCACTCCCCAGTGGTTTTATAGGTATTCCAGCTCATTGGTCGACTCCTAACTTTGCCGGCCTTCGGCCTATAATAACTACTCCTGGAAAGTTCGCTGTGTTCAAGTACTTTTTCGATAGGCTAACCTTGTTCTATGTATGATTATGCGATCATATCCCGGTCTGCTTTAGGTATTTGTATTTTTTAAGAGGCCTTCTTGAATATGGAGGGATAATGCCTGATAAGCCATTATTGTTTTAAGCTGTTTGTTCTCTTTACGCAAAATGCTTATTTCCTTTTGCAGCAGGAATAAATCTTACACGGTTAAATCTTGATTTCCTAATGTCTCAAGCTTATCGCTCTATTTGTACAGGCTTGTATGGGATATACCCAAATGCTTGGAAACTTGTAAAGGGCCTTCCTTTTTTGCTATTGCTAAGGCGGTTAACTTCTCCTCCTTGCTCCATTGGTTTCGATGCTTTGTCATAGACGCAAATTTTAAACATTTTTAGTTTAATTCTTGTCCAGTTATTTAGAGGCTAGCGGGTTATTATCCAACGAAATTCGTTTAAGATCTTAGTTTTTTATCAGTCATCTGTAATAAAGCTAGACAATCTAATAGGTATTCGATCTAATCCAAGGAAGGAAGTATTCTGCCGGGTCCTGTATGGTTTATTATTTGGCTTCCTGGGCAGCTTCCTCTTTCATTTTTTGATTTGCGGATACTAAGAAATTCACCCTTCGATTTTGGGCGTTGCCTTCATTTGTTTTATTGGTATACTTTGGTAAAGTCTCTCCAAAGCCTTTTATGGTAAGCCTGTCAGATGTTATACCATTGGCTTTTAAATTACTGCTTACTGCTGAGGCACGGCGCTCAGAAAGTTTTTGATTGTATTTGAGTGAGCCTTTATCATCCGTGTGACCTTGGATCTCAATATCAGTGTCTGGATAGGTCTTAAGGATTTCTTCTAATTTTCCAAGACTAGTTAAAGCTTCTCCAGTCAACTTGGATTCGTCAAAGCCAAACAATATTTTATTATTAAATTCTATTACTATGCCTTCTCCTACACGTTCAACCTGAGCCTCAGGCAATTGATTTTTTATTTCTTCAGCTTGTTTGTCCATTTTTCTACCAATGACTCCACCAGTGACACCACCAACTGCGGCACCGATAATGGCGCCTAAAGCCGTATTGCCCGCTATTTTGCCGATCACAGCACCGGCGGCTGCCCCTCCTGCTGTTCCAATGACTGCTCCTTTTTGAGTTTTATTCATGGATTTACAGGAGAATAAGAATGTAAGAGTCAGGAGAATGGGGATAATTTTAAAGTTAATATTATTCATAATTTTTATTTTAAAGTTTATTAATAAATGGAAGTTAATTTCTGCTGGAATAAGTTCTTGCCTATCCTAATTTTTACTTGCCTGGTAGTATTTTATAGCTTTAGGCAAATATTTTTTCATCTGCGATATTCTATTGGCATCTGAAGGGTGATCGCTTAGGAATTCAATTGGCTTTGAGCCTGCCGCTGATGCCATTCTTTCCCAAAAGGTAATTGCTTCATTAGGATTATATCCTCCCATGGCTGCATAATACAAGCCATATTCGTCAGCTTCGGATTCTTCTTTTCTTGAAAATGGCAGTATGGCTCCAATAGTGGTGCCGATCCCATAAGCATTTAGAAAAAGATTTTGAGTCTCTTGCGGTTTATTGGCTAAGGCTATACTTAACACACTTCCACCTAACTGTTGTAGTAACCCTTGGCTCATTCGTTCTGCTCCGTGTTGGGCTACTGCATGGGTAATCTCATGCCCGATTACTATAGCTAATCCTGCTTCATTTTGGGTAATCGGCAGGAGTCCGGAATAAACGACGACTTTGCCTCCCGGCATACACCATGCGTTTGCCTCTTTGTTTTCTATCAAGTTAAATTCCCAATTATATCCATTTAGTATTTCAGTTTTACCTTTACTGTCATAATATTGTTTTATGGCCGAGGAAATTTTGGAACCTACCCTTTTAACCATGTCTGCATTATTATTGTGAAGCACTTGGTTTTCATTTAAAAAGGTCTTGTATTCCTGGAGCGCGAGGGATTGTAATTCTGGTTCTGATACCAGACTTAATTGTTTGCGACCCGTCACAGCATTTTTACTGCAGCCCAGGAACACAATGCTGATGACGAACGCAACGTAAATAGATTTCATGGTAGAATAGTTTGATGGTTGTAATGTATTTTACGAATGAAGACAATCTGCACTAATAAATTATCTTACAAAGTTCATATTCTTTCTATCTGTTTCGTTACACAATTATGAATATTAGTTACATTATTCACAGCCTGGACATACAAGGTTAGTGGCTGAAGGAGAAATTCACACTGGTTGAGAGTCCACCAATTATTTATTAATAAGAAGGTTTAGTAGCCGATTGGATATGTGTGAATTATGTAAAGAATTTCTGGACTTTTGTAATATATATTGGGATATGATACTTTACTTTTGCTACCTGGTACTTTATATAATAAATAGTCATTAATTCGAATCAAAATTATTTTATTCATACATTTTGTGGAGCTGTCGGAATTTTTTTTTGGCAGCTTTTTTATGCCATATTTCAAGGACCATATTTTAAAACTTTATTAATAGAATAATACATTTAAGCAATGAACAATTTTTTTAGAGGTATAATATCAGCTTATGGAGCTAAAAGGCTAGGTGGAGGTTGTATCAGTACGGTCATTCTGTTTTTTGTGATTTGGATGGTATTGGGTTATTGCCAATAGAGTTAGTTGGCAGGACTTAAAGTCCAAATGCTACCAACTTTACTTACTACCCTTCTAAACAGTTGTGAACTAGTCCAAACCTTAACCTTTTTTTTAGGTTAAGGTGAATTTGAATCCAATGACCAATGCTGTGTTTTAAATTTCAACCGTAATTATGCATTAGAAATGCAATGAATATTTCCTTTGGATCCCGACGATGAATGTCGGGATGCTGACAAAATCGTCAGTCAATTGACGAAAATTATTTTCTCAATGAAAATAATTTTGTCAGGGTTTAACTGCCGACGATCAATACCGGCATCCTGATTGAAAACATCAGTGACCCGACCAATGAAAAATGCACTTAAAAGGTGTTTCTATTGCAATGCATTTCGAGTGCATTTTTCATTGTGTCAGCTCCTACGAGTGACTGATGATTCTATCAGCATCACGATATTTATCGTCGTGATCTGATACGACAATAGGAGTCATCAGACCCATCGGGCAATCCATGCCTACTGTATGGATTGGGTTCAAGGAAATTGTTTTTTCCCTACTTGTTCAAGCATACTTGTCCTTTTTTGTTTTAAATTTTTGAAAAAAGTAGGTGAGAGACCGGTTACTTTTTTAAATTGATTGGACAAGTGGGCTACGCTACTGTAATTCAGTTTGTAAGAAATTTCTGTTAGATTGAGTTCGTCATAGAGGAGTAATTCTTTTACCCGTTCTATTTTGTGGATAATTATAAATTGTTGGATAGTGATACCCTTTACTTCAGAAAATATATTAGAGAGATAGGTATAATCATAGTTTAGCTTATTACTGATGTAGTCAGAATAATTTTCGGTGGGCAGGTCATCCATATAATGAATCATTTCGATGATTACATTTTTTATTTTATCGATCAGGATACTTTTTTTGTCATCCAGCAACTCCAATCCCTGTTGCAATAATTTCGACCTTAATAGTTCAATTTGTTTGGATGTGATCTCCTCTAATATTTCTACCTTCCCCAGATCTACTTTGAATAAATGGATGCCTATGGCTTTTAAGTCATCCTGGACTATCATTTTGCACCGAAGACTGACCATAAACTTGATATAAAGATTCATTTTGGAATAATTATTATGGAAGAATATGATAACTTACCTGGAGTAGAAGGAATGTTCCTGTATTCCTTAAAAGTGTATTTTTTGAAAAAGTAGATTATGGAGTTTAAGTTTAGTATTTCTCCGTTAGTAACAAGTCGTGCTTTTTCGACCAAGATAGCTATAAATTCTTACTCTTAATAATATTTAACAGAAATCTTCATGCTTTATCTTAAACTTTATATACCTATGATGTATGGCCTCCTTGATGGGCAATTCTGGTTATAAAGCGATTTTCGATAAACTTTGAGAAATGGCTTCGTTGATATTTTAAGCTATTAATTTATAATTTCTATCCCATTGGTCTGGATAGTTGCTGCTTTTAGGAAGGGTTGTATTGAGAGGCTCATCCATGAGACTGGAATTCTAAGGTCTGATTCTTAATTATGGTTATCATTTTATATTTTAGATGTAACAAAGAAAATATTTTATAAAGTTTAATCAAAAAAGATGGGTGATCCTTTTGTGCTTCTTTTAATTGGTATGGTGATAGTCATAGGAGGGATTATAGGATTGAAGCTGCACCCATTTTTGGCGATGATATTGGCTGCTTTTGTAGTGGCTGTGCTGACTCCGACCATCAACATTGAACAATTTGGATTGACAAAAGGTATGAGCCCTGAGGCAGCATTAAAATTTTCTAAGCTTAATACAGGAGAGAGAGTTGCTACCGAGTTTGGAAATACCTGTGGCAAAATAGGAGTTATGATTGCTTTGGCCGCTATTATAGGCAAGTGCCTACTGGAGAGTGGGGCCGCCGAGCGCATTATCCGATCGATATTGCAATTGACGGGGATAGAGAAAGCGCCGGCTTCATTTCTGGTGAGTAGTTTTTTTATTGGGATACCGGTGTTCTTTGACACGGTGATGTTTTTGATGATGCCTTTGGTCAAAGCGATGACAGTTCGTCTTGGTAAAAACTACCTTCTGCTCCTCATGTGTATCTATGCAGGTGCCGCCATGGCCAATTCTCTTGTACCACCAGCACCCGGACCACTATTCCTGATCTCAGAACTACAGATTCCTATAGGGATGATGATGCTGTGTGGGGTAATAGTAGGTATGTTTACTATTACAGCAGGTTATTTTTTCTCTGTATGGGTCAATAAAAAAATGCCCATAGAATTAAGGGATTCGGTCGACGCTAAGATCTCCGATATCCAGCACATAGCAGATCGGGACCTTAGCCTGCTACCTTCACTGGGCATGTCACTGCTGCCATTGATTATCCCATTGATTTGCATTGGAGCGGATACTTTTTTCAGCTCTTATTTGAATAAAGTAGATCTCTCTGGTCAGTCATTTTTTTTCCAAAATATTATGCCGATCATAAAATTTGTTGGAAATAAAAATACGGCCATCTTATTGGGGGCGATAGCAGCACTGTGGGTGGTGGTGAGGCAACGTAAAGGCAATAATGAAGTGCTGAGTGGATTTGTACAGGCTGCAATTTTGAGTGGGGGTGGCATTATTTTGATCACAGCTGCTGGAGGCGCTTTTGGAGCTATGTTACAACAAACAGGTATCAGTGCTAAAATCGCCAATCTTACGAGTGGTTATCAGTTGGCTTTGATACCCCTGGCATTTTTGATTGCCGCAGTAGTGCGCACTGCCCAGGGATCAGCTACAGTATCTTTGATCACAGCATCCGGCATTTTATCCGGTATGGCACTGCATACTGATCTTGGCTTTCACCCGGTTTATATTGGCTTGGCTATAGGATGCGGCTCTAAACTGGTGCCCTGGATGAATGATTCCGGATTTTGGATCATTTGCAGGCTGAGCAATTTGACCGAAAAAGAAGGCTTGAAAACCATTACACCCTTATTGGCCATCATGGGCCTCACAGGACTGATTGTGATTATGATTGGAGCTAAAATCTTTCCTTTGGTGTAGTGATTGTGGGTTATCGAAAATTAAAAAATTGAAATAGGTATGATTTTCACCTTAAATGTAGTACAAACTCTAATGATATGAAAAGGATAAATTTTCTCAGAACTTTGGCTGCCGGGGGCTTCGGCACTTCAGTTTTTAATCCATCAACTTCTGCATCTGTTATCAAACCTGTAAAAAGGGTCTTGATGAAGGTAGGTTGCCAATCAGGTGGTACAAGCGAAGAAAACCTAATGTTAAAGAGCAGGTGCGGGGTGTATAATATTGACGGGGATGCTCCTGCGACTGTCCCTGGCAAAGGCTGGGACCTGGAGGATTCGCTTAGAAAAAAGGAAGCTTGTGAGAAGTATGGCATCAGCCTGGATGCTTATCACTGGCCATTAAGTTCCTCTGGTATAGATAAACAGGTATATCCCAATATCATGTTAGGCAAAAGTCCTGAAAGAGACCGGGAGATTGAAATCCTTCAACAAATGATCACCGTGGCTGCCAGGACCGGGATCAAAGTATTGAATTATAATACCACGATTTTAAAAGTAGAAAGGACCAGTCGTACTCGTGATTTAAAACGAGGAAATGCGGAGTACAGCACCTGGAACTACCAGGAAGCCCTAAAAAGCCCTGGCGGAAAAACAATCGCTGGTGATGTGGGGATAGAAGAGATATTCGACAGGATATCCTATATGCTTGAGCGTGTCCTACCGGTAGCAGAAGAATACAAAGTCAAACTGGCCAATCATATCGCAGACCCTCCCATACCCCATGCTTACAAAGGTATCATGCGATGGAATAGCCCGGATGTGTTTAAAGGTATTAAGCGATTTGCCCAATTGAGTAACAGCCCTTATCATGGGTTTAATTTTTGTATCGGATCCATCGCTGAAGGGCTTAATGATCCTGCTGTAGAGATATTACCGATCATTAAGTGGGTAGGTGATCGCAACCAAATATTTAATGTGCATCTGCGCAATATCAAAGGTGGATACAATAATTTCCAGGAAGTATATCCTGATAATGGCGTGCTCAATTATATCAAATGTATCAGAGCCTTGCGCGATGTCGGATATGATGGTATGGTGATGCCGGATCATGTGCCCTACCATAGCGACCCAAATGCCAACAGCCAATCCTTTGCTTTTTGCTATGGCTATATCAAAGCGATCATACAGGCTGTGAGTGAAGAAAGTGTCTGACCTTGCAACATGGTATTTGAGTGATTGGCCAAACAAATTCGCAATTGAAAAATGAAAATTTTTTAACTACGTTAACCAATTGGAGATTCATTTTTCCATCAAAGGCAGATATGGAGATGAATTGTAGAATTTTAAGATAAAATGTAACCTGCTTTCTTTAAAAATGGAGATCAGCAGTCTCTCTTTGTAATAGTTCACTGATTAATGCCTGATGAAAGTTTTATATTTGGAAAAACTTATCGCATTAAACTAACAGAACATGATCCCAGTAGTCAATAGTCCTATAATAAAGGATATCCATATTACGCCAATAGCCACGGTAGACCCACCTTTATTGAATTCAGCAGGCGTGCATGCTCCTTATGCTTTGAGAACCGTACTGGAGATCATCACCCACGATGGTATCACCGGCATCAGCGAAATACCCGGCAACAGAGATATCGATCTGGCCTTAGCAGAAGCGAGAAATATTTTGATCGGAGAAGAGGTATTCAATCTCAATAAAATCAAACTGATCCTGACTCAAAAATTTGGGGTAGAATCTACATTGAATAGAGGCCTGGCCCCATGGGATCAGCGAAAACTTGTCCACATATTCAGTGCTGTTGAGGTAGCCTGCATGGATATCATCGGTAAAGTATGTGAGAAGCCAGTAGTGGATCTTTTAGGTGGTAAAATGAGGGAGGCGGTGCCGTTTGCAGCTTATTTATTTTATAAGTACGAAGGAGCAGGCGGTGAGTTGGGCAATAGTACAGATCCAACAGCAACCGGCTGGGACGCTGCGCGTCAAAAAAGCGCCTTGAATCCTTCAGAAGTGGTCGCACAGGCTATAGCGATGTGTAAAGAATTTGGTTTTACATCCATTAAGCTTAAGGGTGGTGCCTTTTCACCGCGGGAAGAAACGGATGCTATGCTGGCTTTATTTCAGGCATTTGGTCCGGAAGTCCCATTGCGTTTTGATCCCAATGCCATTTGGAAACTGGAGACTGCCATTCAATACGGACATGAGATGGAGGGTGTATTAGAATATTTTGAAGATCCGGTAAGAGGCCAGGATAATATGGCTGCTTTGCGCAAGATTTTGAAAATGCCTCTGGCTACCAATATGTGTACTACTTCCTTTGAAGATATTCCGGGAAGTATACGATTGGGTTCGGAAGATATTATATTGAGTGATCACCATTTTTGGGGCGGACTGAGAGCTTCGATGACACTATCGGGTATATGTGATACTTTCGGTAGAGACTTGTCCATGCATTCCAATAGTCATATGGGGATATCGATGGCGGCGATGGTCCACCTGGGGGCTGCATTGCCGCGTATGCCTTATGCGCTCGACACGCACTATCCCTGGCAGTCAGAGGAAATCATTATGGGTGGTCGATTTAAGTTTGAACAAGGTGCCGTCGCTGTGCCTCAAGGGCCGGGCTTAGGCATCGAACTGGACAAAAAAGCGTTGGAAAGATTACATCAAAATTATCTCCGCTGCGGGCTCACCAAACGAGACGATGAGGTTGAAATGCGGAAATTAAATCCTGATTGGAGGTTTATGGCGGTGAGGTGGTAGCTTGGGCAAATAGGCAAATAGGCATCCCGAAACTTCGGGAGGCAATAAACAATAAGCAATAGGCAAATAGGAAATATGCTATAGATTTGAGCACAGGGCAAATAAATTCGCGTTGTGACGCAAAGTCGCGAAGTCGTGAGGAAAAGATTTTGAATGCATGAGGATTTGAGCGTGGTGCGGAAAGAACCTTGCAAGTTTGTCCGCTGGGTAGCATTTGAAAAGGTACAATCAGCTAACTTACCAATGCATTTCCATTTTCAATGATCAGCTTCAAAGCAGCTACTTCTTGTTCAGAGGGCATCACCAACGGGGCTCTTACTGCTCCTGCAGATCGGCCTATGATGGTGGCTCCAGCTTTGATCAGGCTTACGGCATAACCACTTTTCTTTGAGCGTAATCGTACGAGGGGTATATAAAAGGTGTTTAATATAAGATTGATTGTTGCTTTGTCACCCTGGCGCAGGCTTTTGTAAAAAAGATTGGCGAGTTCGGGTACAAAATTAAATGCCGCTGAGGAATAGGTATTTACTCCAATGGAAAGATAGGCTTCAGCTATAATCTCTGCGGTAGGGACACCACCGATGTAAGAGAGTCTGTTGCCTACGGTTTTGATAGTATCATTGAGATCGGCCATGTTACCTGTTCCATCTTTTAGGCCTATAAAATTGGGGCATTGATCTGCCAGCTTTTTTATGTATTCAGCATTTAATACGCCATTGGATCGGTTATAATAAATCACCGGAAGGCTGGTACGGTCCATGATGGTTTTTGCATACGCGTAGGTGCCTTCAGGGGGACATTCAGTCAGGTAGGGCGGCATTAATAACAAAGCATGAATGCCGGCTTTTTCTGCGATTTTGGCAAACTGAATGGCTTCAGGAATACTCCGGCCCACGCTTGAGATTACGGGAGCATTATCTTTCACAACCTCACAAGCAGTTTTTACTATTTGAGTATACTCTTCCATGGACAGGGAGAAAAATTCGCCGGTGCCGCCAGCCACAAATACGGAAGACACCCCATGCTGCAAAAACCAGGCGATACGCTGAGCATAAGTATCAGGATGAAAATTGCCATGGTCATCCATATCTGTGATGGGGAAAGAAAGAAGGCCATCTTCCAAAGAGACTCGTATCTGGGATAGTTGAATAGACATATATAATTGTTTTTGCGAAAGTGTTTTGAGTCAAAAGTAATTAAGGCTATCTCTAACAACCTCCTTTTGCCCGAACGGTAATTTTAATAAAATTACCTAATA
>Ga0138256_10001357_pt1 | contig 26446 bp, 22 predicted proteins | sample KNB2016incub_MG_FD_105486 | JGI IMG/M metagenome (GOLD analysis project Ga0138256, IMG submission 105486) | Active sludge microbial communities from wastewater in Klosterneuburg, Austria - KNB2014incub_MG | ecosystem: Engineered > WWTP > Activated sludge > Unclassified | place: Austria...
ATGCACCGGCGCCGGCTAAAATGGCTTTTTCAGACACCCTGTAAACCATTTCGGTTAGGAATGGCTGCCGGGCTGCGCCCGGCAGCCTATATATTGAGTTCGCCAGCCTCTGTGAACGGAAAAAACGGATTATGGGCGATTTCGAGCAGGTTTCCCGAGGGATCAGCCACATAGCCCGAATAGCCGCCCCAGAAGGCCTTTTCGGGCTTTTTCACCACGGTGCCCCCGCAACGAAGGGCGGCACCATAAAGCTGATCCACTTCTGCTTCAGAGGTCGCATTGTGAGCCAGCGAAAAGCCGCGGAATTCGCCGCAGTCATTCTTTATGCCGGCATCGGCCGCGAGCTCATGGAGTGGAAATAAAGATAATACCAGACCCTGCAGGCGCAGAAAAATGACATCGCCCTGGCTCTTATCTGAGCGCCTGATACCGAACAGTTTTTCATAAAACTGCGCGGTGCCCTCAAGGTCACGGGCGCCGAGGGTGATAAGGTGCAGGCGGGGTTGCATAAAGCCATGGATGCGGCGCGGCTGCCAGCGAAAACAAATCCGCTGTATTCTTTATGAAGCAGGGGCTCGATCAGCAAATGAGTTGCGGGGATAAAGGCGGCAGATCAGTTGGTAGCAGATTCAAGGGGGGAAAATATGTCAAAAAAAATCGGAATTATCGGCTCAGGCAGTGTCGCACAGACGCTGGCCGCGGGTTTTGTGAAACACGGTTATGCGGTGAAAATGGGGACGCGTGACGCGAAAAAACTCGACGAGTTTGCCGGCAAGCAGGGTGGTAAAATTGCCGTGGGCAGCTTTGCCGATGCAGCGGCGTTCGGTGATATCGTTGTGCTCGCCGTGAAAGGCAAGGTCGCTAAAGATGCGCTGGCTTTGGCGGACGCGGTAAACCTCAAAGGCAAAACAATTATCGATCCGACGAACCCGATCGAAGACGCACCACCGGAAAATGGTGTGCTGAAGTTCTTCTCAAGCATCAACCGCTCGCTCATGGAAGATTTGCAACATGCGTATCCCGAAGCGCACTTTGTCAAAGCATTCAGCATGATCGGTGGGCCGCACATGGTGAACCCACAGTTTGCTTCGACACCCACCATGTTCATCTGTGGCAATAACGCCGGAGCCAAAAAAGATGTGTCGGATGTGCTCGTAAAGTTCGGCTTTGAACCCGAAGACATGGGTGCCGCGACGGCCGCACGCGCGATTGAACCGCTGTGCATTCTCTGGTGTATACCGGGCATGACCGGCGGCGGCTGGAACCACGCATTCAAACTGCTGCGCAAGTGAGCATGACCCACCTGCGCAGCAAATGCTACTTTGGTACTGCGTGCGTCAGGTCGTTCAGCAGCTGCCAGCCGCGCTCTGTCTTTACCCAGTGCATGTAGTTGTCGAACCTGAGTTCGGCTGACTCCATGCTGATACGGCAGGCTGCCTGGTTGCCGCGCACATCGACCGACAAAATTTTGAGCGTGCGCGGTTTGCCGCCAATTTTGCCCGCCTTGAGCGCACCGGTGTAAGCGGCTTTGTCCATTGCCGCAGCGTCCGTTGCTGCACCAAAGTACGCGAGCAAACGGAAATCTTTGTGCAGCAGCGCCTCGAGTGCAGCCACATTGCGCTCATCGCCTGCCGTTCTGAACGCTTCGATGCTGTGGCGCAAATCGCGTTCTGTCGTTTTGTCTGTCGCCGCCTCTGCTACTGTGCCCGCAACGGCAATCGTCGCCAGCAGTGTCCCTGTGATCCAATTTTTCATGTTCCCTCCAAAGAATTTTATATAATAGTTGCTTAGGCAACTATTATGCCTATAAGGCCGTGACGGTCTTGTCTCATTCTGCCACAAAACTTTTTGTGATATTGTTTTCGAGCTGCGCGCAGACGCGCATGAGCGCCGCGAAGTCGGTATCGGAAAGCCCCGCCTGCACCGTGTGGCGTTCGGCAGCCACTCGCGCCGAAAGCTCAGTGTGTATCTTGTGCCCCGCCGCGGTTAATCTCACCCGCATGACGCGGCGGTCTTCGCTGTCGACGCGCCGCTGTATCAGCTTTTTTTTCTCCATGCCCGCGAGAATGCGCGTGATGTTCGGTTTGTCATGGATCAACGAGTCGCCGAGTTCGAGCTGCGACAGGCCGGGATTCTGCGCGAGCTTGTTGAGAATCAGCCATTGCTCCTGAGAAATATCGAAGCCCTCGCGTAACGCAAAGCGCGTGAAATGCAGGCGCAGCAGGCGCGCGGTGCGCACGATCTGGAATGCATAGGCCTGTTCGATTTTGACCATCAAGGGCAGTATAGCAACAAATAGTTGCCTTGGCAACTATTTGTTGCGCCGCCGCGCTGGACGGGGGATTATATCGCCCGGTCTTTCGTCTCGGGCAACAGGAAAAATCCTAACACTGCTGAGGCAGCCGCCACCACAACCGGATACCAAAGCCCATAGAACACGTCGCCGGTTGTCGCCACCATCGCAAAGGCAATCGTCGGCAGAAATCCGCCGAACCAGCCGTTGCCGATGTGGTAAGGCAATGACATCGAAGTGTAGCGGATGTTGGTGGGGAAAAGTTCGACGAGCCACGCCGCGATCGGGCCATAGACCATCGTCACGTAGATGACCAGCAGTGACAGCAGCAGCAGTACCATCAGTGTGTTGATTTCATTGGGGTTGGCCTTCGCCGGGTAACCGGCGGATGTCACAAGCGACGCGACTTCTTTTTCGAGCGCAGCGTATTGCACCTTAAAATCCGCTTTACTGAGAGGTTTACCTTCAAACGCGGTGATGTTCTTCGCCCCGACTTGAATCAGCGCTGTTGCACCGGCATGCGCTTCGAGATTCTTGTAAGGGACTCCGCGCTTGGCGAGAATACCTTTCGCGATATCGCAGGAGCTGGTAAACTGTGCCGAGCCCACCGGGTCGAACTGGAAGCTGCAGGTGCCGCGCGCCGCGACAACGGCCACGGGATTCTGTTCTGTCGCGCGGTGAATGGCCGGGTTACCGTATTTCGTCAAAGCCTTGAAAATGGGGAAGTATGTTGCCGCCGCAAGAATACATCCGACTAAAATGACGGGCTTACGCCCCACGCGGTCTGAAAGAATGCCGAACACCACAAAGAACGGTGTGCCGATTAAGAGTGCGCCGGCGATCAGGTAGTTTGCTGTCTCGGCGTCGATTTTGAGCGTCTGTTGCAGGAAAAACAGAGCGTAAAATTGCCCAGTGTACCACACGACGGCTTGGCCTGCGGTTGCGCCAATCAATGCGGCGATAACAATCTTGAGATTACCCCAGTGAGCAAACGCGTCAGCCAGGGGGGATTTAGAGCCTTTGCCCTCGGCTTTCATTTTCTGGAAAGCCGGCGATTCATGCAGTTGCACGCGAATATAGACTGAGATACCGAGCAGCACAATCGACAGTAGAAACGGAATGCGCCACGCCCAGACGTCGAAGTCGGCTTTGAAGATGGTGCGGCAGGTAAGAATAACCAGCAGTGAGAGAAACAGGCCGAGCGTCGCCGTGGTTTGAATGAAACTCGTGAAGAACCCGCGTTGGCCCGGCGGAGCATGCTCGGCGACATAGGTAGCGGCACCGCCGTATTCACCGCCGAGTGCCAGGCCTTGCAGCAGCCGCAGCGAGATCAGAATGATGGGCGCGGTAATGCCGATCGACGCATACGAGGGCAGCATGCCGACGACGGCGGTCGAGACGCCCATGATCACGATTGTTATAAGGAAGGTATGTTTGCGCCCTACGAGGTCGCCGAGCCTGCCGAACACCAGTGCGCCGAACGGGCGCACGGCAAAACCGGCGGCGAAAGCCAGCAGCGCGAAGATGAAGGCCGTGGTTTCATTGACGCCCGAGAAGAACTGTTTGCTGATAATGCCCGCAAGCGAGCCATAGAGATAGAAGTCATACCATTCAAAAACAGTGCCGAGCGAGGCGGCAAAGATGACTTTGCGTTCTTCTGAGGTGATGTGGCGGTGAGCTGTGGTCTGTGACATTTGGTTACCCCTTGAGTAGACTCATATAATCCCGTTTGGAATGCAGCACCCGGCGAACCTGGATCTTTTTTGGCATGACCACGTAAAATACGAGAAAATTGCCGACGACAAGAAATCGGATACCCGTTGCGGCAATAGCATGGTCTTTAGGTATCGAACCAAGCATGGGTTGGTTTGCCAAGAGAGATATGCTCTTTTCCAGATTGTTTAACAAGTGCTTTGCTGCGCTTTGGTTCTCTTTGGCGACAAAATCCAGAATTTCAGCGATATCGGATTCAGCAATCGGCAGGATATCGATTTTGCGCATCGGCTATTTTGTGAGTTTTGCCCGCAACCGGCCGAACACCTCTTTGTGCGTACCTGCGCTGCGCCCATTTCTCGCTTCGGTTTCGGCTTCCGCAAGTTTCTGCAGCAGTTCGATCTTGGCACTTAATTTGTCATAGGCCTGAATGCTCATCACCGCGAGGTTGCCGACGCCGTTCTTGGTGAAAAAAACCGGTTCGTCCTGTTGCTGGCAGATATCCGCAATTTCGGAAAAGTGATTCCGCAGATCACTGACGGGTTTTATCAGAGTCATGCACTTGTCTTATCATAATTACGATAGGCTGACAATAGAAAATATGCCTTTTCCTTTACGCGGTCTCTAAACGATTGATTTCGCAACTATGCCCATGCGCGGAACACTGACATTTCCCGGAGATAAATCGCTCTCGCACCGGGCTGCGATCTTTGCGACGCTCGCGCGCGGCACTTCGACGATCAGCAATTTTCTCGATGCCGGTGACACAATGAACACGCTCAAAGCCATGCAGGCACTGGGCGCGAAGGTCACCGATCTCGGGGACAGAAGCTTTCGTGTCGAATCGCCGGGCCTCGAAGGGCTGAAGTCGCCGAATACGGTCATTGATTGTGGCAACTCGGGCACCGGGGCGCGCCTGATCATGGGGCTCATTGCTGGCCTCGACGGGGTCAGTGCGGTCATCGACGGCGATGCGAGTCTGCGCAAGCGGCCGATGCGCCGTGTGCTCGGGCCGCTTGAGAAGCTCGGTGCAAAGTTTGAATGGCTGAGCGATACCGACTGTCTACCTGTACGTATTCACGGCACGAAAATTAAAGATGTCGAATTTACCGAGACGCTTGGCTCGGCACAGGTGAAATCTGCGGTCATGCTTGCGGCGATTGCCTCGCGCGCGGCGCTCACGCTGCACGAACCAATTCCGTCGCGCGATCACACCGAAAATATGCTGCGCTTTGCAGGCGTCGATGTGCAAAAGACAAAAGAAGTAGATGGTTCGACCGGCTTACCAACAGGTTTCCGTATCTCGCTGGCGGCCGGTGCGGTTGTCGAACCGCGCGATTACAAGATCTGGGGCGATGTGTCATCCGCCGCGTTCTTTGCCGTCGGTGCGAGCCTTCTACCCGACAGCGAGCTCTTGCTGCGCGGCATTCTGCTCAACCCTTACCGCGACCGTTATCTTGCGGCACTCAAAGACATGGGCGCTTTTATCGAAATTCTGCCGCAGCGCGACGAGTGCGGCGAGAAGGGCGGCGACGTGCTGGTGCGCCCTGCAAAGCTAAAGGGGATTGAATTAGCCAAAGAAAGTATTCCGTCGCTGATCGATGAAATTCCCGTGCTGACGATTGCCGGCGTATTTGCGGAGGGAAAATTTTCTTACCACGATGCGAAAGAGCTGCGCGTCAAAGAGTCAGACCGCATCGGTATCATGGCGCAGAACCTCGCACGCGTGGGTGTTGCCGTCAAAGAATACGATGACGGCATGGAGCTCGAAGGCAATCCGCAGCGCGCTTTGGCTGGTAAGATTGAACCGCACATGGACCACCGCATCGTGATGTCGTTTGAGATTGCGAACCTCGTCTCAGGTGGTAAGTTAGAAATCGAAGGAAAAGAATGGGTGGAAACCAGTTTCCCCTCATTTTACGAGAAGCTTAAATCGGTCGTTTCGACTCCGCTCAACGACCTTAGCCGCCGCTCCCTGAGCGGAGCCGAAGGGCAGCGCGGCACGTCACCCCAAGTCATCACCATCGACGGCCCCGCGGGTTCGGGAAAGTCTACCGTTGCGTACATGCTCGCGCGCGCGCTGGGTTACAGCCAGATCGATTCGGGTGCATTGTACCGGGCGTTCACCTACACGGGGTACCAAGAGTACCAGCGGCTCGCTATTAAAGAAGATTGGGCGTCGGCAGTGACGAACAATGCCGCGCTGAATGCGAAAATGAGTGAAATCCACCTCGAGCTGAAGTTTTCAGACGATGGCAAACAGCATGTTTTTGTCAACGGGCAGGAGCTCACGCACGAGCTGCGTTCGCCGGAGATTGTGCCACTCATTAAGCCGGTGGCCGATGCGCGCTACCTGCGCGAGCGGGTGCGCGAGGTTCTGGCGCATGCCTCGACTAACTATTCGCTCGTGGCCGATGGGCGCGATATGGGTACAGAGGTATTTACGCATGCCCGGTTCAAATTCTTTCTCACGGCCAACAGCAGAACCCGCGCCGAGCGTCGCCTGGCTGAGTTTCGTGAGAAATCCCCCTCTATTACCCTCGACGAGGTCGAGCGGCAGATTGTCGATCGCGATCGCGACGACATGAACCGGGAATATGGGGGATTGAGACCAGCGCCTGAGGCCATTTTCATTGACACCTCGTCTCACACTCAGGAGCAAGTGGCAGATTTAATGCTCGCCTACATCCGTAATTCACGGATGTAACGGGTCGGCGGTTGACAGGGATGTCATCTGGGCCGACGACCGGTGCGCGGCAGGTTAGGGGTCCCCATGGCAACACGAAAAGTGCTCTTTCAAGACAGCAACGTCTCAATGGCAGACGTTTTTAAGACAGATACAGCTGTCGCAGACATCAGGTCGGGGGGCATTATCAGCGGCAAAATTGTCAGCATCACTCCTGAATTTGCCATCGTCGATATGGGCGGTAAGTCCGAAGGCCGCATTGGCCTGCGCGAATTTGACGTCGCACCAGCAGTGGGCGAAACCGTCGAAGCCCTTGTGAAATCATACGACCGCGAAACCGGTCTGGTTCAACTCTCTAAGCGTGAACTCGAAATGCGCCGCGGCTGGGAAATTGTCAAAGAAGCCCATGAAAAAGCAGTGCCGGTCAACGGCCTCGTCAAACGTTCGATGCGCGATGGCTACATGGTCAACGTCGAAGGCGTGTTCATGTTTCTGCCACACACTGAAGTGGGTCTTTTAGGGCCGCGCGACCGTGGTGCAAAGCGCCTCAATATTGTGGGCCAGACATACCTTGTTAAAATTCTCGATCTGAATGACCGTCGTAAAACCGGCACTGTTTCGCGCAAAGCGTTTCAAGACGAGCAGAATGCCACCGTGTGGAAAGACATCGGCAGCAGAATTCAGCTGAACGACAGCGTCAAAGGAATAGTTACCAAGCACACCAACTCGGGTGTGTTCATCAATGTGCAGGGCATCGAAGGTTTTCTGCACCGCTCGAACATGACTTGGGAGCGCAAAGCCGACACGGCAAAAGAAAAACTCGAAATCGGTGCTGAAGTCACCGTACGCGTGCTCGAAATCGAACCTGAAAACCACAGACTGTCGCTCGGGCTCAAGCAACTCACCGACGATCCATGGTCAACAGTACTCACCCGCTTCAAAGTGGGTGACCGCGTGCAGGGTAAAATTTCGTTCGTGGCTAACTACGGTGCTTTCGTCGAACTCGGCGAAGGTCTCGAAGGCCTGCTGCACGTCACCGAGATGAGCTGGACGCGCAAAGTGAACCACGCGAGCGAGATGGTCAAAGTCGGACAGGATATTGAAACTAAAATCATCGGCATCAATAAAGACGATAAACGTATTTCGCTGGGCCTGCGCCAGCTGCATGCCAACCCATGGGATACCATCCGCACCGAAATTAAGGTCGGCGAAACTATGAAAGGCAAGATTCGCGGCCTGACAAACACCGGTATCTTTGTGTCGATCACCGATTCGATCGATGGTCTGATCAAAAAAGAAGACATCGGCTGGACAGAACCTGCTCCGGATCCGAAAAGAACTTATAAGATTGGCGACGAAATTGATTTCAAAGTAATAGAAATCAACTCCGAAGAGCGCAAAGTACAGTGCTCCATCCGCCACACATTGCCCAACCCGTACAAAAACCTGCGCGACAAATATCCGCGTGGCACAGTGATCGAAGGCACGGTATCGGGTGTGGTCGATTTCGGTATCTTCATCAAATTCGATGAAGGTTACGAAGGCCTTGCACACCTTTCCACGATGGAAAAAGAGCAGGTCGGCAACTTCAAAAAAGTCTTTGCGAAGGGCCAACCGGTAAAAGCCGTGATCAAGAGCATTGATCCTGAAAGCCGTAAAATTTCACTGTCGCTCAAAGACGTGACATTTGCGCTCGAAAAGATCGAGATGCGCCAGTATCTCGAAAAAGAGAGCAGCAATAAGACTGAGACGACGAGCCCGTTTGCAAACCTGAAAACACTCGTGTCGTGAAACGCAACCCTTTGACGGTCGTCTGGCAGATTAGCCAGCGCGAGCTCAAGAGTTATTTTCAGTCGTCGCTCGCGTACTTCATTCTGAGCATCTCGTTCAGTCTCGCGTTTTTGTGGGGCTATGCGTATATCAAACACGAAAGCACTTCGTCGCTTGCAATGCAGCGTATTTTTTATATGCTGTCGGGCACTACGATGATCACCGGCGTGCTCATCTCGATGCGGCTGATTGCCGAAGAGAAGATGCAGGGCACAATCGAGCTCTTGTTCACATCACCGATAACCGAGTCCCAGCTCGTGCTCGGCAAATTCATGTCGGCGCTGATGTTTCTGGGCATACAGGGGCTGCTGACGCTGCCGATTCCTCTGCTGGTGGTATTCTACGGCGGCACAAATCTCGGTCACCTCGTATCCGGATTTATCGGTGTGCTGCTCATTGGTGCCGGGACTGCGGCCATGGGAACTTTTTACTCTTCGCTCACCAAAACCCAGCTTTTGGCGGCGCTGATGACTGCCGCGAATCTCGTGTTCTTTTTGCTGCTCGGTTTTTTTTCACCCTTCATCGATCAGCCACTCAAAAGTGTGCTGCGCGAGCTCAGCTTCTATGTGCATTTCATGGATTTTGAAAAAGGTGTAATCTCGGTGAAGCATGTGTTGTTCTACCTGAGCATTATCACATTCTATCTCTATGCGGCGTCTTTGTCTCTCTCGTCGCGCAGGTGGCATTAATGAATCTGCAAAAACTCATGGCAATGGCGCGCAATTATCTTGCTCCGGCTCTGCTGTTCTGTCTGCTACTCTTATACATCGCTTCCGGTTTTACGCAAAAGGGTTTCGGCTATTTTGTTGCCGTGTTTGTTGCCGGTCTCGTCTACATCGGCAGCGGTGTGGCTCTCTATACGCTCTATAAACCGGCTGAAAAGCAGGGTGGAGCTTTTAGACTGCTGCAACTCGCCTACTGGCTGATTGCTTTTGCGCTGTTCTGCTATTTTATCCAGACCGACTATTTCTGGACAAAACTCGCGGGCGAATCGGCGCAAGGGACAGCCGAAAGACTCAGGCAGATTCTGCAGATTATTTATTTCAGCGGCTTTGCTCTCGTCTGTGTAGCGCTTTTCGTGGCGATGGCGGTGCGCGCCGAAGCGCGCGAGGCATTGGGCGGCATTCTGACCCTGGGGGGATTGCTCTTGTTTCTCGTGGCGCTCAATTACTGGTCGCATATACGCCCCGCGGCGGTCGATATGACGCTGATGCGCAAATTTTCGCTGTCGCAAGATAGCCGGGAGTTGCTCAAGGGTGTCGACAGTCAGGTGAAGATCACGGCTTTTTATCCATTTTTCAGCGATCTCTACCGGGACGTCGAACTGCTGCTGCGCGACGCCGCCTCGGCCAATGGAAAAATTTCGTACACATTCATCGATCCGCTGCGCGAAAAGAATCTCGCGGATGAGAAGAAAATCGACCGCATTGGTACAATTCTCATCGAAACTACTGACGAGACAGAGACAGATATTAAGAAGAGAAATAAATCCACCAAATTTGAAATTGTCGACGAAGACGGCATCAAGCGGCTCGAACGCGAACTCGTGACCAATATTCTGCAGGTCAGTGGCAAACGCCGCAATATCTGGTATTCTCAGGGGCACGAAGAGAAATCGGTGTCGGGTAATTTTAAGGACGATACGATTGAGGCGTTTGATGAAAATTTACGCGCGCTCAGACACCATATTAAACAGCTTTCGCCGTCTGAGGGTTATCCCGCGAAGATGCCGCAGGCTGATTTGGTGCTGGTCATCGGTCCCAAACGCGACTTTTCCGCGGCTGAAAAAACCGCATTGGAAAAATATTTCGACGAAGGCGGTAAGCTGCTGATCGCCGTTGATCCGGAATCGGCCGCCGATTTTTCTTTTTTGCTGTCGCCGCTGAAGGTGAAGTATGCGCGCGAAAAGGTACACAGCGACTATTCGCTGCCACCGGGAAAAACGACGCTACAGTCGGCAAACTATTCAGAGCATGCGATTACCGCACCTTTTGTGAAGCGTCCCGAAGAGCGTAAGCTGACAATCTTTCCGGGCGCGGGTTACCTGGAAACCTCAAACGAGACAAGTCCCGATTTCGATGTGAACTATTTTCTGCTGAGTCATTTCACCAGTTGGATCGATAAGATACCAAACGGTTTGCGCGACGACAAAAAAGAGCCGATTGCTTCTTTTAAGATTGGCATGGCGGTAAAATCAAAAAAGAATTCAGGGCGGTTGATATTTGTCGGCGATGCGGATTTTCTCGTGAATAAGTTTATCGACATGCAGCAGAACAAAGAACTGGCGATGCGCTCGATTGGCTGGCTGCTAGAGGACGAAAAACTCACCGGCATCGTTTCGGGCAAGTATGACGACGAAAAAGTGAAATTAACCGGACTCAAAGACACGATCGTATTCCACTTGTTTCTGTATATTTACCCCGGTTTGATTCTGCTTGTTGGGGTGCTGGTGGTGCGCGCCAAACGCCGGCGTATGTCTGAGAATACGCAGAGATAAAAAACCATGGATCTGAAAAACAAGACCGTTTGGATCACCGGAGCGAGTTCCGGCATCGGACGGGCGCTTGTTCTGGAATGTGCGCGACGCGGGGCAAAAATTGTGCTGTCGGCGCGTAATGTCACCGATCTCAAAGCGGTGCAGGCCGAAGCTGGGCTCACTGCCGCAGACTCGTTGGTAATCCCACTCGATCTGAAAAAATATTCTGCATTCGATAAAGAGGTGCAGAAGGTTCTGAAAAAATTCGGTTTTGTCGATTTGCTCATCAACAACGGCGGTATCAGCCAGCGAGCACTGGCACATGAAACACAGCTTGCGGTTTACGAAGAGCTGATGGCGGTGAACTATTTCGGCAATATTGCGCTGACTCTGGCTGTGCTGCCCTCGATGCGCGCGCGCAAGAGCGGGGCCATTGCGGTGATTTCGAGCGTGGCGGGCAAATTGGGCACACCGCTCAGGTCGGGTTATTCCGCCAGCAAATTTGCGCTCGATGGGTTTTACGAGGCTTTGAGGGCTGAAAATTACCGCGAAAATATACAGGTCACGATGGTGTTTCCGGGCTTTGTCAACACGCGGGTGTCGTTCAATGCGCGCAAGTCCGACGGCAAGAAACAAGGTGTAATGGACGGCGCACAGGCGAAGGGTATTTCAGCCGCAGAGTGCGCCCGGCAGACGATGGAAGCGATTGTCAGAAAAAAGAACGATGTCTATATCAGCGGTGCGCGCGAAAAATTTGCGGTATTTATGCACCGGTTTTTTCCGAACCTGTTCGTGAAAATTATCCGCAAGGCAAAGGTCACCTGATGGTCATGCGATATGTCTTGATTGTTTCTTTTCTGGTGATTAGCGGTCTTACCGGGTGCAAAAGGGCCGAGTCGTTTATCGACGAAACGCGGCGTTTTGAAGCGGCGGGAAAAGGCATACAATTCTCGCTCGATACCGTGCCCAAAGAGATCCATAAGCTGATTGTGAATTTTTATGCACCGGATTGCCCGCCCTGCGAGAAAGAAATTCCTGCGCTGAAGAAATTTTACGAAAAATACCGCACGCAAACGTCGGTGGGGTTTATGGCAGTCGGCTCATCGCTCAAAGCCGTTGAGCAAAACCCGAAGCCGGGAAAAGATCCACCGCTGACCCGCGAACAGATACTGAGCGAACTTGCCGCGTTTAACGCCAAGTACTCACCGCCATGGCCGCAGTATCTCGCTGATTCTACCGATCTCAAGACCTGGCGCATCACCGGATTTCCTGAGACCTTTCTCTTCGAAAGGCAGAACGGTAGATGGATTCTGAAAAAGAAGCTGATCAGTGAAATCAGCTTTGATACTCTCGAGAAATTCGTACTGAAATCAGACGCAGGGGAAAGCGGTGGAAGCGGGTACTAGACATAACCGCGCTACCGCGGCCGGCGTGCTCATCTCGCTCGGTATCATCTACGGCGACATCGGCACGTCACCGCTCTATGTGCTGTCCGCGATTTTCAGCGGACGCAAGATCAGCGAAGAACTGGTGTATGGAAGTTTATCCTGTGTTTTCTGGACGCTCACGCTGCTCACCACCATAAAGTATGTTATTGTTACATTAAGAGCCGACAACAAAGGCGAGGGTGGTATCTTCTCCCTGTTTACTCTTGTCCGCCGTCGTGGCCGCTGGCTGTTGATACCCGCGGTTATCGGCGGCTGTGCGCTGCTCGCCGACGGTATGATCACACCGCCGATCTCTGTTTCGTCGGCGATCGAAGGTCTCGATTACCTGATTCCGGGTATTCCGACGGTCAAGATTGTACTCGTTATTCTAACGCTCTTGTTCTTTGTGCAGCAATTTGGCACAAACGTTGTCGGTAAGTTCTTCGGGCCCATGATGCTGGTGTGGTTCGCGATGCTGGCGGCGCTGGGCACATGGCATCTCTCACGTAATCCGCAGGTGCTCAAAGCCCTGAATCCTTATTATGCCTATAATCTGTTGGTGAACTACCCGCAGGGCTTTTTTATTCTCGGCGCGGTGTTTCTGTGCACGACGGGTGCTGAGGCCCTCTATACCGATCTCGGCCACTGCGGGCGGGGAAATATCCGCGTCAGCTGGGTATTCGTCAAAATCGCGCTGGTGCTGAACTATTTTGGGCAGGGAGCGTTGCTGCTTGATATGACGGGGCAAACCCTTTCGGCAGACGGTAAAACCTGGCTGGGACTCACCCCTTTCTATTCGCTCATGCCGCAGTGGTTCTTACCGATCGGTATCGTGATTGCGACGATTGCGACGATCATTGCCTCGCAGGCGCTGATCAGCGGCGCTTTTACGCTGATTGCCGAGGCGATTCGCCTCAACTTGTGGCCGAAAGTGCGCATTAAATATCCCTCAATTCTCAAAGGGCAAATCTATGTGCCGAGCGCGAACCGACTCTTGTGGGTGGGTTGTTGTGCCATCACCCTGTATTTCCAGAAAGCTGCGCACATGGAATCTGCATACGGTCTGGCGATCACCCTCAACATGATGATGACTACGATGCTGCTCGCGATGTTTCTGCGCTCGCGCGGTCACACAATCATGCTGGTCGGTTTTACACTGATCGCTTTTATCAGCATAGAGATCGCTTTTCTGATCGCGAATCTGGGCAAATTTTCACACGGTGGCTGGGTGACGCTCGTCATGGGGCTCGGCTTTTTTGTCGTCATCTGGTCGTGGTATTCGGCCCGCAAAATTCGCAATCGTTACGTCGAATTTGTGCGCCTGGAAGAATATTACGATACTCTGCATTTGCTGAGCCATGACACTTCCATTGGTAAATATTCGACGAACCTCGTCTATATGACCTCTGCCAATAACAAATATGAGATCGAATGGAAAGTAATCTATTCGCTGCTCTATAAGCAGCCCAAGCGTGCGGATATCTATTGGTTTGTACACGTCGACGTAACGGACGAACCCTATACGCGTGCCTGCACCGTCGACGTGCTGGTACCCAATGACGTGATTCGCATCGACTTCAAGCTGGGGTTTCGCGTCGAACCGCGCATCAACCAGTATTTCCGCAAGGTCGTCACAGAACTGGTGCAGAAGGGCGTTGTGGATATTACCAGCCGTTATTCATCACTGCATGAAAAAAATATCATCGGCGATTTCAGGTTTATCGTACTTGACCGGGTGCTGACGCACGACAATGAACTGAATTTTTATGAAAAAATCGTCACTTCGCTGCACCGACTCTGGAAGGCGCTTTCCCCGGGGGAAGAAAAAGCCTTTGGGCTTGATACTTCCATTGTTGAGGTGGAGCGCGTGCCGCTCATCGTGTCGAAGCCGCGCGAGTTCAGCATGGATATCACTCTGCCTTCAGGCGATATTGTAAAATAGCGCAAATGCAGCAACACGGTTCACACCATAAGGCCACTTTGGCCGGACTCATCGTTGCTTTGGGCATTATTTATGGCGACATTGGTACATCACCCCTCTATGTGTTCTCAGCTATTGCCGGTCGTCGTATTATCACAGAAGATTTGATTCTGGGGGGGCTGTCCTGCATCATCTGGACTCTAACGCTGGTGACGACTGTCAAATACGTGCTGGTAACGCTCAGGGCCGATAACCACGGGGAAGGTGGTATTTTCTCGCTCTATACACTCGTGCGCCGCCGCAGCCGTTGGTTGATTATTCCTGGTGTGATCGGCGGTTGCGCACTTCTGGCCGATGGCATGATTACTCCCCCGATTTCGGTGTCATCGGCCGTTGAAGGACTGGAAGCACTTATACCGAATATCCCGACAGTGAAGATCGTTGTGGTGATTTTAACTGGTCTGTTCATCTTTCAACAGTTTGGTACAGGCATTGTGGGGCGCTGGTTCGGCCCAATCATGTTCGTCTGGTTCACCATGATCGCGGTGTTCGGTTTTGCGCACCTGATTAAAAATCCCGCAGTGCTCAAGGCACTGAATCCCTGGTATGCATACCATTTGCTCGTCGAATATCCGCACGGCTTTTGGATTTTGGGCGCAGTGTTTCTCTGCACCACCGGAGCCGAGGCGCTGTATACCGATCTCGGGCATTGCGGCCTCAAGAATATCCAGGTCAGCTGGATGTTTGTCAAATTTTCACTGCTGCTCAATTATTTCGGGCAGGCTGCATTTTTGCTCACGATTCAGGGGCAGATGCTCGATGCGAGCGGCAAAACCACGGCCGGCCTGACGCCGTTCTATTCGCTGATGCCCGGCTGGTTTCTGCCAGCGGGGATTTTTATCGCCACGGTCGCCGCGGTGATTGCCTCACAGGCAATCATCAGCGGCGCATTCACGCTGATTGCCGAGGCGATTCGCCTGAACCTGTGGCCCAAGGTGCGCATTAAATATCCGTCGAACCTCAAGGGGCAGATTTATGTGCCGAGCGCCAACCGCATTCTGTGGATCGGCTGCATCGCGGTCATCATCTGGTTCCAGCGCGCATCGAACATGGAAGCGGCGTATGGTCTCGCGATCACGTTCGACATGATGATGACCACAACGCTGCTCGCAGTGTTTCTTGCGGCGCGTTCCAAAAACCTCGCCGTGCCGCTCATCGCCTTCTGCGGTTTCCTTAGCATCGAAGTCTCATTTCTGATCGCCAACCTGGAAAAATTTTCGCACGGCGGTTGGGTAACTTTGGTCATCGGTATCGCGCTGTTCCTCATCATGTGGTCGTGGTATGCCGCGCGCAAGATACGCAATCGCCTTGTTGAATTTGTGCATCTTTCTGATTATTTTGACATCCTCCATGAATTGAGCCACGATACCTCGGTGCCCAAGTATGCGACGAATCTCGTCTACCTTACCTCGGCGAACAACCCCGCCGAAATTGAGTGGAAGGTGATCTATTCGCTGTTCTATAAACAACCCAAGCGCGCAGATGTATATTGGCTGGTGCATGTTGACGTTACCGATGAACCCTATACGATGTCTTACAAGGTCGACGTGCTGGTGCCGAACGATGTTATCCGCATTGATTTTAAACTGGGATTTCGTGTCGAACCGCGCATCAACCAATTCTTCCGCAAAGCGGTTTCTGCGCTGGTCGAAGAGGGTATTGTCGACATCACGAGCCGATACGCGTCGCTGCACCAGAAGAATATTCTGGGTGATTTCCGCTTCATTATTTTTGACCGGGTGCTCAGCCATGACAACCAGCTGAATATTTATGAACGTCTCGTGACCACAGTCTATAAAATGCTCAAATTCTCGTGTCCCACCGAAGAAAAGGCCTTCGGGCTCGATACCTCGATTGTCGAGATCGAACGCGTGCCGCTGATTGTCTCAAAACCAAGGGAATTTCAACTGGAACGGCTGACCTGATATTTCGGCATGGCTCAGAGCCATGCCCATCTTCGAATCGCAAATTGCCGCGCAGAGTGCGGATTTCAAAATCAACGCCGAAGCTTACGCCGTGCATCTCAAGGCGTTCGCTGAGCGCGCCCACCGTATAGCGCCCGCGGGGCGGCAGGTTGCCGTTACGCGGCACACCGAACGCGGCAAACTTTTTGCGCGTGATCGCATTGCCGGCCTCTTGGATGTCGGTTCGCCTTTCCTGGAAATCGGCCAGTTTGCCGGCTTAGATCTTTACCCTGGTGAAGATATTCCGGGGGCGGGGGCCATTGCCGGTCTTGGCTTCGTGCATGGCCAGATGGTCGCGGTGCTCGCCAATGATGCCACGGTCAAAGGCGGCACGTATTATCCGATTACTGTTAAAAAACACCTGCGTCTGCAGGAATTTGCGCTCTTAAACCGTTTGCCCTGCGTCTACATGGTCGACAGCGGCGGCGCGTTTCTGCCGATGCAGGACGAAGTGTTTCCCGACCGCGACCATTTTGGCCGCATCTTCTACAATCAGGCGCGCATGTCTGCCGCGGGTATTCCGCAGATTGCGATAGTCATGGGTTCGTGCACCGCGGGTGGTGCCTACGTGCCGGCGATGTGCGACGAAACCATTATCGTTGAAAAGCACGGCACGATCTTTCTCGCCGGGCCGCCGCTGGTCAAGATGGCGACGGGCGAAGAAGTAACTGCCGAAGATCTGGGCGGTGCGCGCCTGCACACGCAGCGTTCGGGAGTTGCCGACCACTATGCGCTCGACGATCTCGATGCGCTCGACAAAGCCCGGCAGATACTCAAAACGTTGAAATCCGGCGAAACCAATTCGATTGCCGCTGCGCGTAGAGAACAATGGAGAGAACCGCTCTATTCAGCCGCCGAGATTTCGGGTATCATACCCGCCGATACACGCAAACCGTTCGAGGTGCGCGAGATTATCGCAAGGCTCGTCGATGGCAGTGAGTTCCACGAGTTCAAAGCCGATTACGGCAAAACACTCGTCTGTGCCTTCGCCGAAATCGGCGGCTTTCGTGTCGGCATTCTTGCCAATAACGGCGTGCTGTTTTCCGAGTCGGCGCTGAAAGGCACGCATTTCATCGAACTCTGCTGCCAGCGCGAAATTCCGCTGCTGTTTTTGCAGAATATCACCGGCTTTATGGTCGGCAAAAAATACGAAGAGGGCGGCATTGCGCGCGATGGCGCCAAGATGGTGAGCGCAGTGTCGAATGCCAATGTGCCGAAATTCACTGTCATCATCGGCGGATCTTATGGCGCAGGAAATTACGGTATGTGCGGCCGCGCCTATTCACCCGATTTGCTGCTGATGTGGCCCAATGCACGCATCTCAGTCATGGGCGGTGAGCAGGCAGCCGGCGTGCTGGCCATCGTGCGCGAACAGGCGGTACAGGCGCAGGCAAAAAAGAGCGGCCAACCGGCAGACAATGAAAAGCTGCAGCAGGAACTCGCCGACATCCGAGCGAAAATCACCGCGCAGTTTGAACGACAGTCGGGTGCGTTCTATTCTTCTGCGCGCCTGTGGGATGACGGTGTGATCGACCCGCGTGATACGCGGAATGCATTGATCATGGGCCTGACCGCCGCATCCACACGGCCGATCGCCCGATTTGCACAGCCGGTGTACCGAATGTGATGGAGCAGGTATTTCAATGGTAATAGAAACACAGTTAAGCGAAGGTGTCTTTCGCATTATTTTCAATCGCCCCGAAAAACACAATGCCTTTGACGCTGCAATGATTGCCGCAGTCAGCGATGCGGTACATACGATTCCTGCGGAGACGCGCGTGGTGCTGTTTTCAGGGAATGGTAAATCGTTCTGCGCGGGGGCCGATGTCGGTTACATGCGCAAACAGGCCGAGTCGAGCGAAGAAGAAAACCGCGAAGATGCGCGCAAGCTCGCACACATGTTCGAAGCCATCTACCTTTTACCGATGCCCACGATTGCGAGCGTGCACGGCAATGTGTTCGGTGGCGGGCTCGGCATTGTCGCCGCCTGCGACATGGCGATTGCAGCCGACGATGCGCGCTACTGTTTTTCCGAAGTGAATCTGGGTATTATTCCGGCAGTGATTTCGCCTTATGTGCTGCGCAAAACCGGCGTCGCGTTTGCAAAACGCTATTTTTTGTCGGGTGAAGTGTTTTCGTCAGCGTCAGCAGCAGCAGCCGGATTGATTTCAGAATCGGTGACTGTGGCCGATCAGGCGGCCTCGCTCGAAAAATTGCTCAAGGCGGTCACGTCTGCAGGGCAGCCGGCACAAAAGAGCGCCAAACGCCTGTTGCATGCATTTGAGAATTTTGAACCGTTCAGCAGAGATCAGCTGATTCACGAACTCGCAAAGCTGCGCTCGTCAGAAGATGCGCAATCACGCATGAAAAAATTTCTGGAAAAAAGTACGCGCACCTGAGGTGGAATTTATGCGATAGGCCGCGCGAAGCGCGGCATATCGCGAAAAAATTACCCAGGTAACTGGAACAATCCTTCTATCGAAAGATAACGCTCGCCTGTGTCATAGTTGAATGTCAGCACGCGTGCGCCTTTTTTGAGCTCGGGCAGTTTTTTCGCCACCGCTGCGAGGGATGCGCCGCTGGAGATGCCGATGAACAGCGCTTCTTCTTTCGCCGCACGCTTCGCGTACTCAAACGCCTCGTCTTTGCTGACCTGGATCACACCGGTGAGCAGATCTTTTTTGAGATTCTTCGGAATAAAGCCCGCACCGATGCCCTGAATCGGGTGTGGCCCGGGTTGTCCGCCGGAAATCACGGGCGACGCAGAAGGTTCAACGGCATATACCTGCAGGTTTGGCCACTTGGCACGCAGCACTTCGGCCACCCCGGTGAGGTGGCCGCCGGTGCCGACGCCGGTAATCACTACGTCGAGGCCTTCAGGGAAGTCGCGTAGAATTTCCTGCGCGGTGGTCTTGCGGTGCACCTCTATGTTGGCTTCGTTTTCAAACTGCTGCGGCATCCAAGCGTTGGGGGTAGCGGCCACGAGTTCGGTGGCTTTTTCGATTGCACCTTTCATGCCTTTTTCACGCGGTGTGAGTTCGAAGCTTGCGCCATAGGCCGCCATGATTGCACGGCGTTCGACCGACATACTTTCGGGCATGACGAGCGTGAGTTTATAGCCTTTCGCCGCGGCGACGAGCGCGAGGCCGATGCCGGTGTTGCCCGAGGTGGGTTCGATGATGACACTGCCGGGTTTGAGTATGCCACGGCGTTCGGCGTCTTCGATCATGGCGAGTGCGATGCGGTCTTTGATGCTGGCGCCCGGGTTCTGGCGTTCGAGTTTCACCCAGACTTCGTGGTCTGAGCCGAACAGGCGGTTGATCTTCAAATGGGGGGTATTACCGATCACTTCGGTCATATTCTTATATTTCATGCACCCCGTTGCCATCGATACATGGTATGGCAAGGATTTAAGGCCGTGAAATTGAGAATTTTTCGCATGGAAGCGTGCTTTATTATTTACGCGTGTGGCCGCCCGGTGCATCGGTGTTCAGCATGCACAGAATAGGTGGCCCAGTTTTTATTTTCCTGCTGCCTTTTCTTCTGCTGCAGGTCGCCTGCCGGCTCGAGCGCCGCGAAGATTTTGATTTTTCGGCCGATCAGCCGCTGCGTTGCGGCATTTTTAAATCCTATTACTTTGTGCGCCAGATATCCGAGGAGGTATATCCTGATCTGGGATTGGTTTTAGCCAACCGCGGCCGTCTCGCGCTGGAGCCGCAGCGCGCTGAAGCGGTGGAAAAGCATGCGCGCCATTGTACCGAACTGTGTGAGGTGCGCAAAGACCAGTTACGCCTGATGCAAGAGGCGATCAAGGCGAAGCTCGCACTGAATGAAATCAAAGGTGATTTGCGTCTGTTGGCAAAAGAAGTGCGTGAATTCGAAGCGGCCAAAGCCGACTGGCTTAAGGAGCATGCAGCGCGTTACCGGGTGGGGCTCGCCGAGCTCACCGAAGGGCAACGCGCGCTTTGGGCTCCAGCCGAATCGTTTCTCAAACGTTTACCGTCGCCGTGAATCGGTTTCTGCAAAATGGGAATCTGGCGTAAAATCAGGGAACTACCGTGGTGGGCTATCAGCCTTTCGCTCGGTATCAACATTATTTCGCTCTTTGCGGCGATTCTGGCAATCAGCTTTTATCGTGACGAAATACCGTTGATCGTTGTCAGCTTTCTTTTTTTGCATATCTTTATCGCGCAGCCGCTGAAAGACTGGCTGATTGCGCGCATGGGAATCGGCACGCGCTATTCCAGCCAGACCACTTTTCAGAATTTTGAAAACCGTGTCTCGCGTATCATGCAGTTGCATGATATCCTCGAGTTTCTCAGTTGGATTATTCGCGCGTGGAAGCTGACGCGCCTGCGTCTTTTGGTATTTGACAGCGAAGATTTTATTTATTACCTCACGAACAATAAGCGCGCACGAAAAATGCGCCTCAAAGATGAGATCTCTGAAGCATTTCGCACGGAGCTTGCCCGTGTGCCAGGCGGTCGCGCGATCAGCACACTGTCTGCGCCGCTCAGAGCTTACATGCAATCGCGCAAGGTGAAATTCATCGTGCCCCTGCTGTTTCGTGAGCGACTCATTGGTCTGATCGGTTTTAACGAAATACTCGAAAAGAACAGGCAACCGCTGCTCGACCATGCCGCGCACCGTATCGGTCTCGCGATTGAGAACGAGCAGCTCGAACGAACGGTGCCGCGCAGCGAGTTTCTCAAGAAGGAATTCAGACTGGCGGAGCGCATTGAGCGCCATTTGAGCGGAGCATCCCAATATAGCACGGGGTTTTTTACAATCCAGAAGCTTGATACTGCATGGGAAAAAAAGCACTTTGCGGCGATTTTCGGCTGCACACCGGGCACGGGTGGCGCTGGAAACAGTTTTGCCATGCTGTTGCGGCTGAGCGTGGCTTCGACGCGCAGCAACGCGCTGCAGCTGTTTTCGACGCAGGGGTATTTTTACGCATTGTGCCGCAGTGAAAATACTCTGAGTGGGCTCGCAGCTGCTATGAACCAGAGCCTGCGCCGGAACGAAAATCGCTCCGTGGTGCTGGAGGGCTTTCTTCTGCATTTGAATGGCCCGCAGCGCCTGGTGGGTATTCTGGCTTTCGGCAGCCACCTCGCTTACCGGGACCAGAACGGCTGGACCTGGATCAAAGAGAGCGCGCCTCTCGGCGACGACGCATTTAACGCCGAAAACCAGCTGCAAATCGCCGGGCAGAAAGAAATTATTCTGAGCATGCGCGAATATCCGTTGTTGTTAATTCATGGGGGACACGTTTGAGCCGTTTTTTCTGGTTCGGCACCTTTGTTGGGCTATTTGCTGTCGTTGTGCTGCAGATGGGCGCAATAGTACGCTACGTAGAACAGTTCAAACCGGCGATTTTGACGACATCGCACGGGCTCGCGCTGATTCCGTTGGTGTTTACGGTACCCGATGGCGCCATTTATCTGCGCCCCTATCAGGCGATGCCCAGCGTCGCGCTGACGAGCCAGCATCTCAAATACGTGCAGGTGCTGCTGCCGATCTATGCGGCGACGTTCTTCTTCTGGTTTACCGGCCTGTTCCTCTACATTTTTTCCCGTGTGCGCAGGCTTGAGCGGGCGTACGTTATCTTCTGCCTGTGTATCGTGGCGTATATGCTGCTCTTCGTGGATTTTTTCACGCTTCACTACTCGGGGAATTTTTTTCTTTCTTATAACGTGCTCATTATCGCACCTTTTTTGTACCTCTACCGCAGCGTCTATTCGCTGAGCACGCAGGGTGGCATTTACGTGGCAATCATTCTCGCCGGTCTCGCCGTATTTTTTGCTTTTCCCGTGCGCTCGGCCGAAGACGAACTCGCGTTTATCAAGCTTCTGGGTGGCATCTTCTCCGTCATTTTCGTTTACTGCGCATATCTTTTCGGCCGCTCAGAGCGCAGCCGCGAACCGGGAATGAGCCGGCTGCGCTTGTGGGCCAACAGGATATTCAATCTTTCGCTGATTTTTGCCGTCGCGCTGCCGCCGGCGTTCTTCTTCATGTTGTATTACGCGCCGGTCAAGGTTGACGTGAATTATAATGCGCTGTTCTTTATGCCGGCTTTTTTTCCGATTATTTTTCTGACGCTCTCATTGCGCTGGGGGCTCGTGACCTTTCATGTGCCGATCAGCCTGGTCGCAGTGCGTTTCCTGTATTTCGCCTTTTTCGGATTTCTCTATTGGTTCACCATTGGCTTTAGCCTGGGTGAACTCTACCAGAATGAGACGACACGGCTGGGCCACGTGCTGATTCTGGGCTTTTTTCTCCTGCTGATTGATCCAATGCGCACCGCGCTGTTGACTTCGCTCGACCAGTACACCAGCGCGCGGCGCAAGATTCTCGATTCTTTTTTGCTGCAGAGCACGCAACAGATTGCAAATCCGGGGCGCGTGAATCACTTCATCGACCGGTTGGCACAGTCACTGAGTGATGGACTTGGTTGCTATTGGTCGCGCGTGATCATGGACCGCGACCTGTTTTCCAACTGGGATAACGACAGCGAAAAAATCGTCTATCTGCCTTCCGATGATCCGTTCTGGGTGCAGGCAAAGACCTGGGTGCGACCGGGAAAGTATCCGGTGCTGACTCGTGCCTTTGTCGGGCCGGTGCGCGACTTTCTCCAGGGTCGTGGCGCTTACATGGTGATCTGCATGGACAAATTCCAGGCCGGTATCATGATTTCGGAACGGCGGGATAATATGCCATTCTATACGGAAGACGTGCGTTTTCTGCGGCAGGTGGCACGCGAGGCGGAGATTCTCATCCAGAATTACCTGTTTCTGATCGAAAGCGTCAAACTCAAGCGGCGCGAGCGTGAGCTGGCGTATAATGCGAACATCCAGAAAAAAATCATTCCCGGCTTCAGGCAATTTCCGCATTTTTCTTTCTGGTCTTACAGCCATGCTTATGAGAGCGTCACCGGCGACTATATTGATCTGCTCGAAATCTCAGCGGATACATTTGTCGTGCTTCTGGGTGACGTCAGTGGGCACGGTATATCGAGCGGTTATCTCGTGGCGTTTGCGCGTGCGTACCTGCGCGGTGCGCTGATCGAAAAGCGCGAGAATCTGTCGGCTGCTTTCGGGGCTCTCAACGAGTATCTGGCCGAAAATTACCGCGGTAATGAATTCATCACTCTCTTTGGTCTGCAGATGCAGTTTCAGCCTGAGGGCGTCAAACTCAGCTATATCAACGCAGGCCAGCATCCGGCACTGATTCATCAGGGCGAAGGATTGATAAAACTGGAAGAAAGCCAGCGTCTGCTGGGCGTCACCACGAACGATTATAAAGAATCGAACATCGAATTTGACAGCCGGCCGCTGCGCATCATACTCTATTCAGACGGCGCTTTCGACGTGTTCAATAAATCCGGCAAACTCCTCGGGCAGAAGAAATTTTTCGATTGGGTCACGTCGACGCTCGACAAACCGGCACCCGAACAACTGGCCTTTCTGCGCCAGCGGATTGAAAGTTATACAGGGTCAGGGGAAGAGAGCGACGACCTCGCGCTGATTATCATTCAAATTGGGTAAGGACTTATCTGCAATGGCCGCGCCAGCAGCCATTGCAGATAAGTTTACTCGGTTTTCTTTTCGGCGCGGTTGTAGCGCACGATGCGCACGCTGTTGCGCTGCAGCTCGAGCGCAGCGGTCAATACGGTACCATAATTGGTGCGGCCTGCGGATTCTGAGAGTCTTTCATAGGAGATATCTTTCGGCAGGTTCTTCGCTTGTGCCAGCGCGCCTTGTGCACCTTTGTCGAGCTGCGCGTAAGCGTTGCCCTGTGGCAGTGCCGCGGCAGTGTTGCGCTTGCTGACGGCAAAAAAGTAAGTAAAACCGCCGGCCTCAACCGGCCCGATGACCTGACCTACCGGGGCTGACAGGCGTTGCTTCACGAATACATCCGATTGCGAAAGCGGCGAGAGCGTCACCTGAGCGAAGTCTTTACCTTTTTTGCTGTCGAGATCGGTTGCGATACCCGCATCTTCAATGTTGACAACTTTGCCGCCAGAGAGAGCTGCAACCGGTTCAATACCTGCTTTGGCCGCTTTCGATAAAGACTCTGTGAATTCCTTTTCGAGCACCGCCTTTTTTTCATTGAACAGCGTCGCTTTGATGGTTTCCCGTTTCGGCGCGTCGAGCACCGACTTCGGGTCTTTACTCAAAAATTCGATTTTGAATTTGTTCTGGATATCCGCTTCAGATGCGTTGAATTTTGCGCGTAATTGTTTGTCGCGTGTTGCCTGATCGATTGCGACAATGCGGTATGAGTTCTGTGTGGCGGCAAAGCGCGCCTCGTCGAGCACGGCAAAGTCCGAGGCAAAAGAGGCACCCTGCAGGCTTTCGTACGCCTTTGCCGGGCCGTAGTCGCGCAGCATGCTCTGCCCGACCGAATCGAGTGTCAGGCGGCGCTGGCCTAAAAATTCATTCAGGCGTTCTTTATCGAGCTTGCCGTTGATGATATATTCGCCGAACTGCTTTTTATAGAAATTGGCGAGAATGCGTGGCTCGCTTGAACTGGTCGGTACAAAACCCGCGCGGTTCATCATCTGCGTGAACAATTTGCGGTCGATCGCTTCGTCGAGTGCGCGGCCCCGCGTCATTTCTTCGAGCATTTTGCGCGTTTTGTCATCGACATTCTTCATGTTCTGCATCATGCGCTCTTCCATACGCTTTTGGTACTCAGAAACTTCGCCTTTGGTCAGATATTCGCTGCCAACTTTGGCGGCGTTGTAGGCGTCGATGCGCGAGCTGGTGCCGATGACGTCGGGCATACCGAATGAGATAACGATGACGGCAAAAATGAACATTAAGAACAGCCAGGTGCCGATCTTGATAATTTTTTCGCGCAGAGTGACTTCTGATTGAGACATTCGCCAAATTGGATTTTTGATTTACCCCAGCAAACTGAATTCAGCGCCTGCCCACAGGCCCATGAACGAATATATCACGCGCATTGCCGATAACGCCCTCGAAGTATCGCAGATTCTGCGGCAGACATCTACCCAGAAGAAAAATGCGGTTTTGGCCGAATTGGCCCGCCTTTTAAACGAAAATCGCACAGATCTTAAGGCCGAAAACGCCCGCGACATTGCCTATGCGCGCGAAATTGGCCTCGAAGCGAGTCTTATCGATCGCCTGAATCTGACCGACAAAACCATTGATTCGATGGCGCAGGCCACGCTCGCTATCGCCGCTTTTCCCGATCCGGTCGGTGAGGTGGTCGAGGGGCATACGCTCAAAAGCGGTGTGCGGCTGACCAAAGAACGCACTCCGCTGGGGGTCGTTGCGCTGATCTATGAATCGCGCCCGAATGTCACAATTGATGTAGGCGCGCTCTGTCTCAAGTCAGGCAATGCCGCCATTTTGCGCGGTGGTAAAGAAGCGATACACAGCAATGTGATGCTGACGAAACTATTTCAGGATGCGCTGAAGTCGCAGGGGTTGCCTGCCGAAGCCGTGCAACTGATCGAGCAAACCGACCGTTCACTGATTGTTGATCTGGTCAAATGCACCCGCCAGATCGATCTTGTTGTGCCACGCGGGGGAGAAGCACTGATAAAATTCGTCACAGAGAACAGCCTGATTCCTGTGGTGAAGCACGACAAGGGTGTGTGCAATATTTATGTCGAAAAAGACGCGGCATTCGAGATGGCGCGCGATATTGTGGTCAATGCCAAAGCGCAGCGCCCCGGCGTGTGCAATTCGGCGGAGTGTCTGCTCATCCACAAGCAATGGCCGCATACCGCAGACCTTTTGCGCGCTTTGCAGGCCAAAGGTATCACGCTGCACAGCGATCAGCAGGGTATATCCGATTTTAAGTCACTCGGCATTCAGATCGAAGCATTTCTCAACGACCTCGGCTTCGGGCATGAATACCTGAGTCTCAATATGGGCGTGCGTCTGGTCGGTGATATCGACGGCGCAGTACGGCATATTCTGGCATACGGTTCTAAGCACTCAGAGGCGATCATCACGGAAAACTATGCATTGGCGCAGCAGTTCATCGATGCGCTCGATTCCGCCGCCGTGTTTGTCAATTGTTCGACCCGTTTTAACGAC
>Ga0138256_10001358_pt1 | contig 26438 bp, 19 predicted proteins | sample KNB2016incub_MG_FD_105486 | JGI IMG/M metagenome (GOLD analysis project Ga0138256, IMG submission 105486) | Active sludge microbial communities from wastewater in Klosterneuburg, Austria - KNB2014incub_MG | ecosystem: Engineered > WWTP > Activated sludge > Unclassified | place: Austria...
TCAGGAACGATGGTTGAACGGCGCCTTCATCCCTCGCCTGCCAGCGACCCTGGAAGAGCTTGACCTCCTGCTCTTGACCGTCGCCACCGCGCGGCAGGTGCACCCGGACGGCATTCACTTCCAAGGCATGCGCTACCTGGACCTGACACTGGCGGCGTACGTGGGGGAGGCCGTGACCATTCGCTACGATCCTCGCGATCTGGCCGAGGTGCGCGTGTTTCACCAGGACCGCTTCCTGTGCCGGGCCGTCTGTGCGGAACTGGCCGGCGAGACGATCTCGCTCAAGGACCTCATCCGTGCCCGACGGCAACGGCGCCGCGAACTGAAAGGCACCCTTGCTGAGCGAGAGCGGCACGTGGCTGTGTTCATCCAGAGCCCCAAACCCCTACCGGTGGAGAGAATCGAGGACGAGCCACCGTCGCCCGACGCCCCGCATCGATTGAAGCGCTACGTGGATGACTGACGTGGAGTCGGGCTTCGTCACCACCAAGGAGCACCGCCGCTTCGTGGAGTTCTGCGAGGCCTGCCGGCGGCACCGATACATCGGCCTCTGCTACGGCCCTCCCGGTGTGGGCAAGACCCTTTCCGCTCGGACGTACGCCCGCTGGGACGTGTTGGAGCCCTTCCTGTCGCGCTACGTGCTCGGCGATGAGCCGCCAGCGGGAGTCGATGACTGCTTCACCGTCTTCTACACCCCCGAGGTCGCCAACTCACCGCGGTCGGTCGATCGCGGCCTTGGATTGCTCCTCCTCCGGCTTCCTCTGTGCCTCTCCGAAACCAAGACCGGCGAGTTGTATCCGACCGCCACGGAGCTGGCCGCTAGAGTGCAGCTGGTGATCGTTGATGAAGCTGACCGGCTCAAGATGGCGAGCCTGGAGCACCTGCGGGACACCTACGATCGGGGTCGCTTTGGCATGATACTGATCGGGATGCCGGGGATGGAGAAGCGTCTGGCCCGCTACGCTCAGCTGTACTCGCGCGTGGGGTTCGTTCATGCCTACCGACCGCTCGGCGCCGAGGAGGTCGGCTTCGTACTTGGACGCCATTGGCAGCAGTTGGGGTTGAATGTCTCGGCCGAGGACTTCACCGACGCCGAGGCGTTGGCGGCGGTGGTACGCATCACCGGGGGCAACTTCCGACTGATCCACCGGCTGCTCGCCCAGGTTCAACGCATCCTGGAGATCAACGAGCTGAAGACGGTCACCCGAGAGGTTGTCGAAGCGGCCCGGGAGGGGCTGGTCATCGGGCCGGTGTGAGACCGGCCGGCAGCCGCGGCCGACAGATACCGCGGCAGGAACGGCGACAGATACCGACGAAGATCACACCAGCCGTTGCTCCTTGACAACGGGTAAAGTAAGTCAGTAAGTTTACTAGAGTTAGCAATTGTCTCGGCCGGCTGACTTCTCAGATGGCATAGGGGATCGCACGGACACACATATGTTAATTGGCTACGCTCGGGTCTCGACCGAGGACCAGAATCTGGTTCTCCAGGTCGATGCTATTGCCAAGGCAGGGTGTGATCGGATCTTTGAAGACCGGATTAGCGGTTCGGTGGCGCAGCGACCAGGGCTCACAGAGGCGATCGGCTTTGTCCGCAAGGGCGACACGCTGGTCGTGTGGCGTCTGGATCGTTTGGGGCGCTCGCTCAAGAACCTCATCGAGGTGGTCGGCCAGCTCGAGGAGCGAGAGATCGGACTCAAAAGCCTGAAGGAGGCCATTGACACTACGACCAGCGCGGGTCGCCTCGTGTTTCAGATCTTCGGAGCGCTGGCTGAGTTCGAGCGCAATTTGATCCGGGAACGGACAATGGCCGGCCTAGCGGCCGCTCGTGCTCGAGGTCGGCAGAGTGGGCGTCCGATGAAGCTGGACGAAGCCCAGATGCAGCTCCTCTATCAACTGTACGACGAGCGAAAGTGGCCAATCGCGGAGATCTGCCGACTGATGGGGATCGCGAAGCCTACGTTGTACGAGTATCTGCGCCGGCGAGCCTGATCGAGGTGCGGTGCCACGTGGTAAACGGGGACGATGCTCGCCGACAGTGCGTCTTCTCGGGCAATCGGACTCAATCATTCCGATCGCGGCTCACCTGAAGCACTCGCGGCGGTGGTATGGGTTCCGGAGTTCCGGCGTTATTCAATAGGGCGGGGGAGAGGTCTGACATCGAGGTCGCTGCCGACGCCCCAGTTGCCGCGCGGAGCCGTACATACCGATGCGTCGGACGGAAGGGCGGCCTTCGAAGATCACTTCCGCCCAGGTTTGGGCCGCGCGCGTGACCATTTGCGCGTCAGGTCACTTGAACACGGGCGAAGTCAAGCGCCTCTCGGCTCTGCAACGGACCGAAGTGTTCCCGAGGCGATCCTTTGGGGTGGCGTGTCTGGATTGTCCGTCGATAGGACACGTGCGTCTATCGTTACGGATTCCCCATGGTGTCATCTGATTCATACGGGCACGCTTGTCGGCAACACAGCCGGCGCACCGAAGTGGAGATCGCCATGGCTCGCTCTCTGTCGACCTCCAGATGTCGGATCGTCGCAGTCGTGCTGGCCCTTGGATGGGCGCATGGGAGCACTGCGCCTTCCGTGCACGTCGTTGCATCGGACCCGCTCGCCGCCCGCGACATGGCTGCCGGCGACACGACGTGGCGCGAAGTCAGCCGGGTTGGTGGCGTTATCCGTGCCGTCGCCGCCGAAGACGATCGCGCGTACATCGTGCTAGGACCGCGCGTGCTCGTTCTGGATGCGAAGGCGCCCGGCTCGCTGACGCTGCTCGGCGCGTCGCCGGCACTGGCCGACGCGCCGCAGGTGCTCGCGCCGGACGGTGACCGCCTTCACGCGGCGATCGATGGCGTCGGGCTCGTGACACTGGACGTGCGCGATCCGAGCGCCATCAAGGTTGCGTCGATCGCTCCGATGCCTGGCCGCTGGACGGCGCTCGTGCGGTCGGGCACCCGCCTGGCGGCGATCGTCGACCGCGCCCTCGTGATCTTCGACGGCAGCACGTCGCCGCCGATCGAGATCGGGCGGGCGGAGGCGAGCGCGCTCTTTGACTACGTTCCGCTGGACATCGCCTGGGCCGGTGACTTCCTGGCGCTCTCCGCGTCCGGGGGGCGCGGCAAGCGCGGCGGCTTCGGCGTGGTCGACGTGTCCGTGCCGTCGAAGCCGGAGCTGCGCGGCTGGGTCGAGGATGAGAACCCGGACGTGATCGGGGCGCGCCCGGGCCGCCTCGCGGTGACGATGATCGTCGAGGGCGTTACGGCCTCAGGCGAGCCCAAGACCGAGTGGGTTCTGGCGTCCTACCACGTCGCGGCGGATGGTGACCTGCTGCCGCTCGGACGCGTCGTGCTGGACCATTTCGGCGGGCCGGTCGATGTCGTCTTCGACGGCGACGTCGCCTTCGCTGGCGTCACGCTAGCCAACTTCGTCGTCGCCGTCAGCGCCCCCGGCGACCGACCCCCGACCGTCGTGTCGCACTGGTCAGCGAACCGAGCTGGCCTTAGACCCGGCGTCGGCGTCGTCAGCGGCCTTGCGGCGGCGGCCGGGCGGGTCTACGTGCCAAGGACCGCCGAGCTCGGGCGCGACGGCGTTTGTCCGGGGCCCGGACTGATCGCGCTCGCACTGGGGCCGTCGGGCGAGCTTGCCGCGGAATCCGAGTGGTCAACCACCGACACCGGCACGGCGACCGCCGTTGCGATCGACGGCACGACGGCGTTCGTCGCCAACCCGGGGTGCGGGTTGCGGGTGTATGACGTCTCGCAGCCTGGGGTCCCCCAGATTCGTGACGCCTGGTGGGCCGGACGCGGCGTGGGCATCGGCGATTGGTCGGGTTTCTCCAGCCCAAACACGCTCATCTTGGACAGCGGTCGGCTTTATGCAAGCGACGCCGGACTCATCGGCGGCATGAACACGGTGCGGATCTTCGACGCGCGATCCCTTCCGCTTGTGCAACTTGGCGCGATCGACCTACCGGGAGCCGTGGCGGTGGCCGTGCGCGGAACGACGATGGTCGTTGTCGGCTCCGCACAGGATTTGAACGGTGGACCGTCGAAGGAGTGGCTGCGCGTGTACGATGTCGGCGATCCGGAAGGGCCGATCGAGACGGGCCGGATCGACGACGAGTTGGACGCAGTGCGCGACATTGCCCCATTTGCCGACGGTTTGTTTATCGCTGCGACAGGCAGGAACTATCACGTCGTGGAAGTGCGCCGCCCCGGCGAGCCGCTGATCGCGACGCTCCTGCCGACGAACGGGAGGCCGCGCCGCCTTGCGGCTATTGCGAACGGCGACTTCGTCTCCGCCCTGGGCACGCCGAGCGGCGAATCGCCGATCCCGTTCGGACTGCTCGATGTCCTGGCCGCCACCGAGCGGACACTCCTCGCCAAGAGCCGCGTCGTCGAGCCCGTCCCGTATCGCAACTACGCCAGTTGCCATCGCTGGGGCCTTGCCGTGGACGGCGACCGCGCGTACGTCGCCCCGATGAACGGTATCGTGTACGAGGTGGACGTCAGCGATCCGAACGCCGCCCAGCTGGCCGCGACGCTGCGGACGGGCGGTGGCGCGTGCGACGTGGCGATCTCGGGCGATTTGATGGCGGTGGCGGACGGTGACGCGGGGCTGGCGTTGTTCCGCCGGGACGGAGGCGGCGGTGGCGGCGGGGTGCGGGGCGGGCGCGTGTTTCTGCCCTTGGCGTGGCGCCGACGGATGCCGGGGCCATAGAGCCTCTCTGAGAAGTGGTCACGCGGGCGCGAGTCGGCGGAGAATGAGGCGGGTAATGGCGACAGGATGAGAGGTCTCGCTGGTTGACGCCAGGTCTTTTGGTCCTTGGCCATGCCGGCGATGCGTGGAGAGCCATGCGTCACAGGGAGAGCAATCATGACTAAACGGCCGAAAGCGCTATTCTGGTTAATCTTCGTACCGACGACAATTCTGCTTCTTGATCCTATCCGAACGTCAATGGCTGCAGAAGTGAGCCAATGCAGCATCGTGCTCTATGACAATATTGTCAGCTGCGTGACCGCGCCGGATGTCCAGATTTCGATTGAAATTGCCAGCGCGGCGGGCGAACAGCGTGGGGCCGGAACTGGATGGTCGGACCGACGTACAGGACAGTTCTCAATACCCCTCGGAAGCGAGGACGGCCTCGCCAGGACCGTTATCCAACCAGGCGATGAGCTGCGTATAGCGACCGACGATTCCGTTGGTGTCACCCTTCACATACCCGAACTCTACGTAAATGTGAGCACGGATGGCACGATCCTCGTTGGGCAAGGCGAAAAAGATTCCGCACTATCATTCATGCGCGGACGGATTACCCTGGACTCTGCGGAGCTATCACCGATCGCTGTCGCGCCAGACGGACGTTTTGAGGTCCCATTGAATCCGGCACTAATGCCAGGCGACGTCGGGTTTGTTCGACAGCAACAGCCCGGATTGGGGGATGTGTACGCGATTGTCGCTGCGCCGACGTTTCGCCTTCTTATGAATCCACCGCGGCTGGTGGGCACGGTGTCGCCAGGCACGTCGATGACACTGAACATGGACCACGCTGGGATCGCTCGGAGTAGTGGGTTGACTGTTACGAACGAGTCGACTGGGACACCGGGCGCCTTCGTTCTTCTACTAGGCGAGCTTGATGCAGGAACCCGGGTCGACCTCATGGTTCATGGTCCAGGCAGCGAGGTTATTGAACTACCACTTGGATCACTGCCTTCGCTGTGGGTGGCGGTTGACCGCGCCCAGTCAATGATTTATGGCATCGCCCCCCCAGGGCAACGAGTGCGTGTTCGCGCCGGCCCACTCTCGGTACTGCGCCGAGGCGTCGCACCGATCGATCAGACCGTTGAGGCTGCTACCGATGGTGCCTTTACGGTCGATGGTTCTGCGGCATCTGCGCCGATCGGGGGTGGGTGGTTCGCGGATGTGTCGTACGAGCTCAATCAGCCGGTGGAGATCGCCGCAAGGTATGTGCTTCCGATCGTTCGCGCAGAGGTATACGGTTCGAGCATAAGCGGTAATGTGGATCCGGAAAGCCCGATCACCGTAACACTGCGAGGAGCTGGGGGCGAGCGTAAAGCACAGATGCGCTCCAAGACCGGCGTCGATGGCGCGTTCAGTACGCAGCTGGTCGGGCTCGGGCTGGCACGTGCCGCAGAGATCGAACCGCAGGACGTGATTGTGATCGACAGTGGGACGGGCGGAGATCCAATGGAGATCCGAGTACCCAAAGTGTCGGCTATAACCGATCGAGAGCACGGACAGATCAATGGCCGGGCCGAGCCGGGAGCTCTGATAGAAGTGTTCATCACCGGGGCTAAGGCACCATTGATGCAAGCGAGGGTGGGGGTAGATGGTGTCTATCAGGTTGCCGCGCCGGGGATCACGTGGGGCAGCTCGGGGGTTGTTCGAATAACGATGAGCAATGACCGTGTGTTCGATATTCGTTGGGCCGTGCTTCATATTGAGGTCGATCTCGATCTACCGGTGATGACAATCTCGGGCACAGGGCTCCCTGGTCGAGCCGTGACCGTTGATGTCATTGGTAGCGACGGGCGACGGGTGACTGACCTGCGCGAGGATCTAGCGGCCCTCGGCAGGGGAGATATTAAGTGGTTGCTGCCGATACTCGACAAGGCAGGGCTGGCAACCCGTCTTCAGCCCGGCGATACGGTCGATGTCAGCGTAGGCGATGAAGCCCGACGCTTCACTATTCCGACGTTCGATCTCAGGCCGGATATGGCAAGCAACACGGTCGCAGGGCGAGCGCGCCCGCATTCCGTAGTCAACCTTGCTGTCCATCGTCCTGATCTCGGAATGCAGCCCATATTTTCTGAAGATATCATCGTAACCGCCGATGCCAACGGGGAGTTTTTCGCGGCACTTCCGGATGCGTTTCGGCTCGGTCATAATGATAGGATCCTCGGCACAACCGAGGCGGACGATGGTGTGTCGCTGCGGCGCAGCACCGTGATCCCGGGCGTCATAGTCAACCTTACGACGTCGACGCTTCGAGGTGGTCTCGACCATGAAGGCGAGTACACGATACAGCTCCTGCGGCAGGGGCACAACGTCGTGCTTGGGGACGACACGTTCAGCGTTGATTCCGAAGGTCGATTTATGTTTGAAGTCCGCAACGCTAACAATGCCCCAGAGACGTTGTCTCGTGGAGACATCGTGCGAATAAGCGACCAGGATAAAGGGGATGAGGCGCTGGTGGTAACCATACCTTCGGTATCAGCGATTGTCGACTGGGCCACGGGCTCGGTGACGGGGCTCGCCCCCCTGGACCATGATGTGTGGATCGTTGCATCGCCCGCGCAGTTCCGCGGGTTCGACGTCGAGCACGCTCAGGGCAGTCTGCATCCGAGTCGGTCGTCCGGCGGGGGGTTCGCGGGGCAACTGGTCGATTTCGAAGACGGGCTTGGTGCGCGGACGGGCATCGAGGCGAGGCCGGGTGTACGGCTGGAGGTGCGATCGCAACAACCTGACGGCATGCAGTTCGTGCACGAGATGGCCGTGCCGATCGTCAGCGCGGCGGTGGGTGGCGGGGCGATTTGCGCTCTCGGCGACCCAGGTGCCGAGGTGGCGCTCTCCCTGCGTGCAGTGGACGGAACCATTATTTCAGAATTGGCAAGTGGTCACTTAGGGTCGAACGGGCGCTACAGCACCGGTTGGTTGGACTCAAGGGGAACGAGCAAGATTGCGCACGCCGGTGACCGCGTGGTTGGTCATATAGGGGACAGCGAGATTGACTTTGCCCTTGGCGCTCTGACGCTGTCACCGATATGGGACGCGGGTATCCCGGCAGGGCGAGCGCTCGATGCGTCGCGCGTCGTTGGAACGGCTAAGCCCGGAAGCAAGTACTTCGTATCGCTGGCGGACAGTCAGGATGATGAGTGCTTCGCCGGGCTTGATTCGAACCACTTCTATACGTACGGGCGGACCGATACCGCTGGACGGTTTTCGGCGGCTACCGAATCGGTCGACGTGGGTATGGGAGTCGAGGTGGCGCAGTATGCGGCCTCGGGTCACCGATACTATCGGCGCATGAATCGGCTGATGGTTCGTGCCCAGATAGGCAGTCGGCAGATTGAGTTGCGTGCAGCGCCAGACATCGCGGTTGAGATCGAATGGACACGCGATACGACTGTCATCGGACGATTCCAGGGCATGACGGATGGTTTTGGTATGCTTGCGGCGACGCTAGCGGCGCCGCAAGCGGGGGTGAGTGTGTTATTGGCGGGCGACCAGGTCGCGATCACGTCGGCCGGCGAGCACACTGCCTTGGTCGTCGAACCTCTTGACATCGACGATCAAGGTCCTGTAGGACTTCTCGGAACAGCGCCGTCTGGCCGTGCGGTTCGTGTGGATATAACGCTCAGAGACGGGCGGACGCTGCGCTTCAATATCCCAGCTGACGAGCGAGGCCGCTTCAGTCTTACGCCTGCGGATCTACCGTCGCGCCGGGACTGGCAGCTAGTCGACGTGAAGGCAATCGAAGCTGCGATCACGGTCATACAGGGGCATGAGGTGTTCCTGCGGCTGGGCGACAAGACCGTTCTACCAGACGAGCGGAAGTTGCGGGTGTGGCTTCCCATAATGCTACGACGATGGAGTGGGTCACCGCGCTGAGCTGCTGAAAACGGAGGAGCGCTTATGGACCTTCCAGAGCGTCGAAGGCATGCCCCCAACGAACAACCTGGCAGAGCGGTGTCTCCGCCGGGCCGTGATCTGGCGCAAGAAGAGCTTCGGCACGGACTCGGAGCGGGGGAGCCGATTCGTCGAGCGGATCCTCTCGGTATCACGACGCTACAGCTCCAGCAGCGTGACGTCGTCGCGTTCCTCCTCCATGCCCGCCAAGCGGCCGTAGCTCACGACGCCCCGCTGTCGGTCACTCCCGGCACGTGAACGGTTTCAGCTGTTCGCCGCATCAAGAAGACACGCCGGTGCCCCATCGGCCGCACAAGTATGGAGCGAATTGATGTCGGACTTACCGTTGGAAGGCCCACCAAACGAGAGCGATCCGAAGGTGAATGGATCGCCGCACGATGTGCCAGAGGCAAGCCGGCTCCCGAGCGGCCGCCGCTGGCTCCATATCGGCTCGGTCGTCATCCTGGCAGCACTGATCGCCGGCCTGGTGTGGGGCACGAGAGGCAGAAGCTCTGTCCCGACGACCGCCACCGAAGGCGAGTCTGCGCCGACCACTTGGACCTTGTCCGAGGTGGTTACAGACGAGGTTTTGACGGTTCAGGGACTAGGCACGTTGCCCTCGCTTGACGTATTGCAGCACTGGGGACTGGGCGAAGGTCAGCCGATGGTGGACGATGTATCCAGGGGCCTTGCGGTGTCCATCCGAGGCAACGACAGCTTTCAGTTGATCCGGTTAGGCGATGACCAACCGCCGGTCGAGGTCGGTGGGGCTCCCGCGCAAGACATGCACACAGCGCGGCTGAGCGCCGATGGCCGGCGTGTCGTCACGTTAGGATCGGGCGGCTGGAGCGGCAAAGGCGCGTTCCTCCCGGGGCGCGCCGCGATCTACGACAGTGAAGACGCCAGTCACCCGACCAAAGTGGGGGAAATCGTCCTGGAGACGGACGACCAGACCTTCTGCCCGTGGGGTGACTACATGCTAATGGGCGAAGCACGCTGGGATCCGACGCCCCACGCCGGCAGCCTGCGCGTCATCCGGCTCATGGGTCCCGACGCCGGGAAGGAAGTCGGGCGGCTGGAAGGCGAGACGATGCGGGTCGCAGTCGACGGCGATCGGGCCTACACCATCCGCAGCTGCGGGGGACGAGCCCAGCCGACACCATCGGCCGAGGCAGTGCCGGACGGCATGCCGGGGTCGGGAATGCCGATGTTGCCGCCACCGATGATGATGGAGTCCAGCCCGGCCTTCCCTCCCTGTTTAGCCGTCGTCGACCTGAGCGACCCGAGCCGACCGGACTTGATCGCCGAGCTTGAGCTGCCTTGGACCTTGTATCCCTTCGGCTTCGCAGCGTACGGCGGCTACGTTTACATGGCGACGAACAGGGAAGGGATCCTCGTCGCCGATGCTCGCGGACTGGGCGCGCCGGTGCTCCTCGCCGCACGAATCGCCAAGGACATGAAGGATCCGATGGTGATCGACTCCGGCGGGTTCCTGGGCCTCGCGGTCAACGGGTCCGTGCTGTACTTCGGCAACCACACGACGCTCGCCGCATTCGACCTGAGCAAGCCAGCGGCGCCCGAACCTGTGGCGGTCGTCGAGCTAGGCGAGGGAGATTTCATCGACCGCATGATTTTGTCCGACAACCGCCTGTACGTGTCTACGGGCGATGTGCTGGGCTCGCAGCAGTTCGGACTGTGGATCATCGAAGCGCCCGGTGATCCGGCGAACCTGCGGCGGTTGGCGGCGGCGCAGTAGGCCCACGCCGGAGAGCCAGCTGCCGGGCTTCGGTGGGCCGGGCCGCTGGCGTCGACGGACCGTCAGCGGCCCAATAGGCACGCTGAGTGCCCGAGGGCATGGCGCGTGGGCGCGAAGATAAGGATTGTAGGACCGGGCCTTTATTGGGGCTCGGTGAAGCGACCCTCATGCGCCCGGCGGGCGATTGCGAATCGTCTCGGCCCGTTCAAGCGCCGCCAGCGTCTTGTCGACCGTGAGCAAGCCGGTCGTCTCGATCTTCGAGAGCGCTCCGTCGCCGCCGATCGCGATCGCTACCGCCGCCATCGACACGTTGTCCGAAGCCTTCCACAGGGTATAGCCGTCGTACTCGCCGAACGCGCACGTCATGGCAGGGGCGGGCCTCGGCTGACTCGCGGCACACCGTCGTCTAGAATACGTTGCCCCCTCGGCGGCGCGGAGCATGGAGGCGCTTCTTGACACGGGCTGGAGCACCGAAGGCGAGGCCAAAGTCTCTCTTGGAACGGAGGCGCGAGCTGCAGACCGCTGCAACCGTCCTGACGGGCGCACTCAATCGGTTCCTTGCGGGGGAACGCGAACAGAATGTTGTGCTGTCCGGGCAACTGAGATCTCTGCTCAATCGTCACGGCAACAAGCCGCTACTTCTATCCGTCGCCGACAATCTGGGCTTTGCCCTTCCTTGCTTCGGGCCATGTGTGGATTCCGAGAGCATCTCCGCCACCCCCCTTGTAGACGGGGAGCGCAAGATGTCGTCGTTGCCCATCCGGAGCTTTGTGTCGATTCGCCTCAATGGGCTATGCGACGGCGAGACCACCTTTGGCGCTTGGATCGAAACTGCATTCTTTCATGACTCATCCCATCCCAAGAAGTACACATTCGGCGACATGATCTTCTCGCACGCGAACCAGATGGGTGGAGCTCACTACTCCGATAGGGTCACACTCTTCGAGCATTCATTCTCCAGAGTGTCCATGGGCGGCTCTCCCAGACTGTCGCTGATGGACATGCTCTTGGTGGACGCGTCCCGAGTGGCGACTCACTTCGCGACACGCGTATGTGAGGAGTGCGATCTGCGTGCCTACGCCCTGCTCGAAGACTCGCTTCGCTGAGCGCGCTTCATCCGGTAGCTTTAACCCTTGCCCCTCGAACATTCGTTCGCCTATCCTTCCGCCCCATGCGCTCCTACGACCCGCCCCTCCCCATCCGCGATCGCGTCGCCGCCGACGGCGCGCCCCACTCGTTCGTGCTGGACGGCGTGATGTATGTCGTCGACACGATCGAGGAGGTCCGCGCGCCGAACCTCGACTGGTGGACGGCGGCGCCGGCGAACCGGACGTACTACCTGGTCATCACGAATAAGGGGATGGTCGCGGAGATCGTGCGGGATGAGACGACCGGGACGTGGGGAATCGCACGGCGGCTGGACTGATCGCATCGCCGACGTCCCTGGGGGAGCTATACGGACGCAGGAGGCAGAGCTGCAAAGTAGTCCTTGAGTTCGATCATTCCCTTGCAGTAGTGGACCATCATCCTCAGGTAGTTGAGGACCAAGTCGCGCTCGACCTGCTTGCCTGTCGGGTGCCCGGCCTCGTTGCGGTTGATTCGAACTACGGTTTGGAAACCTGACATCCACTGGGCGAAGCTCTCGTTAATTGCCCTCGGTAGTTCCCCGCGGTTCTGCATGACAACGTTGTTGAACTTCTCCATCTTCCCGACGGCGTGGCGCTCGGCGTTCGCCGACTTCACGCGGACCTTCCATTGGTCCGAGGCCACCGCTGCATCGAGCACCAGCAGGAAGACGTGCTCGGCCGCGCATCCGAGCATGACCACGGACGACATCGTACATCCGGCCGTGAACGCGCGCATTGCCTCCGTGAGGTACAGCAGCGTGATCTGGTGCAACCCCGGAACCTCGCGCTGCAGGACGGCGGCATATGTCACCACGTCGTGGAACGAATACGAGTGTTCTCCGTCGAGCAGGCTCCTTCCGAAGCGAGTAATGTGAAACCACGGAAACTCGAGGTTGCTTCTGTTCATGCCCGGAGCGATGATGCCTTCATGCACTAGCTCCCAGAACACGCGGAGAAACGTCTCCTGGTCCTCAGGCTGCAGATTGATTACGGGCCCGTTGCGGCTGATGACCTGAGAAGGGTTCGCCCGTCGTGCTGCGGCACAGGCGACACCATGCATCAGATTGGTGTGCGACTGCGGGTCCGGGGCGGCCGGCTCGCGTCCCGACAGAACATCTACTGCAAGTGCTCGTACTTCGTCGTGTGTTAGTGGCACAAGATTTCTCCTCTGGCCCTTGGATTAGGGTGAGCGACGTTCACACGCGCGAAGGTGCCATACCAGCGCCTCGGCACCGGTCGGCGCGACGACGATGTCGGCATACATCGTGTGCCCGTCTCCGTACTCGGCAGCGACGTAGTTGAGCACAGCCGCGATGGCCGCGAACGCCGCGTCGACCTGTTCCATCGTTCCAACGGGCGTCGGGCGGGCTTTCCTCCCGAGCATTTCATCCAGGCTGGAATGCGCAAGTCGCTTGTGGCGCCTGTCGTGGGCAAACCTACAGGCCACCACCGCTGCCGCGACAAGGCGCTCCAGCTCTGCCAACTCGGCGGCCTTCGTAGGATCGCCCGGTCGGAACAGAGGGGGTAGTCGTTGGATCGTGAGTCGGGCCTTCTTCGCGCCGCTCTCTAGATACTCCGTGAGTCGATACAACCTGAGGAGCACCTGGTTCCAGAGGCTGTCCTGGACGATGCGAAAGAATCCGCCAGCCGCTCGATTGAGCAGCGGAAGGACGTCCGCTTCGCCACGGAATAGCACGCAGTACTCGCTCCATTCGTACGACAGCCAGTTCATCTGGCCGTACAGGGCATGGAACACTTCGCCCAGCGCCGGTCCCATGAGCCTTATGTGTTCCTGCCGAACCTCGTCATCCGACATCGACCTTGCCAATGTTCATCTCCTGGACTTCTCGCCACGCGCCGGTGCCGCGCAAACGGACCACGCTGATCGCCGCCGTCCCGAATGCAGGCGGGTCGCCGCGGCGGTACTACGTCATCGGCGATGAATCGGCGGAGGACATCGCGTCGCGGATCGTGGCGGACATGGGGATAGACCGCTCGGACGACGAGGCAGCGATCCCGCGAGGAAAGTGACCGCCGAGCGGCCTTTATGGGCCTGCCGATCGCACTGAGGCAGACGTGCAGAGGGCGGCCGTGAAGCGTCGCATGCCGGCGGGCGCGCTAGCGACGGGGCCGGAACGCTACGGGCAGCCAGAGGGTAGTCCTTGGTCTGAGGTGGGTCAGAACTTCCACTCCGATGCGTCCGTCGTGCGCAAAGTAGACGACATCGCGCAGAGCCGCCATTCGCCCGTATGGTGGCACGTCGAGTCGCCCGACAACTTTGGGAGGATTCTGGCTATCCACACGAACGGCCCAGATCGTACCACCCGAAACGACGTGCCTATGCGCGTGTGCGTACGTCCAACCATCGGTTGCGTGCAACGTCTCGAACTCCTCCGCGAGTCGCAGGTGTGCGCGCACTTCCGGCCGCTCGGGCACACGGAAGTCGATGAACACGATGTCCCGACCTCCGCCGTAGACAGCTGACGTGCCGCTCATGCCAGCGGGCCACAGGCCCTTCGGGACGCCCGCCAGCGGGCCGATCGGGCGCGGCGAGAGCGGCTCGGTAATGTCGACCTGGTAGGGCGGCGAAGCTCCGATCAGAAGTCGACGTCCAGCCACGAGGAGAGGAGGGCCGACTCCGATGTTGTGCATGCCGATGAGTCGCGTCCGCCCCGGGATGGAGACATCGAGGACCGCCAGACGACCGTCGCTCCCAAGTGCATACACCACCGGAGGGACGACGGCGAGGTCTGTGACGAAGGGCCCTTCGGGCGGCGGAGGGCAGCGGCCGGTCCCAAAGCACCACTTGGAAGTCGGGGCGAGACGGTGGCCCCGCGAGACGTCCCAGACCGTGACGCCTCCTTCCTCCGTGCTCATGGCCAGGATCCCGCCTGCGCTGGCCAGCAGTGGAGTGATCGTGTAGTCAGCGTTCCCCAAAGGAGCCGGGTGCGCTGCGTCGGTCACATCGTACATCCACCGCAGATGCTCGTACTGGTCGTAGGTTTCGACCACGAGCTGCCCACCAACGACGTTGAGCTTCTTGATGTAGCCGCTCCTCCAGCCGCGCCAGCGCTGCGTGGCGCCGAGATCGGCATCGACTTCGCCGCCAACGATCGAGATGACCTGACCCTCGGACCCGTGCTTGCTCACGGCGGCCACATGGTCCCGCAGCGCGTGCATCTCGATGTTCTCGGCGATGACCGTCATCGGCGCCAAGGTAACGGGTGCGCTCGACGTACGTACGTCGAGCCGGGTGATCCAACCGCTCGGTCGTGTGATGTAGACGATGTCGCCGAAGCGATACAGCCAGTGGTACCACCCCGGATGACTGACGGGTACATCGTCGGTGATGTCGACGATGCCGATCTGGCGCGGCGGATCCGCGGCGAGATCGATCAGCCGAAGGCGCAGCCTGGCCGCGGGCCCTTCGCGCTGCGTGTCCTCGAACGTGTAGCCGATCGTCCCGCGTGCGACGAACGGGGCAGGGGAAGGCCATGACCACGTGAACTCGCCCACGAGCCGCGGTAAGCTCGGCTCCGTGAGGTCGACGTTGAGCCACGTGTTAGCGGCTGTGTGAACATAGAGGTGGCTGCCGCCGTTCACGACGACGTTCGGCTCCGCACCGCCCGGCAGGACGATGGAACCGAGCGCCCGAAGGGTCTCGGGATCGTGCAGTGTGAGCTCGACCCTCGGTTCGGGAACCGCGAGCTTGTTCATGACGACGAGGCCGGCATCGGTAACGTGTGGCCCTTCCGCCGCCACTCCAGTGTCCCGGAGGCCGATGACGCCGCCCGCATCGAACAGATCCTTCAGCCTCCCTTCGTGCACGATCAAGGTCCGGCTCGGCAGATGGAAGATCGGTTCGATGAAGCTGGCCACCGTTTCCTTGGCTCGCCACACCGCCCTCAACTTGCCCGGCCCGTCGTCCGCGAGACGATACGTATAGCCGCTCGAGGAGATGTAGAAGTTCCCGTCCACCTCGAAGGCCTGCACCGGCCTCGGATAGAGTGTCTCGACCTCGCCTTCGGGCCAGCCCCCACCCACCGGCAACTCGCGATACCGTCCTCCTTCGGGCCGACACACGAACGCGCCCTCACGGCTCTGAACATAGAAACCTTCGGACCCGGGCAACTCCACGGTGCCCACAAAGCACGCTGTCCCGCCCCCATAAGCGATCGTGCCTCCCGGAGCCCGCTCCACGCTTGCCACCTCCAGACCGCCGCCGATGACCTGGCGCAGCCGGAAGAGCTCGTGGCCGATCAGGTCGCCGTTGCCGGCCATCGTCTGTGTCAGCACGAGTACGTCATCCGTCGGACCGTCGAACACCGACCAGTAGATCCAGGTGAAGGTCGTCGGATCGTCCGGGCGGCGCCATCGCCCGCGCTCCGCCGGTCCACCCGTGGCCGTGAGGTCCCAGACGATCACGTCGTTGCGATCCCGAAAGAGCAACGACGTATGGCCGAGCGCGACGGGGAGCGACGGCACCGGGAAGGCACGCGACGGGACGAGCGCTGTGGTCGCGCGCGTATCGAAGACGTCGAGCTGCTTGGACCCGTCTGCGTGTTCGCTGACCGCACCGACGTGCTCCATGGATGCGATCACAGCGCGAACCATGCCCGAGAGGCGGGTCTCGGTCATACGACGGACCCGCCCGTCGGCCACCGCAAACGTCGTCAGGGTGCCAGCATCCTGACCAACCGGGTTCAGCCCGACGTAGAACGCGCGGCCGTCGGTCGCGACGAGCCTGTCGGACGCGGGACAGTGCCCAACGAACCGTGGACCCCCCGGGGCGGCGATGTCGATGAAGTGGACCACGTCGTCGTAGGCGATGGCAGCGGTGGTCCCGGCGACGAGCAGCTGGATCCACTCGGGCAGGGGCGATGACAGCAGCAAGGTCCCGAGATGCTGCGGGGCGTCGTCGCCGAGGTGGAACGCATCGAAGCGCCCCTCCTGTAGCCGTGCGACATACCGGCCGTCTGCGGCCAGCTCCATGCGTTGACGACGGGCGCCGGAGGCGATCAGATCGATAAGGTCGGCCTGCAAGCTCGGTCCGGTCGCAGTGTAAGCTGTCGGCATCGGCACCATGCTCGGCGCCGGCACCGTCCATGGCGTCTCGCTCGGTGTCGGCGTAGGCGTCACGGTCGGGATAGCGGAGGGCACGTCAGTCGGTAACTGGGTCGGTGTTTCACTCGGCACCGGGGTCGACGAGTTCGTTTCTGTCGCGGTGGGTGGAAGGGTGACCGATGGCGTCCATGTCGCAGAGGCCGTGGCTGTCCAAGTAGAGGTTGGTGTCGCCGAAGGCACCGTCGTCGACAGCGCCTCTCGCACCGCAAGCAACCCACCGTGGACATCATGCGTGGCGCCGAGTCCGGCCGTCATTACTCTGACGGGATCGTTGGCCGTCACGACGAGTGGCGCGCGGCCTTGGGATGCCGATGTCGGGCTCACTAGCCCGGCAAGCGCTGCGAGCGCACAGGTGATCGACGCGAACAGCAGCCCTATGCGATCGAAACCGTTCCCGTGCTGGGAACGAGCCATGGCAGGGAGTCGAGAGCTACAGCGGCTTGGCGGGCATGATCGCGGTATGCCAAGGCGTTTCGATGCTGAGGACGGAGCATCGAGCGAACGAAGAACTCGCTTGGCAATCAGGACCTCGACCTTCATGCCATGGAGCTTAGCCGGCCTTCTGTCTGCCAGCAACAGCTACGGTCGGCATGACCCCTGAACGCTGACCGTTAGTCATCTTGCCCAACGAACGCTACCGTCGTTGACGCCGAATGCCGTGCAACGATCGCTACACTGTGCTGGCTGGGAGGGACGAGTGACCGAACTCATCGATGGGCTTGCGCGGGGCGTGCAGCAGATGATCGTCCCGCCGCGACGACGGGCTGTGCTAGCCGTGCTCGTCCTTGGCATCGCCGCCAAGCACACCGTCACCGAGGGCGCGCGCACGCCGCCGGCGCCGGCCCAGGGACCGAGCCCGACGACCACCGCGACGTTCACCCCCAGCCCATCGGCGCCGACATTCACTCCGGATCCGACCGGGTCGCCGACGTTCACGCCGACGACGACCCCGGGCCCGGGGCCAACCGTCACGAGCCGATCGGGCCTTGACCCCACGGCGCTCCCGGTGCCGTCCCCTGTGGCGGTGGACGGTCCGTGGCTCGTCGCGGACGTCGTCGGGCGGGCGGGACCCGGCATGCGCGACCTTGTCGTGGCGCCGGACGGGGAGCGCCTCGTCGCCGTCGTCGATGGTCGGTTGGCCGTTTTGGCGCTGGACCCGTCGGCGGCCCGCGTAATCGGCCAGACCGTGCTGGACGGCGTCGAGCCCGTCGAGGCGCTCGGCGTATTCTCGACGACCGTCGTCGCCGTGGTGGCGGACGGGCTGCTGTTCGTGGACGTGCGCGACCCGCAGCGGCCGCGCGTCACGGCGCGTGTCGAGCCGGACAGCCCGACGCGGTTTCTTGCCGGGGACGGACAACGCGTCTACGCCGCCAACGACGGTGCCGACGGGCGGCCGGTGCGGCTGACGGTTTACGATGTCGCTGCCGACGGGATGCCGCGAGTGGTGCACACCGCTACGCTCGACGTCGAGCGGCTGAACGGGCTCTTCGCCGCCGCCGGCCACCTCGTCATAAACGCACCGATCACGGTGGAGGGCGTCACGGCGGAGCGCTGGCGGCTCCACGAGACAGCGGATCTCTTAGCGCTGCCTGTACGGGCGATCTCGGCGCCGGGTCGACGGGCACTCGACCTGAGCGCGACGCGCCTGCTCGAGAAGCCGGGGCCCGGCTTCCGGCTGCTCTCGCTTGAGGCGCCCGGCGAGCCGGTCGAGCTCGGCGCGTGGGCGGACGGCCCGCTCGCGATGGCCCTCCTGGCGGGTGACGATGTGGACGCACACATCGTCGTCTACGGTCCGCTGGGCGAGTTCCACGGCGCCTGGCTCGATCGGCTGCGCATGCAGCCGGACGGCCGCTTCACACGGATCCGCTCGATCGACCTCAACGGTCGCGCCGCCTTCGCCGGCGGCGGCACGTTCTGTATCCAGCCGGAGCTTGCCCAGCCAACGAACGTGCGGTGCTTCCGCCCGGACGGCGCGCGAAGCGAGGCTTCGCTGGCCGCGGTCGCGCCGGATGGCGAGCGCGCCGTGTCGAGCGGCTGTGTGGACGCGACGGTGTTCGAAGGCCAGATCGTTGTCGCGTGCCGACCGCATGTCGTGTGGCTCGGCTCGGACGCGATCGGGCAGCCACGCGCCGTAGCGTCCTTCCGGACGGAATACGGCGCGGCGTACGTTCGGGCCGTTGGCGACCGGCTCTACGTCGTGCTCGGCAAGACCTTGTACGACGTTGTGCGGCGGAACGACCACTGGGAGATCAGCTTCAGTGTTGCCGGCGCGGACGCTGTCGTCAGCGACGGTCGCCGGCTGGCGGCCGTGTACACCGACGGCTCCCTCCTCCACGTCACGGTGATCTCGGCGACGACGGCGGCACCGTCCATCGCCCGGCTGGCGCTGCCGCACGCGCCGGCGGACGGGGCGCCGGTCCTCGACGGCGATCGGCTCTTCGTGGCGACGCGCGATTCCGGGTGGCTGGTGATCGCTGGGCTGCTATCAGGTCAGCCGGCGGTCGTCACTACGTGGCCGGCGTTCGCGCCGGAGGGCTTCGCGGCGCGTGGCGGCGTCGCCTACGTGCCAGTCGGCGCGCTGGGCGCAAATGGCCGGCGGGGACTGGTCGTCGAAGTGCACGACGTCGCGGGCGCTGCGCCCGTGCCGGTTGGCGCGCTCTGGCTGAGCGACGATGCACCGCTCGCTGCGCCGGACCGCGCGCCGGACATCGCCATCGCCGGTACGCAGCTCATCGTCCATCGCGGCGAGGGCTGGCTGTCACGGGTCGACATCCGCGCGCCGCGGAGCCCGCGCATGCTATGGCCATCCCTTGTCCCGGCAGACGACGTCACACTCGTGCCGCTCGACGGCGCCCGCATGGCCGTGCTGTACGGCGGCGATGCCATGAAGATCCTGCGCGTCGACGACGTGGCCGACCGTCCGGCGTACAAGATCTGGCGGCCGTGGTCGCTCAGCAAGACGCCGGCGCCGCTGCACGCGCTCTACGACCGGCTGCGCGTCGGTCGACGGCTGCCCGACGATGGAACGGCCGGCGGCCGGTGGCTCTACGACGCCTCCCGGCCGCTCACGCCGACGCGCGTCTCAGCGCTTCCGCTCGGCCGCGCGGCGCGTTCGTTCCGCGAGCTGAGCGAGGACGGCCGTCGATTGCGGACGTGGTTGGCGGAGCCGAACGGCGCGCAGCGCCTTGTCCACACGTGGTGCATCGGCGACGGCCGATGCCCGCCCGCGGGCGGCCCGCCGGCGCTCGTTGCGCACGTCGACGGCGAGAATGACTACGTCTACACCGTCGATGCCGCGGACACCCTCCACCTCCTCCACGTCGAGCCCCTCGGCGAGCTGCAATACCTGCCGGGGCGCCAGCCGCCGGCTGACATTCGCCTGGCGGGCCTCACCGCGGGACCGATGCTGCGCGTCGGGCGCACGCTCCTCATTGCGGGTCCGTCGGGACCGCCGTACCAGGCGGACATGTACAGCGCGGCCCTGGAGGCGATCGGTCCTCTGGCTGGCCTGCCTGGCCCGGCGACGGACATGGTCGCCCGCGGCACGATCGCGTACTTCGCCGTCGGATCGGCCGTCTTCGCCGTCGACTTCACGCAGCCGCGCGAGCCCGTGGTGACGGCGCACCGCACACTCGGTCGGCCGGTCCGCGCGCTGCAGACGGCCGGCACGCGGCTCTACGCCGTGCTGGACGGCGCCGTCGCGGTGTTCGACGTGACTGAGCCGTCGTCGCCACTGACCGTCGGCCGGCTTGCACTCCCCGTCGACCACGACGCTGACCCCGCCACGGGTTTCACCGCTGTCGGGGACGCCTTGTATGTGGCGAATGCCGGCGGATTCAGAGTGCAGACCGGGCTCCGGGCGGCACCGGACGGCTACGTGCCGCCGACGGTTCGCCCGACCATCACGCCGACGCCGACGCCGTCGACCGTGCCGTCGGCGACCCCAACGGCGACGCGCACGCCCCGGTTCCGGACCACTCCGTCACCGACGCCCAGCCCCCAGTCGGACGTTGCGACGGAAACGGCAACGGCGACGGAGGTAGGAACTGCGCTGGCGGCGACATCGGCGCCCGTGACGGCAACCGTGACCATGACGCCGAGCGCGACGCGGACCTCGACCGCGACTGCAACGATGACGCCGTCGGCGACGTCGACCAGCTCCCCAACGGCAACCTCCATGGTTACGCCGAAGCGTATGCCCAGCGCGGCGCCGACTACAAGGGTTCGACCGGAGGTGAAGCGCTACCTTCCTCTCACCATCCTCCACCGCCGCCGGAGATAGTGGTCTGGATCCACATCGTGAGCACGTCAACGAGCAGGACGACCAGGCCATGGGGCCGGCCAACTTCAGATGGAACGTTGCCGATCACCGTGCGGCGTGGTGATAGTTCCTGGTGATAGTTGTCACACCGAGACGGAACGATCCGGAGCAACGTGGAACGAACGGTCTGGTCGTTAACAGTCCGCGATGCCTACTTCAACCCACCCCCCGCCAACCCAGCCATGCCCCCAGGTCGTTTTAGGAAACCGCTGCTCTATCCCCTGACCTACGGCGGCGGATGGCCTTTGAACGGGCACTCTTACAAAGCCGGCGCATTGGACCGGCTCCGCCTCAGTCGATTCCCCCCGCACGTGTGGTTGTGTTGGAAGCTCATAGCCGGCCAGCCACCCCGGCGCGGTGACGACCAGGATCACGCGCTTACCCGTTCCGCCCGCGCCCACCCAAGCCACGTTGCCGAGCGCTCGCCACGACGCGCACGCCGGCCGGACAAGCGAACCATGCTGATCGCCACCGTCCCGACGGCGAGCGCGTCGCCGCGTGGGTACTACGACATCGGCGACGAGTCGGACGAGGAGATCGCCGCGATCATCGTGGCCGACCTGCTCGCGGACGAGGCGCCGAAGCCCTGACGCCAGTTGATGCCAACCGTGATGCCAACCTGACTGACACATCCTGTCACATGCTGGCCGCTCGCCGCCGTTCTGGCCACCCGCCGCAAGACAAGCTAGCATCCCCTGACACAGGCTGGCAAAGGCTTAGATCCCCCCAACGTAGCCTTTGAATCCGTCAGTCCGGGTTCGAATCCCGGCCCCCCAGCCTTCGACGGCGCGCCTGCGTCGTTGCGACAGGAGCGCGGAATCGTGAGCACCGGCATCGCCCCCGATGCGCCAACGACGGTGATCGCGCCGGGCGGTGATCCAGCCCTCGGCGGCGACATTGCGTTGGTCCACGCGCTGCGCCGGGGGGACGAGGCCGCGTTCGCCGATCTCGTCCACCAGCTGCACCCGTCGATGGTGCGCTTGGCGCAGCTGTTCGTCCGCGACCGCGCCACGGCTGAAGAGGTCGTCCAGGAAGCGTGGGTCGGCGTGTTGCAGGGGCTCGACGGGTTCGAGGGCCGCAGCGCGCTCCGCACGTGGATCTTCCGTATCGTCGCCAACAAAGCGCGCACCCGCGGTCGCCGCGAGGCACGCACCGTGCCCTTCTCGGCCTTCGCCACGGAGGACGGCGACGACGATGGCGGCTCGACCGATTCCGACCGGTTCTGGGGCCTCGGCACCAGTACGGTGGGCTACTGGCAGGCGCCGCCCGAGCCGTGGCTCGATGCCGAAGGGCGCGTGCTCGCAGCCGAAGCGCGCGATGTGGTCGACGCGGCGATCGCGGCACTGCCGGAGCGGCAGCGCGCCGTCATCACGCTCCGGGACGTAATGGGCTGGGATGCCGACGAAGTCTGTAACGAGCTGGACATCACGGCGACGAATCAGCGCGTTTTGCTGCACCGTGCCCGCACGGCGGTCCGGCACGCGCTCGAAGCATACCTCCACGCCGCCTGAGCGTGGCACCGGGAGGCGGACCATGGCTGAAGGGATGACCGCGTGATGCAGCCCTCGATCGAACCCCAACCGGCGGACGTTGCGGACGCGCATCTGCACGGCGCTCCGCAGCTCACGTGCGAGAAACTGGTCGACGCGATCACCGACTACCTCGAAGGGGCCATGGCGCCCGACGATCTGCAGCGGCTCGAGCTCCACCTTTCCTTCTGTCCACCGTGCCAGCTGTACCTCGACCAAATGAAGCTCACGATCGCCGCCACCGGCCGGCTGCGCGCGGCCGACGTCTCGGCCGAGGCCGAGACCGTCCTGATGGCGCTGTTCCGCGCTTGGGCTGCCGACGCCTGAACGGGACACCGTCCGAACCGCGCGGCCGCCGCGCCACCGCCGTCCCGATGCCACAGCAGAGTTGTCGCGCCCGATGCGCCTTCCCGACTGGCCGAAGAGCCGCTCCCTGAAATGGTTGATGCCCGGCATGCAGGTCAAGCGCTGGCTGGCCCTGCTCCTGGCCGGCATCACCGCGATGGCGCTCGGGATCGCGTACTCCCTCATCGACGCCTACCGGGATTCGGCGTTGCCGGGCGATATCCAGCCCCTCCTGTACGTCGCCACGCTGCAGTTCCTGCCGCAGGCGGTGCGCGCCATCCTGTTCCTCGTCATCGGCCTCGGCATGGCGCTCGGCGGCCTGTACGGCCTGAACCGTTCGCTCCTGACCGCCGTCGCGCCCGAAGGTTCGCCGGCGCTCGTCGACATCGTCGACCGCCGGCGCCGCCGCCGTTCGGACGCCAAGATCGTCGCGATCGGCGGCGGCACCGGCCTCTCGACACTTCTGCGCGGCCTCAAGCAGCACACGGACCAGATCACGGCCATCGTCACCGTGGCGGACGACGGCGGGTCGAGCGGGCGGTTGCGACAGAGCCTCGGCGTCCATCCGCCCGGCGACTTCCGGCAGTGCATCGCTGCGCTGGCGAACACCGAGCCGCTCATGCAGCGCCTGTTCGAGTACCGTTTCGGCGACGGCACCGAGCTGGGCGGTCACGCCTTCGGCAACCTGTTCATCGTCGCGATGACCGGCATCACCGGCAGCTTCGAGAGCGCGCTGCGCGCGTCGAGCCGCGTCCTCGCGGTCCGCGGCCGGATCGTCCCGTCCACGCTGACGCACGTCACCTTGTTCGCCGAGCTGGCCGACGACCGCGTGATGGCCGGCGAGTCCCGCGTCCCGCACGGCGAGGCGCCGATCCGCCGCGTCTTCCTCGAGCCCGACGCGCCGGCCGCCTACCCCGAAGCCGTGGCCGCGATCCTGGACGCCGACCTCGTCATCCTCGGTCCGGGCAGCCTGTACACCAGCGTCCTGCCCAACCTCCTGGTCCCGGACATCGCGGCGGCCCTCGAGGCCACCCGCGCGCCCGTGGTCTACGTGGCGAACGTGGCCACCCAGCCCGGCGAAACGGACGGCTACAGCCTGGAGGACCATGTCGAGGCCCTGCGCCGTCACCTCGGCCGCCCGGTGATCGACATCGTCCTCGCCAACGACAACCTGGCGCCGCTCGCGCGCAACCCCAACCTGCCGCTCGTCCCGCCCGTCCTCGGTGCAAGCCGCAACGGCTACGTACCCGACCTCATGCGCGCCGACCTGATCAGCGACGCCCAGCCCACCCGCCACGACCCCGACCGCCTCGCGGCCGCCATCGCCCGCCTGCTGCGCGACGCCGGCCGGCGCAGCGGTGACAGCGGAGCCTGAGACACCCGCGAAACGCCCGGTTCCTATCCTGGCATCCTGAACCGGATCGCGGCGCCTGCCGCCGCCGCCAGGAGCCAACCGCATGTCGCCGCCGCCCGTTCGACGCACCGCACCGCTCGCCGCGACATCGCCCCTCGCCGCGCCGCTCCCGCCGGTCGAACGGGCACGTCGCGATCCGCGTGTCGATCCCCCGGCCGACTGTCTCAGCCGCCGCGAGCGCGCCGTGGTCATCGCGCTGTGCGAGGGGCTGGATCGCCCGGCGATCGCGCATCGCCTCCGCCGCAGCCGCAGCACGTGCGACAAGGCGATCTCGGCGATCTACCGGAACACCGGCTTCGGCACGGCCCACCAGGTCGTCGCCTGGGCGCACCGCATCGGCCTCTTCGGCGGCGCGACGGGCGCATCGGCGGAGCCGCGGCGGTGAGCGCCGACGCGATCACGCCGCGCGCGGTCCGGATCGCGCTGCGCCAGCTCTGGTCGGACCGCACGCCGGCCGACGGCCCGCTGGCCGACCTCGTCCTCGTCACGCGCCTGCTCGATCGGCTCGGCAGCCCGGTCACGCGATCGAGCCGGCAATGGGCGCTCGGCCAGGTGCTGTGCGAGACGGTCGAGGCCGAACTCGCGCAGCGGCGGGCGGGCGGGGCGGCCGCGGAGGTTCCGATCACCGGGCTCCCAACGGCGCGGCGCGGCGCCGATCCTTCCACGGCGCTCGAGCGCGTGCGGCTGGATTTCAGCTCCGACGACGCCGCGCTCGAAGGGTGCAGCGCGGTGTACCACCTCTACCTGCGCCCCGACCTCGGCCTCTCGACCAGTCGCCTGGCCGCGCTGGTGTCCGGGCGCCACCCGCGAACGGTGCAGCGCCGCCTCGGACTCGGCCTCGACATCATCGCCCACCGGTTGCGCCTCCTCGAGGCCGGCGCCGCAGCGGAGCACCGGCGCGAACAGCTGCGCCACCGCCTTCCCGCCCCGAACGGCGGTCAGCTGTTCGGGGTCGACCGGATCCACGCGCAGTTGCGGTCGTGGTGGGCGGACGAGCGCCGTTCACCGGTCCTCGTGCTGTTCGGACCGGGCGGCAGCGGCAAGTCCGCCGTCGCCGCCGCCCTCGTGCGGCAGCTGCTGGACGGCGAAACGCCGGCGCATGTGGCCTGGCTGCGCACGTGCGATCGGCGGCGGCGTCCGGTCCCCGGCGGGGCCGGGAGCGTCGATGAGGCCGGGAGCGTCGACCCGCCGCTCGCCCGCCCGACGCTCCGCGAGGAGGCGCCGGCAGGGCGATGGGCCACGGCCGTGGCCATCGAGGAGCCGCGCGACGCGCGCACGGACCGACCCGATACGATCCCCTCCCCCATCGGCGGCACGGCGGCCGCCGGACGGTCGGTGCTCGCCGCCGGCCGCGCGATCGGTTCCACCGCCGACTCGCTCATCGTCGTCGACGGCGTCGACGACGCGCGCGAGATGTGGGCGGTCGCGCGCGCCATCGCGCGCGTTGGCGCCGGCCCGCGCTGGCTGATCACGAGCCGGCTCGGATGGGGCGCCTTCCAGACGGCCCGGACCGTTCCGATGCCCGCCTTGGATCCCACCGCCGCTCTCGCGCTCTTGCGACACGAGTGCCGCCGCCGCGCGCTGTACGGCGTCGCCGCGGCGGCGGACCGCGCGCTCGACGGCCTCGTGGCGGCCGCGGCCGGACATCCGGCGGCGATCCTGCTGGCCGCCGGCGAGCTGCGCGCCGCGCCCGTCGACACCGTCGCCGAGCGCCTGCGTGCCGGCGCCGGGCGGGCGGGCGACCTGTACGCACGGCTATGGGCCGGCGCATGGCGCACCGCGCCGCCGGCGGTGCGGCGGGTCGTCGATGCGGTGGCGGGGCTGGAACGGGCGGGTCGGGTGGCGGATCCGGAGGCCGTCGCGGCGGCAGGCGGATGGACGGGCGACGAACTGGAGGCAGCGCTGCGCGCGGGGCTTGACCTCGGGCTGCTTGCGGTGGGGGACGACGAGCGCGTCTGCTTTCGAACGCCGCTGTTCCTCGCGATCTGGCGGTCGGGCGGTTGATCGATGGCGGTCGGCTGCCCGATGGCGGTCCGCCGGGTGGGCGGCCGACGGGCCTAGTAGCCCGTCACATCTCGATTTGCGGACGACGAACCACCGGCAGCTGAAGCTGGCCGGCTGGTGGCCTTCGGCCATTGCGCCCGCCTTCGCGGGCGCTTCGGACTTCTGGGTGCCCGCGA
>Ga0138256_10001359_pt1 | contig 26433 bp, 25 predicted proteins | sample KNB2016incub_MG_FD_105486 | JGI IMG/M metagenome (GOLD analysis project Ga0138256, IMG submission 105486) | Active sludge microbial communities from wastewater in Klosterneuburg, Austria - KNB2014incub_MG | ecosystem: Engineered > WWTP > Activated sludge > Unclassified | place: Austria...
AATGATAAATTAGCAACTATCGGTGAAAAAATCGGTGTTACTAAATTTGAAAGAGTAGATGCAGCTTATGTAGCTTCTTACAATCATGGTGCATACCGTATTGGTGTGTTGGTAGGAATGGATAAAGAAGCAGCTGATGCTGGTAAAGATGTTGCTATGCAAATTGCAGCGTTAAATCCGGTAGCTGTTGATGCAGCTTCTGTTTCTGCTGATGTAATTGCCCGTGAAAAGGATATCATTCTTGAATTGATGAAGCAAGACCCAAAGATGGCTGGTAAGCCAGAAGAAATGCTTTCTAAAATCGTAGAAGGTAAAATGGGAGCTTTCTTTAAAGAGCAAACATTAACTGCACAATCTTTTGTAAAAGATGGCAGCAAAACTGTTGCTGATTTTCTGAAAGAAAGTGGTGATGTGAAAGTGACTGAATTTAAAAGAGTAGCGTTAGGTTAATTAACCATAATAAATTATAAAAAGGAGCATCTGTTACAGATGCTCCTTTTGCATTCTAAGATTAAATTCTTTTAAGAAATCGTTTTCACCATTAAACTAAACTTCCTATCTGTCACCCCTTTTGGTGCAGAAACACCGATAATAATATTATAAGTATTTTTTGTAGGGTTCCGGAATTCCATTTCTCTTACATAGCTCAATGTTTTTCCTTTCATAGGTCTGCTTCTTTTGTAGTCAGCTTCGCAGGTAATGCATTGCGCCAAATTGGGCACCATTTGAATTTCTTTTTCGCCGAGCATATAACCATATAAACTTATTTCTTCCTCAGTATTATCCGGAGTAGCATATATTTTTATTACAGTTCCTGGTTTAATAATTGTTGCAAAAAAAACATGATTGCCCATGTACTGATTAAACTGAAGACCGGTAAAGCAAGCATTAGAGCTACTTGACGCCCAACTAAGATCTTCGATAATTTTTCCAGTAGCAAGGTCGCCACTTACTATTACAGAATCATTCGCTTTGCTTTCAACGAATGTAACTCCGGCTGGCCAATTTTGAGCCATCATACTTACTTGTAAAGTCAGTAAAAAGCCAACAGTCATTATTATTTTTTTCATTTTATAAGTTTTAATAATTAATTAATTTTTATGGAAGAAATGATTCGAGATGTATTTTCTGCTGCAGTAGTATTATCCTTTTTATAAATGCCCATCGCCTGATACATTTTTTTATCTTTTCCAATGATTGCCATTTGTAACTCCATATCGCCATTATTCTCAGTAGCTATGGTTACAGTTGTAATCGTAGCATCATTGCCGTCAATCTGAGTTTTTTTATCATTTCGATCACTTGTCTTACCTCCTGACTTCAATGCTATTTCTCTTATAGCTCCATTCACTGCTGCATCCAAATTAAGGGTTGCATCGGGCTGATATTCTACGGCATTAATACTATAGGATTCGTTTTTCTGATCTTTCACAAAGGTTTCCATTTTTTTAATCAATTTTTTTACTGAAGGAGTTAATTGATTTGTGATATCGCTTTCAGTAAAAGCAAAAGGTGCATCAACAGATAATCCTAATGATCCTAACTTGGTAGTTTTCCAATTTGATTCTTTCGTTTTATTTACTTCATCGTTTGTTCCACTTTTACAAGAAGAAATAAATACAAAAGCAGTTATCGATAAGCAGAGTAATAATTTTCTTAGCATGTTATTTAGATTTATTAGTTGATTTTAAATGTAAACTCCTTGGGGTTGCCACTTGCTTCGAAGAGTCTGCCTTCTAACATTAGAGACACTTTTACCCGATAATCTCCTTTGGTTTTCGGTAAAATAAATCCGCTTAGCACTATATTATCTTTTTTACCCTTCTCAAAGTTCTCCCATGTTTCTACAACCCTTGGTTCAATTTCGAAACGCCTTTGCTCTTCCCTTGTAGATCCAGTAGCAGCTTTTACTAATGCAAACTTCAAACTGTAATGCCCTTCGGGCCAGCTAATATCTCCTGTATTTGCTACATTAATTCTAATATCACCTTTTCCTGATGAATTAAATGCTGTTTTTTCAGCTGTGATACCAACTGAATAATTGTCCTCAATTTCAAAATTTCTAGTAACCACATTGCTTATAATCCTGTTGCCCCAGTTAAAGGAAATGTTTACTTTATAAATCCCTGCTTCTTTGGGAGGTTCAATATCAAATATGAAGGTCTTAGACTGACCTGCAGCTAACGTCGTTTTTAATTCACTTGTTGAGTTAAATACATGGTCTGCTCGGGTAGTTCCTGCGTAGTTCAACACTACAGCATACACACTTTTTCCAACTACATATGAATAGGCTGCATTGTTTCTTACGGTTACAGTTATTTTGTGCTTTCCGCCAACGGAGTGAGTCATATCGTCGCTTGTATTGACTGTAATGTTTGCTGTAATACCTTGACAAAAAGTTATGGTCGAAAACATTAATAGGGCGAGGCACAGAGTAATATTTTTCATGTTAGTGTCAATTTAGTGTGCATGTATTTTGTCTACACTAAGTTGCACCAAAGAAAATAAGCATATATAACACCAAGGTGTGATTTTATAAATAAGGGAAAATATACTGAAGAAGTTATTGCGGGGTAATCAACGGAGCATTATGTTTCTAACCAGCGAAATAGCTTCCGTCCGGCTTTTAACATCCAGCTTAAAATAAGTATTGGTGATATGTCTTTTTACAGTATTCATCGCAATAAAAAGTATTTCACATATTTCCTGGTTATTTTTTCCGTCATACAATAATTGTAGTAGCTCAAACTCCCTGTCGCTTAACGGAACAGAAAGTTCCCGGTTAATTTTTACTAAAGAGAGATTAGGTACATGTTGATTATTAATAGCCGTGAAGTTGCTAACGGCAATTTCTAAGGTAGCCAGCAGCGTTTTTTTATTAAACGGTTTTACAATAAATCCTGCAGGTGAAGTATTTTTTGCTCTGTTCATTGTTCCTTTATCAGAATAGGAAGTAAGATATATAAAAGGCATTGGGCAAGATTTATTTATGTATTCCGCTATTTGTATCCCATCCTTTTCAGACTCTAGATTAACATCAAGTATTACTATGTCCAGCATTTTTGTTTGTAACAATTGTATTGCCTCTTCATCATCATAAGCCATTCCTACAACACTAAAGTTAGTATTGGAAAGGTGCATTTTAATTCCTTCCGCAATTAAGGGTTCGTCTTCTACAATTAATACTTTTATTTTCTCTTCAGCCATATCAGGTAGTTCTGTATTTTGAAATTCTTATCTGTACATCCGTGCCGTTACTACTGTTTATAGTTACAAGAGCCTTTAGTTTTTGTGCAAAAGCCTGAATTATTTTATACCCAAATGAAGGGCCAGATGTTACACTTTTACTATCAGGAATACCAATACCATTATCCTTGACCTGCAACAAAATATCTTTATCGCTTTTTTTAAGCACAACATTTATCTCACCATTTGGTTTATTCTTGAATGCATACTTTAAAGAATTACTTACGAGTTCGTTTATAATTAGACCAATAGGAATAACGGTATCAGAATGTAACCTGATTGCTTCCACATCAGTATTCAGCGTTATTTTATTTTCCATTGTATTATAGGATTGCATCAGATTATCCGTAAGCATTTTAATGTATTGCTGAATGTCAATAGTACCGGGATCTTCTCCTTGGTAAAGATTTTGGTGCACAAAAGCCATGCTTTGCACCCTTTGACTTCCTTCCCTGAATTTTTCTGCCGTCTTTTCATCATCAGTAGTTGCCGATTGCAGATCAAGCAAACTGGAAATAATTTGCAGATTATTCTTTACCCGGTGATGCATTTCTTGATTTAGCATTACTAAACCATCCCGTTGCTTATTGATGATTTTATTTTTAGACAATTGCCTTCTATACTGATACAAAATAACAAGACCAGCAATTATTAACAACCCCATGCCAGATAACAAAAGCTTCTTCCTGTTTTTATCATCAGCTAAAAGCTTTTCTTTTAACGTATTCTCATTAACTAATGAAACACTAAGTTGCTTTTCTTTTTCCAGCTCTCTGAATTGTAAATCTTTTTCCCTTTCTGTCAATACGGTTAGCTCATTCTGTTGTGTGATGGTAGCATCCATTAAAAAATTTTCTCGTTCAAGTGCTTGCCGAATATCTGCTTCACGAAGTAATTCGATCGCAGAAAGTTGGTTCTGCGAATTCAATAACTCAATTTCCTTTTCCTTTTTTGCAGTTTCATATTTTTTTTCAAGTTCAAAAGCAAGTTCTTTATTGGAATGATCAGTAAGCTTAGCAATAAGGCCAAGTAATTGATTCGCAGTAAGCAAAGCATCCGCTGTCTTCCCGGTTTTTACCTCAAGTTCATATATGTATTTTAAGTTGGGATACCTTTCAGACACTGCACTTTGTTCTATAAAGAAATTTCTATTTTCGTATAAGTATTTCAGCCCTTCTTCCGGCTGATCGTTTTCCTCATAAATAGATGCAATCTGATAGTTTGCCAAAGCTGCGGCAGAGATATAGCCGTTTTTAATGTGCAATTTTTTTGCACTTTCCAACAGTGTTACTTTTTCCTTTAATGTCTTATTTCCCCAATTAATAAAAAGTAGACTATGTAGTGCATCTTGCTGAAAATCCTTTTTTTTGTTTTCAGTAAACTGTTGAAACTCTCTTAATATTTCAGCAAATTTTTCTGCATTATTCAACTTTGAATAAAGATTTCCCAATCGGTTTATTATTAGACCATGATCCATTCTAACACCGCCAGCTTTTGTAAGATTATATGCTTTGAGGTAATATTCTTCTGCTTTTTCATAATCTTCACTTGCCAGAAACAATTCTGCTATTCCATCATATATAAACCATCTTCCATAAGGCCGATAGGAATTGCCAATTTTTTCTGCTTCATGATAATAATACAGGGCAGAATCGTACTTAAGCAATAAACGAAAATAAGTGGCGGTAAGAAAGCTATGGTTTTGTAATACCCCTTTAGATGTATTACCATCAATAAATAATTTAGCTTCATTAATAGTTGCAAGAGCTCCTTGAGGATCTCGCTGCATCTGCCCTACTCTACTTAGGCTTGTATATAATCGTACAATTCTATCACTATTATTTTTCGTTTGCTTAGCTAATTTCAAGCCTTCTTTATAATACCACTTTGCACTATCCGGCATCGCTTTCATGTGATACTTTCTTCCAAAATAGTGAAGCGTATCTATTTTCTGATTTACAGATGTAAGCGAGGACAATATTTTTTCGATGGGCTGAGCTTGTACAAACTGACAATAGCCTAATAATAATATGCAGAAACACTTTTTTAGAAACATTATCGTAAAGAAGTTACATTATTTTTGAGAAAGAATAAGGGATTGTTTACAAAATAGCAGAGTCTTCCTCTTTCTATATAACACCTAGGGGTGATTTTGACAATTTCTCTTATTTAAATTATGTTTGATACATGAGCAACTTTCAAGAATACTTTAAAGCAAACAAGGAACTTTGGAATCAACGAACCAGGATTCACAAAGATTCTGACTTTTATAACCTTGCGAATTTTAAAAAGGGTGAAAATGCTTTGACCTCAATTGAGCTAAATGAGCTGGGCGATGTGAATGGAAAAACGATTCTGCATTTGCAGTGCCATTTCGGAATGGATAGTTTGAGTTGGTCCAGAATGGGTGCTGAAGTAACCGGCGTTGATCTCTCTGACGAAGCAATTAGCGAAGCAAATAAACTAAATGATGAATTAGGATTGAATGCTGAATTCATTTGTTGCAATGTGTATGATCTGAGAGAAAATCTTGACAAAAAATTTGATATCGCATTTACTTCCTACGGAACAATTGGCTGGTTACCAGATCTGGATAAATGGGCAGCAATCGTCTCTCATTTTTTAAAAGAAGGCGGCACATTTTATATTGCCGATTTCCATCCTGTACTTTGGATGTTTGATGATGAATTTACTCATATCAAATATTCTTATGATAATCAAGAAGTAATTGTAACTGAAAATCAAGGTACTTACACCGACAGGAATGCAGACATTAAAGCAAAAGAGTATGGCTGGAATCACAGCATAAGTGAAATATTAAACGCTTTGATTAATCAAGGCCTTCAAATCTGCCATTTTAATGAATTTATGTATTCGCCTTACCCATGTTTTAATAATACTGTTGAGTTTGAGAAAGGGAAATGGCATATAAAAGGACTAGAAGGAAAAATACCGATGGTTTACTCCATAATGGCTAAAAAGATGCCATGAAAACAGGACGTACAAGTGAGTGACACAACAGACGATGCCCAATGAACCGAAGCTGGCTAAAAAAATTTAATTCCCCTATCTTCGCCCCGAAAAAATAAGCTGCATGTTACCAAAGTACAAACGAGTTCTTCTTAAACTTTCCGGCGAAGCATTAATGGGTGATAAAAGTTTTGGATTTGATACCAATGTCATTAACCAATATGCCCAGGATATTAAATCAATTACTGAATTAGGCGTTCAGTTAGCCATTGTAATTGGTGGAGGCAATATTTACAGAGGAATGAATGAAGCTGAAACAGGAATTGAAAGAGCTCATGGTGATTATATGGGAATGCTGGCAACAGTTATTAATGGAATGGCCTTACAGGCAGGATTGGAAAAAGCTGGTGTGTACACCCGACTGCAAAGTGCCATTAAAATGGAGCAGATTGCTGAGCCTTATATCCGCCGCAGAGCTATACGCCACGTAGAAAAAGGAAGAGTGGTGATATTCGGAGCAGGTACAGGAAATCCATATTTTACTACAGATACAGCCGGATCTCTCCGGGCTATCGAGATAAATGCTGATGTAATTTTAAAGGGAACAAGAGTCGACGGCATCTATAATGCAGACCCTGAAAAAGACCCAACAGCTACTAAATACAATGTTCTCACTTTTCAAGACTGCATTTCTCAAAACCTTCGGGTAATGGATATGACTGCTTTTACCCTTTGCATGGAAAACAATCTTCCTATTATTGTTTTCAACATGAATAAGGAAGATAATCTTCGCAGAGTTGTAACCGGCGAAAAGGTTGGAACACTGGTAAAAGGGTAAATACTAAGGGATTTTCCTATTTCAAATTTTGCAGCAAATACTATCTTGCAGTAGATATCCAATCTAATTGTGAAAAACTATAAACGGCAGTTTGCTGATTTTTTTATAGTTTCCAAACCTTATGTTACTGTTTATGGATGGTCAACTTTCACTTTCATTGGTTGAAATTATAGTACTGATGCTCGGTGCTATCGTTCTAGGCATTACCATTCACTTTTTTATTACAAGCCGTCGTTCACTAAAGGATGAAGTTGAAAAAGCTCCAGGAGGAAAACTAAACCGTGAACTAGATGACTGGAAACGCCGCTACTTTAATGATATTGAAGACAAGCAAAGAGAGCTAGAAGGCCTCAAAAAGAAATTTGCGAATGTTGAAGAGAATAGCGAAATCAACATGATTGAGGCAGATGAAATGCGCAAAGCAAATAAGCAATTAAAAGCAGAAATAGAACTTCGCAAACAAACTCCTACAACTACAAATGCCAACGAGAGTATTGAGATTGATCAATTAAGAAAGCAGAATAAGCAATTGAAAGAAGAAATAGAATTACTGAAAAAAACGCCACAAACTACAAATACAGGCAAACCAGATTATATAGAACAGTTGCGGCTTGCACAAAGTGGTTTATTGGAGCATAACACTAAAATAAATCAACTGCTGGAGCAAATAGACATCGTAAAAGAAACTGAAGAAAAGCAGCAAGATATTTTAAAGAACAATGAAGTGTTGGCTGAACAAGTAGACGAATTAAATTCTAGACTATCGCAAAAAGAAAAAGAACTGAATAATGTTCGCCAAAAAGAACATCTGACTACTGAAATGAATTCGATGCTGGATAATGCCTATACAGAATTTAATACATTACAGGAAAAAATGCTGAAGTTGGAGATGCAAGTAGTAAATGCTAAGAAGGTAAATATTGAATATGAGGATCTAAAAGAAGGGTATAGTAAAGTTTCCACTGATTTGAAAGATGAGAAACAAAAGTATTTGGCTGCTCATAATGAGAATAATCAATTGAGAGATACATTGACTGAAACAGAAAACAAATTGAAAGAAGCTAACTTTCAGCGGCAGCAATTACAGAAAAAGGTGGCTTATCTCGAAGAATTGAATATTGATATGCAAGCTATTGCTGATGCCAATAAGAAGTTAGAAGGGCAGATAAAGAGAATCGGCGAACTGGAAAGCATGCTGAATGTAGTGTCTGAAGAAAGAGATGATTTAGCCAAGAAGCAACACAACCTCTAATCAATCATACTCACAATATTTGAAAGGCCATCTGGCCTTTTTTCATTTACTACTAAAGAGCCATTAACTTTGTCCTCCAATTTGCTACTATGTCAAAAAATATTGCTGATATAAGAAAAAGCTATTCTAAAAAGAAACTGAGTGAAAAGAAAATAGACACGGAGCCTCTTAAACAGTTTGCTAAATGGTGGAAGCAGGCTGTTACTTCAGGTATTGATGAAGTAAATGCAATGACATTGGCTACTGCCTCATCAGACGGAATTCCCTCGGCAAGAATTGTTCTATTAAAAGGTGTGGAGAAGAACGGCTTTATTTTCTTTACCAACTACAATAGCTACAAAGGACAACAATTGGCTGAAAACCCAAAAGCCTGTGCAGTTTTTTTCTGGAAGGAATTAGAAAGACAAGTAAGAATAACTGGGCTAATTGAAAAGGTTTCTCAAGAAGAAAGCGAAGCCTATTTTTTTTCAAGACCAGAAGGAAGTCAAATTGGAGCCATCGCCTCGCCACAAAGCCAGGTAATTGAAAGCAGGGAGTGGCTGGATGAACATTACAAACAAGTAAAAAAGAAAGCAAAATACGAAAAGATTGAAAAACCAGAACATTGGGGTGGTTACCTATTAAAACCAGTTATAATTGAATTTTGGCAAGGAAGACCAAGCCGCCTGCATGATAGAATTCAATACACACTGGAAGAAAATGGTAGTTGGAAGATTGAGCGGTTAGCTCCTTAACAAAATATAGCTAGCAAGTTGAAAGGATCATCCAGACAACTTGCTAACCGGAATAATTTATTCGCCTTTTTTAGCAGTTTCCTTTTTCTCTGTAGTCTTTTTTTCTGCTGCAGCTTTTTGTGCAGGAGTCTTTGTTACTGGTCTGCTTTTACCAAATGAGCCTTTAAAACGTTTTCCTTTCGCTGTTTTCTTATCACCTCTTCCCATAAAATGAATTTTTAATTATTGTTGTTTATAAATCTGATTTTAAAAAAAACTCCTTCCCGCTACAGACGGAATGGAGCTTTTAATAAGTTTAGTGCGGAATTAAAGTTTACCGGCAAGTTCTTTACCTGCTTTAAATTTTGCAACTTTTCTGGCTTTTATTTTTATTACTTCACCAGTTTGTGGGTTACGACCGTTACGGGCAGCTCTTTTAGATACGGAGAAAGTACCAAAGCCAACCAACGTTACTTTACCACCACCTTTCAGTGTTTTAGTAACTGCTTCAATAAAAGAATCAAGAGATGCATTAGCTTGAGTTTTGGTAATGCCTGCATCATCTGCAAGCTTAGCGATTAATTCTGCTTTGTTCATGTTTTGTAAAATTTTTATTGTTTGACGACAGGCGACAAATTTAGAAGGTTTTTCTTTCCAATAAAATATTATTCGTTAAAAATCAGAAAATAATAATCTTATCGAAACCGCACCGGACAAGGTTTTAAGAGAAATTACTGTTTTTTTGCTATCGCAAAATGTTGATTATGTTACTTAAAGCCTTGTTTATAAAGGGGTTTCATCATTCCTTTTAAATGCATGCCTGTAAAGGGTTTGATGGAATATACAACTGTTTTGCTGAAGCACTACTAAAATATTTTTTTTCACACTCAATACACAACTTCCATCACTGACCGAAATGCGATGAATTTATCTCCCCATTTATCCATACCTTTTTTTCGCATCGTATCTGCATGTTTTTCCAAATATTCTTCGTAAAGTTTTATATCAGGAGCATGGTATTGCACAGCATGAGTAATTCCATCTTCTTCGTCAATATCCAGCAGCCGAAGAACGGTTGCATGAGTAAAGCAGCCGGTATTAATTACATCAGCAATATGCTCTTCTTTTAACCAGTTTAACCATTCATCTGTAATTGAATGAGCTGTTTTTATTGTTACGTTGTAAATAATCATTGCGTCTCACAATTTAATATCAAGATATACAGGACAATGATCGCTATGCTTTACATCAGGATAAATTTCTGCATCTTTCAGGTTTTTCTTCAAAGGTTCTGTAACATTTATATAGTCAATTCTCCATCCTTTATTATTTAGTCTAACAGTTGGAAACCGTTGGCTCCACCAGCTATAACGGTGCGGCTCCGGATGAAAATGACGGAAAGTATCTATCCAATCATTGTCAATAAATTTTGTCATCCATTCTCTTTCTTCAGGTAAAAATCCGGAAGATTTCTTATTTCCCTTCGGATCATGAATATCAATTTCAGTATGTGCAATATTATAATCGCCACACAAAATAAGTTTCGGTGTTTTTTTTCTTAGCTTATTTAGATACTTATTCATTTCATCAAGCCATTCGTATTTAAATGTTTGTCTTAAATCGCCACTTGTTCCTGAGGGAAAATATGCATTTATTAATCTAACATCTTTAAAATCCAATTGTATCACTCTTCCTTCATCATCACTTACTTTATGACCAGTGCCATATTGCACATTATCAGGTTTAATTTTTGTAAACACAGCAACACCGCTGTAGCCTTTTTTTTGAGCACTATACCAGTAATGATGATAACCTAATGCTTCCAACTGTTTTACATCTACATCTCCTTGTGTGGCTTTTGTTTCCTGTAAACAAATAACATCAGCAGGATTTGTTTTTAACCAGTCAAAAAAACCTTTTTTAATAGCTGCTCTTATCCCATTTACATTATAACTTATGATACGCATCGTATAATTGTTTAAATTGTCAGCAATTTACATCATACTATGGAAGCATCAACAAAAACAAAAGACGGTCCAATTATTTCAGCGAAAAAACCAGTTTATCTTGAAGGTCCTAAAAGCAGAGGTTATGAATTACATTTTGCTTGGAGGGTTTTCTGGCAGTTTATCAAAGGATTCAGAAATCTTCACTTCGTTGGCCCTTGTATCACAGTATTTGGATCTGCAAGGTTTAAAGAAGATCACCAATACTATATTAAAGCAAGAGAGTTTGGTAAACGCATTGCAGAATTAGGGTTTACTACAATGACGGGAGGGGGACCTGGAATAATGGAAGCAGCCAACAGAGGCGCATTTGAAAATAATGGAATGTCGGTGGGTTGTAACATTGTGTTGCCATTTGAGCAACATGAAAACCCATACGTTCAAAAATCAATCACCTTTGAACATTTTTTTGTTAGAAAAGTATTGCTGGTAAAATATTCGTATGCCTTCGTCATTATGCCTGGTGGCTTTGGCACACTAGATGAATTATTTGAAACACTAACATTGGTACAAACAAAAAGCATCACTCAATTCCCCGTTGTCTTATATGGAAAAGAATTTTTTGAACCTTTGGTGCAACAAATGAAATGGATGGCTAAAGAAGGAACAATTTCTGCTGAAGACCTGGATTTGATGTTGATTACAGATGATATAGACGAAGCGATGCAATATATAAGAGGCTACATTGGTGCAAACTATAAAATAAAGCCCCGCAAACGTTCCTGGTGGTTGTTTGAAAAAAGGTAATATCATTGCAGTTCAATTCTGAACTATGACAGGAATAGAAATATTGGGTTATTCTGCCTGTGCAGTTACTGCACTCACTTTTTTACCTCAAGTAATAAAGACCTGGAAAGAAAAATCTGCAAAAAATGTTTCGTTGATGATGTTTATTATAGCATTTATCAATGAAGTAATGTGGATAGCTTACGGAGTATTCAGAGATGATATGGTGATTATAGTTACCAATGTCATTATGATTATCATGTGTTCAGTAATGATTTCTTTAAAAATGAAATACAAAAATGTATAATGATCAATACGATAATTTTTGATCTAGGCGGAGTGCTGATAGACTGGAATCCGGATTATGTTTTTACTGAAAACTATTTTGATTCGCAGGAACAAAGAACTTTTTTCTTCCAAAACGTTTGCACACCTGACTGGAACGAAAACCAAGATGCAGGTTATCCAATAGCCAAAGCAACAGAAGAAAAACTGATTGAATTTCCCGAATGGGAAAACCCTATCAAAGATTTTTATGGGCGATGGGTGGAAATGTTGGGGGAACAAATTCAAGGCACCGTTGATATTTTCAAACAACTAAAAGAAAATAAGAACCTGAAGTTTTATGCGCTAACCAACTGGAGTGCAGAGACTTTTCCCATCGCAATAGACCGTTTTGATTTTTTGCAATGGTTTGATGGACTAGTAGTAAGTGGCGAAGAAAAAATGCGGAAGCCTTTTCCGGAATTCTATAAGTTATTATTAAACAGATATAATGTAAACCCTGAAGAAACTTTATTTATTGATGATAATTTAAGAAATGTAAAAGCGGCAGAAGCATTGGGAATAAAAAGTATTTATTTTAAAGAACCTTTGGGATTGGATTTGGAACTTAAAAGAATTGGAATATATTAGTGTAATAATAAATTATCTATGGAAGAAAACACACTAGCAGAAGAACAGGTTAATCTTTTTGATACTGAAGTACAATACACCGAAGCGTCTCAAGGGCAGCGATTTTTAAATTGGCTGATTGATAATTTATTTATGCGATTTGCTTTAAATTATGCAATCGGTTATGCTGTTGGATATTTACTACTGGCAATTGCACCAGATTTTCTGATGGAAATAGCATATGGAGATAGAGGTTGGCGGTTTTGGACGTTGGCTTATGTAGTGTTTATTTTTAACTATGTAGTTTATTATACCATTTGTGAAAAAGCATTTAAAGGTTACACATTGGGCAAGCTACTAACGGGAACAAGAGCAATAAGAAATGATGGGACGGAACTTACATTTAAAGATGCTATACTTCGCAGTCTTTCCCGTATGGTTCCATTTGAAGTGCTAAGTGGATTTGGTAGCAGACCTTGGCATGATAGCTGGACGGATACGACGGTTGTGAAGACGAGGTGATTATTCCAACACCAAATAACTTTGCAACTAGACTAAAATATTACTTTAAAAATACGATTATGTAAGAAAAGTGTTTGAGTTATCTTTATTTGATCAAGTTCATATGTCGTTTTTAGTAAAATTTTTCAATTACTATATTATATCTCGATATGAAAATCAAGCTTTTTTTCTTCTTAGGCACTCTTTTCTTAAACTGTTCATTTTCATCTGATGCTCAATCCCACGACAAGTTTTTACAGGCTGAGAGACTTAATGGCAAGGTCAAGTCAATATTAGAAATCACATATTCTTTTTCTGAAAAATTTGGACAAATTGAAAAAGATGGGTTGATTACTAAGTCAATATCAAGATATGATATTGGGCAAAATCCTATTTTGTATAAGTCATTAAAAGATAAATTTGGCGATGCAGATGACGACGACCATGTCACAATACTAGAATATGATAAAGAAGGAGTTATTGTCGGGTTAAACAAATACTTAGTTTTGGACAGAGGTGATTTTTCAGAACCGGAATTATCACTTAGTAGTGTTTCTAAAATTAAAGAAAGAAGTAAAACCAATTTAGTATTTGATGTGTTTAAACCAAATGGTGAATTAAACTCATCTGTAGCTTACAGGCTTAATCCCAATGGCTTTGTTCTCGAAAGAAAAACACAATACTCAGGAGGTAAGGTTGTTGAAAGTATTGCCAGTAAATACGATTCACTCAATCGGTTACTTGAGTTTTCGGGTTATAGTAAAAAATATTACAAAGACATTGTAATTAAATATTCTGGATTTGATATGAAAGATAACCCCACGGATATAAAAGTGTATGATAAAAAAGGGGTACAGCTAAGCGAATATTCATACTCATATGAATATGACAGCTTGGATAACTGGAATAAAAAAACGGTTTATACAAAAGGGAAACCACTTTTTATTTCAGAAAGAAGTTTTACGTATTTCGGATCCAAAAATAAAAGAAAAACAGATTGGGAACAAAGTGGCTTTAAAGGAAAAGTAAAACTATCTATTGAGTCTATTTACAAAGGAGATTATAGATTTGGAAAACTTGAGAAAGGAGAACATAGTGAAAATCTGAATTCTTTCTTCGACGAGGAAGGAGAACTAATTCAACTTAACAAAAAAGATTTAATCACTATTAACAAATATGATATAGATGGCAATATAATTGAATCTTTTATTGTTGGCAATAAAGATGAACAAGATTCTAAACACTTTTATAAATATGATAGTAGTGGTAAGATAGTTGAAGAAATAAATTTGCATTCTTATAGTGGAGATGGGGATACGACAATTTTTAAATACGATGAAAAAGGGAATTTAAAAGAAAAGATATTTCATATAGATAACCCCAGCTCTATACAAGTACGTAACGAGTTGTATACATACAATAATAATGGGTTTCTTACTAAGAAAGAAAAAAATTATTACCAAAGAAATAAAACTATAATCGATTATTCTTATGATGCTAATGGAAATAATATAATCACATTTTACACAATGCTTAATGAGGATGGTACTCTAAATTGGAAATCAAAAGACACTTCTGAATATGAGTATGATTCATTCGGAAATTGGATTAGGAAAATAGAAGTTAGAAGTCGAGAAGGCTATATTAAAGAACGAAAAATCATATATTATACTGAAAAGCATACTCAAAAAGGATTTGAAAGTTCATCTAAGTTTCCTAAAGAAATCGATTGTAACACTTATAACAGTGCTAGCTTCAGAGAAACTTGCTTATCTAAAAATTATGGATTATAGACATGAGAATATTCTATTTGATTATTCTTTAGGCAATAAATATAAGTTACTATCAACAAGAATAATTACTAGAAAAATTAAGATAAAATTGGTTATATGATAAAAATTGTCCCTGCCGCCGCCGTACAGTTGTTAAAGACGAAAAGGAATAAAAAAAATGAAAAATTTACTGGAGTATATAGGATTCAAAGTGGCAAGCCAATTGAATTTTTATTGATAAGAAACCGACAAACAGGAGAAAGCAGGTTTTTGCCTGCCATAGCTCATAAAAATTACGAAGAGTACATAAAAGACTCCGTTCTTAAGCAAGCAAAAACAAATATCAAAGAAACTTAATTATTTTGTTGTTGCAAATTATAATTCGATTATGAAAAAAGAGAAAGCAAATTTATTCCAACACCGGTCTCAACCATCTCTCCATTTCATCCAAACTCATTTCCTTTCGTTTGGCATAATCTTCCAACTGGTCTCTATCTATTTTTCCTAAACCAAAATAATGGCTTTGCGGATGTGCAATATACCAGCCGCAAACAGAAGCAGGCGGATTCATGGCAAGGCTCTCGGTTAATTCAATGCCGATATTTTCAGTTACGTTGAGTAATTCAAAGAGTTTTATTTTCTCTGTATGATCTGGGCAAGCCGGATAACCTGGTGCAGGTCGTATACCTTTATATTCTTCTCTTATCAATTCTTCATTGCTAAGCGTTTCATCTTTTTCGTAACCCCAATATTCCTTTCTTACTTTTTCATGTAAGCATTCTGCAAAAGCTTCTACAAAACGGTCGGCTAGTATTTGTACTAATATTTTATTGTACTCATCGTTGTCCGCAGCGTACTGGTCAATGTGTTTTCTTGCGCCATGAATAGTTACTGCGAATGAACCCATGTAATCGGCCCCCTGTCCCCCGTTGGGGGAACTTAGATCAAAGTTTTCCTTCAGGTCTGGTTGATTTTTTAAAGTTGAAGAAATTAGTTCTAGAGTTTTTTCAGTTTCATTTATTACTTGTTCATTTGTAACTCTAAGAACTTTAAACCCTTGTTCATTTAACCACTTTGTTCTTATCTCATCTGATTCTTTGTTTTCGGGTAGTTGATGTATTAAGCCGTCAATTTCTACAACCAATCTCTTTTTAAGACAAACCAAATCTGCAATATAGTTGCCCATAATATGTTGTCTTCTGAATTTATGCCCAGCAAGCTGTTTTGTCTTTACTAAATTCCAAAGAACATCTTCTGCGGGAGTCGAATTAGCTCTGTTTGCTTCAGCAAATTTTTTAAGCAAAGGATATGTTATTGGATCTGCCATTTGATATCCGGGTTTTATTTCCCCTTCCTCTTGGGAAGGGGCTTTAGCAGGGTCGCCAACAATCCAGTCTGTTTGTGGGGATGGGCCTGGTTTTATAAAATCTGCCAGTGAATAAGAAGGTTGCCCTACCGCTTTCTTCAATTGCTGCCGCAATGATTCCAGTTTTATTTCTCCTTTTTCAGTTGTCAATGTAATTGTATCGGCATTATTACTAGTGGCTGGCCAGAAACCAATTACTCCATCAGCCGTAAACCATTTTTCTGCAATGATTTTTTCTACTAACTTCTGTGCATCGTTCAATAATCGTTTTGCTTCTGTTCCGAAAATTTTATCATCTAATACTTGCGGAAAATGTCCAGGCATTTCCCATGCAATGAAGAATGGCCCCCAGTCAATATATTTTGCAATAGCTGCTAGATCAAATGACTTCAACACTTTCACTCCGTCAATTTCCGGTTTGGTTGGATTATAATTCTTCCAGTCGAAATATTCTTTAGTTATTACTGCTTCGCTGTAAGGAATCAGTGTCTTTTTACCTTTTGTGGCAAATTGTTTCCTTAGACCTTCGTATTCATCAGCCGTTTTTTTAAGTAGTGCCTCTTTTTCTTTTCCTAATAAAGTGCTTACCGCTGTCACACTTCTGGAGGCATCCAGAATATGCATTACTCCATTATCATATTGCTGAGCAATCTTTACAGCTGTATGCATTCTCGATGTAGTGGCCCCACCAATTAATAATGGCTGCTTCATGTTACGGCGTTTCATTTCATGAGCCACATGCACCATTTCATCAAGCGAAGGAGTAATTAATCCACTTAAACCAATAATATCAACATTCTCTTTGTCAGCTGTATCTAAAATTTTATCAGCTGGAACCATTACACCCAAGTCAATTATATCATAACCGTTACATCCTAATACAACGCCAACAATATTTTTTCCAATATCATGCACATCTCCTTTTACTGTTGCCAGTAAAACTTTTGGTGCACCAGCAGCTTCAATATTTTCTGTGCCTGCAGCAAGATGTGCCTGCTTCCGATCTTCTTTTTCCTGTTCAATGAAAGGTGTAAGAACCGCCACAGATTTTTTCATCACTCTTGCACTCTTTACTACTTGCGGTAAAAACATTTTTCCAGCACCAAATAAATCTCCCACCACATTCATTCCATCCATCAACGGACCTTCAATCACTTCCAATGGTTTTGGATATTTCAATCTTGCTTCTTCTGTATCAGCTTCAATATAATCCGTAATGCCATTAACCAATGAATGTTTTAATCTTTCTTCTACACTGGTTTGTCTCCATGATTCATCTTTCACAATTACCTTTCCTTTTGCCTTTACCGTTTCAGCAAAAGCAATCATCTTCTCCGTTGCTTCATTATTATCATTATTGCGATTCAGGATTACATCTTCGCATAATTCTTTTAACTGCGGTTCTATTTCATCATATACAACCAACTGTCCGGCATTTACAATGCCCATATCCATACCAGCTTTAATTGCATAGAACAGGAACACACTGTTCATAGCTTCTCTTACATGATCATTTCCACGAAAAGCAAAGGAAAGATTGCTGACACCACCACTTATTTTTGTCAATGGCATCAATTGCTTGATCTCTCTTGTAGCTTCTATAAAATCAACACCATAATTATTATGTTCTTCCATGCCGGTAGCAATGGCAAATATGTTTGGATCGAAAATTATATCCTGTGGATCGAAACCAACTTGTTCGGTCAATATTTTATAGGCCCTATGACAAATCTCTACTTTTCTTTCCTTTGTATCAGCTTGCCCTTTTTCATCAAAAGCCATTACAATTACTGATGCTCCGTAACTCTGACAAATGATTGCTTGTTCAATAAACTTTTCCTCTCCTTCTTTCATGGAGATAGAATTCACAATACATTTCCCCTGTACACATTTTAAACCAGCTTCAATGATCTCAAACTTGGAGCTATCAATCATGATAGGAATCTTCGCAATGTCTGGTTCACTTTGCACTAGGTTGAGAAATGTCGTCATTGCTAACACTCCTTCCAACAATGCATCATCCATATTTACATCCAACACCTGTGCGCCGTTTTCCACCTGCTGGCGGGCAACACTTAATGCTTCTTCATATTTATTATCTCTGATAAGTCGGGCAAACATTTTGGAACCGGTAACATTGGTTCTCTCCCCAACATTGATGAAGTTGGTTTCGGGACGTACAATAAGAGGCTCTAATCCTGCTAACCGCAAATACGGTTTTATCACAACAGCGTCTTCCATTTATGAATTCTTTTTAACGAACAGATTTTTAAGCATCGTAAAATTGTTTACGAAAAGAATTGATAGGGCAAGAATTAAAAGTAGGTTTCCGGATGTCATACAAGTTCTTTTTCAACAACGGGTAGTTGTCTTGGTTTAATATTTTTTACTTCGTCGGCAATATGTTTAATATGGTCTGGCGTAGTGCCGCAGCATCCGCCCACAATATTTACAAAGCCTTCTTTTGCCCAATCTTCAAGATGGTGAGCAGTATCTTCTGGATTTTCATCATATTCTCCCATTGCATTCGGCAAACCTGCATTGGGATAAGCAGAAACATAACAGCTTGCAATTTGCGAAAGTTCTTCAATGTGCGGCCGCATCTCTTTTGCACCTAATGCACAATTTAATCCAATGCTTAATGGTTTTGCATGCATCACCGATGTATAAAAAGCTTCCAATGTTTGACCACTCAGTGTTCTGCCAGATGCGTCAGTAATAGTTCCGCTAATCATAATTGGCAATGACTCTTTCTTTGTATCTCTGAAATATTTCTTGATTGCAAATATTGCTGCTTTTGCATTCAGTGTATCAAAAATGGTTTCTATCAATAAAATATCAACTCCGCCATCAGATAAACCTTTTACCTGTTCATAATATGCTGCCACTACTTCATCGAAAGTTACTGCACGGAAGCCGGGATTATTTACATCGGGAGAAAGCGACAATGTTTTATTTAACGGACCAATGGCACCGGCAACCCAAGCCTGTTTGCCAGATTGACTGATTGCTTCTTTGGCACATTTTGCAGCAGCTACATTTAGTTCATATGCTAGCGACTGCATTTCATAATCAGCCATTGCAATTGAAGTGCTGCTGAAAGTATTGGTTTCAATAATATCAGCACCGGCATCTAAATATTGTTTGTGAATAGCTGTGATGATTTGCGGTTGTGTGAGGTTCAATAAATCGTTGTTACCTTTTACATCACTATGCCAATCTTTAAACCTTTCTCCACGGTAATCTGCTTCGGCTAGTTTATATCGCTGAATCATGGTGCCCATTGCACCATCAATAATTAAAATACGTTCATTCAAACAATCCTGAATTGTCTTCATACTAATATTGCTTGTGAACTATAAACGTTGGGAAACTATAGAGGAGCTTCGTACCGTTTATTAGTTCTGTTTGAGAGCAGGCTGAACAATAAACAAATCCGCCTGTAAGAAGCACAAATCTACAATATAAATGCTTAAGAAACAAGCCTGACGAGGCTTATCGGTTCGTTACATAACTCTCAACAGGCAAGCGGTTCTGGAGGCTTCGGGCAAGGGTCATTTCATCTGCATATTCCAGTTCTCCACCAAAAGCTATACCTCTGGCTATAGTAGTTATACGCAATGAGAAAGGGTGTAATTTTTTTTGAATATAGTAAATGGTCGTATCACCTTGAATATTGGGATTCAATGCAAATATGATTTCCTCCGTTTCTTCTTTTCCAACTCTGGCAATCAACGCCTCAATATTTAACTGATCGGGACCGATACCATCCAATGGCGAAATAACGCCACCGAGAATATGGTATGTGCCATTGAACTGCTGTGTACTTTCTATGGCAATTACATCACGGATGCTTTCTACTACACAAATAACTTCTTGTTTTCTTAATGAGTTTGAACAAATAGAACAAATATCAGCGTCAGCTACATTATAGCAACGATGGCAAAACCTGATCTCACTCCGCATTTTTGCAATTACTTCGCTAAAGTTGCCAACCTCTTTTGTGTCTTGTTTTAAAAGATGCAATACTAAACGCAACGCTGTTTTTTTACCAATACCGGGAAGTTTGGCAAATTCATTCACAGCATTTTCCAGAAGAGAAGAAGAGAATTGCATAATACGAAGGTACAAGATACAAGTGACAAGAATTCAAGGCTTGCTAGACAATAAAGAATACAGATTTTTTCTTAGATTTTCTGAAGCTTAGCTTTTTATAAAACTATCTCAAACTCATTTTTCCAGGCAGCTTTTATTGAAATCTTTCTTTCAATAGGTACTACAATTTCGGGCTGCAAATGTTTGCCAAAAAAATCTCCCGGATCCCAGACACCGTTATTATTCTTATCATATAGAATACGAAGCTCATATTCACCAGGCACAAAAAGATCAATTGCCAGATCAATGCTTTTCATTGGAATCCATTTTACAATTCTATCGTTACTTACGATTTGTAACACAGGATTCTTTTCAAGATCAAGGTTGCGAAGTTTCAGTTTTAAAGAGCCGTAATCAGATAGTTTTTTTGTATTGAAACTGATTGTATCGGCCTTAGTCAATTTATTACCGAGTGTATCTTCTGCAAAATCTTTATCAAGAATTAAACGATAGAAAGTATTTTCTTTCCACTTATGTGTAAGATTAATTTTTGTACCAGTAGTATCTTTCGAAAAATTATAATCAGTAACAGGAGTAAAAGTTGAATCCGTAAACAGCGTAAGTTTTGTAGAATCAAACGTTTTTAGAGGAAATGAGAATGTTATAAAAAAGTCACTGAGAATGTCTTGCTGTCCAACTGCTGCACTGGTTTGATATTTTAATCTTTTATCAGTACTTGATGTTGCCCGGTTGCTGCTATTTTTGTTCGCTTGCTGTTCCGGTTCTCCTTTAGCTACATAAGCGTACAATGTTACAGGCTCTGTGCTAGTTTGCACAACAACAGCTGAATCAGCAAAAGCAAATAAAGATTTTTCAGAAGTGTAGCGTCTTGTATTGCTTTCGTCTTTTAAAGCAAAAAGATAAAAAGTTTTGGGCGGGAGATTCTTAAACCGAAAATTTCCGTTCCCATCCAATTTGGAAATGTACAGCGGTTTTTGTTTTACAACTACAGAGTCATCTGAATTTGTATGCAACATTACAATCATTGTAGTATCTAACTTCCCATTTTCTGCAAGTACTACCTTACCACTCAATTCCAATGAATCAATATAATTGCCAGTCGAGAAAGTATAGGTGAAATTTTTAAATGGATTTCCTTCTGTAAAATCTTTAATCGAGTTGCCAAAATTTATGGTGTAAGTTGTATTAGGCACTAATGTATCTTTCAACTTTACCGTAACGGTTTTTAATTTATAGTCGACATAAGGATTGACGGAAGGTGTTGGCGAGAATATTAAATTCTCAGCTATATTCTGCACTTCTATAAATTCATCAAAGATAAGAGTGACTTTATCTCCTTTAAAGTTAAGTGCAGAATCACCCGGCTCTGCTTTTATTAACCGAGGAGGCAATGAATCTCTGGGTCCGCCTTCTGGAGGAATGATATTAGCACAACCAGTGCCTACAGTAAAATTTATTACTGCTACCAGTACTACTATTATGGACGTTATAATTCCTTTAGTCTTCATGAGAAATGCAAACTTAGCCGCTTTACGGGGAATGATTTGCTTTTAAAATCTTAATTAATCAATATCATCGGCAGATTCCAGCTCATGTAACGCCACAGCCATATTATTGGTCTTTACAAAGTTGCACCAATGGCAATCTACTTTGCCGCAGCCAGTATAAAAGTCTCTGTTCTGAATCTTTTCCCAAGTTTCAGTTATTTGCTGGGTTACAGTAGTAATATCAGCCGGGTTAATAACCACTTTTTCTTTCCTGTAATCTTTCTTTTTATCAGGCTCTATAAAATCAAATTCTGTGCTCACCACTTTCCAGTCTTTCTGTTCGTAATTATCCACCAGTATTTTATAAAACACTGCCTGCCGCCAATAATCGCCGCCGTTTGGATCTTTTTCAGATGGGCCTTTTGTTTTAGGAATACCTTTATCCGGATCACCACTTTTATAATCCACTACGTTCACAGATTTTCCATCAAATTCCAGTTTGTCCAATGCACCCTTAATTGGCACTTCTTTTATTGTTGTTTTAATGCGACGTTCTATTGCCACAATTTTATTGAAGCTGGCAATATATTTATCATAATAATTATTCAACACCTCCTGACCGTATTCCAAACGGCGGGCAAATTGCTCTTTAGTAAAACTTTCCCGGTGCCGTTGTATATACCATTCAAAATTTTCAATAAATTCTTTTTTTACCGGAAAAATATTCTTCCCTCCGTCTTGCATCTTGCGAAAAAGCTTCTCCAATGCATAGTGTATCGCCGATCCAAATTCTGTTGCCTCATTTCTTGGCGATGGAATTCGGATGAGATTTTTAAAATAAAATTCCAGCGGACATTTTAGATAATTATTCAGTGCGGTTACGTTCATTACAAACTTATCCAGTATGCCGCCGATAAATTCTTCTTCTATTTTTTCTATTTCTGGAGCTGATGTGTCGCTAAAATGCAAAGCAGAAAATTCATCCAGTATATCTTCTTTTATACTTTCATTTTTTATTTTCAGGTCATGCTTATCTAATATCTCAGCAATAAACATAGATGGTTCCAATTCCTTTCCATCATTCTTGTATTTACTATAAGAAATAAAAAGATGTTGTTCGGCTCTTGTCAAAGCAACATAAAAGAGCCTTCTTAATTCTTCATCATCTGTTGCAGTTGGTTGTGAAGAAAAGATTGTGTCCGGCAATTTATATCCACCTCCGGGTTTCCTTTTCTTTTCCCAGAAGGAAGCATTGCATCCTGCGATAAAAACATATTCAAACTCCAAGCCTTTTGAACCGTGTGCTGTCATAAGGTTTACACCTTTATCGCTGCCACTAACCTGAACCAGTGGCAGTGAAATGTCTTCCTTCTCCATTAACTCAATAAGTGTAACCAGTTGCTGAAGATCAAGCAACGGATTTCTATGTGTTTCTTCTTTTATAAAATCGAATAAGCCGGTAAGGATTTGGAGTTGCCAATGTTTATCCGGACTTTCCATGATGTGATTAAGAATGCCTGCTTCCCGAATAATATTTTCAAATAAATGTTGTAACGTAATATTGGGAACATCTGCAATTAGCTTTTCAATTATTACAGAAGCATTTTTCAATTTTTCGGGAAGATTACTGCTAAACAAATCTTTCGCAGGAGTATTTGCTTTTTCATTCAGTAATTGGCGGATAGAAGTTTTATTGTCTCTATAACCTGCACTTGCTACCTCCATACTTAGCTTAGCAATTTCAATTGGTGCAATACCAAACCAATCAAAATGCAATAATTCAAAAAGCAGTTCATCGCCGCTATAAGAAATATCATGTTCTGATGCAAGATATTTAAGCACAAGAATTATTTTTCTTGCCTGTGGCAACTCAAGTAGGCTAAGGTGTCGTTTGCTATAAACAGGAATATTTAACAGCTTAAAATAATTTGCGAGTTCCAGTCCGTATTTATTTTCCTTATAAATAATTCCAATTTTGCCCGGCACAATTCCTTCGCTCAATAACTGTTGCACTTTTTTAACTGTGCCAATCATTTCTTCCGACTGTGTATCGTATTCTATAATGATTGGCTCATTGGTCAGTTTGCTGATTGATTCTTTGGAAGAAATCAACTCCTTGCTCAGTCCTTCAATTTTATTTACCAGCCTTTCGCCATTTCTGTCAATTACTGATTTTGAAACATTAAGTATCGGTTGCGTAGAACGATAATTGTTGGTTAGAACTACGGTTAGTAAATCTTCTTTATAACGACCTCTAAACACAGTCATGTTCTCCACATTGGCACCTTGAAAACGGTAAATGCTTTGGTCATCATCTCCCACTACAAATACATTAGGCTTGTCCCAATAACTTATCAGTAATTCGACCAGTTTGTTTTGTGTGCCGCTTGTATCCTGATACTCATCAACAAGAATGTATTGAAATCGTTCCTGATAATCGGCCAGCAGATTTTTATTTTCTTCAAATGCTTTTATCACCCAATTAATCATATCATCAAAATCGTAGCGGTTCTTTTTCCGCATCAATTGCTGAAAGCGTTTAAACTCACCAACTGCTGCCCGCAGTTTTTCCATCCTTTCTTTCTCTTCATCAATTTTATTTTGTTTTAGATCACCTGCATTAAACTCTTTATATTTTCTTTTGTAAATAAACTCATCCCGGCTGGGCAGATCGGCGAGATAAGCATCAATTCTTTCATTGATAAATTCCGGCGTCCAGCCTTCCCGTTTCATATTACTAAAAAGCGATTGAAGATTATTGATTTCAAAATAAACATCGCCACGGTATCTTTTCAGCGGATGATTTTTAGGAAATGAATCTATCAGTTCTTTAAAGAATTGAATTTTCTCCAAATCCGAAACAGCATCAAGTGCCGTTTTTTCAAAGAGTGATAAATTATCCTGAATCACATCATTACAAAATGCATGAAAGGTGCTGATGTTTACTTTATAAGCATCTGGCCCAATGAATAATAGCAATCGCTTTCGCATAGCAACAGCACCGGCATCCGTATAAGTAAGACATAAAACGTTTTCAGGTGTGGCATCAGTTTCCAATAAAATCTTTCCGATGCGGCTGGCTAATATCTGCGTTTTCCCCGTACCTGGGCCTGCAATAACCATAACAGGGCCTTCGATTGTATCAACAGCTAACTGCTGGTTTTTATTCAGTTTAGCGAATTCTTCTTTGAATTTTATTTCTAACTTTTCTCTGTTAATTGACATTAGTAACCGAACTTTTCCTTTTATAAATCGTTATTCAAACGAATTTAAACCAATAATTTTCATGGCAGCACATTCTATCAAAACAGTACAAAAAATTCCCATTTCATTAGAAGAAGCATGGGCATTCTTTTCAAATCCAGCAAATCTTCAGGCAATTACTCCTTCAAACATGGGGTTTAAAGTAATATCCAAACATCATGGCGAAAAAATGTATGCCGGACAAATTATCGAATACACGGTAAAGCCAGTGCTGGGAATACCCGTTTACTGGATGACTGAGATCACACAGGTAAAAGACAAAGAATATTTTATAGATGAACAGCGGTTTGGGCCGTATAAATTATGGCACCATCAACATCATTTTAAAACAATACCCGGTGGTGTGGAAATGACAGATATCGTTCATTATAAAAACCCAATGTGGTTTTTTGGCCGTTTGGCAAATACATTGTTTGTACAAAAAAAGTTAACCTCAATTTTTGACTATCGTTTCAAAAAAGCAGAAGAGATGTTTGGTAAATGGAACTAATATTATTTAATGCCTACTCTCTTCTTTAATTCTGTAACGGGCATTACCATCATTCTTCCAACAGGTTGGTTATTACGATAAGTAATTACTTTCAAAAAGGAAGCATCTTGTGGAACAGTTAATGGTGTAGTATACGCCGGATAAAGGTTATCAGGAAATGAATTGTCAAAACTATAATGAATCGCCAGTCCATCTATTTCTGTACTCAATTTTACAATAATTGTTGCTGTATCTTTTTTACTTACTTCAAATATGGGATCATACATTGCAGGAGAATATTTAACACCGGCAGCTTCTAATCGGTCAAAATGACTTTCAACCCTTGCTGTAAAATTATTCCAGTTTCTTTTTTCCTTGGGACTCCAGAGTGCTTCGGCAATGGCAAAAGCTCTTGGCCAGATCATATATTGTAAATGACGAGTATTATATATCTGTTCTGTCCAGATGTTAGCCTGCCCTCCTTTTACAAATTTTTCATCTATCTCTGCCGGAGCTGGATCAAATTGATAAGTTTTTTTTAGTCTCAACGAGGCATATACAGGCGGTTCAATTACTGCATCACCCTGCATATAATCTAAGTAAGCAAAATCAGCGGGACTCATTACTACTTCATGCCCCTGTTTGGCAGCTTCTACTCCGCCTTTCATTCCCCGCCAACTCATTACAGTAGCATCGGGTGCTAAGCCTCCTTGTAAAATTTCATCCCAGCCAATCATTTTCTTTCCTTTGGAATAAATGATTTTTGCTACCCGTTTTACAAAATAGCTTTGCACTTCATCAAGATCTTTTAAT
>Ga0138256_10001360_pt1 | contig 26397 bp, 20 predicted proteins | sample KNB2016incub_MG_FD_105486 | JGI IMG/M metagenome (GOLD analysis project Ga0138256, IMG submission 105486) | Active sludge microbial communities from wastewater in Klosterneuburg, Austria - KNB2014incub_MG | ecosystem: Engineered > WWTP > Activated sludge > Unclassified | place: Austria...
ACGGCGACCGCAATGCCGGACGTCTACGCGACGTTCGCGTTCGATCTGGCCACAGGCGACGACGCCATCGTCGGCTTCACGAGCCACACATCGACGTTCTTCCGCCGCCGAAACAAGCCGTACATCGTGGCCCTCGACGGTCGTACGTGGATGACGGACGGCGACGAGCCGGACCGTGCGCTGGCGGCCATCTACGACGCGCTGGGCTTCGACACGCTCGATCGGCTGATCCGCAAAGCGAAATTGGGGCCGACGGCCGTGCCGTCCCCGCAGCCGACCGCGACCGCGACGCCGCTTCCAATGCCGGCGCCGCGGTCGCGTGTCTGGTTACCCGTGGCGAGGCGCTAGCGCGGTCACGCCGGCGTAGCACCTGCCGTCGATCCTGCCGTCGATCCCGCCGTCGATCCCGGTGTTCCGGTGCCCGAGGGCGCGGTCGGAGCCGGCGACGCGGCCACCGTCGAGGCCCCGCTGCCCGATGCAGCGGACGGCACCGCCCCCGAAGCCTCCTCCGCCTTCTTGAACATCCCCTCCCGGATCTCCTTGCGCAGCGCCTCGACCTCCGGGCTCCGCTTGGCCCCCGGGCCGTCCCCGTCGCCCCCGCCCGACGACGACGCCAGCCCGCCGACCTTGTCGCTGAGCAGCATCGCCAGCAGCGCCTCGACGAGGCTCCCGCTCCCGCCGCCCCCGCCGAACGCGCCGCCGGAAGAACCATCGCCGCCGCCGCTGCCGCCGATGAGGATCTTCGGCACGACATCCACTCGCGACGTCTCGATCGCCTCGGCGAACCGATTCATCACCGCCTGCATCACCTGGAACTGCGGCCCGCCGTACGCCCGGACCTGCTCCTCGATCGCCATGGCCTGGCCGATACCGATGCGGGCCGCCTTCTCGCCCTCGGCCTCGGCCAAAGCGCGGATCTGGGCCGCCTGCTGCAGCGCGCGCTGGTAGTCCGCCTTGCCCTGGTTGCTCTGGATCGTGATCTCGACCTCGGACTCCGTCAGCTTCTGCTGCTGGCGCGCCTTGGCCTCCGCCTCGCGCAGCACGCGCTCCTGGAAGGCGGCCCGCTCCTGGCGCTTGTACGTCTCGACCTGCTCTTCGGCGATCTGCCGGCTGCGCAGCTGCGTCAGGATCACCTCGATCTTGTCGTCGCCGCTGCTCGAGGCCGGCGTGCCGATCAGGACCTCCTCGAGCTCGAGGTTATAGTGGTGGAACTTGGCCTTCATCTCGATGCTGGCCTGCTCCTGGATCTGGTTCCGCTCCTGGATCAGCTGGATCAGCGTCCGTGTCTGGCCGATATTCTTGAAGTACGCCGACACCATCGGGTCCAATGTCTGCTCCACCAGCCGCTTCACGTCGCCGAAGCGCTGGATCACGAGCGGCGCCTGGCGGTAGTCGATGTGGATGACCACCGACAGCGGCAGGTTCGGCTCGAAGGCGTCCTTGGTGATCAGCGAGACCTCGGACAGGTTCTCGTCCAGGTTGTGGGACCCGAACTCGCTGCGCACCCATTTGAGGATGACGTTCGTCGTCGGCACCGGGATCACCTTGCCGGCGTACGTGTTGAACGCGTACTTGCCCGGCAGAAGGGGCTCACTCCAGACGCCGCGGCTGCCGCGCGTCACGAGCTCGCCGTGCTTGTAGTCCGTGCCCGAAATGTCCGTGCCCACCTCGCCGATGTAGGACACGACGACCCCGACGTAGCCCACGTCCACGACGGTCTTCGGAATCGTCTCGACCGTGGCGAACAGGCGGTTCAGGTAGTACGTGCCCTCGACGAGCACCTGCAGCTGACGCCCGCGCTGGCCGCCGGCGGCCAGGAACTTGTCGGCGTCCTGGAAGCTGTTGTGGTACGTGTCGGGGTGCGCCGGGTCGTCGCCCATCGTCGGGGCGATGATGGCGCCCTGCGGCAGGGACGGCCCGTCGTGGACAGTGACGACGCCGGCAAGGTCGTCGGCGTCCTTGATGATCACCGCACGGAAGCCGTCCCGCTGGGTGATCACATCGGCCATCTGCTTGATGATCTCGGCTTCTTCGCCGGACAGCGCCAGCGCGTAGACCTTCTCGTCCGTGATCACGGCGAACTGCGCCAGGTTGAACGCGTAGATGCCCTCGCGCAGCACCTGCCGCTGCGGTCCGCGCTGTCCGCCGCCGCGCAAGAACGCATCCGCATCCTCGAAGTTCACGACCGAAGCGTTGGACGCCAGCGTCTGCCCCGGCTCGAGCCGCGCGCCGTCGCGGGCAAAGATGTAACCCAGCTTGCCCTGCGGGATCGTGACGAGCGGGATGCTGTGGATCTTGAATTGCAGCGGCATCCGGAAGTGCAGCCCGCCGCGCAGCACCTGCGGCTGAAAACCCGCCTCGCCGTTCAGGGCGATGAAGCCGCTCTTGAGCGAGCCCCGCCCGCTGAACCGCTTCTCGACGATCGCGACGCGGTTGTTCGGGATGAAGCGGATGCCGCTGAACCGCGGGAACAGCCACCACGCCGTTGGCAGGGCGATGACGAGCAAGAAAAGCCAGACGAACGGGCTCATGGTTGGTGTGATCCTCCGTGGGAATGCGCGTCGGGGCGGCACGGTGCCGTCCGGGGGACGCAGCACGGGGGATCATACGACGATTGAGAGTCGCAGGTTGTGCCGAACGATCACCGCCGTGTAGGGGCACGGCATGCCGTGCGCTGCCTCCGTGAACCAGCTCACCATCGATCACCGCGAGATCGGCCGCGTAGGGGCGGGTCTCAGACCCGCCCTCCGCCTCGGCAAGGCAGCGGTTGTGGTGGGGCGGAGGATGGGCGGGTCTGAGACCCGCCCCTACACCCCAAACACCCCCCGCGCCCGCGCGATCCCCGCCACCAGCGCGTCGATGTCCGCCGAACCGTTGTACACCTGAAAGCTCGCCCGCGCCGTCGCCGCCAGCCCCAACCGCGTGTGCAGCGGCATCGTGCAGTGGTGGCCGGCGCGGACGCACAGGCCGTCGCCGTCGAGCAGCGTCGCCAGGTCGTGCGCGTGCACGCCGTCGACCGTGAAGGCCACCGAACCGCAGCGCGACGTCGCGTCGAGCGGGCCGACGATGCGGACGCCGGGCGCGTCGCCGAGCCGCTCGAGGGCGTAGGCGACGAGCGAGGCATCGTGGGCGGCGCAGGCGTCGAGGCCGAGGCGGTCCAGGTAGTCGGCGGCGGCGGCGAGCGCGACGGCGTCCGCGACGGACGGCGTTCCGGCCTCGAAGCGCTGCGGTGGATCGGCGTAGGTGCTGTCGGTCGGCGTCACGCGCCGGATCATCTCGCCGCCGCCCTGCCACGGCGGCATGTCGGCCAGGATCGAGGCGCGCGCCCAGAGGAAGCCGATGCCCATCGGGCCCAGCATCTTGTGCCCGCTGGCGGCCAGGAAGTCGACGCCGAGCGCGGCGACATCCACCTTCCGGTGCGGCACGCTCTGCGCCGCGTCCAGCAGCACCTTCGCTCCGACGCGCCGCGCCGCGGCGACGATGTCGGCGACGGGATTGACGGTGCCGACGGCGTTCGAGATGTGGACGACGCTGATCAGCTTGACGGTCTCGTCGACCAGCGCGTCGAGCCCGTCGAGATCGAGGCGGCCGTCGGGCGTGATCGGGACCACGCGCAGCCGGCAGCCGGTTCGGGCGGCCAGCAGATGCCAGGGCACGAGGTTGCTGTGGTGCTCCATCTCCGTGACGACGATCGTGTCGCCCGCGGAGACGTTGGCCGGTCCCCACGCGCCGGCCACGAGGTTCACGGCCTCCGTCGTCCCGCGCGTGAACACGACCTCGGCCGCGTCGCGCGCGCCGACGAAGCGGGCGATCCGGCTGCGGGCGGCCTCGTAGGCCAGCGTCGCATCGGCCGCCAGCGTGTACGCGCCGCGATGGACGTTGGCGTTGTGGTGCGTGTAGAAGTCGAGGAGCGCGTCGAGCACCGCCTGCGGCTTCTGGGCCGTTGCGGCACTGTCGAGGTAGATCAGCTCGGGATGGGCGACGAGGAGCGGGAAGTCACGTCGGATGGCCGCCGGATCGAGATCGGTCGCGGCATCGGCCACCATCGTTGCGACCGAAGCCGACGCCGAAGCCGCCTGTGCCATCAACGACGTCGATGTCGCCGCGATCGGCCCGTCCCGCCCACGATCAACTGCAGCCGCAGCCGCCGCCACCGCCGCCGTGGCTGCCGCAGCCGCCGCCCTGCGCCTTGGCCTCGCCCTCGGCGCCGGACGATGCCTGATCGGACGTCTTGAACGACGTGCCGCAGCCGCAGCTCGACACGGCGTTCGGGTTCTCGATCTTGAAGCCGCCGCCCATCAGCGAGTCGGTGAAGTCGATCGTGGCGCCCTGAAGGTAGGGAAGGCTGACGGGATCGACGACGACCTTGACGCCCTCGCTCTCGAAGACCTGGTCGGCCTCATCCATCTCGTTGTCGAAGGCCATGCCGTACTGCAGGCCCGAGCAGCCGCCGCCGCTGACGAACACGCGCAGCGCCGCATCCGTCATGCCCTTCTGGGCCATGACCTCCGACAGCTTGACCGCCGCGGTGGCCGAGAGGGTGACAGGGGAGAGTGTAACAAACGTCGTCGTGCGGACGGCGGGGGCGGTCTCTTCGCGGATCATGGCATACGCTCCTGCTGCGGCCCGATCGGCCTGCCGACGGACATCGAACGATGCGGGAAGTCTAGCATAATCCACGCAAGTGCCCACGGCCGCACATCAGCACGCTGCGTCGCATCCTGCATTACCGCGGCCGCGCAGCGGCTGTAAGTATAATCGGCCCCATGCAGAGCACCCGGCGCGACATCCTTCAGTACCTGCGCGAGCACGGCACGGGCTCGGTCGAGGCGTTGGCCGAAGCGGTCGGGCTGGCGCCGGTGACGGTGCGCCATCACCTGCACCTGCTGCGGGACGACGGGCTCGTCGATGTCGCCGCCGAGCCCGCCGGGCGCGGGCGGCCGCGGCACGTGTTTCGGTTGTCGCAGACGGGAGGGCAGGCCATCGTGGAGGACAACCGCTTCGCCGTCCTGACCGCGCGGCTCCTCGACGCGATGCGCGCCGCGGACCGCGGCCAGGTCGAGGGCGTCTTCGCCGCGATGGCCGAGTCGATCGCCGACACGAACCGCGGCTCGTTCGCCGACCGACCCGTGGAAGACCGTCTGGACGCGGTCGTGTCGCTCCTGGCGGCCGAGGGGTTCACGACGAGCTGGCAGCCGGAGGGGGATGGATTCGTCCTGCATCAGCTGTCATGCCCATTCCATGCTCTCGGCGAGCAGCACCGCGAGGTCTGTTGCATGGACGAGCGGCTCATCGAGGCCGTCGTCGGCGGCGCGGTGGAGCGCGAGGAATGGCGGATGGACGGCAGCGCCACGTGCATCTATCGCATTCGCACCGCGGTGTGAACCCCGAGCGTGGGTTGGCGCGGCCGGCCCATCCGGCATGGCTCGGCGCGATCGGCGGAGCGGTCGCCGGCGCGGCGGCGCTGCTGGCGCTCGTCGGCGGCGCCCAGGTGGAGGCCCGCCTGCTGGCCGGAGGCGCGCGCGGCTGGGCCGTGCCGCTGAATGCCGTCGGCGCGACGGTTGTCCGCTGGCTGCAGATCGGCCAGAGCCAGGCATTCGACGGGCTGTACGCGGATGCGACGACGCTCGGCGCCGTGCTTGTCGTGGCGGGCGGTGCCCTGTTCGGCGGCTGCCTCGGCGCACTGCTCGGCCGCGCGCCCGACGAGCCGCGGCGGGCGTGGGCGCTGGCGGCTGCCGTCGGCGCGTGGGCGCTGGTCCGTTGGGCCGTCGCGCCGGCGCTCGATCCGGTGCTGCTGCGGGAGGTCGACGGCCGCGTGCTGTTCGCGTCCTGGCTGGCGTGGGGTCTGGTCGCCGGGGCCTGGCTCGAGGCGATGCACGTGCCGTCCGCGTGGCGGTGGGGCGACGGAGTCGGCTGAACCGTTCGCCTGCCCTGTCCGACTGGGCGTAACGTGTTTCGGTCGGCCTGCGTCCTGATCGATGCCTCGGTCGGTACGCGACTTCGTCGATCGACCGCCATGGCGTCGCTGGTACCTTGATGTTTCCGGCCTCGGGGCCGCATTTTGCCTGTCGTGGCTCTCTCGCGAAGGGCGGGGGGGTGTGATGGGCGGATGAGGGCGGGCACGGGGGCCCGCCCCTACAGGAACGTGCGCCTATGTTCCGTTCGACCCTCCATGCGCATCGCCGCGCCGCGCAACCGCACATCGCATTCGCGTGCGTCGTGCTCGCCGCGGCGTGCGCTGCGTTCCTGACCGCCGTCCGCACGCCGACGGCGGCCGAAGGCGCGCGCGCCGCCGCCGCGCCTGCGTGGCGGCGTTCGATCACCGGGATGTACGGCGACAACGCGGCGGCCGTCGCGTTCATCGGCGACACGCGCCGCGGCGGCTTTCGCCACTACGCCCTGTTCACCCACGATTTCGGCCTGTTCCGGGCCGGATCGCAGGTCGACGCCTGGGCGCCGATCGTCCCAAACACGGCGCGGCCCGAGACGACCGTCGTCCGGGCGCTTGCCCTCGGCCGCGACGACATCGAGCGCCAGAAGCTCTACGCCGGTCTGCAATCCCGTCCGCTGCTCGCGCGTTCGCTGGACGGCGGCGTGACGTGGACCACCCGGGACGGCCCGCCGGGCATCACGCGGATGGACCTGCTCGACACGACGACAACCGGCCGGCTGTACGCGGCGCAGACCGGTACGACATCGCTGTCGACATCCGACAACCAGGGCGACACCTGGACGCAGGTGTCGCCGGTCATCGGCGGGAACGATCAGCTGACCGACCTCTTCGCCGCCCCGGACCGCCCACAGGTGTTCCTCCAGACGGGAGACCGGCTGTACACCTCCGACAACGTGCCCGACGTCTGGCGACTGGCTCTCGGGCCGAACTCGGCCACGACGACGACGCTTGCGGTGAGCATCGCCGCGGCGGGCGTCGGACGCCGGGTGTACGCGGTCGGCAAGCAGGGCGGCGTCTGGGCGATGGTCGCCAGCACGGACGGCGGTGCGGTCTGGACGCCCGCCAGCTGGCCGGCCGAGCCGAACGCCGAGCCGACGGCGATCGGCGCCGGCGAGGCCGGGTTCGGCGTGCACTCGACGTGGCTCGGGTTCGCCGACGGGCGCATCTTCCGCTCGACGGACGGCGCCCAGTCCTGGAGCCTGATCACGACGGCCCCGATCGCGCCGCTCTCGATCCAGGTCGACCCGCACAACTACGAAACGTGGGTCGGCCTCGATGGCTTCGGGCTGCTGCGGATCGGCACCGGCGCGAACCCGACGGTCAGCGTCACGGGCGCCGTGCCCGCACAGTCGCTGTCCGTCATCGCCCCGAACTGGGAGGCGGAACACCGTGCGCTTGCGTTGACGCGGATCACGCCCAAGCGGCTCGACCGCGTCGGTGGCGGCCAGCCGACGCTGACCGTGCTGTACGACTCGACGGATGAGGGCCGGACCTGGGTGCGGCGCTTCGTCAGCGGCACGTTCGGCGCCAAGCTCCTGCCCTCGACGAACTACGCGCGCGACAAGCGGATCTACTCCGACCGCTGGCTGTCGCGCAACGGCGGACAGGCGTGGACCGAGCTGGCCGCGCTGCCCGACGGCGGCCGGCCGCACGTCACGGCCGTCGGACCGGTCTCGGGCACGTACAGCCTGCTCCTTGGGCTGCGCGAGCCGTGGAACGGCACGTCGGGCGGCAGCGGCCTGCTGTATTCCGACACGGGCGGGGCGAGTTGGCAGGACCTCGACGCGAGCACGGGCGACATCGTCGACGCGGTGTTCTCGCCGACGTTCGACTCGGACGCAACGGCGTACTTCATCACCCAGCGCGGCGTCATCTATCGCACGATCGACGGCCATACGTTCGAGTCGATCAGCACCGTCCGGCTGCTGGCCGGCCAAGGCATCGTGCACGATCTGGCGATCTCGCCGCGGTTCGACCTCGACCGGACGTTGTTCGTCGCGGTCGAGGACACCGCCGATGCACAGCGGGCCAAGGTGTTCGTCTCGACGAACGGCGGCACTTCGTGGGAGGATCGCTTCGGCGGGTTGGCCGCGCGCGGCCGGCCGCGCAGCGTGGCCCTGTCGCCCAACTTCCGGAGCGATCGGACGGTGTTCCTCGGCCTCGGACGCGAGCAGGGCGACGGTGACGACGTGCCGACGATCTACGGCAGCGACACCGGCGGCACGGACTGGTTCGGCCAGCTCTCGCTCGGCCGCGTGGCCGCCACCGACTTCGCGTTCGCGGGCACCGAGCCCACCGGCCGGCTGTTCGCCGCCGCCGGCCGCTCCGGCGTCTGGATCCGCGATGTCGACGGCTCGCCGATCGTCGACCTCATCCCGACCCCCACCGTCCCGCCGACGACGACGCCGAGCCCGACGCTGACGCCGACGGACACGCCCGCGCCCGGCACCGGCACGCCCGGCGGGCTGGAGTCCGTCTGCATCGAGGTGGAGGACGATGCCTACGTAAGCGAGACGTCGCCCGACGACAACTTCGGCATCGGCGGGGAGCTCCAGCTCTACAACGACGGGGCCGAGAAGACCGCGATCTACCTCCGGTTCGACGTCTCGGACCTGCCCGCCGGCAGTCAGCTGCAAGCCGCCAGCGTCGAACTCTACCTCCGCGGCCTCCAGCCGCTCACCACGCCGCCGCTGTCCGAGATCTCGACGGTTTCCCGCGCCTGGTTCGAGAACCGCATCACGTGGAACAACCGTCCGCCTTCCGGCAACGACATCGACGCGCCGGTCCTCGACACCACCTACGGCTTCAAAGCCTGGGACGTGCTGCCGCAGGTCGAGAAGTGGCTTGCCGGCACCGCCAACGACGGCCTCGTGATCGAGCCGATGAACTCCCTGCCCACGCAACAGCTGCGCGCCAAGTTCACCAGCCGCGAGAGCGCGGCGGCCGCGCAGCGGCCGCGCCTGTGCGTCACGTATCGCGCCCCGACGCTCACCCCGCCGCGCACCCCGACCGGCACGCGGACCGTCCTGGCGACGCCGACCGCCACCGCCTCCCCGACCGGCAGCCCGCCGCCCGGCACCACCGCCCCGCCGCCGACCGCGGCCACGACCGCGCCGGTCCCGTCGGCGACGTCGATGCCCGAGGAGACGCCGGGACCGTTCACGCCGTCCGCGACAGCCACGACCGTCGAGACGCCGAACGCGCCCTCCGCGACCGCCACGCCGACCGGCACGCGGACGATCGTCGACTCGGACCCCCCGGCGATCTACCTGCCGTTCAGCTACCGATTCGCACGTTCCACGCCGCGGCCGCGCCGAGACGCGGTCGCCGGGCCGGCGCTCCGGCCGGCGGTACGACGGCCGTGAAGTCCGCGCGCGTTCGCCCGGCCGCCCGCGTCGCCGAGTGCACGCTCGGGATCCTGAACGACGTCGTCGACGCGGGCGTTGGGGCGACGGATGTGGCGGTCGCCGGCGTGGCCGGTCCGGCCAAGGCCAAGCGGCAGAGGCGCGACGGCTCGGTGCGGCCGGAGGCGCCGGTCGGCACGCTCGTCGCATTCTCCCTCGGCGCCAACGAGGGCCACCGGGCGCACAACATCGAGCGCGCGATCGCCCAGCTCGGCGAGGTCGTCGAACTCGTCGCGATCTCGCCGTGGTACGAGACGACGCCCGTCGGCTTCGCGGACCAGCGCGACTTCATCAACCTCGTCGTCCTGGGTCGGACCCGCCGGCCGGCCAAGCGGGTGCTCGAGGCCGCGCTGGCGATCGAACGAGCACTGGGGCGCCGACGCGACGCCGACGCGCCGCGCTTCGGACCACGGCCGATCGACATCGACCTCCTGTTCCACGGGGATGCGCAGCTCGAACTGCCCGGCCTGAGCGTGCCCCACCCGCGGCTGGCGGAGCGCGCCTTCGTCCTCGTCCCGCTGTGCGACGTCGCGCCCGACCTCGTCCACCCGGGCATGCGGCGAACGGTCCGCGAGCTGCTGGCGGCGCTGCCGGCCGAGGCGCGCGCGGGCGTCCGGCGCTGGTCTCCGGAAGCGCGCGTCGGGCTGCGGTGAGGCGAGGGCTCGGTCAGGGGCGGCCCCGGTCATCGAACTTACGTTCAACGAACATCTTGACATCGAACATGTGTTCCGCTACACTGGCCTGCAGACCCGGCAAACCCGCAGGGCGAGGAGGCAGGACATGGCGCGACCGGAACGACCGCTCACGGCACGGCAGCTTGAGATCCTCAAGTTCATCGTCCAGCGCATCGAGGAGCGCGGCTCCCCGCCGACGATCCGCGAGATCGGCGAGCACAAGGCCGTGCAGATCAGCTCGACGAGCGTCATCAACTACCACCTGAACAAGCTCAAGGAGCGCGGGCTGATCGCGCGCGACGACCGGATCTCGCGCGGGTTGTCGATCACCGAGAAGGCGCGGCACGAGTTCAACCAGATCTTCCGGCCTTCGAGCCGCATGCGGCTGCCGATGCTCGGCCGCATCGCCGCCGGCCAGCCGATCCCGGTGCCGGGCGACCAGGATCCGGACGAGTGGATCGAGGTGACGCGCGATCTCGTCGGCGGTCGCGAGGACGTCTTCGCCCTCGTCGTGCGCGGGACGTCGATGATCGACGCCCTGATCAACGACGGCGACATCGTCGTCATGCAGCGGGCGGAGACGGCCAACAACGGCGACATGGTGGCGGCCTGGATCTGCGACCGTGAGGAGACCACGCTCAAGCGCTACTATCATGAGCGCGATCCCGACCGCATCCGGCTCCAGCCGATGAACCCGACGATGGAGCCCATCTATGCGGCGCCGTCGAACGTCGAGATCCAGGGCAAGGTCATCGCCGTGATCCGCACGCTGGACGGGTCGATGCTATCCTCCGCGGCCTGACGCTGCCGCGCGCGGCGCCGTAGGCTCGCTTCGCGGTTGCCCGCGTCGCTGCGCGGAGCGCGACAGTCAAGTCCTGCGGAGGTTCTCGATGCCCGAACCGCATGTCCCGTCCAACCCGCTTGCGGCGCTGGCCGCCGCTGGGCAGAGTCCGTGGCTCGATCAGCTGCGCCGCGAGTGGCTCGCGGATGGCACGCTGGCGCGTTGGATCGCCGAGGATGACCTCCGGGGCGTGACCTCGAACCCGGCGATCTTCCAGGCGGCCGTGGCGGACAGCGCGGCGTACGACGCGCAGATCGGCGCGCTTGCGGCCGACGGACTCGATCCGGCTGCGATCTACGACGCGGTGACCCTGCAGGACATTCGTGCGGCGTGCGACGTCTTCCGTCCGGTCTGGGAGCGCACCGGCGGCCTCGACGGCTACATCAGCCATGAAGTGGCGCCGTCCCTCGCCGACGACACGGCGGGCACGGTGGCCGAGGCCCGCCGTCTGTGGGCGGCGGTCGATCGACCGAACGTCATGATCAAGATCCCCGCGACATGCGCCGGGATCCCGGCGATCCGCGCCTGCCTGACCGACGGGATCAACGTGAACATCACCTTGATGTTCTCACTGTGCCACTACGATGCGGTGGCCGACGCCTACCTGGACGCCCTCGAGCGCCGCGAGCACGACGGCCTGCCGATCGATTCGATCGCGTCGGTGGCCAGCTTCTTCGTCAGCCGGGTAGACACCTGGGTGGACGATCGCCTGGACAAGCTGGCGGCCGACGGGGTGGACGTCGCGCACCTGCGCGGACAGGCCGCCGTCGCGAACGCCAAACGGGCCTACCGGCGCTTTCAGGACGTTTTCGGGAGCACCCGCTTTGCGCGCCTGGCGCGGCACGGTGCACGCGTACAGCGCGTGCTCTGGGCCAGCACGAGCGCCAAGGACCCGGCTTACGACGACCTGAAGTACGTGACGCCGCTCATCGGTTCGGACACCGTGAACACGCTGCCGTTGGCCACGTACGAAGCGTTCCGCGACCATGGCCGCGTCGCGCGCACGATCGACGCGGACGTTGCGGCGGCCGACGCCGTCGTGGCGCGGCTTGCGACGCTCGGCATCGACCTCGAGGCCGTTGGGGAGGACTTGTCGCACCAAGGTGTCGCCAAGTTCGCGGCGGCGCAGGCGGCCGTGGTGGCGACGGTCGGCAGAAAGACGGTCGGCGGGTAGATCGGGTGGATCGGGTGGATCGGGTGGATCGGGTGGATCGGGACAGGGCAGCAGGCTAGCGCGTTCGCGCGGCCGCACCCGTGCCGCACACGCCGGCCACGAACAGATCCAACGCCGTCACCGCGACGGTGCGTCCCGTCTTGATCCCGACGTCGATGTCCAGAAGACGCTTCAGAGCAGCGTCGAGGAACGGCGCCGAGAAGCGTCGGGCTTGTGTGGCCAGCTTCCGGGCGACGAACGGCGGGACGCCGACGGCGCGCGCGTGCTCGGCCGACGGCACGCCGCCGTCCATCAGCGCCCGGACGTGGGCCAGCTGGTGGAACTGGCGGGCGATCTTGCTGAGGAGCGAGATCGGTTCCTCGCCGCTGGACAGGAACGTGTGCAGCAGCGTCGCCGCCGCCGGTCCGTCCCGCTCCGCGATCGCCTCGATGAGACGGTAGACATTCTCGGTGTCGATGGGCGCGACGAGTCGCGCCACGTCGTCGGCCTCGACGCGCCGTTCGCCCGCCCAGGTCAGCAGCTTCTCGACCTCGCTGTCCACCCGCCACAGGTCGGCCGGCCCGTCCGGCGCCAACGCGGCCGCCAGCGCCGACGCGGCCGCCGGCGCGAATGCGCCGCCGCGCCCGACGGCGCGGGCGGTGATCCAGGCCGGCAGGCGCTCGGGCGGCGGTGGGTCGAACGCGCGCGCGACGACGGGGTTCGCCTCGCCGTCCGCAGGCGAAGCGCGCCCCGCTGCGTTCCGCAGCCAGCCGGCCACCGGGTTGTCCGTTTCGAGCTCGCCCTCGACGAGGACGAGGTCCGTCGTCGGCGGGATGTGCGGCAGGTAGGCCAGCAGCGCGTTGGCGAGCGCGGCGCGGCGCTCCTTGTTCTTCTCGCCCGAGCGGGCACTGCAGCGCCCGACGAGCCCGCGCACGACGACGAGCCGCCGCCCACCCATGAACGGCAGCGCGTCGGCGGCGGCGCGCAGTTCGGGCACGGTGAGTCGAGCGCCGTCCAGGGCGGAAGCGTTGAGCTCGGCCATCGCGTCCTCCGCGGCAAACGCGGCGCGCGTGGCGTGTACGCGCTCGGCGACGGCAAACGCGTCCGCACCGTGGAGCAGCTCGATCACGGCGTGCGAACGGCACGTGCCCGGCTGTCGGCGGCACCGGCCTCCCCCGCCCCATCGGCCGCATCCGTCGGCGGGCCGTCGTCGATCGTGATCCGGTGCACGGTCAGCCGGCCGCGCATCGAGCGCGTGATCCGCCCGACGCGCGCGCCGGCCACGTCGGGCAGCGTCGTCCAGCGGCGCTGGGCGGCGGGGCCGAGGGGCTGGCTGGCGACGGAGGCGAAGGTGCCGGCCAGGAGCATGCGCGGCAGGAGGGCGAGCCCGCCCGCGCGATGGCGCTTCGGGACGAACGCCACGGCGAGCGTCGCCGCCGCGCCGGCGATCAGGCCGCCGACGACCATGTTCGTGCCGCAGTTCGGGTGGATCGCCAGCTCGGGCTCGGCGGGCAGGCGGCGCAGCGCCTCGTCGACGGCGTGCTCGACGTCCTCCGTCTCGAGGTTGCCCAGGAGGAAGAAGCCGCCGGCGTCGGAGCGGCCCGCCATCGAGCGGCCCGGGAGGCGCGCGGCGAGGATGTGGACGGCGGCGTGCTCGATGGCATGGTTGCGGCGGGTCCGCTTGATCGGCGGGAGGTCGAGTAGTCGCATGTGGGACTCCGTTGGTGCTGTCTGCGTGTCGTGCCGACCAAGTCGTGCCGTGCTGACTACGCGCCGGCGCGGGCGAGCGTTGTGAGGTGCTCGCCCATGCGGTCGAGGGCGCGGTCGAGGTTGGACATGGCGTTGGCGTACGAGAGGCGGAGGTGGCCGGCGCCGGCCGGGCCGAAGCCGCGGCCGGCCAGGAGCGCGACGCCGGTGTGCGTGAGAAGCTCCTCGGCGAGCGTGAGGTCGTCCAGGCCTGTGCCGCGGATGTCCGGGAAGGCATAGAACGCGCCGGCTGGGCGGGCGCAACGGATCCCGGGCAGCTCGTTCAGCCGGGCGACGACGCGGTCGCGGCGCGTCCGGAACGTCTGGACCATCGCCTCGACGTCGGCCTGCGGGCCGTCGAGGGCGGCCAGGCCCGCCACCTGGGTGGCGTCCGCGGCGCAGCTGGTGATGTTGCTTTGCAGGTCGATGAGGATGGGCGCGAGCGCGGGCGGAAGGACGGCGTAGCCGAGCCGCCAGCCCGTCATGGCGTACGTCTTGGAGAACCCATCGAGCACGACCGTCCGCTCCGCCATTCCGGATTCGGTGAGGATCGAGCGGTGGACGCCGTCGTACACCATGCGGCTGTAGATCTCATCGGCCAGCACGACGACGTCCGGCCGATCGGCCAGCAGCCGGGCGATGGCCGCGAGGTCGTCGGCCGACAGGACGGCGCCGGTCGGGTTCGAGGGCGAGTTCAGGACGACGAGTCGTGTCCGCGGCGAGAGCGCGGCGGCGAAGGCATCGACGTCGAACGCGAAGCCGCGCTCGGCATCGAGAGGAACGTGGACCGGCGTCGCGCCGGCGTAGGCGGTGATCGTGGCGTAGCTCGGGAAGGTCGGGTCGGGCAGGATCACCTCGTCGCCGGCTTCGACGAGCGCCATGATCGTGTAGTAGATGACGGGCTTACCGCCCGGCGCCACCAGGATCTGCGTCGGCGCGACGTCGACGTCGCGCGTGTCGCCGATGTGCCGCGCGATGGCGGTGCGCAGCGCCATTTCGCCGGCAGCGGGGGTGTAGCGCGTGTGCCCGCCCCGCAGCGCCGCGACGCCAGCCTCGACGACGTTGGCGGGCGTATCGAAGTCTGGCTCGCCGACCTCGAGGTGGATGATGTCATGCCCGGCCGCTTCCATGGCCTTGGCGCGGGCGAGGGTGGTGAACGACGGCGACGGCGTGAGGTGGGCCATGCGCCCGGCGAGTCTCATAACGGCCTTCCTTCAGGGTGCACAGGACGATCATAGCGGATTGGATCGGCGGATCGGATCGGGAGAGAGGTCTGTCGGGAAGGGAGACGGGACGACCTCGCCGCGCGGATCATGCCTCGGGCTCGAGGCCGAGGGCGCGCGGCGAGGCCGGCCGCACGGTGCGTGTCGCCTCGTGCGACAGCGTGACCATCCCGGCGCCGCCGCCGGCGAGCCGTCGGACGTGGCGCGCATCCGTCACGGCGACGGCGACGGCCGCCGCGTCGCGCGACGCCGAGAACCACGCGGCCAGCGCCGCCGCCTGGTTCAGCGTGGCCTCGGGCACGTTTCGGCCGGCCGCCTTGACGACGACGTGTGCGCCGGGCACGTCGCGGGCATGCAGCCAGATGTCGCCCCGGGCGGCGAGTTGGAACGTCACGACCTCGTTCTGGCGGCTGTTGCGGCCGACGAGCAGCGTCAGGCCGTCCGTCGAGGCGTAGCGGCGCGGCCGGCTGGTGGCGTCGGTGGGCGTGGTGCGGCGCTTCATCGCGCCGGCGGCGACGCCGGCAGCGAGGCCGGTGGCGGCCAGCGCGTCGAGCACGGCGTCGATCTCGGCGCGGTTCTCGGCCAGCGCGAGGTCGGTGCCGAGCTGCAGGAGCGTGTCCTCGGCCGCGCGGGCGGCGGCGAGGCGCGCCGGGACGCCGCGGGCGGCGCGGCGGGCGCGGCGGTAGCGATCGAAGTAGGCTTGGGCGTTCGCGACGGGCGTGAGATCTGGGTCGAGGCGGATCGTCACCGGTGGCTCGAGGGGGGCGATGAGCGTCGTCGCACCGGTCGCGATCTGCCACTGGAACCCGAGGATGAGGTCACCGGCCTCCTTCAGCGACGCGATGGCCGCCGGCGATGCCCCGGCCAACTGGTGCTCAAGCGCCTCGCGCCGCCGCCGTACCCGGGCCGTCGCGGCCGCCAACGCGGTCACCACGCCGGCGCGGGCGGCGCGGTAGCGGTCGGCGGAGGACCGGGCGCCATGCCAGCGGGCGAGGGCATCGAGCGTCGTTGGGCAGTCGACGAGGGCGACATCAGGGGCGGCGAGGTGGGTCAGGCGGTACGGGGCCCAGGCGAGGACGGTTGCGGTGCGCGGTGTGGACTGCCCGGGTTCGGCGGCATCGCCGGCGCCGTCCTCTCGCGTCGAGACCGCGCGGCCGTTGCCCGGATCGTCCCCATCCGTCGACGTCCGAGACACCGCGATCGTCGGCGCCCACGCATGCGACGCCGGCAGCTCCGCCATGGCCGCAAGGGCGGCGGACAGCGACGTCGGATCGGCGTCGGCGGCAGGGATGGAAGCGTTGTCGGCGGAACGGAACACGATCTCGCGCGCGGTCTGCGGGCCGATGCCACGGACGTGCGCCACGAGCGTGCGCCAGGCGACCTCGCCGTTCGGCGCGAGGTGGAGCCAGGCGCGGATGTCGTCGGGCGTGACGGACTCCGGCGGGACCTTGAGCGGCGCGGGCGGCGGGGCGTACGGGCGGCCGGGGAGCACGGTCCTGGCGCGCGACTGGGCGGCGGTGACCGCGTGCGCCGCGGCGAGGATCGTGCCGTCCGCATCGACGAGGATCAGGTTGGCGAGGCGCCCGGTGAGCTCCGCAACGAGCGAGATCGGGGCGGCGGCCTTCCAGTCGAAGCGCAGGATCCGCTCGTGGGGCGGCTGGACGACGGCCGACAGGCGCGCGCCGTCCAGGCGGGCGCGGCAGACGAGAGCGAGCGGCGAGGGCGCACCGCCGCCGCGACGCGTCGGGGCGGCTTCGACGACGACGCCGGGGTGGTCGGGCGCCGCGGAGAGCGTCAGGTAGCGGCGCTCGCCGGCGTAGAGCTCGAAGCACAGCGTGCGCGGATCGACCGCCGTGACGCTCTGCACACGGGCGCCGGCCAACGAGCCGAGGTCGTCGGCCAGGGCGGCGGCCGCCAGCGCGTCGAGCGACACCGGCGGGTGGGGAGGTTTCGGCTACTTGAAGGCCTTGCCGATGCCCTCGTAGACCCGGGTGAAGACCTCGATGGCCTTGTCGTCGAGGTGGTCGAGATCCGCGGTGCGGATGACCTCGTCCCAGCAAAGGGCGACGAGCGCCGCCGCGACGGCGCGGTGCATGACCTCGGGGTCGTCGGTGTTGGGGAGGTGGATCGAATCGTCTTTCATGTCCGTACTTCCTCGTGCAAGGGATGGGGGTGGCGGGCGCGCGCTGGGGAGCGGGGGCCGCGATTATCGCCGCGGCGCGGGCGCGTTGCAAGAAGGGTGCCGGGGCATCCGGCCGTCCGATGCGCCGGTCGCGCGGCGGCAGTCCGTGTAGAATGCGCGGCGCACCGGATGGGAGACGACGATGCGGCTGACGGCCAAGGGACTGCACGCGGCGCTGGCGCTCATCGATCGCGTCGACAAAGTGGGCGGCGTGCGGGACATGGTGGCGCTGGCCGTGCAGGTGGACGGCTGGGTGGACCACGCGCACGCGATCCCACTACGGTCCGGCGAGGTGCACGCGGAGCCCGGCTTTCCGCTCGGCGTGCACGCCGCGACGGGGCAGGCGTTGTGGCTGCTCGACGGGGCGCGGCTGCTGGTGGCGCCGGGCGGCCTTGACGCGGGGGCCGGCGCGACGGCCGGCACGACGGCCGGCACCGATGTCGATGCCACGATCTACGACCTCGCGGATGCCCCGATTCCGCGCGAGGTCATCGCCGACCAGCTGCGGCGCGGGCTGTTGGCGGCGTACGTGGCCAACCTCGACCTGACGGAGAAGAGCGGGCCGGCGCTGCAGGTTGCGGTCGGCGAGCTGCTGGCGCTGGCGGGCGATGTCGAGGCCCGGTCGCGCGGCGTGCTGATCGAGCGGCTCTCCGAGGCGATCGCGGCCGGGCCGGCCGACCACTGGGCGCCGCTGGTCCTGCGCATCCGGACCGGCTTCGAGCGCGCGCTGTCCGATCGTCATCCGCCGACGGTGGAAGCGGCCGTGCGGGCGCTCGTGCGGATGGCGGCCGTCGGGCCGTTCCCGCCGGGTGAGCCGCGAGCCGGGGCGCGGATCCTGACGACGTTGTTCAACTTCCCGAAGTCCGAGCTGCACGCGGCGACGCTGGCGGCGATCGGCGACCTGGACGATGCGGCCTTGCAGGCGATCGCACCTACCGTTCGGCCGCTGGCCGACGCGGCGCTCGGAAGCCAGGACCCGGAGGTGCGGCGCTTGGCGAGCGACGTCGAGCTGCGGTTGCGGGGCGAGGGGCGGCCGGGCGTGGGCGAGGCGATGCTGGGCAGGAGCAGCGAGGAGAAGGCGCGGCAGTTGCGGGCGCTCGGGGTCGACACGGAGCGGCTGATCGTCCTCCTGCCGCGGGTCCTCGAGGCGCTGCGCGATCCGGAGGAGAGCGTGCGGCGGGCGGCGCTCGAGGCGGCGGATCCGGTGCTGAGCGGGCGGGTGGGCGAACCGTTGTTGCGACGGCGGGTGATCGAAGTGCTCGTCGAGAGCGGCGACCCGCACTTGCTGGCGGCCGGCATTGCGGCGATCGACCATCCGGAGCGGCCGCTGGCCGAGGAAGTGGCGCTGGAGGCGCTGCGGTCGGCGCTGGACGGGCCGGTGCACATGCGCGCCGGCGTGGCGGAGCGCTTGGCGGCGCGGTACGCCCGGCTGCCGGTCGATCGGGCCGTGGACGGGTTCGAGAGCCTGCTCCGGCACCGCGACGTGACGGTGCGCGAGGCGACGCTCCACGCACTCGCCGCGCTCGGGGCGGGTCAGGTCCGGCTGCGGGATCTGCTCACGCATGCCTTCATGGAACAGCTGCGCGATCCGCAGCCGCAGGCACGCGTGGCGGCGGGCAGGGCGATGCTGGCGATGGGCTTCCCGAACGCGCCGAGCATCGTGGTGCAGTCCGTGGTGGACGCGGACGCGCGGGTGCGGGAGGGGCTGGTCGAGGCGCTGCGGAGCTACGGCGATCCCGCCCGGCTCCAGGAGGCGGAGCGGCTGGCCCGGGACGTCGACGTGGTCTGTCGCGGGACGGCGGCAGTGGAAGGCGACGAACGGCTGCGCTGGACGGCGGCGCTCGGCGACATCGTCGAGCGGCGGGGGCCGCGAACGGTGGCGCTGCTCCTGGCGGTGCTCGGGACGATCCCGCCCGAGGCCGTCGATCCGTTCCTGCAGTTCGCGGTGGCGGAGATCGACCGCCATCTGATCCAGCTGGCGTCGGCGGATGCGGGCGGCGAGAGCGTCCTGGCGATGTGCCGGCGTCTGCTGGAGGGCCCGACGCCGCAGCCGGTGCACGCGGCGCGGCTGGCGGGCGAGCGGGTGACCGAGGACCCGCAGGCGTTCGACTTCCTGTGGACGATGGGCACGGCCGGATTGCCGGGGCACGCGGCCGCGGCGCGCAAGTCGCTGGCCCGGCTCACGCAGGGCACCAAGGCACCGGCGGTGATGCGCGCGATCGCGACCGCCTACTGGGCATCCGGCGATACGGCGCAGCGCGACGTGCTGCGCGGCTGGTACGGGGCGGTGCCGCCGTTGCCGCGGGGGTAGCGGGCATCGTGAACCCCGATGCGTCGGAGCCGTCGCGGCGATGAGGGCGCTCGTCCAGCGCGTCGCGCGGGCGTCCGTGACGGTCGACGACGCGGTGGTCGGCGCGATCGGGCGCGGCTACCTCGTGCTGCTCGGCGTGCGGACGACGGACACGGCGGCCGAAGCGGACTGGCTGGCCGACAAGGTGGTCGGGCTGCGCTTGTTCGGCGGCGCGACGGGGCACTTCGATCTCGGACTGGCCGATGTGGGCGGCGAGGTCCTCGTCGTGAGCCAGTTCACGCTGTACGGCGATGCGCGCCGGGGCCGGCGGCCGGACTTCACGCGGGCGGCGCGGCCGGAGGCGGCCGAGGGGTTGTACGAGCGGTTCGTGGCGCGGGTCCGCGGGCATGGGGTGAACGTTGCGACGGGCGTGTTCGGGGCGATGATGGCGGTGGAGTTGGTGAACGACGGGCCGGTGACGGTGATGGTGGAGCGGGAGGGGGTGTAATGCCGACGCAACGCCCGCCGCGTACGCTGCGTATGCTCGGCGCGGAACGCCGGGTCTTCCACCGCGGCCGCGACAAGGAGACGGCATTGGCGACGAAAGCGGTTGGGTCGGCGCACGGCCCGCGGGCTGGACGGCGGCGGGTGGCTTGTGGCGCGGCGCTTCTGTTGGCGACGGCATGGACGGTCGGCGGCGGTCGTCCGGGGACGTTGGTGTTCGATGCCCCGCCGCGCGCCTCGGCGGCCGACCCGCCCGGGCTTCGATCGATCGCCCACGCGGGCGGCGACATGAACGGCCTCGCGGTCGACGGCGACGTCGTGTACATCGGCGAGGGGCCGGACGTCGTGGCGCTGCGGTTGGACGCCGAGGCCCGGCTGACCGTCGTCCACCGCACGCCGCTGCCGGAGGTCGTCACGAGCCTGGCGATCGCCCCGGAGGCCGACCGGCTGTATGCGGCGGCCGGCGATGCGGTCTACGCCATCGCCATCGCCGACGGGCAGCCGCCCGCCCTCATCGACGGCGTGGCCGTTCCGCTCCAGCGGGACGGCAACATCGTGGCGCGGGGAGACACGGTCTACGCCCGGCTCGACTGGTTGAGCCGGGGCCAAGAGCGCTGCATCGCCGCCGTGTCCTTTGCCGGAACGCCGGCGCGCGGCGCCGTCGGGCCGCCGGCATGCGCCACCGACATTCCCGCCGACGGCTGGGCGGACAACGACCGGTTGACGCTCGGCGACGGCGTTCTCGCAGCCTACGCCGGCCCGTATTCGTTCGACCGCGCTCCCGACATCGCGCTGTTCGACGTCCGGGAGCCGTCGAAGCCTCGCTTCAGGCGGTCGCTGGACTTCGACGACGACGTCCTGCAGGCGGAGGTGGCCGGGACGCGGCTGTGGGTGATGGACGAGGAGGGCAGGTCGGCGCGGTCGTACGACGTGGCCAACCTCGACCAGGATCCGGCGGAAGTGGCGGAAGCGACGCTTCCGTATCGCAACCGGATCGAGCGGATGTTCAAGGCGGAGGGCAGGATCTGGTTGGTGGCGGACACCAGCATCCTGGCCTTCGACCCGCATGCGACGGGCACACCGCAGCCGACGAAGGTGCGCTGGATCGCCGGCTACTCCACGGCATCGCTGCCCGGCGGATGGATGGCCGCGACCGCGAGCGCCTTGCTGGTGCTCGACACCCATCTCTTGTCTGCCTTCGGCATACCGGCTGACGACGCGCACTTCGTGGGCGAACCGGCGTCCTGGTATGGCGGCGATGCAACGATCGGTCGGGTGGTGGCCGTCGGCGGCCGAACGTTTGCGCCGATGATCGGCGGACTGACCCAGTTCGTACACGCTTGGCCGACCGCGCTCGTGCGGCTCGGCTCGATCCGCTTCCCGCCCATCGACGGCGCGGGTGGGACGCAGCACGTGGACGTCCGGGCCTTCGATGCCGACCTCAAGCACCTCGTCGGGATGCAGTCGGAGCGGTTGGCGATGGTTCGTCTGCCCCTCGACGGCCCTCCGATGCTCGCCGCGAAGTGGACGATCCCTCCCGCCGCCAACGCGACGGACTCGTCGGCGCTTGCTGTGCGGGTGGCCGCCGGCCGCGCCGTTGTGCTGCGCCCAGCCGACCTGTTCGTCGTCGACCTCGGCCGACCGGAAGCGCCCGTCGCGCATATCGCGCACCCGTGGCAGTCCGCCCGAACGCTGGCCCTCGGCCCCGCTTGGGCGGCCGTGCTGACGGGCGGCTACGACCGCGACAAGCGCACCTGGGCCGCGCCGCACGTCGGAATCGTCGATGTGCGATCCTCGCCGCCGGCCGTGCTCGGCGAGCTGACGCTGTCGGATCGGGTGGGATGGAACCCGGTGCGGATTGCGCGCGACGGCAACACGCTCGTCGTGGCGCTGTCGCGGCCGGCGGGCGGAACGCGGGCGGCCCCGGTGCGCCGGGCGGGCGAGGTCGTCGTGATCGGGGTCACGGACCCGACGGCGCCGCTCGACGTCGGGCGTCTGCCGATCGAGGACGACGCCGGCGTCGATCTCAGCGCCCTCGCGGCCGCCGACGGGCTGGCGATCGTCGGCGGAATGGCGAAGCCGACGCCCGATCCCGGCTCCGTGTCGGACTGGAGGCCGCCGTGGGACCGGGGCCGGCTTTGGGAAGTCGACATCGCCGACCCCGCGCAGCCGGTCGTGCGCGCCGCACACGACATGCCCGGGCAGCCGCACGACATCGCCATCGACGGCCGTGCGGTGCTCGTGGCCGCCGGGGACGGCGGGCTGCAACGCTTCGATCTCGTCCTGCCCGGTGACGTGCCGGCGCCCATCTGGCGGCTGTCGCTGCCGTGGCTCGCTTCGGGCGAGCGCTTCGTGCGCGGTCAGCCGATCCCGGTCCGTGCCACGGCGCGGCCGATGCCCACGACCGCCCCGTAGAAGTTCGCCCGCAACGTCTCCCGCGGCACCTCGCCCTCGAGCACGGTGCCCCAAGACCAGACGCGAAGCGCGATGCGGCCGTCCGGTCGCTCGTCGACGGGCGCGACGAGGACGGCCCAGTGGTCGGGGAAGCCGCGGAGGATGTAGCCGGCGGCGCGGCGTCGGCCGGTGGGGCTCTGCAGCTCGCGCAGCAGGTGGAGGTTCATCAGGACGAGGACGTCGGTCGTGACGGACGGGCGGAGCGCGAGGGCCGCGTCGATGCCGGCGGGGACGAGCCGCGTCGCCCGGTCGGCGACGTCATCGTACGCGCCGGTGGCGCGCAGCCAGCGCACGATCTCTCCGGGAAACGTCATCCCGCTGACGGCGTCGTCCGGCAGGCCCCGGAACTTGGTCACGCGGTTCTCGCTGTCGCGGAGCGCGCCCATGAGCATCCAATCGGCCGCCTCCGGGAAGCCCCGGCCGTAGCGCCCGGCGAGGGCGGCGTGGTCGGCGTCAATGAGCGAGCCGGCGGAGGGGCGGACGACGAGCGGGCCGATCGACGCGGCGCCGTCGTCGTAGAGCGCGGTGGCGAAGCGGGCGAAAGCGGCAGGGTCGCGGATCGCCCAGGCGCGGAGGAAGGCGGCCGGGCCGCAGAGGTTCAGGCGGCGCTGCTGGAGGAGGTCGGGGCGGGCGATGAGCTTGGCGAGGCGGGCGGCGACGGCGGCGCGGTCGGCGTGCCAGGGGCTGGGACGCGTGCGGTCGGCGAAGGCCTGCACGACGTCACGCGCCGCGGCGAGGTCATGGCGGGGCGGACGGATGGGGCGGGCGTCGACGGCGGCGTGGAGGCGCAGGCGAGTGGGCCGGCGGGGGCCGACCGCGTCGGCGCCGTCCTTCCGTTCGTGTTTCATCGTGTCGCGATCAGAGTCCCGGCAACCGCGGCGGCGACTCCTCCGCGAACCGCTGCGCGTCCACCACCGCCAGCGCCGCGATGTTCACGATGTCCCGCACGGACGCGCCGGTCGGGATCACGTGGACGGCGCGGGCCATGCCGTGGAGGATCGGGCCGACGGCTGCGGCGCCGCCGAGGCGGTTGAGCAGCTTGTAGGAGGCGTTGGCGGCATCCAGGTTCGGGAAGATCAGGACGTTGGCATCGCGGATCCGGCTGAACGGGAAGTGCTCGTCGACGAGCGCCGAATCGATGGCCGTGTCGGCCTGCATCTCGCCGTCGACGTCCAGGTCGGGGCGCTTGGCGCGCAGGATCTCGACGGCGCGGCGGACCTTGTCGGATTCGGGCGTGCGGGCGCTGCCGAAGTTCGAGAACGACAGCATCGCGATCCGCGGCGTGACGCTGAACGTCTGGGCGACGGCGGCGGCGTTGGCGGCGATCTCGGCCAGCTGCTCGGCCGTCGGGTTCACGTTGACGGTGGCATCGCTGAAGAAGTACGGCACGTTGCGGACGATCATGAGGTAGACGCCGCTGACGATGCTGACGTCCGGCCGGGTGCCGACGATCTGGATCGCCGGTCGCAGCACGTCGACGTAGTTGTAGCTGAAGCCGGACAGGAACGCGTCGGCGTGGCCGACGGCCAGCATCACGGCGCCCAGCGTGTTCGGTTGGGTGACGGCCTCCAACGCGGCGGCGTGCGTCATGCCCTTGCGGTGGCGTCGCTGATAGAGCCACTGGGCATAGCGCTCGCGGGCGTCCGTCGGGCAGTGCTCGGGGTCGACGATCGGCAGATCGCACGGCAGCCGAAGGTCCTCCAGGCGGGCGGCGATGACGCTCGGCCGGCCGATGAGGATCGGGCGGGCGATGCCCTCGTCGGCCAGCTGGCAGGCGGCCTTCAGGATCGCCGTCTCCTCCCCCTCGGCGAAGACGACGCGCTGGGGGTCCGCCTGGGCGCGGCGGATGACGGCGCGCACGCCGGCGAAGCGGACACCCTGGCGGGCCGCCAGCTGCTCCGGGTAGGCCTCGACGTCGAGCGCGCGGCGGGCGACGCCGCTGGCGATGGCGGCGCCGGCGACGGCCGGGGCCACATGGAGCAGGGCACGGCGGTCGAAGGGTTTGGGGATGAGATAGTCGCGGCCGAAGTGCAGGCGGTCCAAGCCGTACGCCTTGAGGACGGCGTCCGGGACGTCGGCGCGGGTGAGATCGGCCAGCGCCTTGGCGGCCGCCACCTTCATCGCCTGGTTGATCGCCGTCGCGCGGACGTCCAGTGCGCCGCGGAAGATGAACGGAAAGCCGAGCACGTTGTTCACCTGGTTGGGCAGGTCGGATCGCCCCGTGGCCATGATGCAGTCCGGCCGGGTGGCCACGGCGACGTCGTAGCGGATCTCGGGATCGGGGTTCGCCAGGGCGAAGACGATCGGGTCGCGTGCCATCCCCTTCAGCATCGCCGGCGTGACGCAGTCCGCAACGCTGACGCCGACGAAGACATCCGCATCCACCATCGCGTCGGCGAGCGTACGGGCCTCCGTGTCGACGGCGAAGCGGGCCTTGTAGATGTTCATCCCCTCTTCGCGCCCGTCCCAGATCACACCCTGGCTGTCGCACAGCGTGATGTTCGCGCGCGCGGCGCCGAGGGCCACGTAGAACTCGGCCGAGGCGATCCCGGCCGCGCCGGCGCCGTTCACGACGATCCGCACGTCCTCGATCCGCTTGCCGACGAGCTCGAGCGCGTTCACGAGGGCGGCGCCGGAGATGATCGCCGTGCCGTGCTGGTCGTCGTGAAAGATCGGGATGTCGACGAGAGACTGGAGCTTCTCCTCGATGTAGAAGCATTCCGGCGCCCGGATGTCCTCGAGGTTGATCCCGCCGAAGGTGGGCGAGATGAGCCGGGCCACCTGGATGATCTCCTCGGGGTCGAGCGTGTCGACCTCGATGTCGAAGACGTCGACGTCGGCGAAGCGCTTGAACAGAACGCCCTTGCCCTCCATGACCGGTTTCGCCGCCAACGGCCCGAGGTTGCCCAGCCCCAGAATCGCCGTGCCGTTCGAGAGGACGGCGACGAGGTTCCCGCGCGCCGTGTAGTCGAACACCGCCTCCGGATCCGCCGCGATCTCCCGCACCGGCGCCGCCACCCCCGGCGAGTACGCCAGCGCCAGGTCCTGCTGCGTGAGGAGCGGCTTCGTGGCCGTGACCTCGATCTTGCCGGGGCGGCCGGTGCGGTGGTAGTGGAGCGCGTCTTCGCGCAGGGACATGGGGGGGGCCTCTTTTTTGGTCGGACGTCAGCACGAGCTTCGGATCACGACGACATCGGGCGCGTATGGTGCGGCGACAGCGGGGGGAAAGCAATGGGGTCGGCAGACGGTCGATCCGCTCGTCGATCCGTTGCGATCAGGCGAACGTCGAGCTGGATGCCGCGGCCGCAACGGTCGCCGCGATCACGGCGTCCCCCCCGGCCAATACACCCCCCCGCACGGAATCGCCACCGCCACCGCCGCGTAGATCCGCGCCAGCGCCGCCGCATCCGGCGCCACGAACGCGTCGCCGGGGCCGGTCGCGACATCCGCCAGCAGCGCGCCGTCGACGTCCTCGCCGAACCCGACAGTGTACACGCGGGCGCCCGCGGCCTTCAGCGCGGCGGCGGCCCGCACGACGGTGTCCTCCTGCCCGCCGCCGCCTTCGGGGGTCGGAACGCGGTTCGGGCGGCCGTCGGTCAGCAGGACGACGGCGGGGATGCGGTCGGGTGACGGTGCGATCCCAGCGAAGGCGGCGCGTGCCGCGTCCAGCCCGAGGTCGAGCCGCGTGCCCTCGTGGTGCGGCAGCGCGGCCAAGGCTGCCGCGACGGCGGCGAGGTCGCCCGTCAGCGGCACGGCGAGGGTCGCCGTGTCGTCGAACGCGACGAGCGCCGCGCGGTCGCCCGCTGGGTCGAGCTGCGCCAAGAACGCGGCGATCGCGGCGCGCGCGGCATCGATCTTGCGCACGCCGTCGCCGGTCGCGGCCAGCATGCTCGTCGAGGTGTCGACGATAAGGACGACGTCGGCGTGCTTGTGGCCGGCGACGCACGTCTCGTCGACGCCGATCGGCAGGTAG
>Ga0138256_10001361_pt1 | contig 26380 bp, 21 predicted proteins | sample KNB2016incub_MG_FD_105486 | JGI IMG/M metagenome (GOLD analysis project Ga0138256, IMG submission 105486) | Active sludge microbial communities from wastewater in Klosterneuburg, Austria - KNB2014incub_MG | ecosystem: Engineered > WWTP > Activated sludge > Unclassified | place: Austria...
CAGATAACCTATAATCTGTTCCGCCGTATAACGCTTCCGTGCCATTTATAAACCTCCTGTAAATTGTCCAAAATCTATCCGGATTCACTCCAGATCTGGACTCCTTTATAGGGGGCGGGTCAGAATATTGCGTTTTCATGCGATAAACACCGATGAAATATGCATTTGATAAAAAAATATTTTTAAAAATCGATGCGGAAATCGCGTACAAGAGAAAGCAGAATCTCTGTATTTGCACGGATTCAGGGGCATAAATATTTTCAAAGACAAAGAAGGAAAATATTCTCTTAAATGCGAATAGTTTTCTTGCAAAAAATTTTCGTATTTGTAATAATTCTTTCCACAATCACAACGGATCTGTCCAAACATGCACCGAGATGCTCTTCGTGGGCGCAGCCGGTATTTCTCTCAAAATTTGGCGGGAGGATATGAAGATGGCTGTGAAATCAGTCTGGTGATAATAATTTTTTGGTTTGAGCAATTTATCCAGCCCTGGCCTGTTTCTCGGCTTTGCGCTGATCGCGGCGGGCTTGAATGGTAAATTTTCGGTAATCTTCGAGATCACCATCAAAATCTTTGCAGGCGCCATCCTTTACTAACCATAGACGATCAGCCACACGTTCCACCATATTTGGATCGTGACTGACAATAACGATTGCGCCTTGATACGCATTGAGCGCATTAACCAATGCTTCGCGCGCGTCGATATCCAGGTGGTTTGTAGGCTCGTCCAGCAATAATAGATGCGGCGCGTCAAAGCTCATGAAAGCGAAAAGTAAACGGGCTTTTTCGCCGCCGCTCAGCGCGCCGATACGGTTATCGGATAAATCCCGCGAAAATCCGAATGCGCCAAGTTTAGCCCGCACGACTGGCTCTTTCACATCTGGATTTTTTTTATGAAAGAGTTTGAACATTTCCTGATATGGCGTGGAATTAATATCCAGCTCTTCAGTCTGGTGCTGAGAGAAATAACCAATCCGCAACTTACCGGAACGAACAATATCGCCTTTCATCACAGGTAGCCTATCAGCGATAAGCTTCATCATCGTTGATTTACCTTCGCCGTTGACGCCAAGCAAAGCAATCCGGTCATCGTGGTCAATGTTTCTGTGGACGCGCTTTAAGACTGATTTACCTTCGGTATATCCAACATCCGCATGATTGATCGAAATCATGGGTGAAGGAATTTTATCCGGATTGGGAAACATAAATTTTACAGCGCGGTCCGCAATGACAGCGTCGACGATGTCCATACGCTCCAATGCTTTGACGCGGCTTTGGGCCTGCCGCGCTTTGCTGGCTTGCGCCTTAAAACGGTCAACGAAAGCCTGCATGTGAGCGCGTTCGGCCTGTTGTTTTTCATGCATTTTTTGTTGCAAGCCCATGCGCATGGCGCGTTCACGCTCGAACGTATCGTAGTTGCCTGTATAAAGCGTAAGCGTTTGCTTATCGACGCGGATCACATGATCGATACATTTGTTCAGCAATTCCCGGTCGTGAGAAATAATCATCAATGTATGTTTGTAAGCCAGCAAATAGGCTTCAAGCCACATGATGGCTTCAAGGTCCAGGTGGTTGGTTGGTTCATCGAGCAGCAGAAATTCAGGCTCGACAAAAAGTGCCGCTGCCAGCGCCACACGCATTCGCCATCCACCGCTGAAAGATGAAAAAGCTTCGGTTAGTTGATGCTCTTTGAATCCAAGGCCTGTGAGCAACATGGCAGCCTTTGATGGCGCACTGTAAGCATCAAGCTCACCCAGTCTTTCATAAATTTCAGCGATTTTGTTGCCATCAGTTTCCGTTTCAATGTCGCGCCAGAGCTTTGCCATTTCTTCGTGGGCATTCAGAACCATATCGATCAACGGTGTATCAGTTTCCGGGATGTCCTGGCGCACCATACCGAGGCGCTGGCGTGCGCTCATGCTGATAACGCCGCCATCAGCGTGCAGATCGCCCGAAATAAGCTTGAATAAAGTCGATTTTCCGGCCCCATTGAGGCCGACAACACCCACGCGCCAGCCATCCATCACGGCGATGTTGCCGTTCTCCAGAATAGTGCGTGGACCTATTTTATAAGTCAGATTGGAAATCGTTAGCATAAACCCTCTTTTGCCGTCCGGAGCTTATGGCATAGAAACTCTTCAAAAGGGAAGGTTTTATTGACTAATTCGGCAATAAACACAATATATAAGCATGAGCAAAGCCTTTACCAAGGAAACCAACAACGAAGAAGAACTGCAAGAGCCTGATCCGCTTCCAGCCGGTGTCAAAAACCTTATGACCCCAGCGGGGCATAAGATGTTGCGGGACGAGCTTGAATTTTTACTCAGTAAAGAACGCCCCCGCATTGTGGAGATTGTTTCATGGGCGGCGGGCAATGGCGACCGCTCGGAAAATGGTGATTATCTTTATAACAAGAAACGTCTGCGCGAGATTGACCGGCGCGTGCGTTATTTGACCAAGAAATTGGATAAGCCCGAAATTGTCGACCCCAAAAAACAACAGGCGTTAGAGCAGGTTTTCTTCGGCGCAACGGTTAAATATGCAAGAACGGATGGTACGGAGTTGACCGTCAAATTGGTGGGCATTGATGAAGCCAATATGGATGAGGGGAAAATAAACTGGGTTTCACCCGTGGGCCGCGCTTTGCTGAAGGCGCGTGTTGGCGATGTGGTTGAGGTGCGTACCGAGGAAGGATCGGAGCCGCTCGAAATTCTTTCAATCGATTATATTATCGATTAATTACAGAACGATTTCGCCTTGAGAGCAAATTTTTAAAGGGTAGCTGACTTCAATAGATGGCTGCGCGATGAGTCACCCGATAACTTTTCTCTTAATTAAAATTATAGCGGATGCTTAGAAAAGGTGAGGTAACAACGACGCCGAAATGGTTATCCCCGGATGGTCCCTCTTCCTGCATGTAATAAGGATTGGCCGCCATAGCCAGCCCTGCGTCCCACGAACCATTTTCAAACAGGACAAGCCGCGCCTCCGCAGCCAATAGTGGCACCGGGTAATCTTGGTAGCCGGTCACCAGCCCAAGCGCGCCCGAGAGTTCAAGCTTGAGCGGACCCACCGGTAACGTGTAGGGATCGGTGACATGGCCGACACCTACCGACGTATTGTCAACGCTGTTGGGTGCAAGAAGATAAAGCGCCCAGTTGCCGTAGTCGTTCGTGTGAACCTTCAAAATGCCCAGCCCATGACGCTCGCGGTAGTCCTCATTGCCTGCCTGAATATGTTTGGTGGCGACCGGCCCGGCTTCAAGCGTAATAGATTGTATGGTTGTTTCCGCGCGCGTTGGGATAGAACTGGTGAACAATCCGATGAATATGAACACCGCAACGAGCGGGAAATTTTTACTGTAAGAAGTCATTTAATTTTTCTCTTTTGGATTGAGATGGCTATGGTCACCTGACCACAAAGTCCAGCGCTAGTAATATCACACTGGAAATCAGGCCGGCGACCGGCACCCAGCGTGGACACACAAACACATCCGGCGGTGGCACTTTTTCCCGGCTCTTGATACGGATTAGCGCCAGGTTGATGATAATAAAAATTACCAGCGTGAATTGGGCTGTCAGGTCCGCAAGCCCCGCTATAGGAACGGCCAGAGAAAATACAAGAATAGCACCGACGCCAAGCGCTGTCGCAACGAGAGGCGTTCCCGTTACCCTGTTCAGCTTTGCCAGCGCCTGCGGCAAATTGCCCTGATCAGCCAGACCATAAACCACGCGTGCAATCATGATCATGTGAACAATAACACCATTGAGGGTCGCGACGATTGCAATTGCGCTCATCGTGAAAAGCGGCATGCCCGTCAGGCGTTCGAAAACCAGCGCAAGTGGCGCTGGTGATTTCGCCAGTTCTTCCGGTGGAACCGCGACAACCGAGATCCACACCACGAGGGCGTATACGAGCGCTGTAATACCTAAAGTGAGAAACAGCGCATGCGGCAAGGTACGCCTGGGATCTTTCAGCTCTTCCGCGATATTCACCAGGTGCTCGAAGCCGATGAAGGCGAATACTGCGATAAGCGTTGTCCCGGAGAGCCCTATCCATTTTGACATCTCTCCGATGGCGGGCAACATTTCAGGAAGGCGCGTGACGACCGCGGATCCCGCCCCCATCCCGGCAATGATGATCAGGATTAGTCCGCCGATCTCGATGAGCGTCATGACTCCGGCGAAAGTTACGGAGTGCACTGTTGCCAAACATGCAACGGCGCCCATGGCAAGAACCACGCAGGAGATGATCGATTGTTCGGGAAACGACGGGAAAAAGACACCGATGTAACCGGCGCTTCCCACGCTGATCGTGGCTGCCGATATGATGGCCGTGACGACGACCAGAAGCCCGACACCGAGGCTCAGCCATTTGCGTTTGAAAGCTTCCTGCGCGTAAGCCGCTTCGCTGGCGCTCACGGGCATGCGCGTCCCCAATTCGGCGAACGAAGCCGCACTAAATGCCATCACCATGGCGGCCCCGACGAAGGCAAGTGGTGCATGCATGCCGCTTCGCCCGGCAGCGATGCCGACGAGAACGTAGATACCCGCTCCAATAGTGACACCAAGCCCGTAGAGCACGGCATGGGTTAACGTCAGAGCTCTGACCAGACCTTGTGGAGAGTTTTTTCCCGCTGGAGCTTCAAAAGACATCAATATTCCTTAAGGCAAAAGAAATAGGGCCTATAATAGCACTTACAAGGCTTTATCGGGTGCGATGAGCATTTTGCAGGTATCACGATCATAAAGACATTCGCCTCTTACGAGATCAATGGCCAAGATATCCGTAGACTGATGGTGCTTTCAGGTTTAGCGATCGACTTAAGAGATATTCCCAAGGCTTTTATGCAGAAGATGAGGCCGCCGCACGCACTGCTCAGCGTGGACTTTGGAAGAGTACGCCTTTATGCCAAATATTACTTAATAAAATCAATGAGTTGATCTATCATGGGTTGTTGCGCTTAATATAAAAGAAATGCTTGATGTAAGTTGGCCCAGCTTTTATAACACGTTGTCTCTTTACGTCCCCTTCGTCTAGAGGCCTAGGACACCTCCCTTTCACGGAGGCGACACGGGTTCGAATCCCGTAGGGGACGCCACATTGCCTTCTGAAGAAAACTGGGGAGTTTTAAAAAACCCAATTAGAACAGCCATTTGCACCGGCTCTTCTTCTAGAGAACTCTCAAGGGTTCTCGTTTCAAACCCAAGCTCTAGGGGCCTCATTTCGGGGCTTCATCCTAGTCAATTTTGGATTTTTGACAACGAGAGGCCCCTATGCTGAAACCCGTTCATATTACAAATGCTAAGCCTAAAGACCGCCCATACAAATTGTTCGATGGCGAGGGCCTGTATTTACTGATTAAGCCTAATGGCGGCAGGCTTTGGTACTGGAAGTACTATTATTTAGGTAAAGAGAAGAAACTGGCTATTGGGCCTTACCGCGATATTTCACTCGCGCAGGCTAGAGAGATACGTTCAGAAGCTCGAAAGCTTCTTGCTATAGGCAAAGACCCTTCATTGGCCAAGCAAGAGCAAAAGCGAATTAAAATTCGCGAAGCTGGTAATACATTCGAGATGATTGCCAGGGAATGGCTCGATCATAAAGAAGAGCTCTGGGAAGCAAAAACCAAACAGACAAAGGTGCGCCGCCTGGAGATGTATGTTTTTCCGGTCATTGGTCATTTGCCCATTACAGACATAACTCCTATGACGCTTCTTGAGTGCATCAGGCGCATTGAGAGCAAAAAGGCTTATGACGTTGCCCGTCGCATGAAGCAAACAATGAGCGGTGTATTCAGGTACGCGGTTATTACAGGCCGGGTAAGCGGAGATCCAACCCCTGCGCTTGATGGGGCACTTAAGCCGATGAAGCGTGGACACTACGCTGCTATCTCCTCTAGAGAATTACCTGATTTTTTAGCATCAATGAATCGCAATGATCATCGCGTGTTTCTTCAAACCAGATTAGGAATGGAATTGCTGTTGCTCACCTTTGTCCGCACAAGTGAATTGATTGGGTCTAAATGGCATGAATTTGATCTGGATGAAGCAATATGGGTAATTCCAGCGGAACGTATGAAAACCAGAAAAGAGCATGTTGTTCCTTTGGCTCGACAAGTTGTAGAAAAACTCAGGCAGTTGCGTGAGCTTTCAGGCCGCTCTGAATGGGTTCTGCCAAGCCAATGCAATTCCAGAAAACATATGAGCAACAACACTATTCGTACAGCCATTGTGCGTATGGGATATGGCGGAAGAATGACTGGCCACGGTTGTCGGGCGCTGGCGATGTCAACAATCAAAGAAAGATTAGGTTACCGTCACGAGATCGTAGACAGGCAATTATCTCACGTACATCACAATAGTGTCACCAGAGCTTATGACCGCGCTGAATGGATCGAAGATCGTACAAAGATGATGCAGGACTGGGCTGATTATATCGATAAGGTGCAGAAGGATGGGAAGCTATGAATGAAAGCTCGATTGTTTTAAGTCTTCAGAAATTCAAGCCCTCTCATAAAACCACAAACCCTAAGGAAATTAGCAAATGGTTTCCTATAGGTGATTATAGGAAAATTTCGTGTCGCGATGCGGTGTTCTGGTATGAGCAATTGGTCATCAGAAGAGAGATGTTATCGTTTCAAAGCGCACCAAAAAAATATTCCGCTGAAACAAAGGATTTATTGGCTCGGTGCATGAAAGAAATACAGAAATCGCCGTATCTTAATCTTCAAAATCATGAACTTTTAAGGATCGGTGGAAAACGATTGCTATTTGCGAAGAAAAGAATAAGCACTTTAAATTTTGGTCAAGGTGTAAAAGAAATGACATTAAAAGACGTAGAGTTGCTTTTAAAGAGCATTCGCCAAAACAAGAATAAATTAGGGCATACGCTAAACGATTACATTGCTCCTGCAAATACATATATGGTTCAACACGAAAAGCATAAAATCCCTACTTTTATAAATTACAACCTTCCTGATGATATCCTAATGGCTGATTTCCAAAGACATCTAAGCGAGCAGCGAAAAAAGGAACATCTTTCGCACAACCGCAAGGCTCGCTCTACCGTGCTTGGTAATTGGAAGGCGAATGGCATCTTGCCTTACTTGGACTTAGTGATTTGGGCAACGAACAGCAAAATCTATCTATCTTGGCCAGATATCGCGGAGATTCTTTTCCAAGACCGCTTTAAACATGAAGATGTAAGAAAAACGACCCATGAAACAGCGGCTTTTGCCTTAACAAGCATTGCTCTTGAGCAGCTATTTTACTGGGGAATCAATGCGGAAGTCAAAACGGCTAAATCACTTCCGCGATTCAAATATTAGAATATTTTATATTCTCCTTGTTAAAAGCCATGAGTCTTTACAAGGAGAAATGAGATGCAAGACCAAACAGAAACTGTAATCCTTCGTATTCCTGCCGTTAGAAAAATGACGGGTCTCCCGACTTCTACAATCTATCACATGATGGCTAAGGGTAAATTCCCTGCCAATATTAAGTTAGGTTATCGTGCTGTTGGCTGGCTGCAATCCGACATTATCTCCTGGATAGATTCTAAAATCATAAAACAGGTTTAGAATATCTCATTCTGTGCGAGGTTAAAATGAATCGGCCATTTTCTGAAGTGAGTGCTATCGTTTTCTCAAAGGAGAATTTTCTTACTCATGTGTGGATTCGTGAATACATGCAATTTGCTCTTGAAAAGGGAAACCTCCTCAACGCGGTAGAATCTTGCTATTATCAGCTTGATCATAAATACAAAGGTCTAAAATATTTAGAGTTTAAGACTATTTTTGATGAGGTTTTTGAAGATTTTAAATCTGGTAAAGCTGTATGGCCAGAGCCAGTATTAGTTGATAATTGCAGCGAAGGCTCAAAGGATAAAGATGTTGATTCAGAGAAAATAAATAAAGAAGAGAAACCTGAAAATAAAAAATCTTTTTCTGTAGAAAACAGCATTGATAAATTCTCTATACGCACTTCTTTCATGGAAAAAGCTCCAGAAACAAGATGGCTTGTAGAAAATATTATTGAAGAAGGTAAAATTTGCTCCTTTGTCGCTCCAGGCGGTGTAGGAAAAACTTGGATTGGGATTGATCTTTCGCTGCGTTTGGCGTGTTCAAAGCCATCGAATTTCTTTGGATTCCCTATTGCAGAACAATGCTTAGTATTTTTTGTGACTGTAGAAGATACTGAAGACGCCATAAGGCGTCGCCTTGATATTATTGATCCTGAATTTGAATTTCGAGCAAATGCTCAGGAAACGCTTTTTATTTTAACTGCCGCGCAAGCTTTTAACGGGCATTTTTCACTTGTAGAATATAGCTCTAATAGATCGACGCAATTAACTGCTAAATACAAATGGCTCATTTCAGAAATTAAAGAAAAAAGCAGCAGTCACAGTGAATTACCCATTGTCGTTATCTTCGATACATATTCCGCCACTCACCACGGGGATGAAAATACAACGATAGGCGCAACCGAATGGTTTAGAGCCGTATCCTTACTCAGCACAACTGTAAATGCGACTGTGATTGTAATGCATCATATTCGCAAGGTTGGCTATAATGAACCTCTTCGTAATCCCGACGATTTTGCAATGGCTATACGAGGATCAAATGCTTTTGTAAATTCATGCCGCACAGTGTTTGGGATTTGGGCCATAAAGGATTCAGAAGCTAAAAAGCTGATAAACAATAGAACGGCTCTCTACAATTTTAGCGTAATTAAAGATAATAATTCACCTGATTGGAAAGATAGGGACATAGGAATTTTTAGCCGCCCGACAATGACTTTAATGCGGCACGAAAAAGGATATTTAACTTTCGATGCCGAGATAAACAAAAGGCGCAAGGATCTGCATATAGATAAAAGTGTCTTATCTGAAGAGGCTGAAAGCATTCTTCAAGAACATTTATGTGAGGTGATTTTCTCTTACTCTGCTATTGGATACCCCTTAAGTAGAAGTGTTTTTGACAAGCAGGAGGGATATGCAAGCATTCTTTCTGAAAACTTAAGAAAAATTCCTCCCAAAACTATTAAGGCCTCGCTTCAGTTTTTAATCGAAAACAAAAAAATTGCTGTCGCTCAGATTCGCATTAATAATAAACAATGCGAAGTTTATGATTCTCCAAATGGTGATTATGCTGAAGGCAGGGCGGATAGGCGCACACTGCCGCAGATGCCGCCCTCACCTTTTCAATAAGTAATTACATGTATTCTGTCCCTCGAGCCTTAGAACCTCTGTTATATAGGGATCAGGAACGGGGCCGAGGGTCGAACCACTTACCTCTCCTGCCCAATTTGCGGTCATGTATTACCGGGTGGGCAGCTCAGGCTGCCCATCCCGCCCTCGGGGGCGGGCAGTCCCGTCCACGACATGTCCGCATTGGATGGCGGCTTTTTCCAAATAAGGCGCATGGCTAAAAACTTTTGGCTTAAACCATATTATGCATATTTATTGATAGAAGGCATAATATAAAGCCCAGAGCTGTGCCACAGTAGATGACTTTTTCTACTAAGTTTCGTTGAATAATGTATTGAGAAAAATTTCCAGGCAACGCCACGGAAATAAGAAGAGCGGGCAAAGCGAAGTACCAATTCATCCAGAACGCAGCAGAAAAACCAAATCCAATCCACGCAAGGAGCGCCAAATTTGAAATTGATTTTAATACAATCTCGTTTTTAGTGGACCTTATTTCATAATTACTTCTCGTTCTATATTCTATGTGACCCGCCATCATAAGCATAACAAGTCCCAAAGCATGTAAAATCAGGGCAATCACATTGGATCTCCCACGCGGCCATAAGTCACGAGCTTCTTGTTTTGAAAGCATGCGTAATAGCGGTCAGAGTAATCACCTGGGCGACGGTTCCAGAAGTCGCGCCACATGCTGTAGTAATAGCAATCGCCCTGGCCCTTGATTGCGGCTGAGCTGTCAGGTTCGCCCATAACGGTGCGTACCTGGTCGCGTGTCATGCCAAGCTCTAATTGGTTTGTTGTGGATCGTGGATTCGCGCAGGCCGAAAGAAGAGTGATTGCAGCTAAAATAAAAACAGTTTTTCTCATGTCCAACTCCCCAGTTTGCAGAAAACCACCAGGATTCCGTCCTGGTGGCTGGGCGTTTGTAACCATGCTCTAAGAGATGGCGCGGCAGTCTTTAGCCGCGAGGCTTGGACATAACTGCCGCCACACAGCCATAGCTGAGGGCGGCATGTCTTCCGGCGCATGCGAACCGCTTAGAGCAGAGGGGTTACAAAGCCCCTGAAGCGGATTTTCGCTTCATGCCAAAACACTAAACAATTGATGCAGATTAGGCAACGTAAAGAGCCCAACCTTGTAAGTAACAAGGTTGTTTTTGAATCAGATCAAAGCTTTAGAGAAAAACATGAGAGGCAACCTTGTTCTGAACAAGAATAAACCCTCTGATTATCAGGCATTTAAGCCGAAATGATGAATTCTTTCAATGAGAAGCAATTTTTTTGAGGGAGCATCAACTGTCTATAGGGGCGGAGCTGTTGCGGCAAGTATCCTGTGAAATTTAACCGGATGAATCAATTCCGCATCATTACGTATGATCTTGTTCAATGCCTCATTTTCCTATATTTTTTCACCATAAATCAGACATATAAATCAAGAACTTCTAATGAACGAAGGCATTATGACTATTCGTGGGGTGGCTAGGTTTTTGCGCCTTACAAAAAAACTGCTTACCGCCATGCTCTAGAAGGGTTCATCCCTGGAGTTAAAATTGGCGGTACGTGGCGCTTTCGCCGTGATGAAATAGAAAAATTAACTAAGGGGCAGATGATTTCGCCCCTTAAAAAAGCAAGCTAAGGATAAAACAGGGGAGCAAGAAGCACGATGCGCGCAGAGAAAATTGCAAATGGCGATACACAAGTTGTCGAAGTTCCTTCTTATGATCAATTGATCTGGCCTACTGTTAAGGCAATGAAAGCTTTGGGTGGATCAGGCAGTAATAAAGAAATTTACGACAAATTAGTTGAGCTTGAAGGATACTCCGAAGAGATTCAGCAAGTTCCAGCCAGCGAAAATGCCAGTGTGAGTTCATTACTTGAATATCGTTCATACTGGGCACGGACCTATCTGAAAAAATATGGTGCGATTGAAAGCTCAGGTCGTGCAGTGTGGGTTCTGCTTGATAAGGGAGAAAAACTAACAGAGGCAGAAGTCTCAAAAATTTCTTCAATCGTTCGCAAGCAAGATCGTCTTCATAAACAGAAGCAAGAAGCTACAGAAGAATTCATTAAAAGCGAAGAAGATGGCGCCGATGAAGAAGACTGGAAAGAAAACCTTCTTAACGTTCTAAAGGAAATGGATCCTTCAGCATTCGAGCGTCTGTGCCAACGTATTTTGCGGGAAAATGGCTTTACAAAAGTTCAGGTAACGGGCCGGAGTGGTGATGGTGGAATTGATGGGATTGGAATTTTGCGCATCAACTTGCTTTCATTCCATGTATCGTTCCAATGCAAACGTTATAAAGATAGCGTAGGCGCCGGTGCAATACGCGATTTTCGTGGTGCTATGGTAGGGCGCGGTGACAAAGGTTTGTTTATTACGACAGGCAGCTATACGCCGGATGCTCGTAAAGAAGCCAGCCGCGATGGCGCTCCAGCGATCGATTTAATTGACGGTGAAGAACTTTGTGACCTCTTAAAAGATCTTAAGTTGGGTGTACATACCGAGATGACAGAAAAAGTCATGCTTAAGCCTGAATGGTTTAAGGACATCTGATCGTATGAAAACGCCTGAACAGCTTGCACGAGAGAAAATCGACACGATACTGATAGCTTCCGGCTGGTTTATTCAGGATGTGAAAGATTTTAATCGCAATGCGACCCTAGGCGTTGCTGTGCGTGAATTTCAGCTTCCAGCTGGCCCATGCGATTATCTCTTGTTCGTCGATGGTAAGGCTGCTGGTGTAATCGAAGCCAAAAAGTCAGGCGTCACACTAAGTGGCGTGGCCGAGCAATCCGAAAAATACATGAACGCTTTGCCAGATCATCTGGCAAAGTGGGATATTATCCTGCTTTTTGACTATGAGAGTACGAGCGATGAGACCTTCTTCCGCGATATGCGCGATCCACGACCACGCTCCCGCCGCGTCTTCGCTTTTCACAAGCCGGAAACTCTCCATGATTGGCTAAAACAACCCAATACGCTTCGCGCACGTCTGCAATCTATGCCGCCATTGAATGAAAATGGTCTGCGGGATTGCCAAATAGAGGCCATTAAAGGGCTAGAGAAATCCCTTGCTGATGATAAGCCGCGGTCCCTGATCCAAATGGCCACAGGTGCCGGTAAAACATTCACCGCCTGTACCTTCAGCCATCGACTAATCAAATATGGCGGTGCAAAGCGCATCCTCTTCCTGGTTGATCGTAATAACTTGGGCGACCAGACGCTAAAAGAGTTTCAGAACTTCGAGCCTCCAGGTTCCGGCCACCGCTTCACAGACACCTATATCGTTCAGCATCTGCACTCTAACCGCATTGATCCTGATGCTAAGGTAGTTATCACGACCATTCAGCGTCTCTTCTCTATGTTGAAGGGTGAAGAACTTTCCGAGGAAGATGAAGAAGCATCCAACTTTGAAACCTGGGCAAATGCCGAGGGTGAAATTCCACCCGTGGGTTATAATCCCAACATTCCAATTGAAATGTTTGACTTCATCATCACGGATGAATGTCACCGTTCGATCTACGGCCTCTGGCGGCAGGTTCTGGAGTATTTTGATGCCCATACGATTGGCCTAACAGCCACACCGTCAAAGCATACGCTGGGATTCTTCAATCAAAACCTTGTCGCTGAGTACCCCTATGAGCGTTCCGTGGCCGATGGCGTAAATGTCGGCTATGAAATCTTCCGTATCCGTACTCGCGTAACAGAACAGGGCGGGAAAGTTGACGGGGCAGAGTTTGAAGTGCCCGTGCGTGACCGACGCACCCGCGCTATCCGCTATAAGAAATTGGACGAGAACGTCGAATATACAGCCACTGAGCTTGATCGTTCCGTTACCACACCTAATCAGATTAGGGCCGTGATCCAGTGCTACAAAGACCGGCTGTTCACCGAATTATTCCCCGACCGCACCGGCGAGTGGGTGCCAAAGACCCTGATCTTTGCGAAGGACGACAACCACGCCGAAGAAATCGTCCATATCGTGCGCGAGATATTTAATGAGGGAAATAATTTCTGCAAGAAAATCACCTACCGCAATACTGGCGAAGACCCGAAGAGCATGATCAAGGCTTTCCGCGTCGATCCCCATCCCCGCATTGCTGTAACCGTGGATATGATAGCCACAGGCACGGACATTAAACCCGTGGAGTGCCTGATTTTCATGCGCGACGTGAAATCCGAAGGCTATTACGAGCAGATGAAGGGACGCGGTGTGCGCTCGATTAAGGATTCTGATCTACAATCCGTAACGCCGGATGCCAAAACAAAAACCCGCTTTATCCTGATTGATGCCGTGGGCGTGACTGAGGGTAAAAAGAACGTCTCCCAGCCGCTGGAGCGAAAACGCCTCGTCTCCTTTGACAAGCTGATTGATCAGATTGCCCAAGGTCGCCGCGACGAAGATGCTATCTCCTCTCTGGCTGGCCGCCTTGCCGCGCTAGAGAAAAAACTGGAGGCTGAAGACCAAGAGCGCGTGACCGAAGTAAGCGGCGGCAAGACCCTGCGCAGCCTATCCAATGACCTGCTGGATGCGATCGACCCTGATAAGATCGAGGCTATAACCGAGCAACGTTTCGGCTATGCTCCCGCTGAAAATAAAGTTCAGATCGTTCAAAATGAATTGATCGAAATCGCCTGCAAGCCCTTCGATGACCCCAAACTGCGCCAGCTTCTCAAAGACCTGAAACAAAAATCAGACATTGTGATTGACGATATCACGACCGATGAAGTGATTGACGCCAGCTATGACATGAAGCGTGCCGGAGAGCGCATTAAAACCTTTAAAGACTTTATCGAAAAACATAAGGATGAGCTTATCGCCCTCCAAATCCTTTATAACCAGCCCTACGGCAAACAGAAACTGACCTATGCCGCGATTAAGGAGCTGACGCAAAAGCTAACCGACCCGCCACATTACCTGACCACGGCAGATGTCTGGCAGGCCTATAAGCGCCTGGACGCGGCCAAGGTGCGCGGTGCGCCGGTTGATCAACAACTGACCGAGATCATTTCCCTCGTGCGCTATGCCCTGGGTATGGATGACGTGCTGGAGCCGTTCGGCAGTAAGGTCGAGCAACGCTTTAACCTTTGGATTGGGCGGCAGAAGAAGGCAGGTCGCAATTTCACCGATGATCAGGCCAACTGGCTTAAGTCCATCGCGCAGTTTATCGGCGCAAATGCCGAAGTCACGTCAGAGGATATAATGACCATCCCAGCCTTTGCCGATAAAGGCGGCCTGCTTCAGGCCCGTCAACTCTTCGGCCCGGAGTTCGATGCCCTCATGGATGAATTGCAAATGGCGTTGGTGGCGTGATGGAACGAGAGCTACCGGAAAGTTGGATTTTAGGCACTATTGATCAAGTATGTACGCACCCTCAGTATGGATGGACGTGTAAAGCGCAATCTCAAGGCAATCTTAAACTGCTAAGAACCACCGATATTACTTCAGGCTCAATTGACTGGGATACAGTCCCTTTTTGTTCTGAGACACCTAAGAAAGAGGAAGATTATTATCTTCAAGATGGAGATATAGTTGTTTCCCGTGCGGGGTCTGTTGGAAAGAGTTTTATAATTAAAGGTATGCCGCCTAAAGCTGTTTTTGCTTCTTATTTGGTTCGCTTCAAACCGCATATAGAAAAATACTATATTTATTACTTCATGCAATCACGTCTTTATTGGTCACAGATTGAAGAAAAGTCAGCAGGCATTGCCGTACCGAATGTGAACGGATCAAAGCTGGCAAAAATATCGTTGCCAATAGCGCCCCTCAATGAACAAAAACGGATCGTAGATAGGATCGAACAGCTATTCAGTGATATGGACAAAGGCGAAGAGCTTTTGAAAACCGTACAAAAGCAGCTTGCCACCTATCGCCAATCCGTCCTCAAAGCCGCTGTTACCGGTGAACTCACCAAAGACTGGCGCGAGAAAAATAAAAAGAAACTGGAGTCCGGTGAAAAACTCCTAGCCCGCATCCTCGAATCCCGCCGTAAGAACTGGAAAATTCGTGGGCAGTATCAAGAGCCTGAAGAACCTAAGGACAAGTCCTTTTCAGAGATTCCGTTATCGTGGGCCATTGCGACCATTGATCAGATATCCTCCACAGTTGATTATGGCACTTCTGCTAAATGCAGTACCGATAGTTCAGGGGTGACTGTCCTGAGAATGGGAAACATACAGAACGGCACTTTAGATCTTGAGAAGTTGAAGTATCTTCCGAAAAATCACGATGAATTCCCAAAGCTGCTCCTTGAGGAAGGTGACTTACTCTTTAATCGGACTAATAGTGCAGAGCTGGTTGGCAAAACCACGGTGTATAAAAGTAAGCCTAAGAAATGCTCATTTGCATCTTATCTTATCAGAGTGAAACTCATTGATGTAGAGCCGGATTATGTTTCTGCCTTTATCAACTCGGCCTTCGGACGTTCTTGGGTAAAAAGTGTTGTCAGCCAACAGGTCGGACAAGCAAACGTAAATGGCACAAAGTTAAAAGCTCTAAGCATTCCTTTGCCGCCGAAAAGTGAACAAGAAGAAATAGTGCAGAGGCTTGAGAATATATTCTCTCAAATAGATGTTTTTGAATCTTTGTGTACGGCTGAATTAAAGCGTAGCAATACCTTGCGCCAAGCTCTCTTAAAATCAGCCTTTTCCGGCAAGTTGGTTGCTCAAGACTCCGCCGACGAACCGGCCAGCGAGCTTCTGACACGCATCAAATCAGGCGACGGAGTAAAAACGAAAGCCAAAGCAGCTACCCCGCGTCGTGGTCGCAAGCCACGCTCTGACAAATCGGAGGCAGCATGACAGGCGTTGAGATCTTTCGTCTTGTTCTAGAAACTCTAGGTGCCATTGGTGCAATTGGCGGTGTTGGTATTGGTCTTTGGGCCATGCTCAGGAAAAAGCCGCCCTTTGCCATCCGTGCCATAGAGGTAACTTCGCATACGACGACCAGAACAGGCGCTATGCGGGCAACAGGGCCAGCGCATGAAGTAAGTCACTCACTGATATTAAAGATCGAAAACTTCCGCGATACGAAGATTCAGGTTTTCGGCGTTGATATAGACGCTGATCACAGCAAGAGTAAAAAACACGTTCATATGATGGGCATGGGTCTAGCGAAACCAGATGTTTTTATTCCCGAAAAAAGCATTTATGAAATCGAGTACAAACTCGATTCAAAGAGCGTTGTTGGGACATATAGCCAAGCTAAAGATATCCTTGTTACAGTCCGAACGAGTTTCGGAGACACAACAATTTCATTCCCTAAAGAATGGCACTTAGCGTTCTTTCAAGCCACCGAAGAGCCTTGGCCATTTAATTCTCCCTCACCGTTTGAGCAAACTGGATTGAAGAGAGCAGTATGATAATTGATTGTAAAAATTTACTCTCCGCTGAGAAAGTGACCTCATTAAAAGCAACATATATACAATGTGCGGCAACAATTGATGCCGCATGGATACAGGGTGTTTTTACGTCTTGTGCAGGTCTTCTCGCTCTAGTTGCTGGTTATCTAGCCTATAGGGCGGCAACACGGCAGGTTAGGTTGCACGAGGAGAAAGAAAAGTCTCTTCAATTAAGCTATAAGAACCGAACTATTTTTGTGTTGCGTTACCTGCGCCAACAACTCCTTGATATGCTCATATGGTCTAACCGCTTCGCTACAAAGCAAGACAAGCCTGTTGCTGTCCCTCCTTATAAACTTCATATCCCAGCTGAGATAGATAGCGCCAACTGGCAAAACAATGCCCTTTTGCCTGCTGAGGTTACAGGGATTATTCAGAGAGTGAATGAGCGCTGTATGCATTTTGATAGCTTCTTGCAAGAGGTATCCAGCCTCAAACTGCACTCCCAAGATTATGCAAGGCAATATGTTTCATTCAAATCCAAGAAGGATATGCCAGATGGTGGCGTCCAGTTTGAATGTCACAATGTTGCTGAGCAAGTTCTGTACCAAGGAACAGAGATTAACGACTTGATTATCAGCGCCTTAGAAAAGCTAGGCTACGACCTAAAAGAAGATAACTCAGAATTTCAGAGAAGAGAGAATAAGGTAAAGAAATGACAACACGGGATTATTCATCATTGGTTTCCAAAGTCTGGAACTATGCACACGTTCTGCGGGATCAAGGCATATCCTACGGCGATTATGTGGAGCAGATTACATTTCTGCTTTTCCTTAAAATGGATCAGGAGCGTGCGGAGCTTTTGGGTGAACCCTCGATCATTCCCAAGAAATACATGTGGGATATGCTGGCAAGCAAGGATGGCGACGCGCTGGAGCTTCAGTACCGCCACACGCTTGAAGCGCTGGGCAAGGAACCAGGCCTGATTGGAACGATCTTCAAGAAAGCTCAGAACAAGCTGACCGATCCCGCCAAACTTAAACGTATTGTCTCTCTGATTGCCACTGAAGGCCCGTGGATCGGCATTGGCGTTGATGTTAAAGGTGAGATTTACGAGGGCTTGCTTGAAAAGAACGCTTCCGAAGTTAAATCCGGCGCAGGCCAATACTTCACCCCGCGCCCTGTCATCGATGCGATTGTGAAATGCGTTAATCCTAAAATCGGAGAAACCGTCTGTGACCCTGCTTGTGGCACCGGCGGATTTTTACTCCAGGCCTATGATCACATGAAAACTCAATCCCAGGATCGGGATAAACTTCGTAAATTACGGCACGATTCATTCCACGGCGTTGATATTGTGGATGAGGTCGTGCGCCTGTGCGCGATGAACCTTTACCTACACGGGATTGGTAACGGTGGCAGCCCTGTTAAGCAGGGTGATGCTCTCTCCGCCGACCAAGGAAACCGCTATAACATCGTATTGACGAACCCGCCCTTTGGTAAAAAGAGCAGCTACAAGGTCGTGGGTGAGGATGGCGATGTTTCGACCGAACGTGAGAACTATGAGCGTGAGGATTTCAAATTCACCACCTCAAACAAGCAGATTAACTTTCTTCAGCATATCATGACGATCCTCAACCAGAATGGTCGCGCTGGGGTGGTTCTGCCCGATAACGTACTATTTGAAGCGGGCCGCGCCGGTGAAGGCATTCGCAAGCGGCTCCTGGAGCAATTCGACTTCCACACGCTCCTGCGCCTCCCGACGGGCATCTGGTACAGCCCAGGCGTCAAGGCAAACGTGCTGTTCTTTGACAAAAAGCCTGCCGCCAAAGAAGCATGGACGAAGAAACTCTGGATTTATGATCTTCGCACCAACATGAATTTTACACTCAAGACCCGTAAGATGGTGCCTGGCGATCTTGCTGACTTCATTGATTGCTACAAAAAGCGTAAGGAAACCGAGCGGTTTAAGTGCTTTGGCTATGATGAGCTGGTCAAGCGCGACAAGCTCAACCTGGATATATTTTGGTTGAAGGATGACAGTTTAGAAGACATCGACAGCCTGCCTGCGCCAGATGTTATAGCCGCAGAGATTGTCGAAAATCTTGAGGCTGCTCTGGAGCAATTTAAAGCTGTAGCTGAGGAGTTGGACGTGGCAGCCTAAATCACTAAGAATATTAGATTATTAACATATAATGAATTAATTGATACTGCCGTCATCCTTAGTTTACAACTAAAGGTTAATTTGAAAGGTAGCTAGTATGTTCGGTTTAGGCATTTTTATTCAAAAATCTATGGAGCCGTTTCTTGAGCTTTTTACTCGAGAAGGATTTGCACCGCTTCTAGCTTGTATAATGGTTGTCACTGCTTTTTCTATAGGAGCTCACGTCTATTTTAAGTACGTCTTGCCTGGGAAAAGAAGTCTCCGCAAGGCTTCTGAAATGGCACTTTCAATAAAAGATCAAAGCGATTTTGCAACCCGCTACAATGACATTGATTATGCTCTAGCAAACACAGAAGTATTAAAGCATGGTTGGGAAGAATTTAAAGAAACTCTAATTGCTCCCGATGACCCTTTAGATCCAAATGCAAGAGTAAGCGTATATAGAAATACAGTACGCCCGCTTGCCTATTTAAATGTAAGCGAAATTGAATCAATTTTGCGTCTCAAGAGACTTCATTTCGTATCTAATATGCTTATAGGTATAGGTCTTCTGCTTACTTTCATAGGGCTTGTGGCAGCTTTAACGGAAGCTGGTAGAGCTATAGGCGCTAACACAGGAAATTCCGATTTTCAGGAGCCAATTAAAAAACTTCTTGCCGTCGCTGCTTTTAAATTCTGGACGTCTGTATCTGGCCTCGGATGCTCAATTACTCTAAGAATTTTTTACGAATATCATCATAATGCTATCAAAAAATTACTTAGCCAAATAAGTTCTGGACTTGAAAGAGGATTGCAATTTGTTACACCAGAATATTTGGCTTTGGAGCATTTAAGAGAAGCGCAAGAGCAATCTGGTGCAATGAAACGTTTTAGCACTGATGTTGCTTTATCACTTACAAAAGCACTTCAGCCGGTAAGTGATTCACTTATTGATATAGGCCAACGCATTACAGGCGGTATAGGTGAGGCTGTTCAGAATGCAGCGGGCTCTGAAATGAAAGCATTAGCTCAAAATCTAAGCGGGATAGTGGAAAGTATTAACTCTTCCCGAACAGAAATGGATGGAGTGGCATCAACAATTCGTACTGCAATAACAGAAGCTGCTGAAGCATTGCGTGCAGCTTCTGGCAGTGCTTCCAGTGAGATGACTCAGCAAATGCATGAGATTATGACTGCGTTGTCAGAAGAGAGCCGTAAGCAATCGCAGATGTTTGATGAGTCAATGAAAAAACTTTCAAGCATAGTAGATCAGGCAGGAGAATCTGCAGGTGGAAAAATTTCGGAGGCTGCGCAAACCTTAGCCTTAGGAATGAATGGTGTATCTGATGGTGTTCGAGATGCGGCTGGAAACATGGCTGATCGCATGCAAAGCCTTTCAAGTGTCATGGAATCGGTAGAAGGCCGCATGGGTGCTCATATTCGCGCTATGGATGCTTTAACAGGGAAGGTTCAAGATACAGAGCAATCAATGGGCATGACTTCCCGAATGCTTACCGAAGCTGCGGCCCCGGTTACTAAAGCCAGCGATAGAATGGCCACCTCAGCAGAGAATCTTAATGAGTCGGTTGTGGGTATTAAACAAGTTATTACCGAAAGCCATCAAAGCCTTTCTAGTCTTACTAGAAAAATGGAAGAGACGCAGGAAACTTTACAAAAAGTTTGGCAATCCTACGATCAGCGCTTTGGAGAGGTTGATGAAAGTTTAGGAAAAGCTGTGCAAGGTATTGTAGAAAATGTTCGAGATAATATTCAAAGTATGGAAAAATTTGTAGGTGACATGGATAAAAATCTAGGTCATTCAATTACAGCATTTGCAGATAGTATTAAAGAACTGACTGATACAGCAGAGAGTTTTGAAGATGCTTCCGCTAAGCTTTTAACTGCTACAGATAGAATAACTTCTGAAAAAATTGCAGCTGAGTAATTAAGTAGAGGATCATGGCAAAATCTCATTCCATAGCAGAGCAGCCTCTCGAGGAAGAAAGCTACTTCGTCTCTATGACGGATATGATGGTTGGCTTGTTATTCATCTTTATACTTATGTTGATGTATTTTGCTTTGCAATATCAAAAAACTACTGAGCAACTTACAAATGCCAATAAAACACGAGGAGAGATTCTTGTTAAGATTGGAGAGAGTTTAAAAAACCAGGGCTTTGAGGTGGAAATAAATCCAGAAAGCGGCATTTTGCGTTTAAACGAAAAAGTTCTTCGTTTTTCTTCTGGAAGTGCAGTTGTCGAATATCAATATCATGATGTCATTGCAGCTTTAGCTAATGCTTTAGGTGATGTGTTGCCCTGCTACTCTAACGAACAAACTTATAATGAAAAATCTTGCACTGAAAATGAAGAGAAGCATTGGCTCGAAGCAGTTTTTATAGAAGGACATACGGATAATGTTCCTTATCCTGGAGGTAATCTAATGCTTTCTACCCAGCGCGCAGGTAACACTTATGCAGAATTGACTAAAGTAAGAAGTGAGATTGAATCACTTAAAAATGGTGAGAACCAGCCTTTGTTGTCTGTTAGTGGTTATGGAGAAAAAAGGCCTGTTCTTGAATCAAAGGCTAATGATACATCACAACATCGGCAAATGAATCGGCGGATTGAGCTTCGTATTATTATGGCTACGCCTCAACATGAAAATATAAATCAGCCTGTAATTGAGAGTATTAAAGAGAAAATAGAATGACAGCTTTGATGATATCTATTCAAAGCGTCATGAAAACGCGACTGCGGGTAGTCGCCTTACCAGAAATTTCCCCAGAAACAACAAAAGCGTATCATCGCATTAGAAGTTTTAGCGAGGGGCAGCTTACGCAACAATTAACTGAAAAGGAGAAAGATCATTGGGTTAAGCTGGCAAGGGATATTGCAGCTACAGGATCGTGGGTTGATCTTAGACCTCGGGAATTAAAAAACATAGCATCATGTCTATGGTACGGCGATGACTTCTTAGCCACCGATGAAAATTTTTTGAAAGATTTTTTAAAGGCATGCAAAGACAGAATAAAAAAATCTATTTGCAATGTATTGATTGGCGCTTATTTGCGCAATTATGAAGAGGGTAAGCCGGGCATTATTTTATTGGGAGAATGGTTAGAAAAGACGGTAGTAAATTGGGATTGGCGCTGGTCAGATAGACAAAAAGAATTTTCGTTGTTTAGTGGGAATGACGCCCCACATTTTATTGCCGATGCCGTTATTAATGGCAAAGAAAGTATTTTTATAAATCTTGAATCTTACGGTCTTAGTGGGGCTTTACAGTCAGGTGGCATGGCTTCTGCGGCATTTACTAAAGCCTTGATGTTATATAAAGAAAACGTATCTATTTATGATGTAGAAGAAAACATATTTAGATTAAAACGACTCTTAAACTGGGCAACACTTGATGGGAAAGAATTTTCTTATCAGAAATTAAAAGGCGTGTTTATTGAAAGCTTATTGTTGCCTTGGATTAATACCGCACCGGATGAAAAAATAATAAATATAACTCAAGGCTTTCTTGTCGATTCATTTGGTGACCCTCGTATGGGAGGGGCTAGCTGGAAGACGATAAATGAAAATGCTATGCGTGTTATACGAGGATGGCTGGTCAAGCGAGCGTTAGCGCAGTTTCTTGATGTTGTCGATGAGCTTGCCATTGACCATCAGTGGAAATATAGGCGAGCTTTCTGGATGGCATACTACAATAAAGGCGTGATAAGCGATGCTTGGGTAGCTTTTGCATCTATTGGAGCAGAAAAAGCAAACCAAATTGCAAAAAGAAATGACGATCCTTCTTGGCTTAGTTTTGGACGACTTCAGGGTTCCGGTGATCCCAAGCATGCCATTCTTATTCTTAAAATTGGTGATTTAACTATTGCTGACTTTAGCCACAATGGGCAGTGCCGAATATGGCACAAGGAAAATAATAACAGTCCGAAGCCATATGAGAAATATTATGATCGAGTAGACTTAACGCATGGTAAGGCAAATTCAGAAGATGTTCATTCTAATAGTCTTGGATATCTTTGGCAGGGGAGAGTGGCATCAAAAATTTCTTCTCGGACTGGAATTCACGTTTTGCAAGGGGAATATGTACCTAGATGATAGTTTCTTCTAAATTTTATACCAACGTGAAAGACAATTCCGTAGAAATTTCACTTCGTGAGAAGCGTGGAATTTTAAAAACCGAGTTTACTATCCCGGCAGTTGAATGGCAGAATGTTTTGCCTCAAAATTATCTGCCTATACTTGCTGTCGTCGATGATTTGATTGAAAACTTTGATGGTATACGTTCTGAAAACTTTGTAATTTTATCTCATGAATCTATTGTGACCTTAAGCGAAGCGCAGGCCACATTGCTCGGATTTCCGCCTTCGATTCCCTTCGCCTTTGACATACGTGCCAATGGCATGATCGATCAGAAAGAATTTTCTCTTTCCACAAGCTGGGTAACTCCCGGCGGGGTCAGAGAGCTTGTTACACGTAAAGGCGCCTTTGCTTTTAAAGGGCAAGAGAAATATCGTATTCCTTCTCCCATTTTTGAAATCGTTAAGGCGGCTGAAGTTTTATCCGGCATGGAAGCGAATGATAACGCCCGCTATCAGGCCCTAGCTGCTCTTCATGAGGCTCTACCTAAAGATGAAAATCAGAAGAAAATAAGATTAGATAAATTTCTAGGATCTATCCGTGTGCTGCATGCCTCCTCATTTTCTTTGCAAATTCCAACTAATGGCGAAGGGTTTCAGTTTAACCCCGTTCTTTTTTCTCGGAAAGCTATGGGACGAGCGGAGGAAGATGAACGAATTCTTGACGAGGCAGAAAATTTACTTACGCCAGTTTTACAGCATACGTTCGCAGAAAACCGATTTAAGCTCTGGGATGAAGTGCGTGACTGCTACACTGTAGATAATGGCTTTTATGTCTATGTTGACCCTGATTTGAAGAAAGCTCTTGGTGTAGTTCGCAAGATGCAGAAGGCTAGCCCAGAAGAGCGAAGAAACTTTATACGCTCCCCTCAACGCATTATACGTGAGCAACTTGGTGATGACATCGAATTGGAAATTGTTGAGAGAGTTTTTGTTGAAACTGAGCAATATGCTCAAAATGTTGTGGGTTTGGGAATATGGGAGCCTCCTGTTATTCCTTGGCTGAAAAAAGAACCCAATAGTTGGTTGCCTGAAAAATTTGGTCTCAAAATAGGAGATATTTATGTTCAGATTAGGCCAGAAGACATAGTTCCACTGCGCGATGAAATAACGAAAAAATTATCAACTAACGGCATGAATGATCATATTCAAGAAACTATAAAATATGTTTCTGAAGATGGGCCAGTTGAAATTCCTATAACAAATGCGACAAAAGAGATTTTAGGTAGCTTGGTTGGATACGCTACAGCAGTGCAGTTAGCCAAAGAAAAGCAAGATTATATAGAAAATATACCACCAGAGATCAATGACTTGCTTGAAGACAAAGCCGGAATTTTCTTCCTTCTCACTGAAGATAATATAGATGATATTCGTTATAAAATTGAACCTACCCGGCGGGCATTAGTATCAAATTACAGAGAGCCCCTAGCTTTAAAGTCTTCTCTAAAAATCCACCAAAAAGAAGGCTTGAAATGGCTTATCGATGCATGGACGCAAGGAGCTCCTGGGGTTCTTCTTGCAGATGATATGGGGTTGGGTAAAACGCTTCAAGCACTTACATTTCTTGCATGGATAAAGGAACGCAAAGAAGAAAGGCATTTAAGGTGTAGGGAGCCGGTTTTGATTGTTGCGCCTACAGGGTTATTAAATAACTGGCAAAGAGAAATTGAGATTCATTTACGTGAACCGTATCTTGGTGAAAAAGGAATTTGCAAGGCCTATGGTAATGGTCTGTCTTCTGTAAGAATAAATAAGAAAAATGACCTTCTGAGTGGACAAGTAAATCTTAGCAGAGATGAATTAAGAAAATTTGATGTTGTCTTAACAACATATGAAACATATCGAGATTATCATCATAGTTTTGCTGGAATTAAATTTTCTGCTGTGGTGATGGATGAATGCCAGAAAATCAAAAATCCGAAATCACAAGTTAATCGTGCTTTAGCAAGCATGAATGCCGAATTTGTCATTGCGATGACCGGCACTCCCATAGAAAATGCGATGGAAGATTTATGGACGATTCTTGATAGGGCATGGCCCGGATTTCTTGGGGATTTAAAATCATTTTCCTCAACATACTCCCCTGATAACAGAGAAGCTCTTACTGACTTGACGAATAGATTAAAGCGGCAAGCTTCACCTGAGATTACTACACCTATTCTATGGCGGAGAATGAAGGAAGATATATTAGATGATCTGCCTCGAAAAATTATTCATCCTGCGCCACCATATGATGAAAACTGGTGGCTACAAAGCGACATGGTAGTCAATATGCCGCCGGAACAAGCTGATGCCTATCTTCAGGTTGTTACGAGGGCAAAGGAATTAAAGCCGCCGCCAATGTTGCACACACTTCATGCTTTGCGCGGTATATCGTTGCATCCAATAAATCCGAGCGATGTGTTGAAAGAAGCTAATTTTGTTAGCTATGACAGTTACATTAAAGGTTCCGCACGATTGTCCAAGACAATTGAAATTTTAGATAAGATTAGGTCTAAAAATGAAAAATCTCTTCTTTTTATTGAAACTCTTGATATGCAAACTCTCATGGCTGAAATTTTGAAGAAACGATATGGTCTTTCAAAGCGTCCGAGCATTATTAACGGAAAGACAGGAGTTGATCGTATCCAACGCCTTGTTGATGACTTCCAGAATGATTCAAATTTTGATGTGATGATTCTATCCCCTAAGGTTGGTGGGGTTGGATTAACCTTAACGGCAGCAAATCATGTTATTCATTTATCGCGCTGGTGGAATCCAGCCGTAGAAGATCAATCTACTGACCGAGTGTATAGAATAGGACAGAACAAGGAAGTGCACGTCTATTATCCTATAGCAGTTCATCCTGACACGCATATTCGGGAGCATAGCTTTGATTTGAAGCTCAATGGGCTTCTGGAAAGAAAACGCCAGCTTAGCCGGGATATGCTTATACCGAATGAAGATCCTGCGGATACGGCGAATTTATTTAAAGCCACTGTTGGCTTTTCAACAGAGGCAACTGGTATTGATATTGATGAGCTTGACAGGATGGAGCCAGAAGAATTTGAACAGTGGGTTCTCATTCGTGCTGGGCAAAGCGGCTATATTACAGATCGAACACAAAGATCCCATGATCATGGAGCAGACGGCATAATTCAGCACAAAGAAACAGGGCAAAAGTTTATTCTCCAATGTAAACACTCTAAGAATGAAAAAATATCTCAAGATAAAGTTGTTGAAGATTTGCTGAGAGCAAGGGAAGCCTATTATTCTGACGCAGAGTTAGTTGCCTTATCTAACAGCAATTTCTCTGCTAGCATTATTAAAAGAATGAACCAGTTAAATATTAAACATTTTGATCGTGTGAATATTACCCAATGGCCAAGATTGTGAAAAATATTTAATATTTACTACAAATTGTCGCCTAATTCTGATCAACCCCCATTTTAGAGTCCAGTATTTAAGTTACAGTTTGGCCGTTGCGACGGCATGAATGAAGGGGCTGGAGCGTAAGCGAAGGCCCCTTCATTCATGCGGGCCTGCGGCGCGGGC
>Ga0138256_10001363_pt1 | contig 26337 bp, 17 predicted proteins | sample KNB2016incub_MG_FD_105486 | JGI IMG/M metagenome (GOLD analysis project Ga0138256, IMG submission 105486) | Active sludge microbial communities from wastewater in Klosterneuburg, Austria - KNB2014incub_MG | ecosystem: Engineered > WWTP > Activated sludge > Unclassified | place: Austria...
CGAAGACTGCGGCAAGCAGCAGCAGTTCATCGCGATCCAGGGATTTATCGGGCATAACAAGATAGCCCGCAATCAGGCTCAAGGCGCCCCACATCCCTTCAATTTTGATGGCGCCGTACAGATACCGTTTTGTTCGATAATTCGGGTGGTGATAGAGCCACGCAAGCACGAGAATGAGCGCCATCGGCAGCACAGCCGGGTTCTTGAGCGCAAAAATCCAAAGTAGAAGATAAATGGTAACGATATTGAAAAACTCCATATCCCCGCGCCTCACGGGTGATTTTTTGGACATTGACTCGCCGGCATTCGCATCGAAATAATCATTTTGCAAAACAGCCGTCCAGTAGCACAGGGCTACCATTGCGGCAGCGAGAATTGCCGGCTGACCGGCCCCGCGGACAGTGGCGCCCAAAAAAGTCAAAAGAACAAAGGGCAGAATGTGCAGAGCGCGCCGAAGCAGAATTGCGGACAAGGACCGCCGGTATAAAGTGTATAGCACAACAGCCAGCAAAAGATGCAATATCGGCAAAAGCGCTGTGATGGCGTTTACCATCCGCACTTTGTTCATATCGGCATTCTGGTACGAAACAAAATCACCGACGCTGAAACGCACAAGCAGCGATGGTATTAATGCCATATGGACGAACATCACGGCGTACGCCCCGACAAAAGCGAGCCCCATGCGCAGCAACGAACGCGTCTTGATTATGGTATAAATGGCGCAAAAGATGATTGCAAGCCACACTGTTGTGGCTTCACCCAGCGGAATATTTAATTCAGGAGCATACCACGAAAGCGGAAACCGGGATAGATCACTGAGTAGAAAATATGTGTAGCGCGTCACTGGCTGCAGGCCCTGAAAAATAAGATCGATAAACGGAGGAAAAATCCCCAAAAATAAGCCGATATGCACTGAATTTTCCAGCCTCTCCCAGGGCACAGGCAATAGCAGCTTCAGCAAAAATGACAGAGAAATTCCGATGCTAAAATAAAAACCCACCATGCCGACGGCCGCTGCCGTGTCTATTCGCGCTTTAAAGAAGAACCCTTCAAACATCGCGCGCATGATACCCACGAAAAGCGAGAGAGCCATAAGGAAGTAGAAACTGTGGGGTCTGGCCTCGATGCGCTTAAAGAGGTGAGCTAAACTGGTGGCCATACGAACTTGGTTTCGAAATCAGTAACTATGCTAGGTTATTATTTGTTAATCGTGTTGTCAATTGCCACGGCATTTTGCTCTGCCTGCGGTCGCAAATCTGCAGGGGCAGAAAAAACAATCTCCACGGAGAAAAAACTTTTTCCAACCGAACCCTTTCGCTCAGTGCGCGCTTTTGTTTCTCCTGTGGCTCTCAGCGACTGGGGAAAGCTTAATAGTTCACCACCGGAATTTCCTTTCATAGAGCCATCAGATGCTCAGGGGATCGTTCAAATTGTCACCTGGGCCAAAGTCAGCCGCGTTAAGCTCAGGGTACGCGGGAGGGGGCATTCGATGGACGGTAAATCTTTGCCGCAAGCAAATGAATTGCTCGTTCTCACGGGAAATCTCAGATCCATGCGCAAAGTCAGCGACGGCCTGATAGAGGTCGGCGCGGGTGTTTCTCTTTATGCAATAAACCAATGGCTGCGCAAATTCGGTAAATCCCTGCCTGTGCACAATGACGGCCTTGTCGGCCCTTCGGTCGGCGGTTTTATTTCCGCCGGCGGAATCGGCCGCGGTAGCAGGCACCACGGAGGCTTCTGGAACAATGTGACGCAGATCACGTTGGTCGATGGCACGGGCAATGTGCGGATTTTAGACGAATCGCAGCCTGCGTTTCCATGGCTGTTCGGCTCTATGGGCCAGCTGGGTATTATCACTTCTGCCCGGCTGAAAATAGTGCCACTGGAAGGCCAAGAACAAAAAACCTTGCCGGCAGAAGACACGATCGGCGAGACTTGGCAGACTGAGCCAGGTATGGTAAAACAAACCGAAGACTCCTACAATAACGAATATCTTTACTGGTTTTCGATTTTTGCACCCGCAAGTGAAGAGAAGAAGCTGCGCTCCGAGTTAAATGCGATCAAGCAGCGTGAACCCGATTTGTTGAAATTCATGCCCGAATATTTCTGGCCGATGAAATATTCCAAATTCACGCCGCCTTTGCTGTTCTCTTCAAAGGCTGATTTTGTCTGTATAGGAATCTGGGGGCATATTGACTCCGCAATAGATCGAAATGAAAAAAACCGCCGGGTATTGCGCCTCGAGAATGAAATCACAGTGCTTCTGCGCAGGCACCCCGGCTACAGAAGATATATACAGTCAGAAGTAATCCCCTCTCCCTCACGGCTGAAATCCTACTTTTCACCGGCTGTGCTGGCACACCTTAAAGCGTTAAAGTCGGATTTCGATCCGCAGGGAATCCTGAACCCAATCGAAGGTCTATTTTGATTTTCGGCCGCTGCCTGCATCGGCCCGGTGTGCCATTGGGGCCCGCGACGCACCATGCAGAAATTTGCCCTTGAGACTCAATCTTTCTGCAGCCATGGACTAAGTACCTTCTTCCGATTCAACGATTCGAGCAAAACCCACAATGCCAGAATCGTTGTGTGATTGTTGAGTTCAAAGACATCCGATTTCGGTTGCCAAGCTCCCAACGTGTGCTGGGTCGCAATCAGATTTTCCAGATCTTCTTGTTTCACCAGCTCAGGTGCATCGAGGTAATACAGCATAGCCAAAGCCTCGATCGCGAGGTCTGACGGCATTTCGTTTTCGGCGCCAACGCGCGCAAGCAGTGCCCTCTCCTTTGCCATAAGTTTTGCGGCCAAAGCTGCATTCAGGCAACCAAGCTCATGCGCCCATTTTGTGCCAAGCGCAGCGTGTGTGAGGGCATATCCCCGCCCATCCATGAGTTGTTCGGCGCGTTGAAAGAAATCATCGGGGAGGCCCTGTCGATCGCAATACAAGGCTGACAAAGTAAAATTATCGATGGGATTTCGCACGGCAGCAATCGCATTTTTCGGTGGCCGATAACCGGCATCCACCAATCGGCTAAAATATACAATCTCAGAAGACCGCGCTTTGGGACGGGGGAATTTTTTTAATTGGGTACCATTAAATCTTTTCTTAATAAATTCACTGACAAAGACGAGTGGCAAATCGATACTTTCGTGGCGGTTTAGAAAATCGACAGCCTTTACGATAGCCAACTGCGCCCTGGTCTCATAAGTTTGTCCGTCGGGAAACTTCGGCAACGAAGCCCGCTTGCCGCAAGACAAGACAGTAATGAACCCTAAAGTCAAAAATAATAGGCCGCTGCCTGTAGCCCGACGCATGAAAAAAAAGCAGGATTTTTTCGGCTGAAGACTCAGGTGAAAACTCAACAAAAGCCGAGTTTCCACCTTTTTCTCCGGGTCAGATCAGCCCCGTGGCCTCAGGTTGGCGTATTTCCTGCGCCCGATCATTCCTGCGGCGCCTGCGTATTCATGTCGAGCCCACATGTGCTGTAATTCTTATTCGGCATCCAGCGGCCACCGTTGCCTTCACAGGTGCCGTAGGTCGTGTACCCTGGAATTGAACAATAATTGCCCCAGCGATAGTAGGATATGTGCGAGCCGGTATCTTTGCCCTGTTTGATGCAACTCCACTCATCCCCTGAGCCCCCATCCGTGCAAGTGACACTATTTCCCGTGGACACCAATGGAGGAGTTCCAAGAGAACCACCATTCTGCAGCATCCAACCAATGATGCCCGCACCTTTGAGTGTATCCCACACACCACCGATACCCGCCTCAACACTAATGCCCCAGACCGGGCTAAAACCGCGCGATACAATCTGGTCAGTGTTGCGATTAAAACCCATTGCACCGGAGTTTTCCGGATAATAGTTTTCGCACTCGGTCTGGTCATGCGCCTGATAAACATGCGTATAGTTCGTTCCGTTGCGGGCGCCTGGTGTCGGATTATTAACAATATTAACCGATTCGGTACGTTTGAAGTAGACCGTTCCCACTGCCCCTGAAATTCTCTGGCACGATGTACCTGAAGTACATGAACTGCCGTCCGATGCCGTAGCGCCGGTATAGGTCGAAGGCGACACGTCCTGTCCCCATCCTGCCTGATGCGCACCAAGGCCGCAGACCAGAGCCGGGATCGCAGTGCGCCAACCAAACATCTGGATAATTCCCTCAAGATATTGTCCCGTTTCGGTATTCAGTACGCCACCAAGACGTTTCGGTCCGATCGCCGTAAAATACTCGCAGCCACCATTGCGCCCCGTTCCTCCGGGAATACCTGTACCCCAGTGGATCATACTCGTGAATGCATTGGCCGCAATATCTTCATCAGGGTCAAGGTTGTTGGCAAGATAAACGAAACCGGTGGAAATGCGCGATGAGCCCGTCGAATTCACAAGGTCTGCCGTTACTTCTCCCGGCATCCAATCCACGGCTTTGACCAGCAGGTTAATACGGCGAATACCGTTGAGAATATTCACAGTCTTATTCGTATCGGCTACGTTGCCGACAATAATTCCCGCCGGTCTCGCATTCGAAAGACCCAGCATAAAATTACTGACTCTGTGCCGCGGATCATACTTGTAGCTGCTCGAACTTTTCTGGTAATTCGCGGACATATTTGAGTCGCAGGTGTAATATTCCGAGACCGGACTTCCTGGGTTCGCATCGCGGTCAAAGCCAGGCTGAACCCCGCAATAGATGGCGTTGTTGACGACAGTCACAATCCGCATCTGGTCTGAAATAGATCGCTGAACGGTACCGTTCCAACCGAGTTCATTGATGACCTCTGCCACGATGCTGGTATCACCCACGGGCTTGGACTTAGCGGCATTCCAGGTTCCACCCCTGGCGACGCACGTCGCTGAATCTTCTCCGGAAATAATCGTGCCCGAACCGTTGACGCATGCACGGCCTTTACGTTCCGAAGCACCCACGTTGTTAAGCAGGGTAAGCATCTTCGCGTAATCAATGCCATTGGTCATGTTTCCGGCCTGACCATTGATGATATTAATCATCAGACTTATATTCTGCACTTTGTTCATGAGATCTGAAAGGTACCTGATGCGGCCAATTGCATTGAGCATTCCATAGCCATTGCCATCTGTTTTGCTCCCGTAATTGAAATTTGCTGTCGGGCTGCTCAGGAAGCTGATGTCATAGGTTGAGTTAATCGTAGTGACAATGTTGTTCACCCCGGAACCCGATACCTCGTTGATCAGTACAATCAAACGCCCAAGACCGTCAGCCGTCGTCGTCTGCAGAGCGTTCGTGTAAAACGAGCTAGGGTTTGTACCGGTAGCGGCTGTACCATAAGCCAAATCACCCTGACGGTTCAATAGCTGCTGAACTTTCGTGATATTCGTCGATGAATTATTAATCAGAGAGATGACGAGATCTACATTGGTCATCTCGGTAATGAGCCTTGACAGATAGCGGATGCGATTGGTGTTCTTCACCAAATAGGCAACGCTCGCCGTCAAATCGCTGTAATTGACTTCATTGACAAGCCGGGCCACATTGAGGGCTCCTGTGGTCCCCATATCTCCGATCAAAGTAGTCAGACGGCCAAAGACATCACTGGTTGGCTGACCGACGCCCGCATTGGACAATGCGTTGTTATACAAAGTGGCGTTCATGTTCTTGAGTGCATAGAGCACTTCGACCATACGCGTCGTACCGGGTTGTGTGAGAGCCTGAGGATCGAGTGCATTGACGATCTTGCCTACGCTCGTGGGGCCAGAAGGGGAATTCGCGATGTCGTTCATCAGACGAACCAGATGGTTCTTGGTGCAAAAACTGGAAATGTTCGAATTGCAGGTGGCGCTTTCCCCTGTGGCAATACTTTTCGCCCGCGTTTCTTTCAAGACGAGACCAAGCTTCTGGCCACCTGTCGGCGCGCTGTTGAAGTTCAACGTCTCCGATTGTGAACCGGCGAGCGACAGCTGGTTGATAATCGTTGGGATATGGGTCGTATTGGTAATACCATTGATCAGCGTAATCATTTCGTTCAGTTCGTCGCCCGCAACCAGAGGGAATGAAGCGCTTAACTGATCTAATGAGCGAATCAGAGCACTCGTTCCTTGACTATCGAGTGAATTGATAATGTTGGTCATCTTAATACCCGGTGAACCACCGGAAAGTCCGGCGACCAGTGATGCCAGCTTATCGCCCTGACCGACATGATCGACAATTTCGACCATATTTTTGACGCCAATGGCTGTGTTGAGCGTATTCAACATGTCGGTGAGGGTCGATACCTGTGTCAGGTTATTGACAATCGCCACAAGACTCGGGGTCGGATAGCTTGGACTACTGATTGAACCACTTGGAAATTCAGCTTTGTTGATAATCGCGATGAGATTATCCAAACCCGGCACAAAACCGCTGTTATTGAGAATATCAGCAACATTATTGATGGAATTGATATAGAGCTTATTGAGCAACACTGCCACTTTCTCTGCACCCAAAAGACTGATGCCCCGATCGCCAGGCAAAGTAATATCGTCCAAAAATGCCTGGTTCGAACCCGAACTGCCCGAATCATCTTTGACGTATTCCCAGCGCAGACGATGTATGCCTACCGGCAAATTGGCGATATTGAATGTACTCCATGTACCCGGATTGCCATAGACAACTAATTTCAGCACGTCGTCTACATAGAATTTCATGTAGTCACCGCTGACATAGGCAACAGCAGTGGCACCGCTGCCACCGCCGCCACTGAAAGTGATTGTGGGCGCGGTTGTATAACCCGACCCCGCGTTCGTGAGCGTAATCGTATTCACCGACATCGGATCAACCGCTGCGGTGCAGGTTGCTCCTGATCCTGGAGACCCCGATATGGCGCATGTCGGCGCAGTCAAATAGCCGGAACCGCCGTTGGTAATCGTCAAGGCCTGAACGGCGCTGGGCGGAACAGTGGCTGTCGCAGTCGCCGCCGTTTCACCCGCACCCGAAGAAAACACAACTGCAGGTGCAGAAGTATAGAGCCCGGCTGTGGTTACTGTAACACCGTTAGGTACAGGAACAGAGCGAAGTGGAACCGATGCGGTTGCGTAAGCTCCGGAACCACCACCACCGCTGATTGTAATTGTTGGTACCGACGTATAGCCTGACCCCCCGGTGTAGGTGATGCCAGTAATGGGCCCTGAACCAATTGTGACAGAGCAGGTACCGCCGGAACCGCCTGTGGTCGGGACGAGCGTACAACCTGGAGCCGTACTATAGGAACCTGTGGTTCCACCGTTGTTCACGGAAAAAGTCATGGTGCCATCATAAGTCATTTGCGTGGCCCAATTGATACTTGTCCCTGCTCCGTCGGCTTGACTGATCGTCGGCGCCGAGGTATATCCACTGCCGCCTGAAACTAGCGAAACATTGCAGATCCGGTCATCATGATCGACAGGCCAGACACACCAACTGGAGCAGACATTATCACATTCGATGAAGTTGAAACTCGCCCCACCACCGCCACCACCGCCGCTGATTGAATATCCATTATCGGGCCAGCATTGGCAACTGCCAGCCGAGTTAAAGGAAATTCCGCTTACGTATTTCTTGATTTGCACACTTGCTGCCGCGCCATTCAGGGCCGGCGTCAGGGTTACGGTTGGGTTCTGTACATAGCCGCTGCCGCCACCTGCAGTGCCCGATACAATCTTTCCATAACTCGCACCGATTTGAACGGTACATGTCGCGCCCGTGCCGCCACCGCCTGAAACCGTGCACGTCGGGACAGAGGTATAGTTATTCCCCGCGTTAACAATCGTCACTCCGTTTACACTTGCTGTTGGTAGTGAAGCGACCGCAGCGCCGTCTTGAATCTCACCGCCGCCCGTGAATGAAACGCTGGGAACGGCAAAATAAGATCCTCCGCTAGTCACCGTCACTCCCGAAACACCGACCGGAACCCGTTGCGCCACTACTGTCGCGCCTGTGCCACCACTGGTGGGTGTCAGAGTCACTGTCGGGTTAGAAGTATAACCGGAGCCGGCAGTATTCAAGGTAACCGTACCGACGGCCCCCGAGGCGACAGTGGCTATCGCTGTCGCGCCGCCGAGCGCAGGGTTGATAACGACCGTGGGGGCTGACGTGTAATTGATACCACCGGCCGTTATCACAATTTTCTTAATACTCGATGGTCCCTGGCTGCTGACTTTGTACTTGAATGAGGCTGGCCCGGCCGTTGTGATATTGGCAGTATATTCCATGACCGCAATCTCATTGTTGCCCAACGACGGGTCACTCTGAGCGGCGCACGAACCGGTCGCACCGGTGGCGCTATTCACAAACCATGAATTCAGACCGGTATTGGCTCCCGAAACCATCTTGTTTACACCGTAATTAAATTTTGCGAGTTCTGTGCGCATGTTTGAACCGCATGAGGCAGCAGCAGATTCAAAATTGTCGTCATTGCTGACATCGGGTGTCAGCGCGTTGAGACCATTGATCACGTAGACGAGCTTGTTTATATCGGTCGTGTTATTGATCGTCGCAATCATCGAATCTGTACCGTCGGTTGTGTTGCCGGCGTCACCGGGCTTTTTGCCGTCATTGGTCAGCAGATTCATGATCACGTAAACATTCCGCACCACGGTTAATCCGTTGATGATCGTCGCCAACTGCGACGCCCTCGTCGTCCAGGTTGCGCCGCCGGCAATACAAGTCGTGCCGTTGGTGTAAGCGCCGTTCGAGCATGAGCGGTTGACTTCATTGATCACACGCAGCATATTTTCAATGCCATCAGGCGTCCATGTGCCGCCGCCGCTAGTGCAACTGTTGCGGTCGGTGTACAGGTCATTTGTGCAATTGGTGTTCGTCCATGTACCGCCTGCGCCCTGACAAGTGCCCTTGGTGGAATACCATGCCTTGCTGCAATAGTAGTTTCCGTTCAGACCGGCCATCACCGCTGTGATGTTGCTAATTGATGTAGTGTTGTTGATAATCGTACCGAGGTCGCGCATATCGAGAGACAGATTCACCAGGCGAATCAACTTCGCATTGCCTGAAGCAGAATATGTGCCGGTTGCATTCCAGACGCCACTGGCGGCTGTGCAGGTTGCAGAGGTGGTATAGGCTGGCAGTGAACAGTTGGGCGCAGCAAGATTATTAATGAGAGTAGGCATCACACTTAGGTTTTCATTGAGCAACGAAATCAGAAAGCCAACACGAGAGACACCGTTCTGGTACATGGCTCCGTTCAAATCTGCCGGTTGATCGATCATACCATGGACAATATTCTTCACACCTTCCATGCCAGGCACCGAAACATTATTGATCATATTCACCATTTTGCCGATCGTGTCAGTACCAGAAGAACCTGGCCGCTGGCAGGCGTCATCCAGCTTGTTCAGCAAATCGAGCACTTCAATCGCGGTCAACCGCGTTGAATTGGGTCCGTTAGACATCAAGGCTACGAGTTTGCCGGGGGTGCTGATGCCATTGATCATCTGCGTCATGTTCGAAACGCCAATGCCGTAATTAAGAAGGTTGAGGTTATCGGCGCCGATGCCAGCAACGAGCTGGTCATATTTAGCAGAACCCAGTGCGGTGCGCAACTGGTCTTCAGAATAGGTCTGTCCGGCCTCGGCGGCCTTGTTCTTAGAGAATTCTGTGTCCCGGCGTTTGGGCGCACAGGCAACCAATAGGGCCACAAGCCCCATCGCACCCCAGATTTTCCAACCTTGTCGACTTTTCATATTTCCCTCTGTTTCTTTTGGGACAGACCGCCCGCACCTAGGGCGTATTCATGCCTATCCACCATAGTAATATGCATGTCGGAATAGTTCAGGGGCCAAAAAAACCAAAAAGAGTGAACAGTTGTTGTTTATCTGTATTATGTCACATAGAGCCTGAAAAAGGCAGGTGAAAAACTTTAAACTGGTTGCAAAAAAGGCGGCAAGCAGGCTGTTTCGGCCGCTTTAGTAGGGATTTGCTTTGGCAAATCCCGAGGCTTGCCGATAGGTCTTTTCGAGGGCCCATAACAAGCGTCAGGGATGCGCAGGGTTTAGTCGCCGCGCAGACGGCCCCTTGCAAGCGCCGAACGGCGACATCCCTCCAGCGCGGCGACCGGAGCGCAGCGGAGCCCGGAGCAGCCCGACCCCGCTGACGGCGCACAAATGCTTGCTATACCATAAACGGCGGGGGGACGCCCTGACTAACTATTTGAAAAGGCTTGCAGGGCTCACCTGAGTCTGCAGCATGCTCTATGTGGCAGAAAATCAAGACATACTTCATCGCACACGTAGTCGGGCTGGCGCTCGTACTGGGTGGGTGGTATCTCTCCATCATGAATACCAGTGCCGACCGCTGGCAGGCTGTTAAGTTTCTCTCGGGCGCGAACCTCGTTGGCCTGATCATGATCCTCATTGGTGCCTATTTTCCCGAAATCTGGATTGCCATAAAAAACCGGGGCCAGAAGTCGTAAAATCGGCCTTTCCTTCGTCGCTCTAACTATATATGTCCGACAAAAAAAGAGTACTGATCGTCGATGATTCCGGTTACATGCGGCAGGTAATACGCCGGCACCTCGAATCGAAAGGATTTGAAGTCATTGGCGAAGCTTCAGACGGTAGCGAAGTGATGGCGCTGGCTGAAAGCCTTAAACCTGACCTCATTACCATGGATTTATCCATGAAAAATCTGGGCGGCATTGATGCCACCAAGCTGGTAAAAAAGGCGCTGCCCGACACGAAGGTCATTGTGGTTTCAGCCCTGGGTGAAAGTCGCTTTATTAAAGAAGCGGTTGCTGCAGGTGCGCATGATTTTATTATCAAGCCTTTCACCGAAGACAGATTGATATCCTCAGTAAAAAGTGCCCTGAAAATGACCTAAGGCTGCATGGCCAAGTAAGACCGTGGCAGCCGACCCGCTTAATATTGTTACTGCGGCAGCTCCGCAGAATGCAGAAGAACCCCTGGCTGATACCCGTTTCTATCTGCATGGCGAAAGTGAAACGGTGGGCACCGCGCTCACGCGATATTTATCGGGCCGCGGTGCGCAGGTTTTTCCTATAGCGCGGCTCGGAGAACTGATACCGGCTGAAGAATTCGACAATGTGGTGCTTGTGCATATTACGGCAGAGCAAGGCCTTGCCCGTCGACTGCTCGAACTCAAAAAAGGGCATCCTGCGACGCGCATTCTTCTGCTCCATGAATTTTCTGACCGCGGCAAAATAGACGCAGACATACTGGCTTCCGCAGATCAACTGCTGGAGAAACCTTTCACGCGCGCCCACCTCGAAAAGGCGCTCACGCGTTTCCGTTTTCACCCGCTCACCGGGCGTACGGTCTATTTATATGGCGCGGAGCACGAAGCCGAAGAAGGCACACTAAAAAGACTCGGCCTGACCGTGCTGCGCCGCCTGCCGGAAAATTCCAGCCGTGTGGCATTCGATCTCGGCGTGTTCTCGCCTGCCGCGCTCAACGATAGTTTTCGCTCGGCGCTGAAGACTTTTCGTGACGCGTATGCGGATGTACCCGTTTTTCTGCTCTATGACCCGCAGGTGCCGGGCGTGCTCGATTCCGCCGTACTGAATGAGGTCGCATACCTCGTGCAACGTCCTGTGCGCCGCGATGTGCTGAGGCAAAAACTCATTGCTTATTTCGAACAGCCGCAACAAGATCGCCGAAAAAATCCGCGCAAGCAGGGTATCAGCCAGTTGTGGATCTCTGCCTACAATTCAGAACTCGGCAGCACAGAACTATTTGAATCTCCGTTTCTCATCGACATTTCGCGCAGCGGTCTGTCTTTCCAATCTCACGTCGAATACCCGGAAGAGCAGCTCATGGCCGTGTGGATTGTGTCCGAAGACTACCCCGATAAAATTATCGATCTGCGCGGCAATATCCGGTGGGCCCGCAAAGATTCCGGTGCCGATGCCGGAGCGCAGCTCTACAAATATGGCGTGGAATTCATTGCGGATGAATCAGAGGGGTTTCTGAATTTCGCCAAGATGATCGCGATGCATTCAGGTTAAAAAAACCGGTCAGCCAGCCGGCTGACCGGTTTTTTTGAAATATTTATTCCACCAGACTTTGAAAGAAAATTCCGCAAGCCGAGTCAGCGAAAAGTACAGAGCGCCAACCAACATCAAAATGTCGGCGAGATAAGCTGCAAGCCACGGGGCAAAGACCCGCTTTTCCACGGAAAAAGTCTCAGCAGAAAGAAACAATCCGAAGTAGACGAAGATAAAAATCACAGAAATGCCGAGACCCATGCCTTTTCCGCTGCGTCGGTTCACAACTGCCAGGGGAAAACCCACCAGCACGAAAACAAGCACTGACAAGGCCAGAGCGAAGCGTTTGTGGATTTCCAGCTCTGCCTTGCGCGTCAGTTTTTCTGCTTGCGGGTATTGTTTGATGCTTTCAAAGCTGCCGATCAGCTGCGGCAGGGTTAACGACCCCATATCTTCAATACGTTTGAGTTTTTTGATTTTTTCCGGCTCCTGTATATTCAGATCGAACATTCCGTTGGAAAAATCGACGCGCTGGAATGTGCCGTCTGCGCCGGTGCTGAATACGTAACCCTTGGTTAATCTGAGCGCCTTGACCCATTCTCCCTGCGGTGTTTGCTTCAGGACCTTGCGACCTTCTTGTGCAATCACGATCTCAGACAGCTGCTTTATTTCGCCAACGGTGCTGATTTTGCGCACCTGAATATTTTCGAGCAGCTCCCCTTTTGTCTGCGGATTACGCCAGGATTTTTCAATAAAAATTTTGCGCACAAAATTTTCGCGTTTGTCCAGCGTGATGAATTGCCCCGGTTGAATCGCCGCAATCGGGTCAGTGGTCAGAATGAAATTGCGCATATTTTCCATGTTGTCGGCAAAAGCCGGGACAACAAAATTGGAAAACCAGATGAGAAAACCGCACAACACAATGGCGACAAATACAAACGGCCTGAGTATGCGCGGGTATGTGATGCCGCCTGCGCGCATCGCGATAATCTCAGAATCAGAATTTAATCCGCCGACGGTGAGTATTGTCGACAACAGAAACGCCATCGGAATCGTCAGGGTGAGAGTCCAGCCAAGCGCATACCAGCACAGTTGCAGCACAACTGTAAAGTCGAGATTTTTTTCGACCGCGTGCTTGATGGTTTCTTTCAGAAAAAAGACCAGAACGATAAAAGTAAAAAAGCCGCAGGCCACACCGAGTGAAGGCAGAAAGTGTTTTAACAGATATATATCAAGAGTAAGAATTCTCAGGCGGTGCATAGAATTTCAATTCACCGCGGTAAGCGCGAGATAAAGTCCTTTTAAAGTGAGATTTTTATCCACAGCGTCAAAAAATTCGGCGGCAAAATCGAGAGATTCTGAAATACCACCCGTCGCGACGACAGTGTGTTTAACACCGGCTTGCGGCAGTTCGCGCTTAATCTCTGCGAGAATCTCGCGCACGACACCGCGCCAGCCGATGTACGCGCCGATTTCGATTGCCTCTGCCGTCGATTTACCGATACCGTGCGCGGTCTTGTGGAAAGCGATCTTCGGTAGCTTCGCTGTTGAGCTGAACAGGGCTTCGAGTGAAGAGGTAATACCCGGCGCGATCACGCCCCCCTGGAAGACATTGTCTGTCAGCACAGAAAAAGTAATCGCAGTTCCAAAATCGACGACGATGCAGTTTTTGCCGAAATAGTGCGCGCCGGCGACCAGATCGGCAATACGATCTGCTCCCAAAGTCTGCTTCTGCGGATAGTCGAACGTGAAGTTCAGTTTGCTCTCAGAGGATAACCACAGAGGGCTTTTTACGCCCAGCGTGGCGACGGCTTCGCTGAGCGCCGCACTTGCTGCAGGCACGACCGAACAAAACGAGGCCTGAGAAATCGTGGCATTGTGCCCGACTGAGGCAAGCCAGGCAGACAAGAAGATCCGCCATTCATCGGCGGTGCGCCGCGGCTCGGTAGAAAGCCTGAGCGTATGCTGCAGATCACCGTTTTTCCACAAGCCGACAACGGTGTGCGAGTTACCGACGTCGGTTGTGAGTATCATGAAAACACAATAGCCACGGGCTATAGCCCGTGGCCAGCTATTAACGAGCTCACTGCTGCTGCTGTGGGGCTTCGGCGACTTTTACGGAGACTGTGATTTCCTTGCCCTGGCGAATCAGCCGAACCTCGATCTGCGCTCCCACACCTTTCTGCAGTACAGCCGCCTTGAGGACGGAGAATTTCTCCGCAGGTTTGCCGTCGATGTGAGTGATAAAATCATTGGCGGCAATACCCGCCTTAAAGGCCGGCGAACCAATCACCACCTGCGCGACGATAAGACCACTCTTACCGGAGACACCGAGCAATTTCAATTTTTCTTCCGTGACTTCCGGATCTACAGAAACGCCGATGTACCCCTGGCGGATCTTCTTGCCCGCCTTGAGTTTCTCAATGACATGCTTTGCGTGGTTGATAGGGATCGCAAAGCCGATGCCAACACTGCCGCCGGATTGCGAATAGATCATCTGGTTGATACCGATCACTTCGCCGCGCACGTTGAGCAGCGGTCCACCTGAATTTCCGGGGTTAATCGACGCATCAGTCTGAATGCGGCTCACGCCGTCGGCGGAATTCACATCCTGACCTTTCGAAGACACGATACCCGTCGTCAGCGTGGATTGCAGACCGAACGGATTACCGATCGCGAGCGCAAAATCACCCACTTCTATTTTGTCAGAATCACCGAGATGCGCGGTCTTCAGATTTTTAGCACCTTCAATTTTGATCAGAGCAATATCTGAATTCGGGTCAGAGCCGATGAGCTTCGCAGAATACTCTTTTCCACTTGTGAGCTTCACCGTGATCTTGTCGACCTTCTGCACCACGTGGTGGTTTGTCACGGCAAAACCATCGCTCGAAATCACAAAACCCGAGCCGAGGCCGGCGCGTTTTTGCTTCTGCTGGCCTTCAGGCACCTGAAAAAAACGCCGAAACATCGGATCGTTGAAAAATGGGTGGTTCACCTCAACCGTCTGTTCGGTTTCAATGCGAATAACTGCCGGATTCACTTCTTTATATATCTCGCGGATCGCATCCTGAAATTTCAGTGCATACTGAACGGATTCCGATTTCAGCAACGGATTATCCGTTGCAGCTTCGGCGATCGAGCCACCACCGCAGGTGCCCGCAAACGGAGAAAAAGCGACGCCTATCAGAAAGACAAAGAGAGTCAGATTGGCAACGCCCATTGTCGAGAACCGGAATTTTTTCTGGTTTAGCTTCTTGAACATTATCTACCTCTGTGACCTAATATATCTTGTGTACGGCCATGATGCCGTTATTGTATAAAAAACCGGAGAAGGCTGCAAAAAAACTGATCACAAGCATCAAAAAGGCCACGGCAAAACGCACTCCATAACTTACCGGAAACACGGTTTGCTGACCCTGCATACCGCTATCGGGTTCCGCAAAAAAGATCGGCTTCAGAACACGAATATAGGCGTACATGGAAACCGCGCTCGCCAGCGCGGCCACCGCTGCCAACGGCAAATTATTCGAAAGTGCAAGATAACGGAACAGATGGAATTTCCCCAGAAATCCCGCGAGCGGCGGCATTCCCATGAATGACAACACCGCAATCGCCAACGCCCAGGCGCCGAGGGGGTCGCGTTTGTGCAGATTCGCGAGGGAAGACAACGTGATGATTTCGCGCCCTCCACCTGCAATCTCAAGATACGCAATAGTCGAAAAAGCCAGCAGTGCTGAAAATGCGTAACCGACGAGGTAAAGATAGAGTCCCGAACCAGCATCTTGCTTCAACACGCCCATAATTGCCGCATCGGCCGAGGCTGGCACCACCAAAAAGCTCAACAAATATCCCGCATGTCCGATGGATGAATAAGCGAGAATGCGCTTGAGATTTGTAGCGGACAAAGATGCAAAAGAACCATAGAGCATCGATCCAATGGCGGCGAACATCAGCACCGGAGCAAAATATTGCCGGTAGCCATCGTGCATACCAAGACTGATTTTTAGCATCAGGAGCACCGATGCGCCTTTCGACAGCGATGCGAGAATGCCGGTGAAAATCGTTGCAGCCCCTTCGTAGACATCGGCAACATATGCCTGCATCGGAAAAGCGGCAATTTTGAAGAAAAGCCCCGCGAAAACAAACGTATAACCAAGCATAACGACGCGGGTCTTCAGGAAATGCGGGCCTAATTCCTTGAGCTCTTTGAGTTTCACCGTCGCGTTGCTGCCGTAAAGCAATGCAATGCCCAGGAGAAAAAATGCGATCGCAAAGGCAGAAAGCAGCATGTATTTCATCGCGGCTTCGTTTGCGGCACGGTCGCTGCGGTTCATGCCGACGAGCACTAACAGGGGCAAGGAGCCCAATTCGATACCGACAAAGAGGGTGACCAGATCTTCTGCACACAGTGCATAGCTGTAACCCGCGAGGCTCATCAGCAGAAAAAAATAATTCTCGGCAAAATGGATTTCGGCTGCAGCGAGAAGCCGGCGCATCAGCAGCAAAGCGGTCAACGCCAGAATAATCAGCAGCAGAACGGAATTCGCGCTGAAAACAGAATAACGATACGTGCCTGCCATGGCAACCACGGTGTCCGTACCTTTAAAAGCGCGTGGCAATACCGTAGCTACGCCCGAAGCATCGCTGAGACCAAAAATAACCACAACCAGGCTGCTGGCCAGCGTGAGAAAGGTAATCTGCCAGGCGACCGCCGTGCGGCCGCTTTTCAGAAGCATCTGCGCCACCAGCACAGAAAGGCCGCCGATCACAAAAATCAGCTGCGGTGCCATCGAAAAAAAATCGTTTAACTGCAAACCCATCAGCGTATCACTCCGGCCACGCCTTGCGCGATGAGGCGCGCCGTGGTCTGTGCGTATTCAGCAAGAAAGGACGGAAAAATACCGAACCACAATATCGGTATGGCGATAAGCGCCATGCTGGCTTTTTCCAGCAGGTTGAGGCGGAATTCGGGATCAGCGGGGCGTGAACGCACTTTGTGGAACAGGCGCAGCATGTATGTAGCGCTCAACACGAGCGTCATGACAGCAGCGATGGTAATCCACCATGACTTATAAGACAACCCAAAAAGTATCATAAATTCGCCGACAAAACCGACAGTGCCGGGCACACCGATCGCAGAAAACATCGCCAGCGAAAAGAAGGCCCAGTATGAAAAACCGGCCGGTGCTTGCATATCTTCGAGTGAGTCGGATTTATTGCGTGCAAGATTCACGCACACCACCATGAATAAAAGCGCGTTGGCAAGACTGTGGCCCACGTTTTGCAGCATGGCGCCGGCGACAGCGTGTTCCTGGCGGCTCAGTGCACCTGAAAGAATAAGGCCCATGTGCGCGAGCGATGAATAGGCAATCACAAAACGGAACGATTTCTGGCGGTACGCCGCGAAAGCACCGTAGAACATCGAGAAGACTCCGAGCCACATAAAAACGCTACCCCAATCGACCAGTACGCCGCTGAAATTCGGGGTTACGAAGCGCAACACACCGTAAGAGCCCAGCTTCAGGAAAAGCCCCGAAAGCAGCAGGGTGCCGATCGGCGCCTGCGTGTGGGTCAGCGGTAACCAGGCGTGAAAAGGGAATAACGGCATTTTGACGAGAAAGCCGATCATAAAGAACAAGAATAGCAGTCGCTGTTTGTCCGCGGGCATGTTGGCCATTTCGGTATTAAATACCGATTTAAAGTCAAAATCCCCGCCGACGCGCGGAACATGATAGACTATCGCGACGAAAGCCGCAATCATGAAAGCGGAAGAGGCGAAGGTATAGATGAAGAAGTTGATCGCTGCCTTTTGCCGCTCTTCGAGGCCATAACGCCAGAGCAGTATCACCAACGGAATCAGGAACAGCTCCCAGAGAGCGAAAAAGACGATGAAATTATAGGCCGAAAAAATGCCGAGCACAATCGCATCGAGCAGTAAAAACATACTCCAGAAAATGCGTGTGCCTTCGCCTGTCGCAGCCGACTGTTGCAGACGCATCGCGTTGAGCGAAAACAGAGCTGCGACGAAAAACAACAGGCAGGCAGTGAGAAAAAGCGGCATGGATATGCCATCGACCGCAAACGACAGGTTAATGCCCGAACCGCCGCTGGTCCATAACACTTCACGCAATTGGCTTTCGGCATAGTTGGCAGCAAAGCGCCGCTGCATCACAATGGCCGAAACAAACGAAACCAGCGTCGCTACCACGGCGAGAGCCGCGTTGCGCTTCGCGGCAACAGACCCTTTAACGCCGTCGCGCAGCATAAAAATAACCAGCGCGGTTAACAGGGGAGCAAGGATTGAAACGCTGATCATTTTACACCGTACCCAAAAGAATCAGAAGCAGAAGAAGAATGCCGGCAAACGAATATGCCGCATAGTGCGCGAGCGCGCCCGTCTGCAGGCGCGCGACAATGGACCCCACAGTCTGGACGAGATGTCCCACCCCGTCAGACATCGCAGGGATGATGCGAAAATCCATATCACTCACTTTATCTGCAATTTTGCGGTAATTATTTACCAAGACCGCCTGATAAATTTCGTCAATATATAGTTTGTTGAGACTCAGCCGGCTGAACATACCATGATACGCTCCCTCGGCAACCGGGCGGCGGCGCATCAGACCATACCAGAGGAGTGCACCGACGACGCCGATCAGCGCAGCAGCACTACCGGCAGCCACAACCATCATTTCTGCGTGGTGCGCCAAATGCCACTGCATCAACGAAACAAATTCATAGGGCGCTATCGGAAGGTTATGATTAAAGTATGAAAAAAACCGGGATTCATAACCCGTGAACAGTTCAGGTAAGCCGAACCAACCTGCTGCCACCGCGGGAAAAGCCAGCAGAATCAACGGCAGATAAAAACTCACCGAAGGCTCGGCGGCATGGACGTCATCATGGTGCACATCTGCTTCAGATGGTTTTCCATGGAAGACGATAATGCCGAGACGAAAGCTGTAAAATGCCGTCAGCAGTGAAACCAGAATGGCGATCGAACCAATCACAAGCCCACCGCTCTTGAGCGCAAATGCTGCGCCAAGAATATGGTCCTTCGAGAAAAAGCCCGAGAGGCCAGGCAGACCAGCCAGAGCCGCGAGCGCCAGCCAGAAGAGCAGTGCCAGCATCGGCCGCGACCGCACCAAGCCACCCATGCGGCGGATATTCTGCTCGTGGTGTTTGAACGTAATCACCGCACCGGCAGAAAGAAACAGCATGGCTTTGAAAAACGCATGCGTGAACAAATGGAAAAATGCCGCAGCATAAGCGCCGCTGCCGACAGCCAGCACCATGAGGCCCAGCTGCGATACAGTAGAAAATGCCAGAACTTTCTTAATATCGGTCTGCGCCACGGCGATAAACGCAGCGACGAGCGCCGTCAGCGCGCCCGTCCAGGCGACTATCATCGAAGCCTGCGGCGCCAATACAAAAACCGGTTCGAGGCGCAGCATCAGAAAGATACCGGCCGTCACCATCGTCGCTGCATGGATCAAGGCAGAAACCGGGGTCGGGCCGGTCATCGCGTCGGGTAGCCAGGTATAGAGCGGCAGCTGCGCCGATTTTGCGGCTGCGGCGATAAAAATCATTAAAGCAATAAAATTTGCATGGTTCGCCGCGATGCTGCCTTTAGAAAACGCCAGCGCGATCTCACGGAAATCCGCGGTGTTCGCCACACGGAAGATGGCAAACATGCCGATCAGCAGCGCCGCGTCGCCGATGCGGTTAATGATAAAAGCTTTTTTGCCGGCGCGCTGTGCGGCGTCTTTTTCGACGTAAAACGAAATCAGTTTATACGAAGACAATCCGACGGACTCCCAACCGAGAAAGAACACAAACAGGTTGCCGGCAACAACGAGCAGCAGCATGCTGAACATGAAGAAGCTCAGCCAGGCATAATAGCGCGCATAATCATTGCGCCGGTCGCTCAGGTAACCGATGCTGAAAATCTGCACCATCAGACCGATAAAAAGCACAACCGGGACCATGATGCTGGTAAGCGCGTCAAAACGGAATGCCCAATCGAGGCGCAGCGGGTAATTGAGGGTGAGCCAGGCGCCCGGGTTGATAATCGTGGCCGAACCTTCACCGACCAGCGACGGATGCAGATGAAGGACGGAAAAATGCGCCGCCAGCGCAAAGATCACAGCTGCGATCGAGATCAGAATTGTCCAGTATTGCACGCGGGCCGATGGCCGGCGCCAGGCAGCAGCATAGATGGCTGCATTCAAAATCGCAGCGACGAGCGGCAATAACGGCACTGCGACAATCAGGTACGGAATCCACTCTTGCTTCATGTATCCTTCAACTTATCCATGGCGTTGGTCATCACGCTGCGTGCATTGCGGAAAAGGGCAATGACAAGCGCCAGGCCGACAGCGGATTCGGCGGCGGCAATGGCCATGACAAACAACACCATTATCTGCCCTGTGCTGTCGTTAAACCCCCGTGAAAATGCCACGAAAAGCAGATTCGCGGCATTCAGCATAATTTCGACAGACATCAGAATAATTATGAGGTTACGGCGCGTGATGACACCCAGCACGCCGATCGCAAACAGCACGAAAGCCAGAATGACAATTTCACGGATGGACAAAAGATCAGGCATACTATTCCATCTGGCGGCGATCGCGTTTGGCAATCATGACCGCACCAACCACTGCCACAAGCAGCAGCAGCGAAATCAGCTCAAACGCAAGCAAATAATCGCGGAACAGATTGACCGACAAAACCTGCGACGCATCGGTCAGTTGTTTGCCGGCCTGCACCGCAGTGGTCGGCGCCGCCGCAGGATTCAGATCGCCCTTGCCACTGCGGATTTGCAGCAGCAACAGCACCTGAATCGTAAAGGCCAGACTCAGCGCGCCGATAATCACTGTGCGTCCGATATTGCTGAGCGGGCTTTCAAAATTCTCTTCGCGCAGGGCAATCAGCATGATCACAAAGAGGAAAAGCACCATAATTGCGCCAACGTAGACCAATACCTGCAGGGTTGCCAGCACCTCGGCACCGATGAGGGCATATGTGGCAGCCAGAGAAACAAAAAAACTGATGAGAAAAAGAGCGGCCTTAACCGGATTGCGATGGAACACCACACCGAGCGCAGAGCCCGTGAGTACAAAAGCAAAGCAATAAAAGAGGGTTTGCCTGAGGCTGATTTCCTCCATTGCGTGCTATGTTAAAAAGCCGGGTTCGGCGGAAAGTGAAAAACAAAAAGAAGAAAAGCGGCGAGGCGCCATAAAGGTTGACCCGACAAATAGCTCTGGTTACTTCGCGGCCGCAATGAGTAAATACCGCGTCTTCTACGATCTTTTCCATCAAGCCGCCGCAGAAAGCCCAGGCGTCGAATCGTTCAAAATCCGCAAAAAGAGCGGCAAGATCGAAGGGCGCACTTTCAAAGAATTGCAGCAGCTGGTCTGCAGGCTCGCAGCCGGCCTCAGCTCTTCGGGCATACAGAGCGGTGACCGCATCACTTTACTCTGCGACAGCTCACCCAATTGGATTATCGCCGATGCCGGCATCATCGCCGCCGGTGCGGTCAGCGTACCGCGTGGCACGGATGTCACCGACGACGACATTCTCTACATCATCGGGCACAGCGAAAGCCGCTGGGCCATCGTGCAGCAGAACAAAGACCGCGAGCGCCTGCTCAAATTCCAGAAAGAGTTGCCCAAACTCGAAAAGATCTTCGTGCTCGAAGATGCGGATTTCAACCTCGCGCAGGGCGAACACAGTATTGGGGAAATTTTCTCTGCCGGTGAAACTGCGCTCAAGGCCAATGCCGGGCTCGTCGACGATATTGCCCGCAAGGCAGACCCAGACCAGATGGCCACGATCATCTATACCAGCGGCACGACCGGCGCCCCCAAAGGCGTGATGCTCAACCAGACCGGCTGGCTCAACGCGCTCGACCGGGCACTCAGCATGAACATCATTGTAAAGGCCGACACTGCTTTATCGCTGCTGCCACCCTGGCATGCATTTGAGCGCGCGGTGGAATACGGTGTCGTCATGGCACAATGCCAGTTCATGATTTCTGGAATTACCAACCTGAGGCAAGACCTGGCCGAGTTCAAGCCGACCAGCTTTCCGTCGGTGCCACGCATCTGGGAATCGCTGTATAACGGTATTCTGCAAAAGCTCGAAAAAGAACCGCCGATCAAAAAGGCCGTTTTTAATTTCTTTCTCGAAGTTGGCGCGCAGTATTCAAAGTTCGACGCCATACTCAACGGCTACGATCTGCAGGTGAAAGCCAAACCGCCACTCGAAGAGGCATGGGAAAAAATCACCGCAGCGGGCGCGATGGCTTTCCTGTTTCCTCTCAAACTCGCCTCGGGCCCGATCTTCGCACCCATACATAAGGCGATGGGCGGCAACGTGCGCAAATCAGTGTCGGGCGGGTCTGCGCTACCGCAGATGGTCGACAAGTTTCTCACCGCAATCGGCATCAAGGTGCTCGAGGGTTATGGCATGACCGAGACCTCGGCGCTCATCAGTCTGCGCGATCTCGCGAAACCCGTGAGCGGCACGGTAGGCCGGCCATTTCCCGGATATAAAATAAAACTCAAAGACGAAGCCGGCCGCGAAGTGCCTGTCACCCCGGGTGCAAAAGGCACGCTGTGGGTGCAGTCGAACCAGTTGCTGCTCGGTTATTACAAGCGGCCCGAACTCAACGCGGTGGTCTTCGATAAAGACGGTTTCTTCGACACCGGCGACATCATGGTCTACACCTCACAGGGTGACCTGATGTTTGCCGGCCGCAGTAAAGAGACGCTCGCACTTGCGGGTGGTGAGAACATCGAACCCGTGCCGATTGAAGACAAACTATTGGCCTCAGAATTTATCGATCAGGTAATGGTGGTTGGCGACGACAAAAAGACCCTCGGGGCAATCATTGTGCCGCACTACGATAAAGTACGGGCGCACACCGGGCTCAAAGATCTGCCCGAAGTGGAATGGAACAGCAACGCGAAAATCCGCGAGATATTTAAAGAAGAAATCGGCAAACGAATTTCGAGCAAAACGGGTTTTAAGAGCTTTGAACTGATTCCTAAGAACACCTTCTACATTTCACCCAAACCATTCGAAGCGGGCGTCGAACTGACGCGGACTTTTAAGCTGCGGCGTACGGTGATTAAAGAGAAGTTTGCGGAACAGATCAACGGGATGTACAACTAAGAAAAATCATTTGTGCAGCTACGCTGCACAAATGATTTTTATATTACCAACGATTCTTCAAAATCAGCTTCACATAGACATTCAGCTTCTTTTTTTCGCGGCCATTCGCCGGCACCTGCACATGCAGCTTCACGTTATCGAGATCGATGCGCTCCTGTTTCACGTCGGTTGAGTAAGATTTCTCGCGGATGTCGTCGCGCTCGCCGCTCTCTTCTTTGACCTCGATGTCATCGATCACCCATTCGCCGCCGGGATGCTCGACCATGGTGAGCGCCACAGCGGAGTCTTTGAAATTCTCGATCTGGTAGCGGATTGTCTGGTGGTAGTTCTTGATCGGCAGTTTGACAATTTCTTCTTTCCTCTTTACTATGCTGCGTTTGACCTTCACTTCTTTCGCCTGACCCAGCTTGAGCTCGAGTTTCTGACCCGCGCCGGTTTCCTGCGTCCAGTCTTCGCCTAAAAACGCTTCTGACCCCTGCGAATCTTCCTGATACACACGGGCTTTGCCCGGTGGCAGCATTAACTCGGGCATGCCTGACGATTTTTCATTTCTAACTTCATAGAGCAGCGCGACCTGGTCGGATTGATTATGGTCAAAGTGGAATTTTTTCGTGAAGCGCACATCCGCCGCTGAAAAGGCCTGAATCTTCTTCGATTCAGACTGCTGCAGACCGCCGTTATACGGTTTGCCGATCACACTGATGAGCTCCGCCGAAGCAAAATTTTCACCCGAGCCGTTCTGTACCATTGTGTGCCCCTTGAGGTTCAGCGTCTTTTCGTCTTTCGCCACCACGGCCTCAAAAGCCGTCGAGCGGTGGATGTTTGAAATCAGGTAAGAGATACGAAACACGCCGGGGCCGGCTTTGTCTGAGTAGACCTCCCAGAACAGCGCATTCTCGTTTGGCGGATAGTTCACATTAATGACGCGCACCGAACCGGGTGTTTTGATCGGGCGAAACTGGATGCTGTTGATATCGACGGTCACACCAGAGAAGGCATACTCGACCTGGTTTGTGCCCTGCTGCAGGTTGACGGTGCGCTCTTCCTCAACAATCGTCTGGTTGGGATTTTTCATGTCGATACGTGTGTATTCGCGCTGCGGCATGGTGACGAGCTTTGTGCGTGCAGCTACGCTGCCTGCACAAAGCGTGAATGCGCTGATGGCTATTATTACCTTTTTCATCTGTTACTCCTTATGCTCAATCTTGATAGAATACGGAATTTTCTTTTTTTCGCGCGCGTCGGCTTCTGGAAAAAACTTGATCGTGGCAGAGTCGACTTTTTCATACTTGAATGGCACCTTGCCCGGCTCGAACGTGCCGGGGAAGGTGCGTTCGATCTCGACGCTCACGCTGCGACCCAGGGTGTTATCGAGTTCGTGTTCGTAGAAATATTCATCCATCCACGCTTTGACAAAATGTGTCTTGTCGTAGCGTGTGTCGGTGGTAAAACTATAGCGTTTGAAATCGCGCACAAAGGTTCTGAGCACCACTTCACGTGTCTCACCCGCGTCGAGCTTCACCTTGTCGCCCGTCGCGACGTATTTCATGTAGACGCCACCCTGGTACGAAAGGTTATTCTTCGCATCTTCTGAGAAGATGTGCACAGTGCCGTCCGGCAACGGCGACACGCCGAGACTTGTCTTCGGGTCTTGCCCTTTCTCTTTCACGTTGCGGAACTCATAGAACTTATGCACGCTGCCGCCCGTCAGTCGATCGGATGCGCGGTAGATGACTTTGACATCCACATCTTTGGCGCTGAATGCTTTCAGCCGTTTCTGCCAGCCGTTCGGTATACTCTCTTTGCCTTCAACAGTGAAGAGAAAGTATTCTGACAAGCCTTCTTTTACAATATCTTTTGGCTGCGCGGCGCCCGCCATCGGCGCAGAAGGCATCGCATCCATCATCGGTGCCGCTGCAGGCTTCGGTGATTCAGCGCGTTTCACTTTTTTCTTAAAGCCATTGCGCACCCGGTCACGCTTCTCGTTATCGAGGTCGGCGTAGCGCCATTTGCCCTGCGCCAGACCCGCGATATCTTCTACCAGGTTGACGGTTCCCACCACCAATCTGACCTCGGCCGCGGGGTAATCTTCTCCCGAGTTGTTAATCACGCGAATGAAACCGTCGACATTCATCTGGCTCTCTTTGCTGTTGGTGATCGCGGTGTAATCGGCGCTCCACGATATGCCGGATGTAAAATAGTTGATCTCGACGCGCGCAGAACCCGACATCTCGCTGTCGATATTCCACTGCAGCGCGTCGGTGCGGCCAGGGGGGAAAGATGTGTCGCGCAGCGTCAGCTTGTCTTTGTGGTTGAGCAACGTCAGCCTGAGTGACGTCGGATCGATCAGCGTGCCCGCCCATGAAAACTGGATAGTATTGACTCCGGGCTTAAAGGTCAACTCGCGCGACTCTTTGACCATGGTTAAATCGGCGCTGTTATAGATCGTTAGCTGCACCGATTGGCTTTTGGGTACCGTCACGAGCTCTATGTGGGCCTGGAGGCTCGTTACCATTATGATGGTTGCTATCATTATGCCCCGTAGGGGTAGACTTAAGTCTACCCCTACGAGACGCCGCAAGGATTTCCCTTTCATATGGTGATTCGACGCAGCGGGGTTCATAAGGTTCATATTATTTTGCGCTATGGGGTCTGCAAGCGAATCCGCACCAATGACAATCGACATGTAAACCATTGACGGCCAACGGCACCTTTTTCAGCTGCACGATATGCACACTAAGAAAATGGCCTGTTTTATTTCGGCGCTGGCATTGCTCGCCTGTGGCAAACCCAGACTCACCGAAGCCAAGGCGCAGCAGTTTGCGCAGAGCGTGATGCGCGAAGTGCTGCCCGATTTGGTGCTGGCTTTACAGCAAAAGGTCACGGAAAGCGGCACCGCGGCCGCAGTGCCTTTTTGCAACGAATTTGCGCCAAAATATGGAAAGTTAAAGATGGAACGCTGGTCACCCAAGGCCATTGCTGAGTTGGGTGCCAAATCGTTCAAATTCCGGCGTGTCTCTGCGCGCAACCGCAACCCGAAAAATGCACCGAGCGAAACGCAGACGCGCATTCTTGCGGGCTGGGAGCAAGGCTCAAATAAAGCGGCGTTTTTTGAAGAGGGTGGTAAATTCTACACCATGCACCCGATCAAAATCTCGCAGCCACTATGCCTCGGCTGCCACGGCAGTGCGACAGACATCGATGCAAAA
>Ga0138256_10001364_pt1 | contig 26331 bp, 20 predicted proteins | sample KNB2016incub_MG_FD_105486 | JGI IMG/M metagenome (GOLD analysis project Ga0138256, IMG submission 105486) | Active sludge microbial communities from wastewater in Klosterneuburg, Austria - KNB2014incub_MG | ecosystem: Engineered > WWTP > Activated sludge > Unclassified | place: Austria...
CAGCCCGGCGATACGCTCTCCAAACTTCTCGACCGCGCCGTCGGCGAAGTGCAGGCAGCTTTGAAACAGAACTGGAAAGAAAAAACCGTCGTCTCGACCATCCGTGAAGTTCCCGGCGAAACCAAAAACGCCGTCGTCGCGCGTGTTAAAATCGCCAGCCTCGAGGAATGGGCGCGGACGCAGCAATCGCTCGCCCGCGTCAACGCCATCACGCACACGACTTTGAAATCCCTTTCCCCGCGCGAGGCGCTGGTCGAACTTGCCTTCCGTGGCGATGAACAGATGCTCCGTCAGGCGCTCGCGCAGGCGGGCATGACCTTGTCCCATCCGAAATTCGCAGGCTATCAATCGCCTACCGATGGCAACCACCTTGTTTATGATCTCGTTGTCGGCGGTCGTCCGGTCCAGCAAATGCAGCCATCTTCCTATCAACCGCCCCAACAATCTCCTAAACCGCCGGGCTACCAGCCCTCGCGTGCGCTGCCGCGCGACCAGATCGGCGACACATCGCCGCATGGCTATCCGATCCAGCCGCGCGGGCAACAGGATCCCTACACAGGCCGCTTCTAGGAAGGGATAATCCATGACCGCGCAGCGCCATTTCATATTCTGGGGCCTAGCTCTTGCTTCCTTTATCCTGCTGCTGTTCGTCTTCAGCGAGATTCTGCTGCCTTTTATTCTGGGCGCAGTCATCGCCTATCTTTTAAATCCCGCCGTCGATGCGCTGGGCCGCAGGAAAATCAAGCGCGGTCCTGCCGCGCTGCTCATCCTCGGTATCTTTTCGGTGATTGTTGGCGGCCTTCTGGCGGTAACGCTTCCCGTCATCACGCGCGAAGTCATCGAACTCTGTAACAACATCCCCGCTTATCTCGACAGGCTTCAGGACCTGCTGGCACCGCAACGCGCCCGGCTCGAGGCGTTCCTTTATCCCGAAGGCACGCCCGCCCTGAATGAAATCGCCAAGGAACATGCGGGCACAGCCGCAACTGCCGCTGGCGTTATTGCGGGCGGTGTCGCGCAGGGCGGTCAGGCCTTGCTGCACGTAATCGGCCTGATTGTTATCACGCCGATTGTTGCCTATTTTATGATGAAGGAGTGGCCCCGCATCATTGCATGGGGCAAAGACCTGATGCCGCCGAAACGTAAAGACACAATTTTGGGCTTGTTCCGCGAGATCGACACCAAGCTCTCCGGTTTCATCCGGGGGCAGGTGACCGTTGCGCTCATCCTCGCCGTATCTTACGCCATCGCGCTCTCCGTTCTCGGCCTCAAATACGGTTTTGTGATCGGCCTTGCTTCCGGCTTGCTCTCTATCATCCCCATGGTCGGCTCTGTCGGTGGCCTGTTCGTCGGCACGCTGGCCGCATGGATGCAAACCGGTGAATGGCAATTCGCACTCGCCGTGGCCTCCGTCTTCATTATCGGCCAGATCATCGAGGGCAATCTTTTAACCCCCAAAATCGTCGGCGACCGCGTCGGCCTGCATCCGCTCTGGATATTCTTTGTCTTGATGGCGGGCGCCAGCCTGCTCGGCTTCCTCGGCCTTTTAATCGCCGTGCCTGTCGCCGCGATCATCAGCGTCCTCGCCGCTTTCGCCATCCGTCAGTACAAAGCAAGCCCGTTTTACAAAGGTGACAAGCGTGGGTGAGGCTCTCCAGCAAATCCCGTTAGACCTCGGCAGCCGCCAGACGCTGGGCCGCGAGGATTTTTTGATCGGCGCCTGCAACGTCGCCGCCGTCAGCATGATCGACCGCTGGCCGGAATGGCCCGCGCCTTTGATGATTATTTCCGGCCCGCCTGCCTCCGGAAAATCGCACCTCGCCGCCGTGTGGCGCGACCGTGCCGGCGCCGAAACGATCCGTCCCGAAATGCTGCTTTCCCGCACGGCTGAACAGATTTCCGAGGCGGGTAAACATCTCGTCATCGACGGCTTAGACCCGTGGCTCGGCGACCGCCAGGCCGAAACGACTCTCTTCCACCTCTACAATATTTTCTGGAGTGAAAAGCGGAACATTCTCGCCACCATGCGCATGACCCCCGCCCAGACCCAGTTCGCGGTTGCCGATCTTGCTTCCCGCGTCCGCGCCTCGCTCACCGTCCCGATTCAGCCGCCCGACGACATGCTGCTCGGCTCGGTCCTGATCAAACAATTCAGCGACCGCCAGATGTCTGTTAACAACGATGTCATTCAATATATTTTACCGCGTATGGAACGCTCCTTCGACGCCGCCCGCACCATCGTCGAGCGCGCCGATAAGCTTGCGCTATCGCAAAAACGCGGCATCTCAGTGCCGCTGCTCCGCCAGGTCCTTGCTGAACTTCAGGAAGATTAAGTCTCGATTAAATCGATAATAGAATTCTCGCCCGGCTGTAAATCAGCCCAGCTCGCGCGGGGCACATCAAGCACCGTCAACGTCGCCGGTGCATAGCCCGACGACAGGCTGTTCATCAGGTCATGATCCTCGCGCGCCATGCTGGCCGCGAACTGGTGAATCGCCGGGTTGTGCCCGACAACCAGCAGCGCCATGCAGGAATCATCGACACTCCGCACGAGACTCAAAATCTCCTCGTACCCACCTTCGTAAATCACCTTTTGAAACTCGGTCTGGATTTTCCCGAGCGTGGCCGCGATCTGGTCGAGCGTCTGCCGCGTACGCGTCACCGGCGAGCATAAAATAAAATCCGGCACATAATTTTTTGCCTTCATCGTCTCGCCGAGCATCCGCGCATCTTCAAGTCCCTGCGGTGTCAGCTTGCGCTCGCGGTCGCCGCCTTCGCCTGCAGGCGCAGTTTGAGCATGGCGCAATATCATCAGACGCTTCATCGGCTACAGGTCCGAAACGTTATATTTGGTGATCTTTGAATTCTTGAGGCCGACGGCGATTTCCCCGGCCTTCAGCGCCTGCGCCTCGCGTCCGAACACTTCAAACCGCCAGCCTTTCAGCGCCGCGATGTCGGGGTTATCTTCCGTCGCGATCCGCTCAATATCGTCCTGGTCCGCAACCAGTTTCGCCGCCACGCCGTGCTCCGATGCCTGGATTTTCAAAAGCATCTTGAGAATATCGATCGTCGCCGTCGCCTGCGGCGAAATCATTTTCCGCTCCGCCGGTTTCGGCCATGCGTTTTTATCCGAGGAAGCGGCTGCGGCAATAATCTCGAGCAGCGTCTTCCCGATATGCCCGCCCGCCATATCCGGCGTCACCCCTCGTATTTTCTTGAGCTGCTCCACCGTCTCCGGCATCTGCGCCGCCATATCGGCCAGCGTTTCATCTTTCATGATCCAGCTGCGCGGTAAATTCTTGTCCTGCGCGCGTTTTTCGCGCCACGCCGCCAGCTCTTTCAAAATCGCCAGCATCTTCGGCTTCGGGCTGCGCAGCTTGATCCGTTCCCACGCCCGCTCCGGCGAATTCTGATAGGTCTCGGGGTTGGCAAGAATTTCTTCTTCCTCGAACACCCATTCGGTGCGCCCGTGCTTCTCCAGTTCGCGTTCCAGTTTTTTATAAATCTCCGCGAGATAAATCACATCGCCCAGCGCGTAATCGATCTGCCGCTTGGAGAGTGGCCGCTTCGACCAGTCCGTGAATTGTACCGATTTATCGAGGCTGTGTCCCGTCAGCCCGCGCACCAGGCTTTCATACCCGATAGAATCCCCGTACCCGCAGACCATCGCCGCAATCTGCGTGTCGAAAAACGGCGTCACGACCTTGCCCGTAAGATTGTAAAAAATCTCTAAATCCTGCCGGCCCGAGTGAATCACCTTCAGGACGTTCGGATTCATAAAAAGATCGAAGAGGGGAGCGAGATCAAGGGTGCCGTCAATCGGGTCGATGGCCGCGGCGTTGCCGTCAGGGTCGCTTACCTGGACGAGGCACAATTTCGGGTAATAGGTTTTTTCGCGCAGGAATTCCGTGTCGATCGTGATGTACGGAAAGGCACTTAGTTTTTCGCAGAGCTTCGTCAGCTCCCCTTGGTCGGTAATAATCATGTCCCATGGTTTACAGGGGGTTAGCTTGTTTTTATATAGGAATTAATTCCGCTCAATTTTATCGGGAGTTTTGTGAAGAAAACTGAGGGCGCAATCCGTAAGGGCGTTGATAACTTGGTCGCGGTCAGCACCTTTTGAGATCAGCCCGTTCACGAGCTCATCTATTTCCGTCCTGTATGTGGATTTAGTCATTCCGGAATTCCGATCCGGTTATCAACGGATACTTGCGGGAATGGTTCCTGATTTTTTATCTGAGTACGTCAAATATACATAGGAATTAATTCCTTTACCTTTTTGAGCTTACGTCGTAGAATTTCCCATCGTCATTGCAAGCCTGCGGGTCAGGCGAAGCAATCCATCTCTTTGTCTTCCCCGCGAAGGCGGGGATCTGGATCGCAATGCGCGCGCTTATAAATTGGGAAAGGAACAGGGCCCCCACCCCCCCAAAAGCGCCGTAGTTAACTCTAAAAACAGGTGGAAATCAAAAGCTTACATCGTTATAACAACCCCATGCACAGCTACCGTACACATAAATGCAACGAACTTCGTAAATCCCATGTCGGGCAGCAGGCCCGCCTCTCGGGCTGGATCCACCGCATCCGCGACCACGGCGGTGTGTTGTTCATCGATCTCCGCGACACTTACGGCGTCACGCAATGCGTCGTCGATCAGGATTCCCCGTTGCTCGAAGCCGCCGGAAAATGGCGCAATGAATCGGTTATCACCGTTACAGGCAAGGTTAAGGCGCGCACGCCCGAAACCGTGAATGCCAAAATGCCGACCGGCGAGATTGAATTGTATATCGACGAAGCCACGCTGCAATCGCCCGCCGCCGTCATCCCGTTCCAGATCGCCGAAGACGACGGGGCAGGGGAAGATGTCCGCCTCCGCCACCGCTATCTCGATCTCCGCCGCGAAAAAATGCAGCGTAATATCCGCCTGCGTAACGCCGTGATTTTCGGGCTGCGCAAGCGCATGTGGGAAACCGGTTTCCAGGAATTCCAGACACCGAACCTCACGGCCTCATCGCCCGAAGGCGCGCGCGACTATCTCGTGCCCTCGCGCCTGCACCCCGGTAAATTCTACGCCCTGCCGCAATCGCCGCAGCAATTCAAACAACTCCTTATGGTCGCCGGGTTCGACCGCTACTTCCAGGTCGCGCCGTGCTTCCGCGACGAAGACGGCCGCGCCGACAGGCTTGCCGAGCACTACCAGCTCGACGTTGAGATGTCATTTGTCACTGAGCAGGAAGTCCACGACACCATGACGCCCGTCATCAAGGGCCTGTTCGAGGAATTCGCCGACTGGACTGGCACGAAGCACAAGGTCGAATGGCTGCCGAAGCTCACCTACAAAGACGCGATGCTGAAATACGGTTCGGATAAGCCGGATCTCCGCAACCCGCTGGAAATCGTCGATGTCACCGCCGTGTTTGGTCGGGACGATGTCGAGTTCAAGGCCTTCAAGGGCGTTATCCAGAAGGGCGGCGTTGTCCGCGCAATCAAGGCTCCCAAAGTCGGTGCGCAGCCCCGTAGCTTCTTCGATAAGCTGAATTCATGGGCGCAGGGCGAAGGCGCTCCCGGTCTCGGCTACATTTTATTTGAAGCCAATGAAGGCAAAGGCCCCATTGCGAAATTCGTACCTGCCGAAGCACAGAAACAACTCCGTGAGATTGCCAAAATCGAGGACGGCGACGCCGTATTCTTCGTCTGCAACCAGGAGGGCCCTGCCGCAAAATTCGCAGGCCTCGCCCGCGATAAAATCTGCGACGACATGGGCGTGCGCGAAAAAGGTGTTTACAAATTCTGCTGGGTCGTCGATTTCCCGATGTATGAATTCGACGAGCGCGCGCAGAAGATCGAATTCTCGCACAACCCGTTCTCGATGCCGCAGGGCGGCTTGGAGACGCTCGAAAAAACCGACCCGCTGCAAATCCTCGCGCATCAATATGACTGCGTCTGCAACGGCTTTGAAATCTCCTCGGGCGCGATCCGTAACCACCGTCCCGACATCATGGAAAAAGCTTTCGCGCTGGCCGGTTATCCGAAGGATGTGCTGGAGCGCAAATTCTCAGGCATGCTCAATGCGTTTCGTTTTGGGGCTCCTCCTCACGGGGGCTGTGCGTTTGGGATTGACCGTCTTGTGATGATCCTGGCGCATGAGCCGAACCTGCGTGAGGTGAATGCATTTGTGATGAACGGTCAGTATGAGGACCCGATGATGAATGCGCCGTCCGAGCCGACGGCTGAGCAGCTGAAGGACCTTCATATCCGCCTCGACCTTCCGAAGCAGAAGAAAACTGAAGCAGCGTAGAGTCAGACATTAACGTTGCTGCTTTTGTGAGAAGGCCGCCGGTTCCGGCAAGAACGTCAGTCGCGGCCAGCGCTATTTTTCCCGCCATAATGGCTTCCTGTTTTCTGCGGTTTTTAATTTGAGAAAACCGTCTGTGGAAGCGTGTGTAAATACTTTCAAGTTTCGTTGTCTTATTGTCTAAATCTTCCTGTATCGCGCGGATTGTCCCGCTGTCCGGGGGCTGCGAAGAGGTCAGCGCCTTCTTATGCGCCGTAATCGTCTGCCTGATTTCCCGCATTTCCTCTTTATATCTCTTCACGTTGGGCATGATCCGCGCCCTTTCGCGGTCGCTCAAAGTCTCTAGGTGGGCGTTGATATCGTTCCTGATGGCGGCATGGAAAATTTTCACATCCCATGCTTGCTGGTATGTCTTGCGAATTGATTCCATCAGCTCCTCGAGCTGCTCCATCAGGAATTTTAAATAATCGGGTTTCTTTTTCTTCGCCAGTTTTTTGAGGAACACACCATCGATGGCGTAATTGGCCTCAAGCGCCGCCAGCGAAACCATGGAGATATTTTCGCCTGTTTCGCGGAAAGCGATTTCATTCTGCAGTCTTATGAAGTCCTGAACGGCTTTCGGCAGCTTGCGCGGTGCGTTGACGACATGAACTGCGTCGCTGAAATCATCCGGCAGATCGTCGTAAAAGACAAAATCCGGCGTAGCCTCGTTGTTGGTACTCGGGGGAGAAGTAAAAGAACGTTCGGCAACTTGCGGAACAATCTCAAACATGGTGTAGGCACACTATACGCCCTTCCGGGTCCGGCGTGCAAAAATCTTTGGACCAAAAAGGAATGGCCCGGCTGCGAGGGGGGTCGCGAACCGGGCCATGGGGGTGTGAACGCCTGCCTGTGGCTTGGGGTCAGGGGTGGCGGCAGGCGGCTGAAAATCTTCAGTCTATATTACATAATGCAATAACCATACCAGCTAGGCCTTGATTTTGTCCTTTTAAAACATAGATTTAATAAAATCCGGGCTGGCACGAACTTCTGTCCTGCCGAAATTGCCGGGCACAGCCCGGAACTCTTTGCCGCTGCTGAGGTTTTGGCTATGATGACTTTCCTGTTCCTTCGAAATAAGAGCCCCATGCGCCGTTTTCTTCCCTTATTCCTGACCTTCCTCCTGACCGTGCCTGCATACGCAGCGCCCGCCGTCGATATACCCGCTATGGAGAAACATGCCGGCATCGCCGCGCACAAGGCGCTGTACGACATCAAGCTCACAGGCATCAAAAGCGGCTCGCAGATCGTCAATATCAGCGGCCAGATGCTCTATGAATGGCAACCCTCCTGCGATGGATGGCTCGCCAACCACCGCTTCAACCTGATGTACGAATACGCCGACAGCGAGCCGATGCGCATCACGAGCGATTTTTCGACTTTTGAATCCTTCGACGGCAAGAGCCTCGATTTCACCTCGCAGAGAAAACGTGACGGTCAGCTGTTCGAGGAATTCCGTGGCCGCGCGTCACTCGCTGCCGACGGCACGGGCGAAGCGATTTACTCCTTACCTGATGGACTGGAATTCGATCTGAAAAACGGCGTCTTCCCGATGATGCACACCATGAATGTGCTCAAATCGATCAAGGAAGGGAAGAAATTTTACAATGCCACCGTCTTTGACGGCGCGGATGATGAGGGCCCGGTTGAAATCAACGCCTTTGTCGGTAAAACCCCTCCCGTGCCGGATATTAAGCCCTCCAAAAAAATCGACGCTGCTCTGCTGAAATCGCCTGTGCATGCTGTGCGACTGGCTTTTTTCCCGATCAAGGATTCCTCGCCCACGTCGGATTACGAAATGGATATCAGCCTCCACGACAACGGCGTGGTCAGCGACATGTTCATCGAATATGACGATTTCTCCATCACCCAGAAGCTGGTGGCGCTTGAGCCTGTCAAAAGCGCATGTACCAGCGAGAATACGTCCCAAAAGAGCGGGCAATAAGCAGTTCTCATCCTGCTCAAAAACCTATATAATTGAAGATGTTGGGAAAATAATCCGATTCTGCGGATGGGGGCATTTTGGGTAATAGCTTGGGTAACAGCAGTGCAGTGGAAAAAACGGTTCTGATCGTTGAAGACAACGAACTCAACATGAAACTCTTCCATGACCTTCTGGAGGCGCACGGCATCCGCACCGTGGAAACCCGCGACGGCACTCAGGTTATAGAGCTCGCTCGCCAGTCCAAACCCGATCTCATTCTGATGGACATCCAGCTTCCCGAAGTTTCGGGGCTTGAAGTTACAAAATGGCTTAAAAATGATGACGAACTGCGTCACATACCTGTTATTGCCGTCACAGCCTTCGCCATGAAGGGCGACGAGCAGAAAATCCGGGAAGGCGGCTGCGAGGATTATATCTCCAAGCCCATTTCTGTTTCGAAATTCCTGGAAGTCATCGAAAGCTATCTAAAGAAACCCGCCAATTAAGGACGGAATTATAAATGTCGGCACGCGTGCTGGTAGTTGACGATATTTTACCCAACGTAAAGCTGCTCGAGGCAAAGCTGACGAGCGAATATTACGACGTTCTGACCGCGACGAATGGCAAGGAAGCGCTGGAAAAGGTCGCAGCTGAAAGTCCCGACCTCGTTCTTCTCGATGTCATGATGCCCGGCATGGATGGCTTCGAAGTCTGCACCAGGATCAAGCAAAACCCGGCGCTCGCGCATATTCCCGTCGTCATGGTCACGGCCCTGACGGATGCGGAAGACAAGGTGCGCGGCCTTGAATCCGGTGCCGATGATTTCCTGAGTAAGCCGATTAATGACATAGCGCTGATGGCGCGCGTGCGTTCGCTCGTCCGCCTTAAAATGGCGCTTGATGAATGGCGCGTTCGTGAAAATACGGCCAACCAGCTCGGCGTTGTTGAAAAGCAATCCAACGTCATGATGGAATCGGCCGACAAGGCCCGCGTGCTGGTGGTCGAGGATAAAAATTTCGAGCAACGAAAAATCCAGGAAACGCTCCAGCGCGATCAGGATGATGTGACGGTCACCGAGAACGGCGCCAAGACCATGGAGCTTGTCGCCACGCAGGAATTCGATGTCCTGATCGTCAGCCTTAATCTTGCCGGCGAAGACGGGCTGCGCCTTTGCTCGCATCTCAAATCCAACGAGCGCACACGCTCTATTCCCATCGTCATGATCGGCGGCGAGGAAGACATGCCGCGCATCGCGCATGGCCTTGAGATCGGCGCGCATGATTATATTCTGCGACCTGTCGACCGCAACGAACTGCTCGCCCGGGTGCGTACGCAAGTAAGACGCAAACGATTCCAGGAACGCCTGCGCTCGACATATGAAATCAGCCTCTCCATGGCGCTGACCGACAGCTTGACCGGCCTTTATAACCGCCGTTATCTCGAGGTTCACCTTGAAAAGCTTCTGCTGAAAAACCAGGAATCCAAGAAATCACTCGCCGTTCTGCTGGTCGATATCGACCATTTCAAGCAGGTCAACGATAAATACGGTCACACGGCCGGCGACGAAGTATTGCAAATTTTCTCGCAGCGGCTCCTCGGCAACCTGCGCAGCTTCGACCTTGTTGCGCGTCTGGGCGGTGAGGAATTCGCCGTCATCCTGCCCGACGTCTCCGAGCAGCGTGCCTGGATGGTTGGCGAACGTCTACGAGCCTCGATTTCCGATGTGGCTTTCAATGTGACCGGCCACGAAGGCATCGCCATAACGACGTCTATTGGCGCCGCTTTGATCGACCACAATCAGCATACGAAACACGAAGTGCTCGAGCGCGCTGACAAATGCCTCTATGAAGCGAAAAAAGGCGGACGCAACGCGGTGGTCTTCGAAGGCAAGGGCAAATTGAATCCCGACGAATTCAAGGAAGCCCAGCGGCAATTCATAAGCTGATAAAAAAAGCGCCCTGTGGGGCGCTTTTGTTTGGGAGCCTGCGGTCCTTATTTCTTGGACGGCGGCATTTTCTTTTCGACGAATTTAACGTGCTTGCCCTTTTTGCCGGTCTCTTCATTGACGGCCCAGGGGTCGAATTTGTTCATCTCAAGTTTGTACTCGGCCCGCGCATTGCGCTTGGCGTAGTAACGGTAACCTGTGCCAGCTTCGCTCTCGAGGCGGACTTTTACGGCTGAGCCTTTCTTGGCCATGGTCTTAACTCCTTAAATTTGAAGCGTTCTTATGGGGTATTTCGCAGGCGGTGTCAAGCTTTCGGTATAGGGCTAACGGCGGTGTTTTGGGCCCCGTTTGAACCCTTTTTTGCCGTATTTCTTCTTGTTTTTATTGTCTTTTTCGCGGTCGCGGCGGCCCGGCTCATAGGTCCGGCTGCGCTTGAACTGCACCCCCGGGATGTCTGCCCCCCGCTCATGGCCGACCAGTTGCAGAACCGTGCTGCCTGTTAAACCATCAGCCTCCATCAGCATGACCGTAACCGGCGCTCCTAAACGAAACACCCGGCCTGAACGCCGCCCGACAAGGGCATGGGCCTTCTCGTCATGCACATAAAAATCCTGGGGCAGCGAGCGCATGGGCACAATTCCATCCGCGCCGTTTTCTTTTAGTTCAACAAACAGGCCGAAGCGCGTGACGCCCGTAATAACGCCTTCGAATTCATTGCCGAGCTTGGTCGACAGATACGCGGCGGCGAAACGGTCGATTGCGCTTCTCTCCGCCGTCATCGATGCGCGCTCGCAAGTGGAAATATTTTCGCAGATTTGCTCTAACCTTACCGCTTCACCATCATCGAGTCCGCCGGGCCCTAACCCGTAAGCGCGGATGAGTGAGCGGTGCACAAGTAAGTCTGCATAACGCCGGATCGGCGATGTGAAGTGCGCGTATTTATGCAACGCCAGGCCGAAATGCCCGATATTGTCTGGGCTATAAACCGCCTGCGCCTGTGTGCGCAGAATGACGGTGCTGATGAGATGGCTGTAGGGAAGCTCCTTCGCCTTCATCAAAATCTGGTTGATCTGGCGCGGTTGGGTGACTTGCCCCTTGGGCAGCGACAATCCAAAGCTTTCAACGAATTCGCGTGCGCTGTCGAGCTTGTCGGCGCTCGGGCGGTCGTGGATACGGTAGACGCACGGCGCTGTCTTGGCTTCCAGTGCACTCGCCGCCGCCACGTTGGCGAGGATCATAAATTCTTCAATTAATTTATGTGCGTCGACCCGCGTGCGCATTTTGACGCCGGTCATGTTACCCTTGGCATCGATCAAAACCTGCCGCTCAGGCAGATCAAGTTCCAACGCACCGCGCTCGCGCCGCGCTGCATCCAGAATTTTAAAGGCGTCATAGAGCGGCTTAATAACCGGCTCTAACAGCGGCTTCGTCACATCATCCGCAACGCCGTCATAAGCCGCCTGCACCTGTTCGTAAACCAGTCGCGCGGCGGAACGCATTAATCCGCGCACGAATTTATAACGCAGCAGCTTGCCATTGTTATCGATCCACATATGCACGGCCAGGCATGCGCGCGGCACATTTGGCTTCAGTGAGCAAAGTTCGTTTGATAACGCCTCGGGAAGCATCGGCACGACCCGGTCGGGGAAATAAGTCGAGTTCCCGCGCCGCTGCGCCTCTTTATCAAGATCGCTGTATGGCCGCACATAATAGGCGACATCGGCAATGGCGACGATCAGGTGAAAGCCTTCTTCAACTTTTTCCGCAAAAACCGCATCGTCAAAATCCCGCGCGTCAATACCGTCAATTGTCACCAGCGGGATATCGCGTAAATCTTCGCGGCCCTTGACCTCCGGCACATCCATGCCCTCGGTTTCCTTGATGACTTTATCCGGAAACCGCTCGCGCAATCCCGCTTCGGCCAGACTAATCAGGCTGATCGCTCTCGGGTCGTCGCGCCGTCCTAGTGTCTCCATGACGCGCGCTTTTTTACGTGTGCCGCGTCCCGGCATGATTTCTGCGCTGACAATATCGCCGTCTTTTGCGCCGTTCATGTCGGCATAGGCAATCTCGTATTCATGCTTGGCTTTTTTATCAGTGGGGATCAGCAGGCCGCCATGCTTGTTGGCTTTTAGCAAACCCATGATGCGTCCAGTTTCAGAATCGAAACGCTTGATAACGCGTGCTTCGTAATGATTTTTTGAAACCTGCTCAAGCCGCGCCAGCGCCCGGTCACCTTCTTTAAGGGCAGGGTGGCCTTTATTGTCCGGCATCACCTCGATGCGCGGCGGCTTGCCTTCGCCGGTCCATTCAATCGGCTCAGCGAACACATCGCCGTCAATGTCGATATTGCTGATCTGGATGACGACGACCTCGGCCAGTCCTTCGGGCCTGCCATACGCGCCGCCCGCGTTTTTGACGATTGCGCCTTCGGTTACAAGTTCTTTCAACAATTGCTTGAGCACGATACGCCCGTCGGTGCCCCGCACGCGAAAAGCGTCTGAGACCTCCCGCTTGGTCACTGGTTTGGGGGAGGTTTGGATAAAATTCAATATGTCTGATTTATTCACGTTTACTCGGCGCTTTTCTTTTTAGCTGCCGCTTTCTTTTTTGTCTTGGGCGCTGGCTTGGCCTTCTTGTCTTTAGCTTCTTCTTTGGCCTCCGGCGCGTCTTCTTTTTTCTTCTGGAACCGTCCGCGCGGCTTATAGCCCTTGGCTTCGCGTGCCGCGGCTTTTTCCGCCGCGGCGACGAGAACATCGACGGCGCGGTTAATACCTACAATTAGTACATCATCGTCCTTTGGCAAGGACGTGAATTTGTTCTGATGTTTCAGGAACGGCCCGAAACGTCCGACACCGGCCTGGATCATCTCGCCCGTTTCCGGGTGTTTGCCGACATCGCGCGGCAGGGCGAGGAGTTTCAGCGCGGCCTCGAGCGTTACTTCATCAATCGCCATGCCTTTCGGCAATCCCTGGCGCTTGGGCTTCGGGCGATCTTCAGGTTTTTTCTTCTTGGGCGGTGCCTTGAATTTTTCGCCCTTGGCCTTCGCGGCGGCACGCATCTCTTTGATACGGGCGGACTCGGCCTTTTCCTCTTCAATTTCTTTCAGGATTTCCGGCGGCAGATCGATCTGCACATAAGGGCCGTAGGGGCCGCGGCGCAGCGAAACTGTCCGGCTCGTGCCGGGATCTTTGCCCAGAATCTTCGGCTCATTGCTGAGCGCGGCGAGGGCAGGGTCTGAATCATCACCCTGAAGGACTAATGGACGTGTGAATTTGCATTCCGGGTAATTCGAGCAGCCGATAAACGCGCCGAATTTTCCAAGTCTCAATCCAAGCTTGCCTGTACCGCAGGCCTTGCAGACTTTCGGCTTCGGATTTTCTTTTGTGACCGGGAAGAAGTGCGGGCCGAGTTCCTCGTCGAGGTGATCGATAACCTGCGTAATCGTTAGGTCTTTCGTCTGGTCAACGGCGGCCTTGAAATCCACCCAGAATTGGCGGAGCGCTTCCTTCCAGGAAACTTCGCCGCTGGCGATGGCGTCCAGCTCTTCTTCAAGATTTGCTGTGAAATCATAATCGACATAGCGCGCGAAAAACTTCGAAAGAAATGTCGTAACCAGGCGTCCGCGATCTTCAGGGATAAAGCGGCGTTTTTCAAACAGCACATATTTCCGGTCGCGTAAGACTTGAAGAATAGACGCGTAAGTTGAAGGACGGCCGATGCCGAGTTCTTCCAGCTTTTTAACCAGCGAGGCTTCCGAATAACGCGGCGGCGGCTGTGTGAAATGCTGGTCCGGCGTGATATCGACAAGCTTCGAAGGCTCGCCTTCGTTCATCATTGGCAGGCGGCGTTCGCTGTCGTCGGTGTCTTCGTCCGTGTCATCTAGGTCTTCATGATACAGCGTCAGAAATCCGTCAAACGCGACGACAGATCCGGTTGCGCGTAATACCGCGTCATCCGTTCCGTCGGAAATATCGACGCTCATCTGATCTAACACGGCATTTTCCATCTGCGAAGCCAGCGTGCGCTTCCAGATCAAATCGTAAAGCTGCCATTGCTCTTCGTCGATTTTGCCTTTGAGGGAAGCCGGTGTGCGCGATAGCTCGGTCGGGCGGATAGCCTCGTGGGCCTCTTGAGCGTTTTTAGCTTTTGACTTATATATACGCACACTATCCGGCAGGTATTTATCGCCGTAATCCTTTTTAATCACCGCGCGGCATTGCGCAAGGGCGTCATCCGACAACGTCGTACCGTCAGTACGCATATAGGTAATCAGTGCCGTTGCTTCGCCGTCAATCTCGATGCCTTCATACAATCTCTGGGCAAGGCGCATTGTATGCGCGGCGGTAAAGCGCAGTTTCCGGGCACCCTCCATCTGCAAGGATGATGTAATGAAAGGCGGGTAGGGGTTACGCCGTACCTGTTTTTTCTCGATTTTCTGAACCGAGAGATTTTTATTACGGATGCGTTCGACGGCTTTTTGTGCTGCATCTTCGGAATTGATGTCGAATTTGTCGAGCTTGTTTCCGGCAAGGTGCGTCAGGCGGGCGGTGAAAGGTGCGCCTGCCTTCGTGTGCAGCCGCGCCTCGATGCTCCAGTATTCCTGCGGTTTGAAGATTTCAATTTCCGCTTCGCGTTCGCAGATCAGCCTGAGCGCGACCGATTGCACACGGCCCGCCGAGCGCGAACCAGGAAGTTTTCTCCACAGCACCGGCGAAAGATTAAATCCGACAAGATAATCAAGGGCGCGGCGCGCAAGGTAAGCCTCGATCAGTCTCTGGTCCAGCGGCCTCGCGCGTTCGAAAGCTTCGAGAACCGCCTTCTTGGTGATTTCATTGAACGTAACGCGGTGAACTTCTTTACCGACCAGTAATTTTTCCTGCGTCAGAATTTCCTTCACATGCCATGAAATGGCTTCCCCTTCGCGGTCGGGGTCGGTTGCTAGGTAAAGTGCTTTGGCGTTCTTGATAGCCTTTTTAATGTCGTTGACGTTTTTGTCTGCGCGCTCGCCGAGCTGCCACTTCATCGCGAAATCTTCATCGGGCAGGACGGAGCCGTCCTTGTTCACGAGATCGCGCACATGGCCGTAACTGGCAATGACCTTATAGTCGTTGCCCAGATACTTATTAATTGTCTTCGCCTTTGCGGGCGATTCTACGATGACGAGGTTATCGGCCAATCGATTTATTCCTGTATCAGGCTGACTTTATTACCGGGATGACGCTTTACCCGGCCCGCCAGCTCCATTTCCAGCAGTACCGTCTGTACCGCTGAAATGCTTAATAGACAGGTTCGGATCAGTTCGTCAACCGCCACGGGGGAGAAGGACAGATGCCCTAGGATGGTCTCAGTGGCGTTTTCGGGTGGCTCAAAATCCTCTGGAATAGGGCTTTGGAAGCGCGGTTCGGGCGCTTTTGGCTCCCGCATCGTCTGGCCGGAGAAGGACCGTATAGCCTCGAGGATATCATCGGCACTCCTTATAAGGGTGGCGCCCTCGCGGATCAGGTGGTTAGCCCCTTGCGCGCGAGGGTCGAACGGGTGGCCCGGAACGGCATAAACATCGCGCCCTTGTTCCCCGGCAAGACGCGCGGTAATCAGGGACCCGGAGCGCATTGTCGCCTCGATTACGACCACCCCTTTTGAGAGACCCGAAACGATGCGGTTGCGGCGCGGAAAACTCTGCGCGACCGGCGGCACGCCGAGCGGACTTTCGGCGATAATCAGGCCCTGTTCCTTGATCTGTTGGTAAAGATTTTTATTTTCCTCGGGATAAATGATGTCGATCCCGCCCGCGACGACGGCAATCGTCCCGGTTTTCAGTGAGCCCGCATGCGCGGCGGTATCGATGCCGCGAGCGAGGCCCGAGACGATAACCTGTCCGCTTTCGCCAAGGTCGCGCGAAATTTTTTCCGCGAACTTTCGCCCATTAAGCGAGGAGTTCCGCGCGCCCACCACGCCAACACAGCCTCGGTGCGCGAGATCGATATTGCCCAGAATTGAAATTACCGGCGGCGCGTCGTCGATTGCGGCGAGGGAGAGGGGATAGGATTCTTCTCCCGCGGTGACGATATCGCCGCCGATTTTCCGCAGCGCTTCATATTCACGCTCGATTGAAGATTGATCCGGCGCCTTCAGCGGTTTTGATCGCCCGCCGCGTCTTGAGAGTTCCGGCAGTCTTTCAAGCGCGCGCTCCGGTGAGCCGTAAGCGTCCACAAGCCTGTAAAATGTCATCGGCCCGACATTTTCCGTCCGGGCAAGGCGCAGCCAGCTTAATTTTTCAGCGAGAGAAACCGTCTCAGCCTGTCGTTTTGGCAGGGTCATTCTTCTTCCCGATTTTTGGCTCTTGGCCTTTCAGAAGACGCAGAATGTTTTCTTTGTGTTTGTAAAAAACCAATACGGCCATGAAGGCGCATATATAAGGCAGGAAATCGACGTGACTGTTGACGTACCATATGGTGGATCCGTCCGGCGAAACCACCGTGCTTGTGTAATCCTTGGTGAGATACCACGCGATGGCCGGGGAAAGCCCGACTGCAACCAGCGCCGCCAGCGACGACATGCGGAAAATAAGCGCTACCGATAGCCAGATCAGAATGACGGTGAAACCGAGTTGCGGAAGCAACGCGAGAAAAATACCGATTGTCGTCGCCACGCCCTTGCCGCCCTTGAATTTCAGCCAGACAGGAAACAGGTGACCAAGGAACGCGCCGACGGCGGCATAGAGCGATGCATCGTATGTCATCGCCAGTTGCGCGAGGTAAACTGCCGCCGCGCCTTTTCCGCCATCCAGTAATAACGTCAGCAGAGCTAGCCGCTTGTTGCCGGTGCGCAGGACATTCGTCGCGCCGATATTACCCGAGCCGATGGAGCGTATATCGCCGTAGCCTGCGTATTTCGTCAGCAGAAATCCAAACGGGATCGAGCCGATCAGGTAACCGATAATTCCTACGATGATATAATCAAACATCGCCGATCAGCCTGTCTAACACGGCCATGCGCACGGGGATGCCATTCGCGACCTGTTTGAGAATAAGACTGCGGTCCGGGTCTTCCGCGATGTCGTCGGAAATGTGAACGCCGCGCACCAGCGGGCCGGGATCGAGGATCACGGCCTTGGGGCAGTACGCATCGACGACGGAACGCTTCAGGCCGAACTCGTTGAAATAAGCCGTGTCGGATTCAATCAGGCTTTTCTGCATGCGCTCTTTCTGCAGGCGGATGGTCATCACGGCATCGACGCCCTTAAGGCCATCGGCGAGGCTGTTGTATCGCTCGATCCCTTCGGCGGGCAGTTTCTCCGGCATCAGTGTTTTGGGCGCAATCACGCGGACATTGACGCCGAACTGCCGCAGCAAAATCATGTTCGATGCAGCAACACGGCTGTGCGCGATATCGCCGATGATCGCCAACGTGAGTCCTTCCAGTTTACCGAAGTGATGTTTCAAGGTCAGCGCATCGAGCAGCGCCTGCGTCGGGTGTTCGCGCCAGCTGTCGCCGCCATTGATCACCGGGCAGTCCGCGCGCTTGGCGACAAAACCCGGCGCGCCATATTCGCTATGGCGGATAATCACCGCGTCGGGACGCATCGCGTTCAGCGTGTCGATCGTGTCGAGAAAACTTTCGCCCTTGGAGAGCGAGCTTGTATCTGGATTCCATGTCACGACGCCCGCACCAAGGCGCTTGGCGGCGATGATGAACGAGGTGAGCGTGCGCGTGGACGCTTCGAAGAACAGCGTCAGGATGACTTTATCTTTGAGCTTTTCGCGATCCCACTTTCCTTCGCCAATCGCGCGGGAATAATAATCGGCGCGGTTAAGAAGCTCTTCTATTTCATCCTTGCTCAAATCGCCGATGCCCAGGAGATGTTTCATTTTTTCAACTTCGCTCTTTCAATAACGCCGGATTTTTCCAGCCCGGCCAGCTTATCTGCGCTTAAATTCAGCACTTTTTCAAGCACTTCCTGCGTATCCTGCCCCAGTACGGGCGGTGCAAACTCATAAGAAACAGGCGTTTTCGAGAGTTTAAGGGGGTTGCCGACCAGTTTTATGGATTTCGGCGTAGCGACATGATCCATGGAAATTTCCATGCCGCGGTGCTTTGTCTGCTCCACCGCAAACACCTCGTCCATGCGATTGACCGGCCCGGCCGGCACATCCGCGCCACGCATTTCCTCGATCCAGGCAGCAGAAGTTTTTTTCTTCATTTCTTTTTCGATCATCGGAATTAAAATTGTGCGGTTCATGACGCGCGCCGTATTTTTCGCAAAGCGTTCATCTTTCGCCCATTCCGCGTGCCCCAGAATTTTGCAGAAGCGTGCGAACTGCTCGTTGTTGCCCACCGCCACGACGATGTAACCGTTCTGAGTCTCTAAAGCCTGGTAGGGAACGATTGTTGAATGCGCGTTACCTTGACGCGGCGCGGGCTTACCGCTCGTCAAAAAATATTGTGCGAGATTGGTGAGTGAGGCGAGCGTGCAATCGACCAGCGCGACATCAACCATCTGGCCTTCGCCGGTTTGTTCACGTGAATTCAGCGCTGCCAGAATTCCAATCGCGGCATGCAGGCCGGTGATGATATCGCTGAGCGCAACGCCGACTTTCATCGGCGCACCATCCGGCTCGCCCGTGCACGCCATCAATCCCGCCATCGCCTGCGCCATCAGATCGTAACCCGGCTCTTCCGCCAGCGGCCCGCTCTGGCCGAAGCCCGTGATCGAGCAGTAAACAAGCTTCGGATATTTCTTTTCCAGGTCGTCATAGGAAAGCCCGTATTTTTTCAAACCACCGACCTTGAAATTCTCGATCAGCACATCTGAATTTTCCAGCAGTTTATGGATTATCTCTTGTCCCTCTTTTGTGCTGATATCGACTGCGACCGATTTTTTATTGCGGTTGATCGAGAGGTAATAAGCGCTCTCGCTCGTGTCATTCCCGTCTTTATCTTTGAGAAAGGGAGGGCCCCAGAAACGCGTGTCGTCACCGCTGCCCGGTTTTTCAATCTTGATAATCTCCGCGCCGAGATCGCCGAGCATCTGCGTGCAATACGGTCCAGCCAGCACGCGGCTCAGATCGAGGACGCGGATATTTTCGAGCGATTTTTTTGTCATGGCCATAAAACCTGCATCAAGTCATGAAACTGCATTATCCCTGCGATAACCATTCCAACCGCAAAACCCGGCCCGGCGGGCAGGGACAGCGCGTTCATTCTTGGCATGGCACCCGTTACGCTTTTCATCTGCAGCGCCAACCCAAGCCCGTGCAGCAATCCCGCAAACGCCCCTGCGGTTAACGCCAGAAGAATATAGTAGGGCCCAAGCCATATCCCGGCAGCGCCCAGCAACTTTACATCGCCTAACCCAAGCGCATCCTGCTTGTAAATTTTATTGGCGATCTCCCTGACCAGATACAAAAATCCTGCGCCGATGAACCCGCCCAGCGCCATATCCTGCAGGCTCAGATAATGCCACGCGGTGGCGAGGTGAAAAACAGCTCCCGCCATCGCCAGCCCCATCACATATTCGTTGGGCAGCAACCCGTCCCTGAGGTCGATGACGGAAAGAATGGTAAGGAGGATAAGGGCGGTCGGAATGGCAAGAACGGCGATAATCTCGAACATAATCCTAGATTAGAATACTGTGTGTATAACTACAACGGGATGTTTGGGGGTGTTTAATTGGTGGATTTTGGTTTAAAATGAAGCAATTCTTCTCGTTAAAACAGGGCCGGTTTTCGCCGGGCCTGATGTTTCATTTACAAGGTTATGATGGCGGACTCCCAGGCAGTCAGGAAAAAGATACTCGTGGTCGAGGATAACGATTTCGTGCGCATGCAGATCATCCGTTTTCTTGATGAGGCGGGGTTTGAGGCCGTTGAGGCCCGTGACGGCAACGTTGCTCTGGCGGAAATGAAGCCAGATATCGCCATGGCTATAGTCGATGTCCGCATGGAGCCGATTGATGGCTTTGAATTTATCCGCGCCACCCGCGCCCGCGACATCGAAACCCCGGTTATTTTGGTCACCGGTGACAATAATCCCGATCTTTTGAGTGAGGCAAACAAATGGGGTGTTGTGGCGGTCTTGATGAAACCCGTCCAGCGCGATAGGCTGGTGAAGACGGTAACTCGAACTCTCCATTCCCAGGAACGCGCCTCGTGATGTCCCTTGGTCCCAAATATAAGACAGGTTCTTTCGGCAAGGTCGCCGTGCTGGCCTGTGCTTTTTCGGTTCTTGCCTCCTGCGCGCAGGTGGATGTTCCCGGCGCCCGCAACGCCAAGATTCCTTCGCCGACCATGGCGAACGAGCGGCCTGAGGCCATTAATGAAAAGCCCGATAGCGTGCTGTATCTGCCGCTGGGCAGTGACGTGCTTGTACCCGAAGCCGAAGGCGGAGACTCGTTGCCTGATGAAATCGTCGGGCCGTTCGAGCTGCGATCGGAAACGCTCGCCGGTGCGCTCCAGCTTATTCTCGCCGATTACGAGCTGCCGCTGGCTTTCGAAACCAACGAAGCCCTGACCCGTACAATCACCGTGGCCAACTTGCGCGGCCCGCTGAACAAGGTGGTCGAGCGTGTTTGCGGCCTTGCCGATCTTTACTGCGCATATGAGGATGGCATTCTGGTCATCAAGGAAACCCAGACTTTTACAGTCACGGTCCCTCCGGTCGGGGGTGAAACAGATATCCTCGCGGCGTTGGCTACAGGTTTGCAGGCCATCACGGGGTCTGCCGCGACCACCGAGCCCGGCACGCGCACGATCATTTACGAAGCGACCAACCGCACAGCCAATCTCGCGGAGCGTTACTTCCAGAAAATCCGTTCCAATACGGCCCTCATCGTATTTGAAATTTATATCTGGGAGGTAACTCTCAACAGCGATAATGCCACGGGTATTAATTGGCAAAAGATTGAAAATTTTGGAAAATTCAATCTGGGCATCGACCTCCCCGGAGGATCGGGCGCGGATAGCCCGATCAGTATCGGTTTGCCATCGACGGGCGATATAGCGTTTGATGGTGAAGACGTTTTTGAATTCATTTCCACTTACGGCGCGGTGAAGACCATTTCCCAGCCGCAGATCACGGTTCTTTCGGGCGCAAAAGCCTCGCTGCGCGCCGCCGATACTGTGAACTACGTTTCGTCCCTCAGCCGTTCCGTCGATGACGGCGAAGTAACCGTTTCAACGGAAACGGATTCTGTTGATACGGGCTTCACACTGACAATTGCCAGCGCGTGGGATAACGCAACCATCTACGGCAACGTGGAAATCGAGCTTCAGGAATTCCAGGGCTTTGACGACTTCGAGGCGGACGGGACGACGCTGAAACTGCCGCGCGCTACCGAGCGCGAGCTTTCTACTCAGATACGTATCCGTCCCGGTGATTCATTGCTGATCGCGGGCCTCGTGCGTGAAAACGACCAGTTCGACAAATCCGGCCCCGGATTCCAGGAGCCGATTATCGCCACATCGCGCAGCGGCGCTGTCACCAATACCGAACTGGTCTTCCTGCTGAAGCCAAAGGTCATCGTCTATACTTCTGAAAATAATAAGGAATTGATGAATAAAGGTCTTGGCGGCGTGACCCCGACATCCATGGACCCGGGCACTTCCGCGCAGCCCGCAGTTAGGGAAAACGAATTTGATGGCGGCACCATCCCGGATGCGCTGTTAAATCCCGGCGGCTAGTATCTGATTCAAAACATTAAATAAAGCCCGGTCCCTTTTTAGGGCTCCGGCTTTTTTCTTTTTTATGATAGAATCAGAGAAACGGCGCTCTTGGGGCGCTGTATTCTGTTAATTCCAGCCTGTCCTTTCATGCGCCCGCAGATTTCTAGGATTTTTCATTTAAGTCTTTGTGTGCTCGCTCTCTCACTGGGGGCGGGAAACGCGTATGCGCAATATTCGGGCTTTAACGATCCGGGCGCCCGTTCGGCAAATGGCGCTACTGCCGGTGGCGGTCTCGTTCCCGTTCTTCCTGCGGTCGATGGCGGCACGGTTCCAACCGGCGCAACCGCACAGGTCGTTGTCCGCTTCCGCAATGATGGCGGGCAGCCGGTTGAAACAGGTTTGATCCGTCTTTATCCGTCTTCAACGGTTTCTGCCAACGTGGCACTCAACCAGTGCGAAGAGGCACCGCTTGCGCCCGGCGCAGAATGCGCGGTCGCGCTTTCGGTCAAAGGCCTGCAGGCCGGTTCGTGGCGCGTCGAAATGCTGATGTCCCATAACGGCAAAACGCGTCTCGTCTCGGCGACTCTCTCTGGCGAGGTTGAGGCTGGCGGCGAAGGATCGGAAACGCTCGCGAGTGATATCGAGGCAATCCCGTCCGAAGTTGATTTCGGCAACATGGATGCAAGCCAGACTCTCACCGAACCTGTCATTCTTCGCAACATCACTTCTACCGCGCTCGACATCAGTGAAATAAGCATCGACGCCAGCGACCAGTCCGGTTACGCGCTTAAAACAGAGTGTAAAAAACTTGAGCCCGGCCAGGCGTGCATTGCGATTGTTTCATGGTCACCGAAAACAAAAGGACGTTCTTCGGGCGTGCTGGTCATTCGTCACACAGGGCACAAAGCGCTTACAAGCGTGCCGCTCGTCGGTGAATTCAAACCTGAGAGCGTGTCGAAAGCTGAAGTGTTCCCGCAGGCCGTACCGGGGCGCGGCTTGCTCGTCGCTTCGCAAAGCGAAATCGATTTCGGTGAAAGCGTGATGACGGCTTCGACCATCACCGTTTCGCTCGTTAACGCGGGCGATGCGCCCGTAACGATTCAGGACATCCGGATTTCCGGCAGCGATAACGGCCTCAGCTTCAAGGATGATGGCTGTCTTGCCGCCACGGTGCTCGAACCTATCCAGGCCTGCCCGCTGACGATCACGTGGTCGCCGACGCGCGTGGGCTCCCTGTACGACGACATACAGATCCTGCATGACGGCGCGCGCGGTGTTCTCGTTCTTCCTATTCGCGGCGGCTCCGAGCAGCCAGTCAGCCAGGATCAGAAGGCCATCGTCCTGAATGGCGGCAGCGCTGTTCAGCTTCCGCTTGATCCGTCGCTCGATCCGAATGCCTCGGCGGACATTGCCGCCGCTGGAGAAAGAAACGCCGCCGAAGCCGGTCTGGCATCGTATAATGTGTCCGTACCCAATGCTGCCAGCGTGCTCGATGGATATAAAATCACATCCTTTTCCCCCACCCGGGCGATCATAAACGGTCCGGGCGGCAGCCGCATCGTTTTCGATAATGAGGAGATTGTGCTCGGCGGAGTTCCGTGGTTTGTGGCGATTCAGAAGAACGGCATCGAATTCTTGTACCAGGGCCAAAGAATCCTGCTCCTTTTCGACCGTTCTTTATCTTCTATTAACCGGGTTTCGTCATCATCAAGTAATGGTAGTGCTGGCGGGAATTCTTCTGTAAATAGCGCGCCTGCCAGCGCTGGAGCAACCGAAACCGGTGGTTAATTTATGTCCGATGCGACAAACGATCAGGATACCGACAGGCGCAGTGGCAATAAGAGCGACTCCGACCCGCCCGGCGGCGTAGAGCGCCGTCGAAGCGCCGCGCGTAAAAAAATCCGCTCCAGCGAAGGTCGCGAACGTTATCTCGATATGGTTCAGCGCGAACGCGCGCTGCTGCTTGAACAGGGAATTCCGCGCTCGACCGAACAGCTCCTCGATATGGCTGGCGCTGTCGCGCCTTCGCAGACCGAGGAAGAGGAGGGCATCAAGGACCGCGCCACGGGCGACCAGCTTCGCGCCGTTCTGCCCGTCCAGTCATGGTTGCCGCTTTCAATTCACCTTATCGGCCTTCGTGACGCCGTCCTGCGCATTGCGCCGCTGCACGACCTGAATGATCGCCAGATCGAAAATCTTTTCTCAACTGCCAATCGTTGCGGCTTCCATGTCGAGCGCGTCGAGATTGAAGTATGGGACCGTAAGGAACTGACTGACACGCTACGCTCGGTTCACGATCTTTCCGCCGACCGCTGCGAAAAAACGCTCGCGCTCTGGCTTGCCGACAGCGACAACGGCCTGTTGCTCAACCAGTTTCAGCGCGACCTGATGGCCGAAGCCCTTCAGATGCGCGCCTCCGATATTCACCTTGTTCAGGACAATAACCCCGACGCGCCGAACTGGATCAAGTACCGCATCGACGGCGACCTGATTCCGATGCACCTGCTTCCTGCCGAGGCCATGGCGCGTCTGACCACGCTTCTTAAACGCGACGCCGGCTTGAACTTCGGTGACAGAACAACGCCCAAGGACGGTCGTTTCGGCTTCACCTGGCAGGGCCGCGCCATTGACGTCCGCGTCGCTGCCGGTCCGCAGGCGCAGGATGGCGAAAAACTTACGCTCCGTCTTCTCGACCGCGCCGCGCTCAAAGGCTTTGATGAACTCTTCCGCCGTCACGAAGATGTCGGCGATTATCTTGCAAAACTTCTCTCGCCTGAAATCAAGGGCGGCGGCGGTATGATCCTGCTCTCCGGCCCGACCGGTTCTGGTAAGACCACGACATTATATGCGTGCGTCCAGCAGATTGACCGCCGCAGGAAACACGTCCTCACCATCGAAGACCCGATCGAATACGAACTGCGCTATGCGACGCAATGGCAGGTGCGCCCTGGTATGCCCGGCGGATCGTTCGCCGACCTCATCCGCGCCGCGATGCGTCACGATCCCGATTACATCATCATCGGCGAGATGCGCGATGGCGACACGGTGGAAACATCGCTGCGCGCGGCTGAATCCGGTCACACCGTTATTTCAACAGTCCACGCCGACACGGCGCTTCAGACGTTCGAGCGTCTTCGCTCGCTCATGCCTTCCGAGCGCGAACGCTCATCAACCTACACATTATCCCAACAGGTGCGCGCCATTCTCAACCAGCGCCTTCTGCGCACGCTTTGCCAGGGCTGCTCCCACAAGGCCAAGTTGGGCGAAGTCGTGAACCAGGAAGAAATGGATGTTTTCGGGTTGAAGGAAGATGCAAAGATTCGCCGTCACAACACCAGCGGCTGCGATCTATGCAACCGCACGGGAATTTCCGGTCGTACGCTGCTTCTGGACGCGATTCTCATCACGCTTGGTCCGGCCCAGAGAAACCATATTTACGAAGCCCTGATCGGCAACGTGAACAAAGTCATCAACGAAGAGGGCGTCGTGGTTCACACGCGCCGCGAGGGTCTTGTCGATCTGGTCGTCAACGGCCTTGTCGATCCGAAAGCCGCGCTCTCATACCTGGAAGAATAATTCCATGCAGCAGTGGGTTGCTGAAATCGCTTACGAGACGACATCCGGTCCGAAACGGGCGACGGAATCTTTTTATCTTCCTTCCAAAGAGGACGTGCGCGACGCCATATCCAAGAAAGGCGGCTACGCACTCGCCATTCGTCCGCACGAGCGCTCGCCACTGGAACGTTTACTGGCGCGCTCCACATGGTGGCAGGTCCAGCTTTTGCGCGGTATCCAGTTTCGCTCGATTGCGCAATCGCCAGGCGTTGCGCTGTGGAAAATCATCCAGGCCGAGACCAATCCTCGCCGCCAGAATATCATGGCGCCCGCGCGCGAAGCGCTTGCCCGGGGTCTTGGGATTATCGACGCGCTGAAGGCCCTGAACCTTTTCGATCACGGCACGCTGGCCATTCTCGCAGGTTCCGAACGCGCGAACCGCCTGGTGGAAGGTATTCCGCACGCCATTCACTCGATCACGCAAAAACGCAAAAACGCGCGCGCGATCATGGGCACCATGGGATGGCTGGCATTCGACGTTTTTTCGATTGTTACGTCGCTCTGGTCCGGTAAGGACATGGTTTTGAAATGGTTCAATGATAACCCCCCGACCGAGCCTGTCGAAAAAGCGAAATTCGATCTTGTCGTCTGGCGTCTCGGCATGACATGGGACATCCTGATCTGGTTTTCGGTCGGCCTGGGTATTTTCATGGCCTGGTGCGTGTTTTCGTTTTGGGTCAACCGCGGCAAAAAGGACTGGCCCACAGCGCGCATTGTACGCCGCATTCCTTTGATTGGTGGATATCTACGCGACCTGGCTTTTGCGGACTCGATGTCAGCCGCCGCCCGTATGTTACGGGGAATGGTGCCTATTAACGACACGCTGGAGCAATCCGCCGAAGCCTCTTCA